>Ga0306920_100001012_pt1 | contig 34500 bp, 29 predicted proteins | sample flu12Cox44000170_FD_204666 | JGI IMG/M metagenome (GOLD analysis project Ga0306920, IMG submission 204666) | Lab enrichment of tropical soil microbial communities from Luquillo Experimental Forest, Puerto Rico - flux4day.12C.oxic.44.000.170 (v2)... | ecosystem: Environmental > Terrestrial >...
TCCTGCTCTTCGACGAGATCGAGAAGGCCAGCGACGCCCTGTGGCAATTGCTGCTGGGCATGCTCGATAAGGCCACTCTTACGCTCGGCGACAACCGCCGCGTGGACCTCTCCCAGACCGTCATCTTCATGACCTCGAACCTCGGTGGCGGCGAAATTACGGACCTCATGGGCGGCGGCTACGGGTTCGTCAAATCCGACGACAAGCCGAAAGCGAACCTGGATCAGAAGGTGGAGCGCACGGCAGTCGAAGCAGCTCGCCGGAAGTTCTCGCCTGAGTTCATGAACCGCCTCGATAAGGTTGTGGTCTTCCATCCGCTGCACCGGGCACAACTCGAGCAGGTCCTCGACATCGAGCTGGCCATGGTTCAGCAGCGTGTTCTCGAAACAGCGAAGGGCCAGTTCCTTTTCCGTGTCACGGAGCCTGGCCGCGAGTTCCTGCTTCAGGAAGGCACCGACCAGCGCTATGGAGCGCGCCACCTGAAGCGCGCGATTGAGCGCTACGTGGTTTTCCCGATGGCCAATTTGCTCGCCACCGAGCAGGTTCACTGTGGCGATCTGATCTGCATCGACTGGAGCCGCTCGGAAAACCGCCTGAATTTCGTTCGCGAAGGCGAAAACCTCACGATGCCGGTGCGCCGCACCGAAGTTGCGGCACCACAGCGCACTTCTCAGGCCCGTGGCGGCCGTCCGGTCGAAGCGCCCGTACAGACGCCGCCCGAACCCGCACCTCGCCTCGCGCGCTAGCTTTCCATTGCTCCTCCTCAGGAAGGTCCGGGCGGGAAATCGCCCGGGCTTTTCCTTTTGCTGCGCCAAAGTATAATTTGAGAGCAAGCTCGACCCCCGCCGCGGAGCGTACCGGGGAGAACCTATGGACCTAGTGCCGAACCTACGACGCGCTGTCATCGGGTCGACAGTTCTCCTTCTCCTTTCTGCTCCCGCCCTGCTTGCGGACAGGACCAAGCTCAAGCCTGGAATCAATTCCTTTACTCCGCAACAAGACATTCAGCTCGGCCGGCAATCAGCAAATGAGGTCGAGCGAACAAAGCCCATGTGCAATGACCCCAAGGTGGACGCCTATCTCACGAAAATCGGCAAGCGTCTGATCGAGCACCTGAACACCGCCGGCATCGAGTATCCCTGGGAATTTCATTGCGTGAACGACAAGGCCATCAACGCGTTCGCCCTTCCGGGTGGATTTGTTTTCGTAAACCGAGGCGCGATCGAAGCCGCCGACAACGAAGCGCAGCTCGCCGCGGTGATGGCCCATGAGCTCTCGCATGTGGCGTTACGCCATGGCACGAATCAGGTGACCAAAGCCCGGTATGCCCAGCTGGGTACGGGAGTACTCTCCGTCGCGGGCGGCATCCTCGGAGGAGCTGCTGGCGCCGCAGCCTCCGGCGTCGGACAGTTCGCCGCCGGCAGCCTCTTGCTGCGCTACTCACGCGGTGCGGAAACGCAAGCCGACGTCATGGGCACACAGGTTCTATATGATTCCGGCTACGATCCGCGAGCGATGGCCGCCTTCTTTGAAAATCTGAACGCTTCCGAAGCTGCGGGCAAAGCGCCCCCTGAATTCTTCTCGGACCATCCGAATCCGGACCATCGCATTGAACGGGTTGACGCGGAAATAAAAAAGCTGGGTGGCGCTCCGAAAGGCGCGCAAAAAGATTCGGTGGAATTTGAGGAAATTAAAAGGGAAGTGATGGCTCTTCCGCTGCCGCCCAAAGGCAAACCAGGAGTGTCGCCTAACGCAAAGGGCAAACCGCCAGCCGCAGCCCGGCCTCCCGCCGACGTGAAAATCGAGCCCCCGTCTTCCAACTTGACGGCGCTGAAGTTCGCTAAAGCTTCCTTGGCCTATCCGGACAACTGGAGGAACTTCTCGAAGAAAAATGATCTGGCTCTGGTGCCCGCGGGAGGCGTCGTGGATACGGGCAATGGGCAGGCGGCCATTGCTTGCGGGCTGCTCGCGAGTGTGGCCCACCCGCAGGGAAAAGCCGCCGCTGGCGGCGATCCCCTTGGCGCGTACACGCAAAAGGTTATCGAGGCTTTAGAGCAGTCAAACGAAGGAATGGAGATCAAGGAGCAGTCAAAAGAGATCACCGTGGGGGGGCAGCGAGCCCTCTCGACTTATCTGAAGAACGAATCACCCATCGGTGGGCTCGAAACGGATTGGGTGATCACGGTGATTCGGCCCGACGGTTTGTATTATTTCATTTTTGTTGTGCCCGACGGTCACTACGACACGTTCCGGGAATCTTTCCAATCCATCCTCGACACCGTTCAGTTCAAGCAGTAATCTTCCGGCGGTTCCCAAATCAAAATGGGCGCCGGAAGGGTCTCCCAGCGCCCATTCTTCAGTTCCTATTCGTCTTCCGAGGACTTGCCGAACGGAAGGCCCGGCAGCTCCTGCGTGCCTTCGATACGCACGCCATCCAGCAGTTTGGGGTTGAGGCCGAGAGCCTTCAGGATCGTCGGGGCCACTTGCGAGGTCTCGACCGCGCTGGTCACAACCTTCCCGTCCAGCGAAGGATTGGAGACGAGGATCATCACGTTGGTGTCGTCGCGCGAGAACCCGCCGTGTTCCGCGAGCTTCTTGGTGCTGCCTGAATAAGTCACGCCGATGTTCGGTGTCACGACGATATCCGGAGTGCGCGGGTCGCCGGTCGGCGGGAGTCCCGGAGCATTGAAGTAAGTCCTTAGAATCGGCCCGGAGAAAATTTCACCGATGCCCGCGATGTTGTTCGTCGTCGGTGACTGGGAGCGAAGCTGGCTGACGGCGAATTCTGTGGTGCAGTTGCTGTTCAGCCAGAGCAGGGAAACGTCATCCTCGGTCGGACCGATGCCCGGGCCCGAGGGCGATTCGGAAGCCGGCAAGCAGTTGAGGGCGTCCAGAATGTTCGCTGGCGATGTAGTTACCGGATCGCCTGTCGAGTTCGAAATTCCCAGATAGCGCGCCGAGTCGATCGGGCTCTGGCCGTGCTTTGCCGTGATAATCACCAGAGTTTCGCTGTAGATGCCGTTCTTCTTGAGGGCCTTGATCATGTCGCCGATCGAAGCATCCGTGAATTCGATCTCGCCGAGCAGCGCCGGCGTCGGTGTGCCAATCGAATCCTCATAGCCGCCGGTCACCTTCGGGGAAAGGGATTTCTCGATGAGTTTCTGCCCGATGCTGACGGTCTGGAAGTTCATGCCGAGAATCGTCGGGCGCGGCGCCGGCTTGGAGCCGTTGTGGGTCTTGCCGTTGATTTCGTTCAGGACCGCGTTGATTTTCAACTGATCGTAGCACTTGATGTTTGCGAAGCTGTCGGTCCAGGCATTGGACGAGGCGACCGCACTCTGGTCCGGCAGCGGATCGCAGGTTACCCCTTGCGCGACGACGCCCGGGAGGCTGACGGGCACGGAGTTGATCTCGGGTCCAAAGAAGTCGTCCAGCGTTTTTCCGCCCGTGCCATGACCCGCCACCGAGGCGTACGCTGGATGCTTATCCGACCATGCCGTGTAACCGCCGGCGTTGTGGATCACCGAGAAAATGCTGTTGGTGCGCACAAAGTCCCACGGATATACCGGCGCGCAGCCGTTGAAAGGGTCGCGAATGAGCTTTTGCGGATCGATCGAGTTGATGCCGCCGTCGCCGTTTGCGGTGCTGATTCCGTCGATGCCGTTCACGAATTGCTGATTCTTGTCGATGCCTTCTTCATACTCCGTGGTGGTGCCGTTCGGCTGGTTCGGCGTACAGGTACCGCCGGCAACGCCGTTTCCCGTGGTGATCGTCGGCGGCGCGAGCACGCGGTCGTAGGCCACGTCATAGAAGGCGCCCGCCGTCCGCGGAGAAGCTCCCGTAATGATCGCGGTCAGGCCAGGAAACGAATCGGAAGTTCTCGAAGTTGAGGTGTCACGATAGCTGACGCCGGTTTTGCCCAAGGCCGCGAGATGCGGGCAGTACGGCGCTCCGTTGTTCACGGTCGCCAGACCCTGGGAGCAGTTGATGTAGTCCACCGCGTGCATCCCGTCGATACTGATTAGCAAGACATGCTTGATTTTTACGCCGTCATCCCCGGAGTTAGCCTGCGCCGGGGCCGGGACACTGAATCCGACCAGGCCGAGCGACAAGGCTACCGCCAAAAGCTTCTTCATCATTATGTATCTCCATTGATTGATTCTCGTGTTCTGGAAAAGAAACGAAGGAACACGGACTAACCCGGGCAGGAAGCCTAAGTGTCTTTTGTTACAGAACGACTGCGCTTGAATGTCTCGCGTGTTAAACAGGGCGAACTAGAAGGAATTATCCACAGGAAGACACTTGAGTTACGATCCGTTTGTATGGCATCGGCCGATTATGTGAATTTTCTTTCAGATGAATCCTGACGCGATCAGGATTCGGGCGGCCGAGCGGCGGCGAAGACTTCTTCTCTGTGGATTGCCTCGGCTCGCCGCAGCGCCACCATGATGTTTTCACAGATGTTCTCGGGGCCGACATGCCTGTCGAATCCCGCCTCGCGCATCAAGGCTTCGGGTTGTGGTCTGGCGCCACAAACGAGCATCGCGCGACCGCTCTTGCGCAATTGGTCGGCGAGTTCCTCCAAAGCGGCGATCCCCGTCGCGTCGATCGCCGTCATATTGCGCAGGCGCAGAATCACAATCGGCGGCAGGCCTTCCAGGTGATCCGTGATCGAGGAGATTTTGTCGGTTACACCAAAAAGGAAAGGCCCGTGGATCCGGTAGACGGCCGCATAGTCCGGAAGGTCCTTGTCCTGCAGGATGTGCGCCCGGCCGTCCTCCACGTAATCTTCGGTGACTCTGGAAACCGTTGTGGTCTGAGAGATTTTCCGAATGAACGTGAAGGCGGCGAGGATCATTCCCACTTCGACGGCGAGGGTGAGATCCGCGAGTACGGTCAGGCTGAGCGTAAGAATCCAAACGGCAATATCCGCTTTGGTCAGCCTCAGGATTTCGGGAATCTCGGCCCAATCTCCCATATTGTAGGCGACCATAAACAAAATGCTTGCGAGCGCGGCCAGCGGCAGGTTCTTCACCAGCGGAGCGGCAAACAGAATCACCGCCACCAGGGTGAGCGCGTGAATCATCCCGGCGACAGGAGATTTGGCGCCAGACCGGACGTTCGTCGCGGTTCTCGCGATTGCGCCCGTTGCCGGCAAGCCGCCAAACAGCGGCGAAAAAATGTTGGCGACACCCTGCGCGACAAGCTCGACGTTCGGGTTGTGCTTATCGTGACTCATGCGGTCGGAGACTACGGCGGAAAAAAGCGATTCGATCGCACCCAGCATCGCCACGGTCACTGCTGGCGATAATAAATGGAGCAACAGGGCGGGCTGAAGTTTGGGGACCATCATATGTGGCAGACCGCTTGGAATTCCTCCAAAGCGCGAGCCAATCGTTTCTACGGGAATGTGAGAAAGGCTGACGGCGGCCGTCGCCGCAAAGCACACCACGATGGCGCCGGGAACGCGCTTGAGAAAGCCAACGCAAAGAATCATCACCAGCAGGGAAACGATGCCCAGTGAGGTTGCGGCCCAATTGAGCGTGTGAAAATTTTCTGCGATCGCGGCCATGCGGTGGGAGAAGTCGCCGGGGACATGCTCCATTCTCAGACCAAAGAAATCGCGGATCTGCGTGCTGGCGATCAGAATCGCAATTCCATTCGTGAAGCCGACGACCACGGGACGCGGGAAAAACTTGACCATGGCTCCCAGGCCGGTCAGGCCCATCACAACCAGAATTACGCCCGCCAACATTGTGCAGGTGAACAGGCCGTCGATGCCGTAGCGCGCGATGATGCCGAGCACGACCACGACAAACGCACCGGTAGGACCGCCGATTTGGGTTTTGGATCCGCCCAGAGCCGAAATCAAGAAGCCCGTGACGATGGCGCAGTAAATTCCTGCCTGCGGCGGCAGTCCCGAAGCTATCGCAAAGGCCATCGCTAGGGGCAGCGCCACGAGCCCCACGGTTATCCCGGCGATTAAATCCGATGTGAATTTTTCAAGGCTGTAGTCGCGAAGAAGGATGACCGATTTCGGTAACCACACCTCGATGGCAGAGTTCATTGTTCGGTGGACCTGGCTGTCTGTTCTCGTAGGGATAGTGTAGCAGGCCGCACGCCCAGGGACAGCGGTTTCCCGTTGTTGGTGCTAGAAATTGCATCTGCTGTTGTCCGGGTTTTGGGGTTTGGAGCGCGGGTCAGTCCGCGGCTTCTCTTCGGCTGGCTGCGGGTTTCCAGCGCAGGATCGGTTTGCGCGCGGCTCCCACCTCGTCCAGGCGGCGTACCCGAGTCGTGTGCGGTGCCGTTCGTACAACCTCGGGATTTTTCTCCGCTTCTTGAGCGATCGACTTCATGGCCTCGATAAAAAGATCGCACTCTTCCTTGTCTTCCGATTCTGTGGGCTCAATCATCAACGCGCCCGGGACGATAAGCGGAAACGCGGTGGTGTAGGGATGAAAGCCATAGTCGATCAGGCGCTTCGCGATATCCATCGTATTCACGCCATTTTTTTTCTGAAGCGCATCACTGAATACAACCTCGTGCATCGAAGGGCGGGCATACGGCAGATCGAAGGTGCCTTCGAGGTGTCTGCGGATGTAGTTGGCGTTCAGGACGGCGTCTTCCGTAGCTTGCCGTATCCCCGGGCCGTAAGCGAGGATGTAAGCCAAGGCTCGCACGAGAACGCCGAAATTGCCGGAAAACGCTTTCACGCGGCCGATGCTTTCCTTGCGGTGAAAGTCGAGCGCAAGGTTGCCGTCGGCCTTTTCCACGAGTACCGGCACGGGCAGGAAGGGTTCGAGGATTTTTTTCATGGCCACAGGACCTGCGCCCGGTCCGCCGCCGCCGTGTGGTGTCGAGAATGTTTTGTGCAAGTTCAGGTGCATGACGTCGACGCCAAGCTCGCCGGGGCGCGTCACGCCAGCGAGTGCGTTCATGTTTGCGCCATCCATGTACAGCAACGCGCCTTTGCGGTGAAGGATTTCGGCAATTTCCGGAATCTGCTGCTCAAAGATGCCGAGCGTCGATGGATTGGTGATCATGAGCGCGGCCACGTCTTCGGTGACCTGCTCGCGAAGTTTGTCGATGTCGACCTGGCCCTCGGAATTGGATTTGATGTTTTCCACTTCGTAGCCGGCAATCACCGCGGTCGCTGGATTGGTGCCGTGTGCCGAATCCGGAATCAGCACTTTTTTTCGGGGGTTTCCGCGCTTTTCATTGTAGGCACGGATGAGGAGCAGTCCGGTGAGTTCGCCTTGCGCGCCGGCGGCTGGCTGCAGGGTGATCACATCCATACCGGTAATTTCGAGCAGGCACTTTTCAAGCAGCGAAAGAATTTTCAGGCAACCCTGCGACAGTTCTTGCGGTTGTGAGGGATGTTCGGTCGCAAGGCCGGCCAACCGCGCCACGAACTCATTCACTCGTGGGTTGTATTTCATCGTGCAGGAACCGAGCGGATACATGCCCAGATCAATGGCGTAATTCCACGTGGAAAGACGCGTGAAGTGCCGGATCACTTCGATTTCGCTGACTTCGGGAAAACCTTCCACGCCGCCGCGACGATGCGCGCCGCCCAGAACTTTTGCAGCATCGACGGCAGGAACATCGAGCGGCGGAAGGTCGAAGGCTCTTTTGCCGGGCGACGATTTCTCGAAAATCAACCCGGAGTTCTGATTCGTGTGCCGCGAAGCTTTTTTGATTTTGCTGTTCATCTCGAATGTCCGCTCGCCGCGCCGCCACTCCTCACAGGGGCTGTTCCAAAATCCGCTTGACGCTCGCGACAAAGCGCTCGATCTCACCGCGCGGGGTTGTTTCCGTTACGCAAACAAGGGCGTGCTTGCTGAACTCCGGATAGGCCGAGCCCAATACAAAGGGACCCACAATTTTGTCTTTTGCCAGTCCCGCGTTCACGATTTTCACGGACCTTGGAAATTCGACCGTGAATTCATTGAAAAACGGCGCGGAAAACGTGCGCTTCACGCCCGGAATTTCCTCCAGGGCCTGCAACGTGTATTGGGCTTTGGCGAGATTGTGCTCCGCCATTTCGCGGATACCTTCTTTCCCGAGAAGCGTCAGATGCACGGTGGCGGCGAGAGCGCAAAGCGCCTGGTTCGTGCAGATGTTCGAGGTCGCCTTCTCGCGGCGGATGTGTTGTTCCCGCGTCGCCAGCGTCAGCACAAAACCGCGGCGCCCATCCTGGTCGGTGGTCTGTCCAGCCAACCGACCCGGCATTTGCCGCACGAATTTTTCGCGGGTTGCTACGACGCCGGCGAACGGACCACCGTAACTCGGCGCAAGGCCGAAACTCTGGGCCTCCATCGCGACGATATCGGCCTCGGCGGGAGGCTTGACAATTCCGAGCGACAACGCCTCGGCGACGGCGGTAACAAGCAGCGCTCCCGACCCGTGAGCCGCGTCGGCGAGTGACGGCAGATTTTCGATGGCCCCGAAAAAATTGGGCGATTGCACCACTACCGCGCATACGTCGTCCCGGAGAGCGGCTTTCAGCCCATTCGAATCCACTGTTCCGAGAGCGGTGTAGGAGATCTCCTCGATCTTCAGGCCGGAGTTCTTCGCATAGGTCCGCAGGACGTCGCGGTATTCGGGATGAACCGATCTTGCGACGAGAACGCGGCGCTTTCCCGTCAACCTTTCGGCCATCAGTACCGCTTCCGTGGTTGCGGTCGAACCGTCGTACATCGAGGCGTTTGCGACATCCTGACCGGTCAATTGGCACATCAGCGTCTGAAACTCAAAAATCGCCTGCAGGGTGCCCTGTGAAATTTCCGCCTGGTATGGCGTGTAGGAAGTGAGGAATTCGCCTCGCTGCAAGATCGTATCGGTCACCACAGACCGCAGATGATTGTAGACTCCGGCGCCGAGAAAACTGGTGTAGCCCGCCGAGTTCTCGGCCGCACGCGCCTGGAAATACTGAATGAGTTCCGTTTCCGAAAACGGGCCCGGGAGATTGAGCGGCTTCTTAAGGCGATACGGTTCCGGGATGGACGAAAACAGGTCTTCGACCGACTTCACTCCGATGGCGGCCAGCATCTCCTGCCGTTCGCTTGGGCTCTTCGGGAGATAGCGCATCAGGCCGACGCTTCCTTCTTTTTTTCCTCGATGTACGCTTCATAGCCTGGCGCATCCATCAGGGAGTTCAACTCCGCGGGATTTGCGAGCTTCACTTTCACGAGCCAGCCTTCGCCGTGCGGATCGGTATTGATGAGTTCCGGCTTGTTCTGAAGAACGGTGTTAGCTTCAATGACTTCGCCGCTGGCCGGGGCATAAATATCACTCACGGCTTTGACCGATTCCACGGACCCAAAAGTTTTTCCTGCAGTTAGCGCCGCACCAGCCGCAGGCAGTTCGACGAAAACAACGTCGCCCAGTTCGTGCTGCGCGTAGTCGGTGATCCCGATCCTGGCGTTGCCGTCTTTCGCATCAACCCATTCGTGCTCCTTGGTATAGCGGAACTGCTTTGGGTAGGCCATGTCGTTGCCTCCTTCCGGTGCTTCCGAAACTCTTGTTGTTTCATACCGCGCTTGCTTTTCTTTGGCGCCTGTAAAACGGAGTCGCCACTACCTGGGCCCGGCACTTCTGGGAGCGAATCTCGACATACAGGGAAGTGCCGATGACGGAAAACGCTGGGGGAACGTAGGCAAGCGCGATGTTCTTCGAAAGAGTCGGTGAAGGTGAACCGCTGGTCACGACTCCAATTTCTTCCCCGTTTTCGTTCATGCAGCGATAACCGTCGCGCGCAATCCCGCGCTCTACCATTTCCAGACCGACCAGCATCCTCTTCAAGCCGGCCGCGCGCGCCTTTTCCAATGCGGGGCGTCCGATGAACTCGCCCTTCTCCATTTTGCAATAGCGGTCCAGGCCTGCTTCCCAAGCATTGATTTTGTCGCTGATCTCATGCTCATACAACGCCATTTTCGATTCGAGACGAAGGGTATTTCGCGCGCCCAGACCGCACGGCACGATGCTCAATTCCTTCCCAGCCTCGATGACCGCGTTCCAGACCCGCTCGCTGGTCCTCACGTCTGACGGGATATAAATTTCGAATCCGTCTTCACCTGTGTAACCGGTCCTGGCGATGAGCGTATGGGGCAGGCCGCAGAAAGTTCCGTGGGTAAACCAGTAATTCTTGATGCTGTCCACGTGCGCGTCGGTCCATTTTGCGACTACATCGACAGCGCGCGGACCCTGAATCGCCAACTGGGTGTATGCGTCGCTCAGATCTTCCACGGTGCAATCGAAGCTCTTTGCGTTTTCTCTTACCCAGTCGACGTCCTTCTCGCGCGTTCCCGCATTGATTACCAGGAGGTAGTCGTCTCCCGCCAGGCGGTGAACGATGACGTCGTCGACGAAGGTTCCTTGCGGGTAAAGCATTGCCGAATACTGCGCCTGGCCGATCGCGAGCTTGGCGGCATCGTTCATCGTGATGTGCTGCACGGCCGCGAGCGCTCCGCCTGGGGTTTTCCGGCCATGGATTCGGATGTCGCCCATGTGACTCACGTCAAACACGCCAACGCCGTTGCGCACCGACTTATGTTCGGCTACCAGACCGCCGCTCGATGGATACTCCACCGGCATATCCCAGCCGCCAAAATTCACCATTTTTGCGCCAAGACGGCGGTGCAACGCGTTGAGTGGCGTCTTTCGGAGAACTGGATTTGCAGGAGAGATTACGGAGTCCATTCCGTTTGCTCGGGCAAAAGTGGATGGTAGCATGCGACCCGTTTGCCGTCAAAATGAGGCGTTCTTGCGGCCCGTTGGCGCTTCGCCCACCGCATATCTTGCCGCTCTTGCTGGTGGCGCAACCCTCAGGTACAGTTTCTTCGGAGGCGCTTATGGCAGCCCGTCAGCAGATTCTCTGCTCGCAATGCGACCAGCCTGAAGAGTCCTGCCGTTGCGAGAGGTATTGCACAATCTGCAAAGGCCAGGATAACGTCCGGCTGTGTGCCGATGGCCTGTACTATTGCCCGGACTGCCGCGAAGCGTGCGACGTGGCGCTTGCCAACGAACGGTAACTGTGCGCGACCGCCCACACATGATCAGCGTCCGTATGGACCACGACGAGCGACTGGTGGCTGCTGTCGGGGGAGCGGCGCGTTATCTGGCGGATGTCGCCGGTCTCGATAACGAGAAGATTTTACAGTTTCAGGATTCCGTGATTTCCGCCTGCCGGTTTTGCTTTCAGTGCCATCATTCGGCGGAAAGCTGTGCGATAACGCTGCGCCGGTCCAAAGATCGAATTGAGGTGGAAGTCTCGCTGGACGGTGCGGAACCGCCGCCGCGGGAAAAACCATTGTGGAGAGGGATTGACGAAGTCCACTGCGAAGCCGGACAGAGTAAGTCGATGCTGCGCCTTACGAAGTTCGTGCCCCCCGGACGCCGCGCCGAATAGCCGGAAGTTTTTCAGATAGCAAAGGCAAGCCCCGGAGGCTTGAGATCGTTTGCTTCGCCTGTCTGCTGCGGGCCGGCTCCAGGTGACGACGAGCCGGAAGGCGAGCAAGAACTGTGGCGCCTGTATGAAACAAAAGTGCAGCGAAAGCGATTGCGCACTAATTGCCCTTACATCTTAAAGGCAAACGTATTTCGGCGGATCAGCGAAGTCATCTGATCGTCGCTGACCGAGAGTCGAATCAACACGCGGTCGCCCGAAGGAGTCACGTTGGTTTGGTCGAGGAGTTGTCCAAGGTCGGGATTATCCTTGGCCTGATATTTTTTATAAAGCAGACCCGCGGTCATCAGCTGGCTTAAGGTGTTGGCATCCTGCGTCGATCCGCAGACGGCCTGAAATTTCCCGTCGACACCGCTGCTGGCTGTCGCGGTAATCAGCATGGATTTCATGTTGGCGACGAGCTTCGCCGCTTCCGGGAACTGCTGCACTTCCGGAGCGAGTTGCGACATTGCGAGCCGTGTGTAGCGCGGGTCGAGCACGGCCCAAACCACCCCAGAGCCGTTGATTTCGTTGATCAGGCTGAACATCTGCTCGTTGCGCAGCAGCCCATCCTCGCGTCCAAAGCGGATTTCGAGCAGTTTTTCAAGCAGCGCTTTGTGGCCAAACACGGCCTTGTTCGAATCCAGGAAGAAGAAGAAGAGGTCTGTATCGCCGGCGCCCGAGCCGAATGCGAAAAGCGTATAGTCATCCAGTTTGACGGTAGGCAGCTTTTGTTGTTTGAAATAAGCCTGGGTGGATTCGGGATTGTAGTTACCCATCGCGATTCCAACGAGCATTTCGCCGGAGGGAACCTCGCCTCCGTCCTTCTTGACTACGCCGTCGGCGACGAGGCCCCAGACCAACTCGTCGACCTGGCTATTCGGGTCCACGCCGGCCGATGCCAGAAACTTTTCAAACTGGCGGAAGCGCTCGGGGAGCATCTGTTCCTGGAGCGCAGGGAACCACTTCATCGTTCGCGCTTTCTTCAGGTCGGCATAAGCAAACTCGCCGGTCTCCTTTGGGAAAAGGGCGATTGTATCCGCACCGACTCCTCCCGCCTTCGCGGGCCTGGCCACTGCCGCCAGCAATACAAACACGGCGGCTGCCGCAACGCACCGCGCGAACTTTCCGGTCAACTTCATGTCTTGCTCCTTTCGAGAAGCCGAGTAGGAAATTCCATTTTACGACAACGTGGTTCGATTAGCCCAATTGAGTGCGCAGTTCGTCAACCTTCGCCGTGATTCTGGCCACGTAATCCAAGTCCTTCAAGCCTTTCAAGTTGATTTCCACGTTGGCCAGCGCGCCTTTCGCTCCGGCTACCGCCATTAGACGCGCCACCTGAAGGTCTGACTTCATAGATGCGGCCGCAATTGCCTCCAGTTGCAGGAGCCGCTGGTGCAGTTTTGTGGCCTTCTCCGCCACTTCGAGTGGCACTTCAGCGGCGCCTTTGGTCGCCAATTGCAAAGCTTCTTCGCGCTGACGCGTTTCCTCGGCGTTGGCCTGCGGCAGCTTGAAGGCTGCCATCACCGCATCATAAGCGGCCGCGTCGCGATCGATCGCCTCCGCGAACTCATCAGCAGTTTTCCGTAGGGCATCGAGCTGCTCGGAGAGCCGATCGACATACGCAGCCTGCGATTTTTTCTTGCGAGATAACCCAGCCACCATTTGCGCCAGGGACGCGCTCAGAGCCGCTGCAAAGGCAGACACGCTGCCTCCGCCGGGAGTCGCCGCAGGGGCCGCGACAGCATCCAAAAACGGCCGTGCCAGACCGGCGAGCTTCCCGCCCTTGGCCTCAAGCGCCGAGCCACCCAGAGCGGCTTCCAGCTTGTTTTCGAACACCTGCGAGGGAGAGAAATTCTCGAGTTGCAGGAAGTAATCGGCAGCCATCTCGATCGCTTTTTTCGGAACCAGTCCAACAATCTCGCTGCCTACGGGCACGGCTCCGTAACGCTCGGCTTCTCGCTTCACAATCTCGTACACGCGGTGCATCGGTGTTTGCTCGAAATCGGTCAGGTTGATCGAGACCTGCGCCAGGTTTCTCGCTTTCAACTCCACCCCCATGGACTTGACGTAGCGCAGACCTCCACTCGAAAAACGGATAGCCTTGGCAATTTTGTTGGCGATGCCCACATCCGGCGTATTGAGATTAACGTTGTAGGCGATCAGAAATTTCCGCGCGCCGACAACGGTGACCCCTGCCGTCGGATGAACCTTAGGCTCTCCCACGTCCGGTTGCCGGTCGTGGCTTCTTTTCATTTCTTCCCGCAAGCCCTCGAACTGTCCGCGCCGCACATTCTCCAAATTCACGCGGTCCGGGCGCGTGGCCGCGGCTTCATAGAAGAAAACCGGGATGCGGAAGCGCCTCCAGATTTCCGTTCCAACGCGGCGGGCGAGTGCGACGCAGTCCTCAATCGTGACACCTTCGATCGGGATGAACGGGACAACGTCGGCCGCGCCGACCCGCGGATGGGCTCCAGTGTGCTGGGTCATGTCGATGAGTTCCATGGCTTTCCCGGTGCCCAGCAGCGCTGCTTCGGCCACCGCGTCCGGTTCGCCGGCGAGCGTGATTACGCAGCGGTTGTGGTCGGCGTCCATCTCGCGATCGAGAACATACACACCGGGCACACTGCTCATCGCATGGACAATGGCGTCCACCTTGGCGGGGTCCCGTCCTTCGGAGAAATTGGGCACAGATTCAATCAGTCGTTTCATCGTCAGTTCCATCACTCATTCGGCTCTTCGTTGTCCAGCAAAATCAGAGGGTCGTTGCCAAGCCGGAGCGACCGCTCTTCGCAGCTCAGGGTAAACAAGGCGGCGCCCCCAGGAAAGCACTGGCTAATCTTTCATGTAGATAATCTCGCCGCGTTTTAGCGTCATCCAGCAGCGGTTCTCGCCAAAATAATAGGGAATTTCCCGGTAATCCTCCACTTCGAAGACAGCCAGGTCAGCTTGCTTGCCAACTTCGATCGATCCGACAATCTTTTCGCGCTGCAGGGCATAGGCGGCGTTGATGGTCGCCGCGGTGATGGCCTCGGCGGGGGTCATGCGCAGTTGCGTGCAGGCGAGTGACAGGATCATCGGCATACTCACGGTTGGACTTGTGCCGGGGTTGTAGTCTGTCGCGAGCGCAACGATTGCGCCGGCATCGATGAGCTTGCGAGCTGGCGCATAGTTGTTCCAGCCGAGGTGAAAGTCACATCCGGGCAACAGCGTCGCGGCGGTCCGCGATTCTGCCAACGCTCGTATGTCAGTCAAGTTGACCTGTTCCAGATGGTCGCAACTTGCCGCGCCCAGTTCCACGCCAAGCAGCGTGGCACGTGTACGGGACAGCTGCTCGGCGTGCAAGCGCGGCGCGAGTCTGTGCCGCTTTCCTGCCAGCAGAACTCGTTTCGCTTGTTCGCGTGCGAAAGCGCCCCGGTCGCAGAACACGTCGCAGAATTCGGCTAAATCCTGCCTCGCCACCTCGGGCAGCATTTTGTCGATGACAAGGGATGTGTAGCGATCTGCTCCGTCAGCCGTTCCGCGAAATTCCGGAGGGACAACGTGAGCGCCAAGGAAGGTCGAAACAATGTCGACCGGTTGCTCTTGGCGCAATTCCTTTTGTAACGCCAAAATCTTTAGTTCACTCGCAGTGTCGAGCCCGTAGCCGCTTTTCGCTTCGACCGTTGTTGTCCCGTGCGAGGCGAACGCTTCGAGCGCGGCTCGAGCGCGGTGCTTCAACGCATCGGCCGTCGCGGATCGAAGCTTCTGGACTGAATTCAGAATCCCGCCGCCCTTGCGGGCGATTTGCTCGTAGCTGGCTCCTTGAATCTTCAGTTCGTATTCCTCGGCGCGGCTCGCCGCGTGAATCAAATGCGTGTGCGAATCGACAAACCCGGGCAGAACCACGCGTCCGGCAAGGTCGAGCTTTTCGGCCGTTTTCGCCTCGCTTCGTCGTTCCACCTCCAGGCGAGTTCCGACCGCGGCGACCCGCCCCTCACGCACGAGCACCGCGCCATCCTTCACGATCCCAAGTTTGGAAAGGGAACTACCTCGCCGCGCAGAACTACCGCGCACAGTGAGAAGTTGCGATATACCTGTGATGAGTAGAGTCTGATCCAAAGTTTCGCTGCAGCGTTCCCGCCGCGCCTGGTCTCGATTATGCCCCGACGGCCAGTCCCTGGTAGGCCGGCACAAACTTTTCTTTCACAAAATTCTCGATGGACGTGGGCGTCGTGTTCTTCGCCGATCGCGTTTCCGTAGGCGCCACGGTGCCGTCATTGAACGCCCGAAACATCTCGGTGAATAGCGCCGCTGTCTTCGCCGGAGCTCCCATCTGGATCAAAACCTTCTCGACCTCATCGTAAGGAAACTGCACATAGCGCAGATCCGCTTTTCCGAGGGCCTTGGCTATTACCTCAACCACCTCGCTCATGCGTAGGTCGCGCTGGCCGAGCAATTCCTGACTGGACTTCCCGGTAAAGTCAAGCTTGAACAGCCGCTCAGCCACGTACAGGCCTATGTCGCGTGTGCCGATCATGGGAATCGTCAGATCGCTCTTCAGTGCGCCGCCAAAAATACCCATCATCTGAATCATGCTGATTCCGGGCAAGAGATTTTCGAAAAAGTAGGCGGGGCGCAAATGCAAGACGTTCAGCCTGTCGATCGTGTTTAGCTTCACTTCCGAGAGATGCAAGCCCAAAATGGGCCCGGTTCGGGCCGGCACATGTGCTCCGACGCCGCTGAGGTTTACGGCGTACGGAAGCCCGGCATTCCTGGCCGCTACGAAAATCGCGTCGGTCGCTCGTTCCTGGTAAGCCCGGTAATCGGGCGATCGCATTGCCGGCGGAATCATCAGGAATGCCGCGCGCACTCCGGTGAGTGCCTCGGTCAGCGCCTTGGAATCGGTTACGTCGCCCACCGATGCCTCAGCGCCTTTTTGAACAAACGCCTGGAGCCTCCCGCCATGCCGGCCGTAGACCCTGACCTTCTCTCCTTTTTCTAAAAGCGTTCTTGTAACGACAGAGCCGATATTGCCGGCCGCACCTAACACGGTGTACATCTTTCACTCCCTCGACCCGAGATTACTCTCTGCGCCATCTCCGAGTGGCTTCCGTCCTCCGGCGGTTGCACCCCACCGGGCCCCTGGTTGCCGGACTCAGAGCATTGGCACCTTAACGCCAGACCGCTTAGCAAACTCCATTGCCTCCGGGTAGCCGGCGTCGACATGACGGACAACGCCAATACCCGGATCATTCCGCAACACTCGTTCGATGCGCAGGCCCATCTCCTTGGTGCCATCAGCGCAGGTCACTTGGCCGGCATGCTGCGAATATCCAATGCCGACTCCGCCGCCATTGTGAATGGACACCCACGAGGCTCCGCTGGCGGTGTTTATCAGCGCATTCAGTAGTGCCCAGTCGGCGACGGCGTCGGAGCCGTCTCTCATGGCTTCGGTCTCGCGATACGGCGAAGCGACCGAGCCGCAATCGAGGTGGTCGCGTCCGAGCACGATTGGAGCTTTGAGCTCGCCTTTCGCTACCAGATCATTCAGCGCCAGTCCAAACCTGTCGCGCTCGCCGTAGCCCAGCCAGCAAATCCGCGACGGCAGCCCCTGAAACTTCACTCTCTTCCCCGCCATCGTAATCCACCGCCTGAGGTGCTCGTTTTCGGGGAACATTTCGAGCACCAAGCGGTCGGTGCGCGCAATGTCGGAAACTTCTCCAGAAAGCGCGGCCCATCGGAATGGCCCTTTCCCCTCGCAGAAGAGAGGCCGGATGTAGGCGGGCACAAAGCCAGGAAAAGCGTAGGCGTCCTTTACTCCGGCTTCATAGGCAAAGGTCCGGATGTTGTTTCCGTAGTCGAAGGTCACCGCGCCAAGCTTTTGCAGTTCCAGCATTCCTTGCACATGCTGGCCCATCGCGGCTACCGCCCTTTTGCGGTACTCCGGCGGATTTGCTGTACGCAGTACCAGCGCCTGGTCGAGTGTCATTCCGTTCGGCAAGTAGCCGCCAATCGGATCATGAGCGCTGGTTTGATCGGTCAGAATATCCGGCACGACGCCCCGCTGAGCCAATTCAGGGATCAGGTCGGCGCAGTTTCCTACCAGCCCTACCGAGGCCGCTTCGCCCTTCCGAACGGCGTTCTTGAGGATCCGCAAGGCTTCGTCGAGCGATGTCACCATCACGTCGCAGTACGCGCCTTTGACGCGCCGCTTGATCCTCTCGGGGTCCACGTCGATTCCCAAAAAGGCCGCGCCGTTCATGGTCGCCGCGAGCGGTTGCGCACCGCCCATACCACCCATGCCGCCCGAGACGATGAGTTTGCCGCTCAAATCACCGCCGAAATGTTTCCTTGCCGCTGCGGCAAAGGTCTCGTAGGTGCCTTGCAGAATTCCTTGGGTACCGATGTAAATCCAGCTGCCCGCGGTCATCTGGCCGTACATCATTAGACCTGCGCGGTCGAGTTCGTTGAATTTGTCCCAGTTGTTCCAATGGCCTACGAGGTTGGAATTGCAAAGCAAAACCCGCGGCGCGAACTCGTGCGTTTGAAAGATTCCTACGGGTTTCCCGGACTGCACCAATAGCGTCTCGTCGGCTTCGAGGGCTCGAAGCGATCGGACGATGGCATGAAAACAATCCCAATTCCGCGCCGCTTTGCCCGTGCCCCCATACACCACCAGGTCCTCGGGTCTTTCGCCGACCTCGGGATCCAGATTGTTCAGCAGCATGCGCAGCGCCGCTTCCTGTTGCCAGCCCTTGCAGGAAAGCGCGGTTCCTCTCGGAGCGCGAAACGGCCCTCGGCCGGTTGCCGGATCATTCAGTGCTGGTGGACTGGCACTCATGTCTTTTGTTGGCATGCCCACATTTTAGCGCAGCTTTGATGGCTAAGAGAAAGACCGAAACGATTGAAGATTGCATCGTCGTGACCTAGATGGGCTGGCAGTCACTCCAATTACCCCCGCAACGTGTCTTTGCTCTCCTTATCCATCGTTCTGCATCGTTTTGGGGCAGACTCCTCCCCTGCTGAACTCAGGCGCAGCCATTCTGCCCGAAGAATGCTGCGTCTCCTTGCTTTCGTTTCTCCCGCTCCTCGTGCTGCGGTTTCTTTTCAATGCACAAGGGCACTCAAGTAGCCTCAACGAAACACACACTGTCACACCGACCTGTTGGGGGCCGCGTGGGGAACAATGATCCGGAAATCTCTTCCTTGGATAGTTTTCTTCGGTACCCTCCTGTTGCTTGTTTTCAGCAACTCTTCTTATGTGAAGATCTTTGACCCTGTCATGTGGCCTGTTCGCTTTCGAGTTCTTGCCGGTTTTTCTATGCTCTTCTGGTCCAGGTGGAGATTTCGCGACGACGCGGCAAGCAGCAATGCGGCACCCTCAGACGCGGCGGATCGTTTCCTCTCTTCCGCGGTGCGCTGGTTCCACGGCGATTCGAAACGCTCAAGGTGATAGCACCGCCCATTCTGGGAGCGGGCGGCATATCCCCGCAGGCTAGAGGGCGACAAACTCCTGCGTTTTGACCCTTGCGACCCCGCGTATTTTGCGAGCGCTCGAGTCCGGGGCCCACCAAGTTTCGAGAGGGGAAACTAATACGCGCAAAGCATTCGTTTGTCTTTGCTGTTCGGCAAAGTTGGCTTTCCTTGTCTCTCACGTGCCCGCGGCGCAGCCCGGCGGGCGACTTGGAGGGATCGAAACGCCGTGTAAAGGCTGCGTTGCGCCAGCATTCCTTCTGAGGTAAATTCAAAAAACAGATGAGCTACGGCACTCTGCCTTCCCGATTTCTAAGCGCCGTCGATCGCTTTCCCACACCGCGCGCGCAGATGGTCCGGCGCGGCGAACGCTGGGAGGCGATTTCCTCCCAGGAGTTTCTGCGACGGGTTGCGGGTCTTGCCCATTGCTTCATCGAGCTGGGTGTGAAGCCCGGAGACCGCGTCGGGCTCTTTGCTCCGAATTGCCCTGAATGGCATACGGCGGATTTCGCGATCAACGGCTCCGGGGCTGTTACGGTTCCCGTGTATTTCAATGAATCGCCGGACCGCATGGTGTACATCCTCAATCATTGCGGGGCGGAAACCCTGTTCATTGCCGGCAAGAGCCAGCTCGAGAAATTTCTACGCATCCGCGACCAACTGCCCAATTTGCAACAAGTGATTGTCGCGGGCGCAGGCGATGCCATGCGTGCCGACCTACTTCATTACGAGACGCTGATCCTGACGGCTGGGCCCAACGAAGTCTCGGCCTACCGCAAGCGTGCCGCACAAGTCCTTCCCACGCAACTTGCTTCGATCATCTACACCTCGGGTACCACAGGCGAGCCTAAAGGAGTGATGCTCACCCACAATAATTTCAGTTCCAACGTGACCGACAGCTGCAAGGACATCGAACTCCATGTCGAGAGCGACCTGGCTGTTTCCTTTCTGCCCCTGGCTCACGTATACGGACGGACACTCGATTACCTCTATCTTTTTCAGGGCTGCCCCGTGGCGTACGTAGAAGCGGTGGAAGACGTTGCGGGCGCCTTACTCGAGACCCATCCGACGATTCTTGCGGCGGTTCCGCGCTTCTTTGAGAAGATTTACGCGCGCCTGATGGAACAGGGCAGCAAGACCCAGGGACTCAAACGCAGAATTTTTGAATTTGCGATGCGCACGGCCAGAGAGGCGGCACTCTGGCGTTGCGGCGAAGCATCCGCGAGTCCTGTGCTGAAACTACGATGGGCCTTGGCCGACCGCCTGGTCTATTCGAAGATCCGCGCGGGAACGGGCGGTCACCTTCGCATGGTCTTGTCGGGCGGCGCACCGCTGTCCAAGGCCCTTTGCGAGTTTTTCTGGGCGATCGGCATCCCGATTTACCAGGGCTACGGTTTGACAGAAACATCTCCGATTCTCTCCTCGAATTACCCACAGAACCGTTCCGGCAGTTCGGGGCGGCCGATTGCCAAGGTGCAGATCCGTATTGCGGACGATGGCGAAATCCTGGCGAAGGGACCTTGCGTGATGCAGGGTTATTACAAGTCGCCGGAAGCAACGCGTGAAGTTCTCTCTGAGGACGGATGGTTTCGCACCGGAGATATCGGCTACCTCGATAAGGACAACTACCTTTTTATCACCGACCGAAAGAAAGATCTTCTGAAGACCGCCGGGGGGAAGTTTGTGGCTCCTCAACCCATCGAGAACGCGCTGAAAACGAGTCCCTACATCCTCAACGCCATGGTCGTGGGCGACCAACGCAAGTTCATCGTGGCGCTGATCGTTCTTAACCCCGCCACACTTTCCGCCCGACTTGCCGAAGAAGGTCTCAAGTTTTCTTCGAACGCGGAACTCGCGGCTCATCCCCGCGCCTACGCCGTGATTGAAAACGAGGTGAATCGCCTGACAGCTCATCTGGCGCAATACGAATCCATAAAGCGGTTCGCGCTGCTTGCCGAGGATTTCACTTTTGACAGCGGAACCCTGACGTTCACGATGAAGCTGAAGCGCCGTGTGGTGGAAAAGCGGTACCGGGACCTCATTGACAAACTGTACGCGGACGTGGCCGAGCCGCGTCCCCTCGTTCGCGACTAGGTCTCTTTGCTCCGCGGTTTCGCCTGTTTTCCTCGCAAGTTCTTTCTTTCAATCTTCTGGCGCATGTTTGGCTGCAACTTTCCCGCTCGCCGGACATCTCATACAACGATAATTCACCGTCCTTAGGAGGTTTCGTATGGCAAAGCCCGCTACTGCAACCGCTCGCACATTTCCGACCAGCGTAGGCGTTCCCGAAAACAACCGCCAGGCGATCATCGCGCTCTTAAACGCGCGCCTCGCCGATAGCTCGGACCTTCGCAGTCAGGTCAAGTGGGCTCACTGGAATCTGAAGGGCATGCACTTCATTCAGCTACACGAGCTTTTCGACTCAATCGCCTCGCACCTTGACGATCAAACCGATTCGATTGCTGAACGAACGACTACGCTCGGCGGCGTGGCCAACGGCACGGTTCGAGAGGCCGCGGCCAAGTCTGGGCTGAAAGAAGCCGATCTGACGGCATCCGACGGCGCATCGATGCTGAAGTTTCTTGTGCACAACGTGGCTCACCATGCCAATGCCCTACGCACCGCCATCCAAGAGTCCGATGACCTTGGCGACCCGATCACCGCGGATCTGTTCACGCAACTGACACGCGAGCTTGACAAGGATCTCTGGTTTCTGGAAGCGCATCTGACGCAAGCCTGACCGGGACTCAGGACGATCGGACCGCAGCGAGCCGGACCCTCAGCTCGCGCGTGGCCTGGTTAGGTCTCCCCAGGCTGCCCAGTGATTTGTTCTGGCATCCTCCATGGACTACAATTTCCGTGGAGCCACCTATGTCCGATCAACTGGTGATTGCAGGTCGCGCGTTCAGCTCTCGCCTCATCGTTGGAACAGGGAAGTACCGCAGCTTTCAGGAAATGGCGCGCGCGCATGTCGCATCCGGTGCGGACATGGTCACAGTGGCCGTTCGCCGCGTGAATCTGACGGACAAATCGAAAGAATCGCTTCTCGACTACATCAATCGCGAGAAAATATTTATTCTTCCGAACACCGCCGCTTGCTACTCGGCGGACGAAGCGATCCGGACCGCTCGCCTGGCTCGCGAAGTCGGCCTGTCGAATTGGATTAAGCTTGAAGTTATCGGGGACCAGCAAACGCTGTTCCCCGACACGGAACAGCTCATTGAAGCGACCAAGGTTCTTGTGCAGGAGGGTTTTGTCGTCCTGCCCTACACCAACGACGACCTGATCGCCGCCCGGAAGTTGATTGACGCCGGCGCTTCGGCGGTGATGCCGCTGGCCGCACCGATCGGGTCGGGCCTAGGGATTCAGAATCCCGCGAATCTGCGGATTCTTCGCGAACGTATCACGGAAGTGCCGATGATTGTGGACGCGGGTGTCGGAACAGCGTCGGACGCTGCGATTGCGATGGAACTCGGCGCCGACGGCGTGCTGATGAACACCGCGATCGCGGAAGCAGCCGACGCAGTTTTGATGGCGGAAGCAATGCGCGGAGCGGTGATTGCTGGTCGCAGCGCTTATCTCGCCGGCCGGATGCCGAAGCGCCTTTACGCCTCCGCCTCTTCGCCACTGACCGGTGTAGTTCGCTGAGGACGCGTTTTACCTCGATGCCATCCAGTTTCGAATCTGCAATCCGCGCACTCTTCGAAACTCCTTCTCATTGTTTGCTAGCGCATGCGCGGCAAACCAAAGATCATTGTTTCCGATCATTTGGCCTCTTACTTCCACACCTGCGCGAATGCCCTCATAAATAGCTTTCGAAACCGCAGCCGTATCGAATAGTCTAGGCATTGATCGTTGCTCACAACTTGCACAAGGCTCTTTTCGGATGACCGCCCAGAAAAACGTCCGTATGGTGATCACCCGACTGGGCGGTCCCGAGGTTCTCAAGTCCGTCAGCGAGGACTTGCCCATACCGGCTCCGGGGCAGGTCCGAGTCAAGGTCCTCGCCGCTGGTGTCGCCTACGCCGACATCCTGATGCGTCGCGGGCTGTACCCTGGCGCACCCCGTCTTCCCTTCGCCCCGGGCTACGACATCGTTGGCGAGGTGCACGCGCTTGGCAAAGGGGTTACCGGATTCACGCCCGGCCAGCGCGTTGCGGCCCTCACCATGACGGGGGGTTACAGCCGCTTTACCTTGGTCCCAACGGTCCATCTGGTCCCGGTTTCGCCGGAACTTGACCCTGGGGCAGCGGTGAGCCTGGTGCTGAACTACGTTACCGCGTACCAGATGGTTCATCGCATTGCCGCGCTGCACTCCGGGCAGGGCTTGCTTGTACACAGCGCCGCGGGAGGTGTTGGCACAGCCGCACTGCAACTCGGCAGACTCTCTGGTCTTCGTCTTTTCGGTACCGCTTCGAAGGCCAAGCATGAAATTCTGTTCTCGCTTGGCGCTACTCCCATTGACTACCGGAACGAAAGCTTCCTCGAGCGGATCCGGCAGCTTGTGCCGGAAGGCTTGGAAGCAGTCTTCGATCCCATCGGAGGGAGACAGTGGTGGGATTCCTACCATTGCCTTTGCCGCGGTGGCTCGCTTGTGTGCTATGGGGTGCAAGCGGCAGTCGCGGAGGGGAAAGCCGCCGCAGGACTCGGCTTCGCTTTGCTGGGCTTGATGAAAGTGATTCCCGACGGACGGCGTGCTTGCTGGTACAACGTCACGGCGATGCGCGACGCCCATCCGCAGTGGTTTCGCGAAGATCTGAGCAAGCTTTTCGAATTGCTGGCGAGGCGCCAGATTGAGCCGGTTATTGCCGCGCGGCTTCCCCTCGGCGAAGCACCGCGCGCCAATGAAATGCTGGAGAAGGCGCAAGTCTCGGGAAAGATTGTTCTGCTACCGCATTCATAACTGGCGGAGGTTGTGAAGATGCATCTAACGCAAACGGAAAAAGGACGCAACTTCCGAGCGTTTCACGAGAGTGATCGGGCTTTCATCATTCCCAATCCCTGGGACCCCGGCACAGCTCGCCTGCTCGCCCACATGGGCTTCCAAGCGCTTGCCTCGACAAGCATGGGTTATGCGTTCTCGATCGGGAAATGCGACAACACGGTAGGCCGCGACCACATCGTCGCTCACATTGCTTCGATCGCCTCGGCCACCGACCTGCCCGTGAGCGCGGACCTCGAGAATGGATTCGGGGATGCGCCAGAAGTTGCGGCAGAAACGATCCGGCTTGCCGCGGCTACCGGTGTTGTCGGCGGCTCGATCGAAGACGCGACCGGTCGCGCCGATCCTCCTATCTACGAAAAGGAGCATGCGGCCGACAGACTTCGCGCGGCAGCCGAGGCGGCGCGCTCCCTCCCGTTCACGTTTACACTGACTGGGCGCGCAGAGAACTACCTGCACGGGCGTCCGGATTTGAAAGACACGATCTCACGCCTCCAGGCCTATCAGGAGGCAGGAGCCGATGTCCTTTACGCGCCGGGCCTGGCCACCAGAGACGATATAGCTGCGGTCGTGAGCTCCGTCGATCGTCCGGTGAACGTTCTCATGGGGCTGCAGGGTGTGCTACTGAGTCTCGCCGAGCTATCAGCGCTAGGCGTTAAACGGGTCAGCGTGGGCAGCTCGCTTTGTCGCGCGGCGCTTGGCGCGTTTCTGCGGGCGGCGCACGAAATGCGCGAACAGGGCACCTTCACTTATGCAAACGAGGCGGCGAGTTCGCGTGAAATAACGGAGATCTTTCGAGTGTGAAGGCAGTACCTTCAGATTGTTTTTCCATGGTGGTGCCCCGCGGCTTCGAACAACGAAAGTAGACTTGTGACGCTGAACAGGCACGAATCTGATCGCTCGCATTGAGCAGCTCCAGCTTGCAGCCACGCGTGCGCGCCGACACGTAGAGAGCCATCACGGTACCCAGACCCGAACTGTCCATTTGGGGGGTACTTCCTTCAAGTCGAGCACCATTCTCCTATGCCCTGGAATCCGGTTCCTCACTTCATCCTTCAGGGCTTGTGTGTTGCCATACGTCAGTCTGCCGTGACACAGAACGATCAGCACATCCGCATCTTCGCGGCACTCCACGCGAAATCCTCGCGCTGTGTTAGCCCGCCATTGCTCCGTCCGATTGCACCCCTGCGAATCTTGACCATTTATCCTACCTGCCGAAGAAATTCGGAGCCAGCGGGTCGACCGTTAGCGACCAATCAGGTTACACTGCACGGATGCAGCGCAAGATCTTCTGGATCACGTTCGGCTCGCTCGGCTTGCTCGCCGACCTCGTGCTGCCGCTCTGGTGGGCCGTGGCGGCCACGATTCCGCTCGTGGCATTCAGTTGGTGGTTCGCCTACCGGAGCAACTGGTTCGAGTAGCCGCAGTTCGCCGGCATATTGACTCTTGCGCCGCACCCTGTGTCCGCCGCGGGCAATCCTGGCATTCTCATTTCATCGCGGTCCGTCAAGTTCCGGCGCAACACAACTAGCAGCGCTAGATAGTGCGGAAGAGGAAGTGCCAGGAGGCGTCGACCGCGGCATGCACCAGGGCAGAGGCAAAGATCGACCCGGTTTTCCGCCACGTCCAGCCATAAAACAGGCCGGCGAGGGATGCGAGAATTACGTAGCGCCAGTTCGGAAAGCCCAAATTGGTGATGTGCGAAAATCCAAAGAGCACCGAGGCCGTCCACCATCCGGCCAGCTCGCTCTTCGAAGCCCGCGCCAGGAAGTTCTGCAATAAGCCTCTGAAGAGCAATTCCTCGGGCCACGCCGTGAACATGAGAATGGCCAGTGAGAGTCCCACAAATGTGCTCCACCTGCTCCATTGCGGGGCGAAAGCGATAAAGTGAATTCCTGTCCCGAGCGCGATCGCAATCAATGCAAAGACGAGAAAGCTCCCCAGAATGTAGCCGGTCCAGCTTTTTCCCCAGCCGATCGAGTACCCCACGCCTGTGGCTCGCCTGACGAGAAGGAAAGACGCCAGGGCGCTGTTCACTGCCATCAGCACTGTCAGTCCGTAGGCCAAGCGGGAGCCCGGATAGGACCACAGCCAGTGCGAGGGGCCGAACTTCACAAACACCCACACGCCTAGAATCGTGGTGAAGTCCTGCCAAGTCCCGGCGGGCGCGCCGCGTGCGGACACAGCTAGTGCTAAGGGAAGAAAAATCAGCCCCGCGATCGCCCCGGCGCGCCCCACGGTGAACGTTCCTGTTCCCACCAGGTACACGAGGTATGCCAGAAGTACACAAACGCCGAGCAAGAGTCCAGCGGCCGGGCCGAATCTTGCGGCAATTCCCTCTGCAGCGCCTCGGGCGGCCATGACTAAGGTCACGAGTAGCAAAAACGCAAAGCTCATCAGCGCAGCCGCGAACGCCCTGCCGCCATAACCTAGCCAAGAGGCGTACAGCGCTCCCCCAAGACAAAACGCCGCCCAGATTCCGACGACTGGCCATAAGCCCAGTTGCTTCATCTCTCTCCTTGCCTCGTGCCCCCGCCACTGATTAGACTCTACACAAACTTGCTTCCCCGACGAAAAGGGCGGTCCGGAAGCTGTAGAGTGGCCGAAGAGTCTCCACCTTGAAGCGTCTTGCTTACATCGACTGGATGCGCGGGCTTGCGTGCCTACTAATGTTTCAAACGCACTGCTACGACTCCTGGCTACGGCCCGATCTGCGAGAGACCCAGCTGTATAAATGGTCGCAGCTTGGCGGTACGCTCCCCGCCCCGCTGTTTATTTTTCTCGCCGGCCTGTCGTTCGCTCTGGTCACCGAACGGTTGCGGGAGAAGGGAATCGGGCGTAACGCCATCGCCCGGCAGACCATTCGTCGCGGCGCAGAAATCTTTGGCCTGGGCATCGTGTTTCGCATTCAGGAATACGCGCTCGGCTACAAGTGGGTGCCGTGGACCGACCTTCTTCGTGTCGATATTCTGAATATTCTGGGCGTTTCCATGATGTTGATGGGGGTGCTCTGCTGGTTTACGGCCGCTGCTGCGGTCGACGCTGCCCGATTTCGCAGCATCATCGGGGGGTTCGCGACGGCTGCGGTGATCGCGGTGCTTACGCCGCCTCTTTGGACGACCTGGCGTCCTCAGTTTCTACCCTGGCCGTTCGAGTCGTACCTGAACGGTGTGCACACTTTTAGCCAGCCGCAGCCCTGGCTGTTTCCGATTTTCCCGTGGACGGCGTTTGCCTTTGCCGGCTTGGGCGTAGGCTTTTTGATATTCACGGAATTTGCGCGCCGCCGGGAAGCACGGTTCTTTGCATACCTGGGGTGCGCGGGTCTTTTAGCGGTTGGCCTGTCAATTCTGCCGGAACTCTCTCCCGTGCAGCTTTACGCCGTCCACGACTACTGGCACTCGCACCCTGATTTTTTTCTGGCGCGCTGCGGCGTGCTGGCGATCATCCTTTTCCTCATTTATGCGTGGTGTCGCTGGGGGTTTGCGCAGAAGGGCTTTAGTCCAGTCATCCAGCTGGGAACCACCTCGCTGCTTGTTTATTGGGTCCACATTGAATTTGTGTACGGACGATTTTCGATTTTGCCGAAGCGGCAGAGTTCCATTCCGATGACGACGCTTGGGCTGTGCGTGATCTTTCTTGCGATGCTGGCGCTATCGGTTTTCCGGACGCGCTTCAAAAGGAGCGCGGTCAGGGCTTTGCCGGAGGAGGCTCGTTCGGCGTCAGCGCCGGCGGCGGCAACTTGATGATGACCTCTCCCGGACGGGCCAATTGCAGCTCTTCGCGAGCCAGTCGCCTGATGGCCTGCGGGTCCGTCTTCAAATCCTGCTTCTCGCGCTGCAGCGCGGCATTCTCCTTGTTGAGGCGCTCGAGCTCGCTGCTGACTTTCTGAATTTCCTGCTGCTTGCGGCGCATGGCCAGAAATCCGTGAGTGCCAAAAACGTCGTGCACCAGCAGCACCAGGACAAAAATGCCCAACAGGTGCCGCCCATACTCATGAATGAGCTTTGTCAGTTTCTCTTCGATAGCGTTCTTCATGCGTGCTTTAAGATCCCTCGCGCCCGAGCTTCCCCTCAGCCGCAGCGCGTCTTGCTTTCACCTAAAGCAGGATGCGCGGCTCAGTTCCGGCTCAGGCGACGAGCCGTCTTCCGATAACAAATTCTGCTGCATACACAAGATCGGACGATAGAACTTTGTTGGCATTAGTGTCGAAGCGGCCACCGCCACCACTCCGGTCGTATTTGCTTTCTGTTCGTCGCATGGCCGTCCACGCCGGCAGTCACCGATTCCGGCCGAGCCGTATACAATCATGTGCGGAGAAACGCCTGATGGGACGCGAGACGAAGTACCGGGTGGTTCTGGTGACCTGTGGAACGCTGGAAGAGGCGCGCAAGATTGCCCGCTTGGTCGTAGAAAAGCGTCTGGCCGCCTGCGTGAATATCGTGACGCACGCGATTGAGTCGTTCTACACCTGGAAAGAGAAGGTGGAAGACAGCAGTGAGTATCTGCTGATCATTAAGACGAGCACCGAGCGCCTGGCCGAGCTAGAAAGCGAAGTGCTGAGGCTTCATTCCTACGACACGCCCGAATTTGTAGTGCTGCCGATCGTTTCCGGTTCTGAAGCCTACCTCTCATGGCTCGGAGAATCGGTCGAAGCGCACCAACCTTAGTTACAGACCGAAGGGCCGGCCAGCGCAATGCGCCCAGATCGTCACACGTACAACAATGCCTGATCGATGTCGGCCATGATGTCTTCGACGTCTTCAATTCCGACCGACAAGCGCACGAGGCTGTCGGTGATACCGATGCGTTCGCGCATTTCCTTGGGCATGGACGCGTGCGTCATTTGCGCCGGCAAGGAAATCAGCGATTCCACGCCACCAAGACTCTCGGCCAGCGAGCAAATTTTGACCTGGTTCAGGAACCGGCGCGAGGCTGCCTCCGAGCCGAGATCAAATGCCAGCATCGCGCCGGGACCTTTCTGCTGGCGCCGCGCCAGGTCGTGCTGTGGATGCGACGCCAGCCCCGGATAGAACACCTTCCGCACCTTCGGATGGGCGTCGAGGTGACGCGCGACTGCCAAGCCATTGGCGTTGTGCTGGAGCATTCTCACTGCCAGGGTCTTGATCCCTCGCGATGTCAGAAAGCAGTCCATGGGCGCGAGGCCGGAGCCCGCCGATCGCTGAATGAAATAGATTCTTTCGGCATCGTCCGGCCGCGTGAGGACCACTGCACCTCCGGTCGCGTCGCTATGGCCGTTCAGGTATTTGGTCAAGGAATGCACGACGATGTGCGCGCCAAGTTCGATGGGCCGTTGCAGATAAGGGGTGAGAAAGGTGTTATCGACAACCAGGGTGGCGTGCCGCTCATTAGCCAGCTTGCCCATCGCGGTGATGTCCGTGATGCGCATGGTGGGATTAGTCGGCGTCTCGATGTAAATTATTTTCGTGTTCGGACGAAGCGCGCCGAGAACGACTGCCGGGTCCGTCGTGTCGACGAAGCTGAACTCCAGTCCGAAGTGCACCAGAAGCTGAGTCGTGAGACGGTACACGCCTCCATAAACCGCTTCCGAAATCACAACGTGGTCGCCCGGCCGAAGCAGGCGAAAGACCGCGTCGATCCCAGCCATCCCGGAGCTAAACACGTAAGCGCTGTGGCCGCCCTCGAGTTTCGCTACAGTTTTCTCGAGCGCTTTGCGGTTGGGGTGGTTGGTGCGCGCGTAGTCGTAGCCGCTCCGGGTCTTTCCAAGTTCGGCATAGACGTAGGTCGAGGTCTGGTAAATCGGCGCAACCACGGCGCCGGTCGCTGGCTCCGGCTCTTGGCCGACATGTATCGCGTTCGTCGCAAATCCCATTGTTCACTCCTGATTCATCTAAGGCCGGAGGCGCAAGGCCACGGTGGCCGACGCAAAAATGGCAGAGTGACTGAGGGCCGTGGGGACGGCTGGGCGACAGGTCCGCCAACTCCAGCAGTGCAGAAAAAGTTACAAGAGCCTGAAGGGCGAGTCAATTGCCGTTCGGCTTGACGTTTCTACAGCAAGCAGCCAACATAGCATCCAATAGCCATGGTCACACGCGGGTTTGTTTCACGATTGGTGTTAGCCGCGACGGTTGCGCTGCCGGTTCTGCTCTTCGCCCATCAGGATCAATCAAAGAAACAACAACAGGCTCCTTCACCGGAAAACCGCATCACGATCATAGTGACCGGTGGCGACTCGGAAAAGCCGGTGGAAAATGCGAGCGTGTACCTAAAGACCGTGGAAGAGCACTCCGTGCTAAAGAACAAAAAGTTTGAAGTCAACGTGAAGACCAACCAGTCGGGCATCGCGCATGTTCCCGACGCGCCGCTCGGACGCGTGCTCGTGCAAGTGGTGGCCGATGGATGGAAGACCTACGGACACTGGTACGACATCACGGACGCGAAACAGACAATAAAAGTGCATTTAGATCGTCCTCCCAAGTGGTACTAGCGTCTTACTTCGTGCGAAAAAATTTGCCACTAATCGCACGGGAATTGCACACACGCTTCGCGACAATGGAGCTTCGTGAAACTCCGTGGAACATTTTGTGGAAGGAATCAGCGCGCTCAAACAGTTGTTCAGAGCGGAGGCGCGAGGCATTGCCGGGTAAAACGTTTCGAAGGTTGCATGCGCGGAAGCGATTGCACAAAAATGGTGCAAACCGCATCATCGTATTGAAATTTGTGGAGTTACTCGGTGCTTTCCTTGTCTTTCCACAAAGTTATCCACTGTTTTGTTGAAAACTTAACACAAGCGCAAAGAAAGTTGCTGCGGCTCGGAACGAATCGTGCTACAAACTTGTTCGCTTCTTTGCCACCACTTTTTGACCCACACAATTTGCCGATGATACAGTCGTTAGGACGGGACTTTTCATGGCAGATTCGAACGAGGGACCTTTCTCGCTGGTGCAGATGTTCTGGGGCAACCTGGCGGCGCGGCCGTTGCGCTGCTCTTTGACCATTCTCGCGATTGCCATTCAAGTCGTGCTGATCCTTATGATTGTCGGACTTACGTCCGGCGTGCTGTGGGAATGGGGCAAGCGGGTGGAAGGCGTTGGCGCCGATCTGCTCGTGCAACCACCGAACTCTTCCATTTTCTTTGCCTTCTCGAGTGCCGTAATGCCCGAATCGCTTGGCGATCAGATTGAAAGCTTGCCCGGCGTGGATGAGGTTGCGCCGACGCTCATCATCAGTGACCCAAAAACTCTGATGATCATTTACGGCATCGACTTCAAGCGTTTCAACGCTCTAAGCCAGGGATTTATTTTCCGCTCCGGCCACGCGTTCGAGGCGCCCGACGATGCCATGGCCGACGACGTTATCGCGCAAACCCGGCATTTGAAAGTGGGCGATACGGTCACGCTCGTGAATCACCAGTTCCGCATTTGCGGGATCGTTGCGCACGGGAAGGGCGCGAGATTCTTTATTCCGCTCAAGACGGGCCAGGACATGGTCGGAGCCGACAAACGCGTCTCCATGTTTTTCGTGCGAAGCAAGGGCGACACCGAAGGTACGCGCGAGGAGATTCTCAGTCTGAATCCTCAAAACCGCATCCGTTCGATGTCGGAGTACGTCACCCTGATGAGCTCCTCGAATCTTCCAGAGTTGAAGCCGTTCATCCGGACGATGGTGGGCCTCGGGATCGTGATCAGCTTTCTGGTTGTGCTGCTGAACATGCACACGCTGGTGATGGAGCGGACGCGCGAAATCGGAATCTTGAAGGCGTTGGGTTTCTCACGGTTTGACGTAGTGAAGATGCTCCTCGGAGAGATCGTGGTGCTGACGGTTGTCGGAAGCGTTGTCGGGATCGGCATCACCTTTTTGACCGAGGCGATCCTGAAAGAAACGAACCCGTCGGTGGCGATCCTGCTGACGCCGGGCTGGGTTGTCGGTTCGATCGGCCTAGCGCTGGTGGGGGCGGCCGCGGGCGCCGCGATTCCGGCGCTGCGCGCTTCAAGCTACGATCCGGTCGAAGCCCTCGCCTACGAGTAATGGTCAGGACGGCAGGAAAGAGGAATCTGGGCGGGCAACGCCAGCCTCCCGCCCGAATCGTTTTTCGGAACGATGCATCGAACGGGCGGAGAGCGCAATTTCATGAATCCAGACAAATTCCTGGCGGCCACCATTCTCGATCGTCGCGCTGTGGCAGACGATCTTTTTGTGCTGCACGTGGACACTGGAGGAGACTTCTCTTTCCTCGCCGGGCAGTACGCGACTTTGGGCGTCGAAGTCGACAGCAAGCGCATCGAGCGCGCTTACTCGATTTGCTCCTCGCCTTATGAAAAGAATCTGGAGTTCTTTGTTGAGCGTGTTCCGAACGGCGAGTTGACTCCGCTTCTCCACGCCATGGACAAGGGCGCTCCGTTGCTTTTGCGCAGGTTTGCGAAGGGGCGCTTTACCCTCGACCTCCGCAGCGGGAGAAAGAATCATTTCCTCCTGGCTACGGTTACGGGCATCGCGCCGTACACCAGTTACATTCGCACTGTGTACGCGGACTGGAAGAAAGGCGGCACCCCGATGCCCGGCGAACACCGGCTCTTTTGCATTCAAGGCGCCAGCCGGTCGGCGGAATTCGGCTACCGCGATGAATTGGAGAAGGTTGCGGCAGAGGCACCCTGGCTGAGGTACGTCCCGACGGTCAGCCGCCCTTGGGAAGATCCGGAATGGAAAGGCGAGAAAGGACGCACCGACGATCTGATCCGGAAGTATCTGGATGTGTGGGGACTGACGCCCGAGGATACGACCGCCTATCTTTGCGGCCACCCCAACATGGTTGAGAGTGGCCGCGGGATTCTTCTTCGCGCCGGCTGGGACAAGAGGGGCATTCAGGACGAGGTCTATTTTCCCCCGGGCAAGGAAGCGGCGAAGACTTAGCCGCTCGGTTTTGGTGCGCACATGCAACGTGCGATGGAAGGAAGGCCTGTGGCGCGCTTTCAGATTCCGGGCGCGGCGTCCTCCAGGCGATCGGCCACGTGACGAATGGTTTCGGCGGGAAGTCTCACGTGGACGACTTCGTCATTCCCAACCGCGTCGATCTCGAGTTTGCCGTTCACCATGGCGACGCGGACATGGTCGGTCCAATCCTGCACTTCCACGAGTTCGGCGTTGGGATATTTCTCGAGTTCCTTGGAAATCTCGCGCAGCACCGGCAGAAACGGCCTAGCCTTTGTCGCGGTGTCCTCCAGACAGTGTCGTGGCGCGAGTCGCAGCGCCGCGGAAACCGTAGTCGCAGGCACCCAGAAGTGCACGTGCGAGCCGTCAGCGCGGTTTTCGTCCACGTCCACCCGAATCACGCCTTCCTGAAAAACGTAGGCGCCCGCAACGGCCATCGTCGCTCCTAATCCAAGGGCGGCCTTGGCGAGAAAAACCATGACCCCTCCTTCGACGCTCAGTTAGCGACGCTCTTCGAGTCGATCCAGACCCGAACTGTGTTGTCGTCGTCCTTCACGCTGACGAGTTCCATGTCGCCATTGGCCGAAAGCGCGCGGAGCGCGGCGACCACATTCAGCTCGTCTTTCCCGGCGGAAAGCAGGGCGTCCACCACCTTCATGGGCACCTTGACCTCCACCTTGGACTCTTTAGCGGTGGTGCTTTTGGCCGCAGAATCCTTGTCGCCCGTTGCCTTAGCGGCCTTATCAGAAGGTTTCTTCTCGGTCACATGGATGTAGAGAAAGCCCGCGCTCTTGGCGACGCGCACGTCGTCCTCCTTGCTTTGCACGGTCACATATTCGCCGTCTTTTGCGATCCTCAGGGCGTCGAGCATGGTGTGGAGATCGACATCGTCGAGGTGTCCGGAATCAATGTGCACTTTGCCGTCGCAGAGGTTTTTGTTCTTGATCGCAGGCAGTACTTTGACGGCCATTTCCACGGGCACGTTCACCCGCACCGTCTTGGTCTTGTCCTCGCGGCTCTCCACGCGGACGTGGATCCATTCTTCGGAATTGGACGAAGTCTGAGCGGTGGCAAGCGGTGGAAGTAAGCTGCAGGCTACCAAAGCTGTTGTCGGCAGAAACCCCAAAAGGCCCCTGGGCGATTGGTTCATGGAAAGCTCCTTGGCTGCTAGTACGAGCCGGGCGGCGAAAAAGTTCCAGCTAGCTCGGTCTTTTTGTTGAGGTTTCCAGGTGTGCCTGGCCCTGTGCGGAGCTTCATCTCGCCAACGAATAGGAGCCGTCGGGTCCTGGAACGAATCTGTCCGGTCGAGTAAACATCCGGCATCGCGGCTCGCGCCCTATGCCAGCGTGAAAGCGTTCAATGCGACAATCGGATGCCTGGGCCCAGGATGGCGATGAAAGCTATCGCGACCGCGCAGGCCACTGCAACCAGCGGCCAGTTTTTGCGAATGGGTCGCGGTTCGGCAGCGGGTCCGTAAGGAATCAACGTCCCGCGCCGGAGCCAGTTTGTGGCCCACAAAAGTCCCGAGGTGCCGCCGAAGGTCGATGCCGCGGCGGAGATCAGAATCAGGATTATCCCTTTGGGATTCAGCGCGCCGGCGATGCACATCAGGATTCCACCTGCAAAATAGGGAATCGACGTCAAGCGCACTGCGCGTCGGTAGCGTTCTGCTTTCTCGCCGCCAATGAACGGACGCAATTCGAGAAGACTAATGCGCGCGGCGAGCGCATAGGTGACGGCACCGAGAATC
>Ga0306920_100001013_pt1 | contig 34491 bp, 27 predicted proteins | sample flu12Cox44000170_FD_204666 | JGI IMG/M metagenome (GOLD analysis project Ga0306920, IMG submission 204666) | Lab enrichment of tropical soil microbial communities from Luquillo Experimental Forest, Puerto Rico - flux4day.12C.oxic.44.000.170 (v2)... | ecosystem: Environmental > Terrestrial >...
ACAATATCACCATCGGCGTGCATTACATGTTCGATTGGATCGCGGACGTGCTGAACGCTGGCCGATGAGCGGGGACCTGGATCCAATGACGACCAACGGTCGTTCGACGCAGCGCGAACGGCGAATGGGCTCTGTTAGCCAAATCGCTGCGGCTACACGATCAGATTAAATAATCATTAAACGTGGTTTTTCATATAACTTATTGAATATCTACACAAATCATCGATCGAAGGCGGTGAAAACTAAGCGCCAACTAATGGAAAATCGCGCTTTCCGGCCGGGCCGCTAGAGAGCGCATCGATTGCGCGATTTGCGGGAGCAATAGTCAACCTCAAGACCGCCAAAGCGCTCGGTCTCGACATCCCGCCAACGCTGCTCGCGCTCGCCGATCAGGTGATTGAATAGCGATCCCTTTAGCCTTCTTGGCTATTGGACATGTGAGTTTGTCATTGCGCGCATCGACACCGATCATCGTAAAGCTTTCGCCTAAACAAATCTGCGCAGCGGTTTCGAACCGGGTCAATCGACCGATACGCCGCTCTCCTTGATCGGCGCAGCCCATTTCGCGATCTCGCTGTTGACGAAACGCTTGAGGTAATCGGAATCGGTGCGATCGGCGCTCACCAAGTTGGTGCCGATTGCCTCCATGCGCGTGTGCAGTGCCGGCGCGTTCATCGCCTTGATTGTGGCATCGTGAAGTTGATGCACGATCGGCTCCGGCGTGTTGCGCGGAAAGAACAGCCCAATCCAATTGTTGGCCTCGAATCCGGCGAGGCCTTGCTCGTCTGCGGTCGGCACGTCCGGCAGCACCGCCGATCTGTGGCGCGCGAGGACTGCTATTGGCTTCACCGCGCCGGATTTGATGTGCGGCAGCGCGGTAGAAACGGCGTCGCATAGGTAGTTGATGCGGCCGGCGATGAGGTCCCCCATGGCCGGCGCCGAGCCGCGGTAAGGAACATGCTGGACGTTGACGGCGATCGCAGTATTAAGGAGCACGCAGCCGAGATGGGTCGCGGAACCGCTGCCTCCCGAGCCGAATGACAGCTTTGCCGCATTGGCCTCGACATATGCCGTGAAGTTTTTCAGCGAGTCGGCCGGAAAGTCCTTCGGTACCACCAGCACTAGCGGCTGCTCGGCGATGAGCACGACAGGCGTGAAGTCATCGATCGCGTTGTAGAGCGGCTTCTTGTAGAGGGTCTGATTGTACGCCTGGGTGCCGACAGTGCCGAGGAGAACCTGGTAACCGTTCGGATTGGCAAGCGCCACGCGCTGGGCGCCGGTCATGCCGCCGGCTCCGCCGACGTTTTCTACGACGATTTGCTGGCCAAGAACGTCACTGAGCCGCTCCGCCACCATCCGCCCGACCACGTCGGTCGGACCGCCGGCCGCAAACGGCACAATCATAGTCAGCGGGCGGCTCGGCCATTGGTGGGCTTGTGGAAGTTTTACGGGTGCAAACGTAATCCCGGCAGCAATCAGGGCTGCCACCAGGACCATCCATTTAAAAGGCATTTTAGCTCTCCGCGGTCCGAGAGTCGCTTCGCTAGCGCCTGTATTGACCGCCGCGCAGCGGCGGAACTCAAGTGTCTCTTTCGGTCTACCTCCTCCGCGATGGTTGTTTGACCTCCGTATTGGGTGCAGCCTAGGTAAACAGCGCTGGCCCTCAGGCGGCTGCGATTATTGCGATTATCCGTGGGTGAGTGAATGCGTCTGTTGCATTGTGGCTCTGGCCATAAGCTTGTTCAGCGTCAATCTCGCCGCACAAGTCATCCCGAAATCGATCCAAGAAGGCGGGTCCGATGCCGATTTGCGCGCGCGCAAAAACGGTTGGACGGTCGGCATCGCCGGCGGGCTGTTGTCTGGAACCTACATGCGGTTCGTCGATGAAATGGCGTCGGCACTCAACGACGGCGATAACTTACGGATTCTTCCGGTCGTTTCTTATGGTGCGGCATCCAATCTCGACGACCTGCTGTACCTCCGCGGCATTGATGCGGCAGTCACACAGTCGGACGTGTTTGAGTATTTCCGCACGCAGCGCAAGACGGCCAACCTTGACAGCCGCGTCCAGTACATCATCCGACTGCCGATCGCGGAGTTGCACATTCTCGCGCGCAATGAAGTTCAATCTCTGGAGGATCTGCGCGGCAAGAAGGTCAATTTTGGTCCTGCTGGCACCGGCGCCAGCTTGACCGGCACCATTATCTTCCAACGGCTTGGCATCAATGTTGACCAGGTGCTGATTGATCAGCCGACTGCGCTGCAGAAGCTGCAATCGGGTCAGGTCGATGCGATCGCGCGCGTGATCCCGAAGCCGATTGATTTCTTTGCCAAGATCCCACAGAACTCTGGCCTGCACCTGGTGAGCATCCCCTTCAGCAAGACGTTCGAGGACTTCTACACACTCGGCGAGTTCACAAAGCAGGATTATCCCAGCCTGCTGCAGGGTCAGGATCGCGTCGACACGATCGCTGTTCCAGCGGTTCTAGCCGTGTTCAACTTCAGCCGGGCGAAGAACACGGAACGCTACGTCAAAGTGAGCCGGTTCATCGAGTATGTGTTCAACCGCTGGGATACGTTCCAGCATCCGCCCTATCACCCAAAATGGCGCGACATAAACTTGGCAGCCACGGTGCCCGGCTGGACCAGATTCAGTGTGGCGGAAGACCAGCTACGCAAGATGCAGACAGCGCAGCGGCAACAGCAGCAACAAGAGCCTGGTTTCGAAACCTCCTTGAGCAATCAGCTGAAATGAAACCAAGCTTTGACGAGGTAAGCTACTGAAAGAATTAACTATCATCGGCCTCGCCTGACGTAACGCCCTAGCTGCAATAGCAACTGTTGTGCCTCCAAAAAAGTGAGGCAATGAGGAGAAGGGTAATATGCTCGCAAGATCCAAAGGTGATGGAGCAAACCACGATCCAGATTCGTCATTGGCGCAGGAGATACGCTCCACAGTCGCATCCTCGGCGGCGCCGGAAGCTTCGTCCATCAGTTCTGGCCTTTCGATCATCGGCAAGATTGTCGGCCACGGAGCCCTGACTGTTTTTGGTCACGTTGAGGGCGAGCTTTATGCTTCGACCGTCGTGATCGCGGAAGGGGCACAGATCGAGGGAGAGCTCGTTGCAGAGGAATTAACAATCGGCGGTCGCGTTAAAGGCACCATTCATGCCAATCGCGTTAAGCTAACCGGCACCGCTGTTGTTGAGGGCGATATTTTCCACCAAACACTGGCGATCGACCAGAATGCTCGTTTCGAGGGAACGTCGCGACGAGACGAAAACACGATCGATACTTTGTCGCACGTTCAACCGAACCGCTCACAATCTCAAATCAGCAACGGTAACCCGAAGGGAAATGGCTCATCTGATTCCCCCAATCCGTGAGCTAAAGCTCACGGATTAAGCTGCTAAAGCCATGATCCACGACCTTGCCAATCTGGAGCCGGTGCTTCGCCAATACCATCCTGAAAAGGTCCTTGTTGGTCCTTTGCTCAGTCTTTGGACCAATTCCAGCTTTCGTGTTTTCAAGATCGCCGGCAATGGCGGCAAGATCTACGAGACTATAGGTCTCGGCTTTGTCAAAGTCGAAACCGATGCACAGCGGCGACGCGCCGACATCGTGGCCGTATTGCAAAGCCGTTTTGGCGAAGTGCAGATCTTCGACAGGCAGCTCGAGATGGCACGGGTGGCCCACACACTGTGGGCAAATGACGAGACGTCACGATTCCTAGCGACTGCCACAGCGGAATCAAAGCTGCGCCCGACAAGAAAAGTTGATCAGGACCAGAGTATGGACGATGCCGGTAAGTCCAGTGTGCTGCTAAGCGATCGCGACAAACAGCTCATTGACGAGGCAGCGCGCGGCTCCCCGTCGGCGCATGCACCGCTATCGACAGCCGGTCAGGCGCAGCCGACCCCGGCACGCGATCCCACACGGACCCACGAGCCGCTTGATTTGTCTAAGGTCCACGCGAGTTTACCGCGCGATCGCGATTCATTGACTTTCGCGGTTGTGGGGTTGGAGTCATCTACCGAGCCTGGTGCAAGTACTGAAACGGCTGCGGAAACTGTCGCAAATACTGAAACGGCCGCGGCAACTGACGCAGATACTGAAACGGCCGCGGAAACCGGCGCAAATACTGAAACGATCGCAGAAACTGACGCGAATACATTCGACACAAGAAGCGCAAAGTCAAAGAGGCCGTCACGAAGGCGGCGGCGTGGGTCACCAGCAGGCGCGGGCGGTGCAGCTCCCGCGGCAGCGGTCGCCAATACTGAAGCGATCGCGGAAACTGACAGCAATACTGAGACGGCCACGGAAACTGCCGCGAATACTCGTGTGGTTTTTGAGCATTCCGATCAGATACCGGTTGAAAAGCAGTTGCAGAACCAGCTGGTGAGCAGTGGAGCCTCGGCTTGCAGTGAGGATCATGCTTTGCGTCAACGTAGCCCGGGACGCGATCTGGTACTACTACCGACGCCACCAGCTCCTGATCTGAAGTGGCCGAGTGTGGAGCGGATCATCGCAATTTGCATTGTGATCTTGGCTGTCGCTAGCGTGATTGTGTTGCGAATCGATTATGAGCACAGCATTGATGATAACATACCGAGTCCATCTGCTTCACTCTATTCGGGTAGCGCCAGCGCTTCTGTAGAATTCACTGGAGCGTCGGCTGTTGCAGTTGATCTTTATTCTCGATGCAGTAATAGCCAGATGATCGACTGATTATTTTGCGGCGCTCCCAATCATTGATGATGCGACTAGCGCTCTCACGTGCGATGCCAGTGATTGCCGCGAGATCGCTCTGGCCAATCTTCTGGCGGATGACAGTCCGTCCGTAGCCGACGTCCTCACCGAAATCGCCCGCCAATTCGAGTAACGTGCAAGCGAGACGGCCCTTGTTCGGAAGGAAGCTTCCAGCTGCAATCACCGCATCCGTTTCGCGCAGCCGCGCAGCCAGCAAGGTCACCAAGTATTCGTAGAGTTCGGGATGTTCTTTCGCGAAGGTCTTAAAGGCGACACGGCTGAGAAAGCTCAATGCTGCCGGGCGTACAGCCACCACTGAAGCTGAGCGCGGTAGCCCGTCGATCATCGACAGTTCGCCGACGACAGCGCCCGATCCAAGGAAAGCAAGAATTCGTTCGCTACCGGAAGGCGACAGCATGGTGACCTTGAGGAGACCATCAACAACACGATAGCAGCCATCACCAGCATCACCGGCGTGAAACAAGACCTGATCGACGCGGAGACGAACCGGAGTTGCGCCGTTGAACAGGTCCCCCGAAAGATGCTGCGGCAAGCCCCAGAGAAGCGGGCTTTTGCTAGCGTCATTCAGTGTTTGTTCTGAACTAGCCATTAGTTCGCCGATGCGCGTTGGGAACCAGCGGTTCAAGGGCTACTGGCCGGGCGCTTGAACTGCCAGCGCCTACTTCCTGAAACAAAGTGTCTTTTCGAATCGTTGCCTGAGTTCCTTGCGAATTCGGCAGACAAGTTATGCATCAAACAAATAACCGATCCGGCCGAATGACCCGGCCACCCGGCCCACCCGTCGCCGTCTGCGAGAAGTGATGAGCGAGCACCCGTCGGGGACCCGAAAAAGCTCAAAATGTGCGGTGCGTCACAGGAGCCCTTAGCCGATTTCCACGATACGGTCGTCGCAACGGTCAACGTCGGCAGCGTTCCAGTAGCATTCGGCAAATTCATCGGGCCGAAACCGCCGAAACCGGCATTTGCCGGGACGCCCGGTTCGAAAAACTGTGTCGGCACCAGCGTGTCGGCGCTCTCTAATCAGTTTGGTACCCTCACAGCAGCGGCTAATGCATTCGGAGAAAGCGTAACGGCGTTGCAGAACGCCATCACGGCCTTTTGTAAGAGTTAGCTACTCAAGTGATCGGGGCGGCCGCGACGGCACTCAGCACGCCGGGAGCATTCGAGGAAACGCTATGTCTCACACGGACAGGGTGTTTGCGCTTATTGCTGTTGCGGTCGTTCTAGCATTCACAGTCGGGCTGTGGTTGACCAATTTGCTCTGATACGAGACTCCGCAAACAGTCGTGCCGCGGCCCTAGGCTCGGCCGCCAAGTTGCTCAGCAAGCAAGTTGCTCAGCAAGGATGAGGCGCGACGCATCGCGGCGAATTAGTGCGCAATCTCCCCGCCTTCCCGCCGCCCTGATCGATCGAGGAGCTCACATTGGATACAGTCCAGAACGCAACGTGGGGGCAAGCTCTATGCAGCGAGTAGCCGCCGCAACTGCCATCCTGCTCATGCTCATACGCTGGCTGAGCAGCACGCGCGAGCGGTCGAGAACGAGCCGAAGGTGGTCACGCTGTCCTGCGATGGAACGCTCACCAGGAGAATGTGGGCCAATGGCAAACCGGAGCAGTGGGAGGATCCGGAGCGACTGCAGAAGGTTGGCCTCGTCGTGAACCTCATCGAACGAACAGTGTCGTTTGCGGGCTATGTCGCCGGCATCGGCGATGTTAATGCGGCCGAAATTGCCTTCGGCGGCAATCAGATTGGACCGGTGCCCAAAGGTTCTCGTATTCTTACCGCGTTGGCTGCCAGTGTCGCCAAATCGGTCGTCAAACCGATCACCTCGATTGCACATGCAATGCAGAAACTTTCGGTCGGCGCCACCGCTTTGCAATTGGGCAATCGCAAGCGGCGCGACGAAATCGGACGGATGATCGAAGCAATCGCGATCTTTCGGCACAATGCGCTCGAAATCCTGGCGATGCAGCTGTCCCCTCGCCAAGCGGAAGAACAACGGGCGCTCAAGCGCCGCGAAGAGATGGCATCGCTCGCCGCGGAATTCGAAGGCTCGGTCAAACAGATCGCCGCGCAGCTGGTCGAAGCTGTCACCGCCGTTCGCAATAACGCCGAAGCGATGGCCAAAGCCGCCGAAGACACCAAAACCAAGTCGAGTTCGACGGTCGACGCCGTGGTCAATACGCGCGAGAACGTGGAAACCGTCGCCCAGGCGGCGCGCGAGCTGTCGCGAACCATCGACGAACTGGCCCGGCGCACCAACGACGTCTTCAAGCTCACCAACAACACTGCCGAGCAATCCGAAAGCGCCAGCGCCGATTTGGCCAAGCTCGCCGCCGCCTCGGTGGAGCAGATCCTGCCGATCACCGACCTCATCCAGGGCATTGCGCACCAGACAAACCTGCTGGCGCTGAACGCGACGATCGAGGCCGCGCGGGCGGGAATGGCGCGGACAGGCTTCGCGGTCGTTGCCGGGGAAGTAAAAACGCTCGCTCAGCAGAGCGGGCGAGCGACGGATGAGATCGCACAAAAGATCGCGGCGGTTCGCGAAATCTGCACGGCCGCAGTCTCCACCATCAGCGAGATCATTCAGGCGATCAAAAACCTCAAAGCCTTTGCCACCGAGATCTCAACCGGGATAGGCCAGCAATCGGCCGCCACAGCCGGCATTTTCGCCAGCGCCCAGTCGGCTGCGGATAGTTCACTTTCGGTCGCTGCGAATATCGTCGACCTCAACGGTCATGCCGATGCAACCTTCGCCGCTTCCAATGAAGTGCTGGAGACCACCAAGCGCCTGTTCGATCACACCCGCGGCGTGCAGACAAATGTCGATGCATTCTTGCGGCACATGAGAAGTGCGTAGACGGCGGTCCAGGCCGCTCACGCCGTCAGCATTTTCTGCACTTCGCTGACCAGTTCGCGCAGGTGAACCGGCTTGGAGAGGACCTTGGCGTGTTTGGGGGCGCTCGAATCTGAATTGAGCGCAACCGCGGCGAAGCCGGTAATGAACATAATCTTGATGTCGGGGTCGAGCTCGGCGGCGCGGCGGGCAAGCTCGATGCCGTCCATTTCCGGCATCACGATGTCGGTCAGCAACAGTTCGAACGGCTCCTCGCGCAGCCGCTGATAGGCCGCCAGGCCATTGTCGTAGGAAATCACCTCAAAGCCGGCATTCTGCAGCGCCCTGACCAGAAAACGGCGCATATCGATATCGTCTTCAGCAAGCAGAATTTTGGACATGACCAATGCACCCGGCTGCGGCCGGTGCCCCCGGGACCCCATAAGCCGGACGGCAGGTAAACATCGAGTGAAGGAAAGCCGCAGTAGTGGCCGCGTGTGGCAGCAAATGGCCTTGGCAAGCTCCGGCGCCTATGGAAAATAGCTGGTAGCCGCACGCCACGAGTCGAAAGCCGTCAGCGTCATGCCGGAAATGCTGGACCAACTCGACCCTCCGTTCGAAGTCCTGGAGCCCGCGGATTGCCGCGGGCCGCTGTTGTTCAACTCGCCGCATAGCGGGCGGATTTACCCGCGTGAGTTCTTGCTGACGTCACGGCTCGATTTGGCCACGCTGCGACGGTCGGAAGACTCCTTCGTCGGCGAGTTGATCGAGGGCGTCGTTGCGCGCGGCCATCCGGTAGTGCGGGCGCATTTTCCGCGGTGTTATGTCGACGTCAATCGGGAACCTTACGAGCTTGATCCGCGCATGTTCGAGGGCCGGCTGCCCTCTTTTGCCAATACTCGCTCGATGCGGGTGACCGGCGGGCTCGGTACGGTGGCGCGCGTGGTCGGCGACGCCCAGGAAATCTACGACCAGCGGATCACGGTCGCCGAGGCGATGGGGCGCATCGACGGGCTGTACAAGCCCTATCATCGCGCGCTGCGCCGAACTTTCATGCGGCTGCAACGCGATTTTGGCGCGGCAATCCTGATCGATTGCCATTCCATGCCTTCGACTACCGGCGCACGCGACGAACGACCCCGCGCGGATCTGGTGCTCGGCGATCGCTATGGCACGAGCTGTGTTGGGATAGTGCCGGAGATCATCGAACAATGTATGCGCGGCTTCGGTTACACCGTGAACCGCAACAAGCCTTACGCGGGCGGCTTTATCACCGAGCATTACGGCAATCCGACCGCCGGACTGCATGCCATTCAGCTTGAGATCAATCGCGCGCTCTATATGGACGAGCGACGGTATGAGCGTTCCGCCTCTTTTTCCAAGCTTGCCCGCGAGTTCGAATTGCTCGCCGATCGGCTCGACGAAATTCCGGTCGAAGAGCTGCGGCCGTACCGCGCTGCCGCCGAGTGATCAAAGAAAAAGGGCCGCTCACCTTGCGGGAGCGGCCCAAGTCTAGGGAGGAAACGCCCAAGGAGGGCGACGGTAGCGTGAGAGAGTCTCCCGCTACCGCACTGCAACAACATACACTGCGGCGCACAAATTTCAAGGTCGAATTGGCTGGCCACCCGCACAAAACCCCCAACTTGTGCATATTGTCCAAGCAATCGAAGAATATGAAAGCTTAATCAAATGCTTGGGGTATACAGCAGGTCTGCTTAAATTTGCGCCAGAGACCCCATTGTTCCATTCGCCCCCGATATTTTCCGCATTCCGCGCCCAGTCAGCCGGAACGTAAATGCCTTATAAGCTCGCCTGGGGATTGCCATGACAGCCATCGATTTTGCCGCCTTCGTCGATGAACTCGCTGTGATCTCCGGCGACACCATCCGGCCGTTTTTCCGCAGTGCGCTCGGAGTCGAGAATAAGAGCCTGTCCGGCGGCTTCGATCCGGTCACAGCCGCCGACCGCGCCGCCGAAGCCGCGATGCGCACGCTGATCAAACGAACTTTTCCGAAGCATGGAATCATCGGTGAAGAATTCGGCGCTGAACGCCGCGACGCCGAATATGTCTGGGTGCTGGATCCGATCGACGGAACGAAATCATTCATCTGCGGCATGCCGGCCTGGGGCACACTGATTGCGCTGACCCGGCGCGGTGAGCCGATCTACGGCATGATGTATCAACCGTTCACCCGTGAGTATTTCTCAGGCGATGGCGAAGCCGCGCGCTATCGCGGCCCCGCCGGCGATCGAAGCTTAAGCGTACGAAGCTGCGCCTCGATTGCGGACGCAGTGTTATGCACGACCAGTCCGCTGCTAATGAATGGCGAGGACCGCAAACGCTTCCAGCAGGTCGAGCAGGTGGCGCGGCTGTCGCGCTACGGCGGCGATTGCTACGCCTATTGCGTGCTTGCCGCGGGCCATGTCGACCTCGTGATCGAAACTGAACTCAAACCGCATGATGTGTTGCCGCTGCTGCCGATCATCGAAGGCGCGGGCGGAATCATGACGACATGGGAAAACCGGCGGCCGCATGAGGGCGGACGCGTTGTCGCGGCCGGCGACAAACGCGTGCACGCACAAGCGCTCGAACTGCTGAACGGCTAGATATGAGGGCTCGACACTCGCGCCCTCAGTAGAGCGGCGTGCCCGGCACGAAGGCGTCGAACGCCGCCCAAAATTGCGACCGGTAGCGATCCTGCTCCATCAGCAATTCATGCTGGGCGCCGACAATGACGAGATGCGACCCGGCGCGCAACATGCCGGCGAAGTCCTCGATCGCGGCATTTGACACGACCTGGTCGTTACCGCCGGCAATCATCAGCATCGGCTGGCGAATGCGCGCCGGATAGCGCGGCTCGCGCAGCACCCGCATCGAGCGGAAGGCAGCATCGCACCAGGTCACTGTCGGAGCGCCCAGCGCGAGTGCCGGCTCGGCTTCGAGAATGGCCGCATTGCGCGCGTAGCGCACCGGGTCCGAGGTGAGAATGTTGCCGAGGAAGGGCCGTGATTCCACGATGCTGGTATCGGTCCTCGGAACGTACATCCTGCCGAGACCCGCAAATCGCAATGCGCGGACAATGAGCCAGCCCGCGCCCATGGAATAATCCACTCCGCCGAGCGCGATCAGCGGCGCGGTCAGGACCATCCGGTCGAACCAATGCCGGCCCCGATGTGCAGCGCGGATGAGGACGGTAGCGCCGGTGGAATGACCGATCGCGAATAGCGGCGGTGGACAATCCGGCAAGACGATCTCGCGCATGAAGGTTTCGAGATCGATCTCGTATTCAGCGAAATCGCGCACATAGCCCTTGCGGCGATCGGCAAAGGCGCGCTCGGAGAGGCCCTGCCCGCGCCAGTCCAGCGCCGCGACGGCAAAGCCGCGCGCGCGCAGGTCGCGCACGGTCTCGAAATATTTTTCCATCCATTCGGAGCGCCCCTGGAAAATGCATACCGTGCCGCGGCGCCCTGCGGGTGGCAGCCAGCGCGCGAAACGAAGCGTCACGCCGTCAGAAGTCTTGAGCGTGCCGACCACAAAGTTGTCGGGAATCGGGTTCGCGGGAATGGAAACAAGTTTCATGAAGACTTTCGGACGGACCACCGGGAGCTTTCGCTTATAACAGCCCGCAAGTGCCGCTCAACGTGCCTCAGCACAGACCTAACCGCGCCTGATCGCCTTTAATGAAGGCGTTTGGCCCGGTTCCGGTACCCTGAAATTTCACCGTAAGAACAATTAATTAGCGTCTCTTGCGGGGCCGGATTATCGATCCCATATGAACGATGCGCAGGCCAATTCGGGCTGCGCATTCAAAGGCTCGGCCCCTGTGGGCGGGCCATCCGCATGTCGCTCAACAAGGAGGATATGCCATGCGAACTTTCGACTTAGCACCCCTTTATCGTTCAACCGTCGGCTTCGACCGTCTGTTTTCGATGCTCGATCAGGGCCTCGATGGCGCGTCTCCCAGTTATCCGCCCTACAATATCGAGCGGACCGGCGAGAACGCTTATCGCGTGTCGGTAGCCGTTGCCGGCTTTAATGAGCCGGAGCTCTCGGTCGTAGCGAAAGAGAACACGCTCACGATCCGCGGCGAAAGGAACGCCAACAAAGAAGAGAAGCGCGGTGACGTGCTCTATCAGGGCATCGCGGCGCGGACCTTCGAGCGGGTGTTCCAACTTGCCGATTACGTTCAGGTGAAGGGCGCAAGCCTCGAGAACGGTCTCCTGCACGTCGACTTGATGCGCGAGATCCCAGAGGCCAAGAAGCCGCGCCCCATCCCGATCAACGCCAAGGCAAATGGCGCGACTGTGATCGAGAGCCAGAAAGCTGCCTAACGGTAGTTGCGTAACAGGTAAGTTGCGTGACAAAGCGTAAAGCGTAAGCGCCCCGGTCTCCCGGGGCGCTTTTTGTTTGCCGTTCAGTCGTTGATCGGCGGCAGTGTCGAGCCCTTGGCGGCCTTGCTCGATGATTCCGAGCGCGGCGCCAGCGGTGCACCGGCAGCAATATTCGGCTTGCTTGCAGGCTTCACCGCGCTGACCCCCGCCGCCAGTCCGCCAGGTCGCGGCCGTGGCAAAGGAACCGCGGGAATGAGGGTGGGTACACCGGAATGCGGCCCGTGCAGCGACGCGGCGCGAAGCTCGTCTTCGCTCGGCGTAACTTCGCCGATGTAGAGTTCATCCGGGGGACCGAGATAGGGCGGCGGCCCAAACCGTCCGTAATAGACCGGCCTGTAGGGTCCAGGCGCATAGGGCCCGTAAAGTCCCGGACCGGAAACAATGCGATTGGCGTCGCGGATGACGCCGGAGCGCGCGTCGACGACGACCCGCATGGCGACGCCGCGGAAATCGATCGCTCGCACCACGTAGGTCGAGCCTTGCCGCAACGGCGGGGCCAGTGGATCAAGCCCCGCTGCTCGCACGATGCGCAAAGTCTCAAAGGGCGAAATGAAGCCGCGCAACGGCAGCGATTGCGAGGATACAACGCCTGACGCCGATTGTGCGAAAGCGGAAACCCCGGCCAGCAGCGACGCTGCCAACACGGCTCCAAACAGCCTCAGCACAAGCACAAGCCCCTCCCCAACTACCCGCCTGCCGGTGAGAAAAACCTGAAATTGGGGCGGCCCTTGGGCGCCGTTACAAGCTCCTGCACAGGTTCACGAAGGCTACGACATCGGCTTCGACCGTGGCAAACGAAGTCACGAGCCGGATCAGAACCTCGTCCGGTCCGATCGGCAGGCTATCGCTTTTTCGGACGTAATAATTTGCCCCTGCCGCTTGCAGCTTACTGTCGAGGGCGCGCGGCAGGACGAAAAAGACGAGATTGGCTTCGACGGGCCAGACTGGCGGCAAGCCGATTGCGGTGAGCGCATCCGCTAATCTGTCGGCCATGGCATTGGCGTGTCGCGCCAAAGCCAGCCAGCGATCTTCGGCTAGATAGGCTAACAATTGAGCGGCAATGAAGCGGTGCTTGGAAACGAGATGGCCGCCACGCTTGCGCCGCTCGCCGAACAAAGCCGCGGCGGCTGGATCGAAGAAGATCACCGCTTCGGCGGCCAGCGCGCCGCCTTTGGTCGCACCGAACGACAGCACGTCGACACCGCAGCGCCAAGTCATTTGGGCCGGCGTAGCATTGCGCCGAACGAGCGCATTGGCGAAGCGGGCGCCATCCATATGGATCGCAAGCGATCGCTGCCGCGCTATTTCCGCCAGACTTGCGATTTCGGTAGTCCGATAAACGGCACCCGCTTCGGTCGCCTGCGTAATCGACAGCGTCGACGGAATCATCTCATGCGGGCTGTGGCCGCCATAGCCGGCAAGCGCCGCCGCCAAGACCTCGGACGTGATCTTGCCGGCTTGCCCGGGGAGGCCGGCAAGCTTGAGGCCATGGCCGAAGAATTCTGGTGCGCCGCATTCGTCGGTAGCGATGTGCGACTCCGAATGACACAGCACAACGCCCCAGGGCGGGGTGACCTGCGCCAGCGCCAGCGCATTTGCCGCCGTGCCTGTCGGCACAAGAAAAGCAGCGACTTTGCGTTCGAAGATCTCGCAAAAGCGGCGCTCGACGGCCCGCGTCCAGTCGTCATTCCCGTAGCCTCGGGCGTAGCCGCGATTGGCCTCAGTCAGGGCATCGAGAATGGCCGGCGCCACTGGCGCGGTATTGTCACTGGCAAAATTCATGCGGGAACCGACAGATGGTCTTTCTTGCCGATAGGCGGATGGCTGCGCAATCACAATTTGGTCCTTTGGTCTGCGGCTCGAGCGACGCGCGGACTTCGTGGCCGCTCGAAGCCATCGCACAGGATATGGTCACGGGTGCCGCTCGAATGATTCCGCTTCGGAAATCGCGGAACAGGCGGTACCGTGAGGCCGTTGGCGAGAAAGGCGCCCTTTCCGCCGGCTTTTCGGGCGGCGCGACTTGTATTGGTGCCTGGAATTTGCCATGTTTCGTATAGGACAGCATTGCTGTCCCAATTATGATCCCCAAAGTGCGCGGTCGGTTGGAATCCGGCGAGACGCGCGGGTCGGCTGCCGGGCGGCGAGGGCGCGCCGGACGGTGGCAGAACTAGCAATCAGCGGCCGTTGAGCGGATCGCAGGTTGCCTCCAAGATGAGTGGCTCGCCCTGGTGCAGGATGACGTGTCCTGCACGGGCTTAAGTGCGCCGGACCTTCGACGACCGCGCGTCTCGAGGTCCCGCTAGGAGCGCGTGGACGATGACCGCGGTTGGTTTCGGCTTGTTTGATCCGACGCTGGAAAAAGATTCCTGCGGCGTCGGCTTCATTGCCGATATCAAAGGACGCAAGTCGCACAAGATCATTGAAGACGCGCTGACGATCCTGCTCAATCTCGAACACCGCGGCGCCGTCGGTGCTGACCCGCGCGCCGGCGATGGTGCCGGGATTCTGGTGCAAATCCCGCACAAGTTTCTCGCCAAAAAGGCCCAGGTACTTGGCATCGAACTGCCGCAGCTCGGGCATTACGCGGTCGGCGCTTTGTTCATGCCGCACGATAAAGCGTGGCGCCAGGAGATCATGGACACCTATGCCGCCATCGCCGCGCACGACGGCATGAAAGTTCTCGGCTGGCGCAATGTGCCGACCGACAATTCGACCCTCGGCGAATCGGTCAAGCCGACCGAGCCGGTGCATATGCAGGTCTTCATCGCGCGCAATCCGAAGGTGACGTCCGAAGACGATTTCGAACGCCGGCTCTACATCCTGCGCAAGACGATTTCGAGCACGCTCTACGGTAAGCGCGCCCGCAGCACGTCGAACTATTACCCGGTCTCGATCTCATGCCGCACGCTCATCTACAAAGGCATGTTCCTGGCCGACCAACTCTGCACTTATTATCCGGATCTGCACGACCCGGATTTTGAGAGCGCGCTGGCCCTGATCCATCAGCGTTTCTCGACCAACACTTTCCCGACCTGGTCGCTCGCCCATCCCTATCGGATGATCGCCCATAACGGCGAGATCAACACGCTGCGCGGCAACAACAACTGGATGGCGGCGCGCCAGGCCTCGGTGTCGTCGCCGAAATTCGGCGCTGACATCAGCAAATTGTGGCCGATCTCCTATGAAGGCCAATCCGACACGGCCTGCTTCGACAATGCGCTCGAATTTCTGGTGATGGGCGGCTATTCGCTCGCCCATGCCATGATGATGATGATTCCGGAGGCCTGGGCCGGCAATCCGCTCATGAGCGACGAGCGCCGCGCTTTTTACGAGTACAATGCGGCGCTGATGGAGCCGTGGGACGGCCCGGCCGCGATCGCATTCACCAATGGGCGACAGATCGGGGCCACGCTCGACCGTAACGGCCTGCGTCCGGCGCGCTATCTCGTAACGCGCGACGATCGCATCATCATGGCGTCCGAAACCGGTGTTCTGCCCGTCCCCGAAGAAGACATCGTGGTGAAATGGCGGCTCCAGCCCGGCAAGATGCTCCTGGTCGATCTCGACGAGGGTCGCCTCATTCCCGATGAGGAGCTCAAAGCGGAACTGGCACGCAGCCACCCCTATCAGGAATGGCTCGAGCGCACGCAGATCGTGCTGGAAAATCTGCCGCCCGCACCTGAGGCCGCGCCCATTTCCAATCTGTCGCTACTCGATCGCCAGCAGCTATTTGGCTACACCCAGGAAGACCTCAAGCTCCTGATGACGCCGATGGCGACCACCGGCGAAGAGGCGGTCGGTTCGATGGGCAATGACACGCCGATCTCGGCGTTGTCCGACCGGGCCAAACCGCTGTTCACTTATTTCAAGCAGAACTTTGCGCAGGTCACGAACCCGCCGATCGATCCCATCCGCGAAGAGCTGGTGATGAGCCTCGTCTCGATCATCGGCCCGCGCCCGAACCTGTTCGATCTCGAAGGCTCGTCGCGCAAGAAGCGCCTCGAGGTTCACCAGCCGATTCTCACCAACGCCAATCTGGAAAAAATCCGTTCGATCTCGGATCTCGGCGACCATTTCAGATCGCTCACCCTCGACACGACCTGGTCGGCGGAAACCGGCGCCGCAGGCATGGAATCCGCGATCGAGGAATTATGCGCCAAGGCCGAAGCTGCGGTCCGCGCCGGCGTCAATATCATCATACTCTCGGATCGCCGCGCCGGCGCCGACCGCATACCAATTCCCTCGCTGCTCGCCTGCGCCGCCACGCATCATCATCTGATCCGCGAGGGGCTTCGCACCTCAGTCGGCCTGGTCGTCGAATCCGCCGAGCCGCGCGAAGTGCATCACTTCTGCTGTCTGGCCGGCTATGGCGCCGAGGCGATCAATCCGTATCTCGCGTTCGAGACGCTCGTAGCGATGAAGCACGAGCTGCCGCAGAAGCTCGACGACAAGGAAGTCATCAAGCGTTACATCAAGTCGATCGACAAAGGGCTTTTGAAGGTGATGTCCAAGATGGGCATTTCCACCTATCAGTCCTATTGCGGCGCGCAGATTTTCGACGCGGTGGGGCTGAAGTCCGACTTCGTCGCCAAATATTTCACCGGCACTGCGACACGGATCGAAGGCGTCGGCCTTGGCGAAATCGCCGAAGAGGCGGTACGGCGGCACCATGACGCGTTCAGCGACGCGCCGATCTACCGCACGATGCTCGACGTCGGCGGTGACTATGCTTTCCGCGTCCGCGGCGAAGGGCACGTCTGGAACGCCGCGACCGTCTCGGCGCTACAACACGCCGTGCGCGGCAATTCCTACGAGAAATACCTGCACTTCGCGCGCCAGATCAACGACCAGTCGCACCATCTCTACACGATCCGCGGGCTGTTTCGCCTCAAGTTGGCCGACGAGGATGGCCGCCGGCCGGTTCCTATCGAAGAGGTCGAGCCAGCGAAGAACATCGTGCGGCGCTTCTCGACTGGCGCAATGTCGTTCGGATCGATCTCGCGCGAAGCGCATACGACGCTTGCCATCGCCATGAACCGGATCGGCGGCAAATCCAATACCGGCGAGGGTGGCGAGGAATCGGACCGCTTCAAGCCGCTGCCGAACGGCGATTCGATGCGCTCGGCCATCAAGCAGGTGGCTTCCGGCCGTTTCGGCGTCACCGCCGAATATCTCGTCAATTCCGACGTGATGCAGATCAAGATCGCACAAGGCGCCAAGCCGGGCGAAGGCGGCCAGCTCCCGGGTCACAAGGTCGATAAGATCATCGCCAAGGTGCGCCATTCAACGCCTGGCGTCGGCCTCATCTCACCGCCGCCGCATCACGACATCTATTCGATCGAAGATCTCGCGCAGCTCATCTTCGATCTGAAAAACGTCAACCCGGAAGGCGATGTGTCGGTCAAGCTGGTCTCCGAGGTCGGCGTCGGCACCGTCGCCGCGGGCGTATCGAAAGCGCGTTCCGATCACGTCACCATTGCCGGCTTCGAAGGTGGCACCGGTGCCTCGCCGCTCACCTCGATCAAACACGCCGGCTCGCCCTGGGAAATCGGGCTCGCCGAGACTCATCAGACGCTCGTCGCCAACCGGCTGCGCGGCCGCATCGCCGTGCAGGTCGACGGCGGCATTCGCACCGGCCGCGACGTGGCCGTTGGCGCGCTCCTCGGTGCCGACGAATTCGGCTTCGCCACCGCGCCTTTGATCGCCGCCGGTTGCGTGATGATGCGCAAATGCCATCTCAACACCTGCCCGGTCGGCGTTGCCACGCAGGATCCGGTGCTGCGCAAGCGTTTCCGCGGCCAGCCCGAACACGTCATCAATTACTTCTTCTTTGTTGCCGAAGAGGTGCGGGAATTGATGGCCGAGATGGGCTATCGCACCTTCGACGAGATGATCGGTCAGATGCAGATGCTCGACCGGCGCGAGCTGATCGCCCATGCCAAGGCGAGCGGGCTCGATTTTTCGAAATTGTTCATGAAGCCGGAGGTGCCCGCGGAGGTCGCCATCTTCAATTGCGAGCGGCAGGATCATAAGATCCGCGACGTGCTCGATCGCAAGCTGATCGCGCAATCGCAAGCCGCCATCGCGCGCGGCGAGCCTGCGCGTATGGCCTTGCCGATCAAGAATACCGATCGCACCGTTGGCGCCATGTTGTCGGGCGAGATCGCCAAGCACTACGGGCACGAGGGCTTGCCGCCGGACACGATTGTGGCGCAGTTTGCCGGCACTGCCGGACAGAGCTTCGGCGCCTTCCTGGCGCGCGGCGTCACCTTCGAGCTTGACGGGGACGCCAATGATTATCTCGGCAAAGGGCTGTCCGGAGGCCGTATCGTGGTGCGGCCGCCCGCCAAGTCCGGCATCGTTCCCGAGCAATCGATCATCATCGGAAACACGGTCTTGTACGGCGCGATTGCCGGCGAGTGCTACTTCCGTGGCGTTGCCGGCGAGCGCTTCGCGGTGCGCAATTCCGGAGCCATTGCCGTGATTGAGGGCGCCGGCGACCATTGCTGCGAATACATGACCGGCGGCATTGTGGTGGTGCTCGGCTATACCGGCCGCAACTTTGCCGCCGGCATGTCGGGCGGTGTCGCCTATGTATTGGATGAGGATGGCAGCTTTGGCTCACGCTGCAATCTCGCCATGGTCGACCTTGAACCGATGCCCGAAGAGGAGGACATCAACGCGAAGATCTTCCACCACGCCCGCGATCTCGAGGCACATGGCCTTGTCGACATCATGTCGGACATGAGTAGCTTCGACGCGCATCGGCTGCATCATCTGATCACGCGGCATGCCCGCTTTACCGGTTCGAGTGTTGCCGCCAAGATTTTGGATGAGTGGAAGAGCTGGTACCCGAAATTCCGCAAAGTCATGCCGGTCGAATATCGTCGCGCGCTTAACGAGCTCAAGGCCACGGCGATCGCGGCGGAGTAAGCTGCACAAAGACCGCCGATAAAGCTGCAACAATAGAGAGCGCCTTTGGGCAAGATCACCGGCTTTCTCGAATATCCGCGCGAGGATCGTGATTATCAACCGGTCGCCGAACGGATTCGGCACTGGCGCGAATTCGTATTGCCGCTGCCGGAGAAAGAGCTTGTCGTTCAGGCGGCGCGCTGCATGAATTGCGGCGTGCCCTATTGCCAGGGCACCGGGTCGCTCGAGCCCGGGACGCCTGGCTGCCCGGTCAATAACCAGATCCCTGACTGGAATGACCTGGTCTATACCGACAACTGGGAAGAAGCCGCGCGCAATCTGCACTCGACCAATAACTTTCCGGAAGTGACGGGCCGCGTATGTCCGGCGCCCTGCGAAGCCTCGTGCACGCTCAATATCGACGAGAACCCGGTCACCATCAAATCGATCGAATGCGCGATTGCCGACCGCGCCATTGCGCAGGGGCTAAAGCCAGAGCCGCCGGCCGAACGCACCAGCAAGACAATAGCAATCGTTGGATCCGGCCCGGCCGGTCTTGCCTGTGCACAGCAGCTTGCCCGCGCCGGACATGACGTTCACGTCTATGAGCGCTGGGCCAAGGCAGGCGGTCTCCTGCGCTACGGCATTCCGGATTTCAAGATGGAAAAGCATCACGTCGACCGACGTGTCGCGCAAATGGAGGCGGAAGGCGTCGTGTTTCATTACGGCGCTCATGTCGGTATCAATCTCGACGCGCATGAACTCCTTGCGCAGCACGACGCGGTCGTGCTCACCGGCGGGGCCGAAAAGCCGCGCGAACTGCCGGTGCCAGGGCGCGAGCTCAAGGGCATTCACTTCGCCATGGATTATCTGCCGCAGCAAAACCGGCGGGTAAGCGGCGAAGCGCCAGTCGAGAGCGAGCCGATCCTGGCGACTGGGAAGCATGTGGTCGTGATCGGCGGCGGCGATACCGGATCGGACTGCATCGGTACCGCCTTTCGTCAGGGCGCGCTGTCAGTAACTAATTTCGAGATCATGGCGCAACCGCCGATGCGCGAAAACAAGATGCTCACCTGGCCGGATTGGCCGTTGAAGCTGCGCACGTCATCGAGCCACGAGGAAGGCGTCGAGCGCGATTTCGCGGTGATGACGACGAAATTCAGCGGCGCGAACGGCGTGGTGAAGAAGCTGCATTGCGTGCGCATCGACGACAAAATGAAGCCGATCGCGGGCAGCGACTTCGAGGTGCCCGCCGATCTCGTCCTTCTGGCCATGGGTTTCGTGCATCCGGTGCACGAGGGCATGGTCAAAAGCCTCGATCTTGCACTCGATCAGCGCGGCAATATCAGCGCCTCGACCGAGGATTACCGGACTTCGATCGACAAGATATTTACCGCAGGCGACATGCGCCGCGGCCAATCCCTGGTGGTGTGGGCGATCCGCGAAGGCCGCCAGGCCGCGCATGCGGTCGACAAATATCTGATGGGATCGAGCCTGCTGCCGCGGTAAGGCGGTTGACGCCTTAGCGCGAGCCGATTGGCGCCGGCGGCACCGGCGCCCCGTCGAGTCCGGCATTGCCCGCCCGAGATGATTTCCGCGGCGGCGGCTCTTTGCCCGATTTGTTCTTGCTGTCGTTTGCGGAATCAGTCGCGGGCTTCTTGGCATCGCTTTTTTTAGCCGGACCGGCCGGGCTAAGCGCGGCAGGCTCCGGCAGCACGTCCGGTGTCGCTGCCGCGGCCGAGCCCGGGCGCGGCCAGGAGAAATCGTCGGCGCGACCGGAGGCTGCCGGCAAGGGATCGCCGCGCGTTAACACCCGGACCGCGGTCGGATCCGAGAGCGCCTGCGTCGCGCGACCGCCGCCGACGAGATCGCCACCCTCCGCGGCGCCCGCGGTCAACGGCAAAACCGGCCCGACATCCGGCCGCGTTCCGGTCGTGGCGGCATTGGGCGTCGTCTCCGGAACAGGCAGGGCGACCGGCGCGATATGGGCCGACATCGCGCGGCGCAGTTCGCGGTCGACATAACTTGCGAGCTTGACTGCTCCGGCCTTTGTGAAATGCACGCCATCGGCGCTACGCAGCCGCCGGATTTGTCCCTCGAAGTCCGGTCCTTGCAGCGTGTAACGTCCTTGATCGTCAACAAAGCCGTCCCAAATGTCGACATAGACAATTCCCGCCCTTTCGGCGCGGGCGCGGTAGAGCTCATCGAGATAGCTCATATCGCCGGTCGACTTGGGGCCGCGAATGGCCGGCAGACCAACCCAGATCACCGGCGCGCCCGTGCTCTTGAGCGCCGCAATCATTTGATCGATCCGCTTGGCATAGAGCGTCGCCCATTGCTCAGTATGGAAATCGTAGGAGCCGCCGGGGATCGGACGCTGCGTTTCGTTTTGGGCAGCCTGTGGTGACGCCTCGGTGTCGATCGGGGCCGCGGCTTTTTCTTGCGGTGCTTGGCCCGCCGGCTGGTTCGCTGCCGGAGTGGCGCTCTGGCCTTGCGCCGCCTGACCTGGCTGGCCTGCTTGCGCGCCTTGGCCGGCTTGGCCGGCTTGACCAGCTTGGCCCCCCTGGCCCCCCTGGGCCGGCTCGCCGGCGCGTTTTGGCTGCGGCGGAACTTTGTCGCGCAGCGGTATCCGATCGTTCAAGCCGAGCATGACGATGATCGCCTTCGGCCTTGCATTGGCCAGGGCATCTTTGGTCGCCTGCGACCAGTCAAGCGCCTCGTTCTTAGCGTCGTAACGGATCAATCCTGACGACACGCGGATCTTGCGCTCGAACCCGACACTCGGCTCGTCGGTATAGAGCTCGTCCAATCCATATGCGAGCCAATCGGCCATCGAATCGCCGACGACCATGACAGTATTGGCCGGCGGCGTCTCCAATTTGCGTGACGCCGGCGCCTTGGTCGAATCGGAAACGGGCGGCGGCCGATTGAACCCCGAGAACGGAAAGAAGAAATCGCGCTGCGGGCCGTAGGAGCGATAGCCGCCGTAATTGCGGCCGCCGCCCCAGCCGCCCCAGTAGTCCTGCGCGCTGCAGGGTTCGGCTGCGATCAAAGCAGCGGCCATGACCGCGAGCGCGGTCAGGCCTATTCGCCGTTTCGTCTGCCGATTGATCGTGCCGTGTGACATCGGCGGCTCATCGGATCCATGCGTTTCATGCTGCGGCATTCCAAGTCCATCATTCTACGCGAAGGCGGCAGAAAAAGCTTCCTCGTAAACGCTTACAAAACGTGCCGGTTCGGCTGAGTTCCGGATATTGGCTTTAAGGCTGGCGCAAGCGGTCAAGCAGCGCACTCGAAGCGAAACCATCGGGAATTTCGCCGCGTGAAGCCTGGAAATTGCGGATGGCGAGGCGGGTTCGCGGTCCGAGCAGGCCATCCGGCTCGCCGGTATCGAAGCCGCGGCGCGATAGCAGCGCTTGCATTTCGTAGCGCTCATCCAGCGTGAGCACGCGCTCGTCACGTGGCCAGGCCTGTACGAAAGGTCCGCCGGCTCGCAGCCGATCGGCCAGATGACCGATTGCGAGCGCATAGGCCTCCGCCGGATTGTATTTCATGATGACGCGGAAATTTTGCAGCATGAGAAAAGCCGGCCCGCGCGAACCTGCCGGGACAAGCAGATAGGCGCGGGTATCGGGATCGCGCAACGCCCCTCCGCCGGCGCGGCGCACGCCGAGATTTTCCCATTGCCGCAGCGTGAGCTGGCGCGAGCGGTCGGCCAGGAGATAATCGAAGCCGGCCGGCAGAACGACCTCATAGCCCCAAGGCTGCCCGGCGACCCAGCCATCCGTCTTGAGATTGTTCGCTGTCGAAGCGATCACATCCGGTATCGAGTTGATGACATTGCGGCGTCCATCGCCGTCGAAGTCGACCGCGTAGCGCTTGAATGAGGTCGGCATGAATTGGGTCGGACCAAAAGCGCCGGCCCACGAGCCCACCAACCGATCAGCCGGCACGTCGCCGCGCTGGAGGATCTCCAGCGTGGACAGGAATTCTTCGCGGAAATAATCCTGACGCCGCCCGATGCAGGCGAGCGTCGCCGTCGAACGGAGCACTGAGCGATCGCCGCCAAGCGTGCCGTAGTTTGATTCGACGCCCCAGATCGCCGCAATAATCGCAGGGTCGACGCCATACGCGCGCGCGACCGCGGCAAACGTCGCTGCGTGTTGCGTGAGCAATTCGCGGCCGCGCGCGATGCGCTCGTCGCTGACCAGAGCGTCGAGATAGTCCCAGATCGCTTTGGTAAATTCGGGCTGCGCATCGAGCTTATCCATGATGCTCAAGTCGGGCGTGAGGCCCGCGGTGAATCGCTCGAAATTGCCGCGGGAAATGCCGCGCGCTGCGGCTTGCGACCACAATCGCTCGAGGCAATTATTGAAATCAGCGGCCGCCGCGCGGATCGCATCGGCGGTCATCAGCGGATGGCCGGAAACGCCTGATTGCCCGCTCCAGCCGCTGCCGCCAACGGGGTTTGCGGAAGACGGAACGGCATTTGACGCAGGGGGTTGGAACAGGCGTGTCAGCCAATTGTCCTGCTGGGCCGCCGCCGATCCCAGCGGAAGCAGCACTAAAATGGCCGCCGACAAACGGCGCAGAAATGACCTTTGGACAGTCATGAAGGCAAAAATCCTTGCTGCCGGCTCCCCGATTTGCCACAAGCCGCATTCGAATGAGTTAGTCTGACCTTTAGCAGCCAGTTTGGACAATAATTTGGACAAACAAGTGCCCTTTCTCGTGAATTAGCCTTCGTTTCAACGCCCAGCCCATCGCATGAACCCGGTCCGCAAAGCCGTCTTCCCCGTCGCCGGTCTTGGCACCCGGTTCCTACCGGCCACCAAGGCCATGCCGAAGGAGATGTTGCCGGTCGTCGACCGGCCGTTAATCCAGCATGTCGTGGACGAGGCGCGACAGGCCGGAATCGAGCATTTCATTTTCGTGACCGGTCGCAACAAGGGAGTAATCGAAGATCATTTCGACCGCCAGTTCGAGCTGGAAATGACCTTGCTCGAACGCCAGAAGCACCAAGTTCTCGATTATCTCAATGGGGATCTTCCGGCACCCGGCTCGACCAGCTTTACGCGCCAGCAAGAGCCGCTCGGCCTCGGTCATGCGGTGTGGTGCGCGCGTGAATTGCTCGGGCGCGAACCGTTCGCGCTGCTGCTGCCCGACGTCCTCGTTCAACACGACCGCGGCTGCCTCGCTCAGATGCTCGATGCGGCGCGCGATCTGCCGGCAAATGCAAATATCGTGGCGGTCGAAGAAGTGCCGAAGGACCGTGTCGATCAATACGGCGTCGTCGGCATCGGCGAACGCAAAGGCAAAATGTTTTCAATCACCGGCATGGTCGAAAAGCCGGCGGCTGACCGTGCGCCGTCCAACCTCATCCTGACCGGGCGCTACATTTTGCAGCCGGAGATCCTGCAAATTCTCGGGACCCAGGAACGCGGCGCCGGCGGCGAAATTCAACTCACCGACGCGATGATCCAGCTGGCGCGCAGCCAGCCCTTCTACGGGCTGCAATTCGAAGGCCGCAGCTTCGACTGCGGCTCGAAAATCGGATTCCTCGCCGCCAACGTATCCTATGCCTTGGCGCGCTCCGACATTGCGCCCGGCTTCCGCGCCGAAATCAAAAAGTTCCTCAACGACTAGTGTTCAGGGTCGCCTGCCGGTGAGGCCGATCACCGCCGACATGCCGGCGTGCGAAGTACCTTCACGTAATTCAAATCGCCAAAGTCGCCGAACGTGTCTTGCAGCATTACGCGCGTATAGAGTTTCTCGATCTGCTTGGGCCCACCGGTGCCATATTCCAGTTGCTTCGGCGTATAGCCCATCATGATCAGTAGGCCGCCGGGTTTGGGGGCGCGCCGCATGCCCGCCCATTTCACCGCACGATCGGATGGCGAACTGAATTGAGCGATATTTCGACCACCACCTCGAATATCCGCTCCGGATATTCCCAAGCATGGACGTCCTGAACGAAGGTCGGCTCGACTCGCCGTTCGGCCGCGAGCGCGCGCTTTCTTTTGCGCCGTCGGCGAGAAATCAAGCGAGACGACCTTGAGACCTTGTTGCGCCAGCCAGACTCCGTTGCGTCCCTCGCCGTCGGCAACCGCCAGAACGCGGCCCGATCGTGGCAAGAGCTTCTGGCAGGATTTCAGGAAATAGTTCGGCTCTTTTCCGAACGCATAATCGGGCGGGGCGAAACGCGCTTCCCAGCGCGTATATTCTTCGCTTGAGCAATTCTGCTGGTCGAGTGGCATGCGCTAGATCAATGCTGGAAAACTAAATCTTTTGAGGATGTAAAATTGCAATCAGGCTTTGCGCTCGTAACGGCGCCAGGCTGGGATCAACAACATGGCGAATACGACCAGCGCCACGATCTCGGCCGGCCACGGCCAGCGCGCCACTGAGGCGATGACGCCGACAAGAACGGCGGCGAAGCCGAGCCACAATGCGAAGCGGCCGGGCCGCAGCGCCTCGACCACGAACAGCACAAGCGCGAGCAAGAACCAAGTCCAGGAGACCAGCGAACCGTCCTGCATCAAACCCAACCCTTAAGCTCGCGCATGGCAAGCTGCCACAGCATGAGCATGCCAGCCTTGCCGTCGTTGAGGCAGGGAATCGCTGCGAAGTTCTGTCCGCCGTGACGCTTGAACATACGGGCATTCTCGACCTGGATTTCTTCGAGGGTTTCCAGACAATCCGCGGCAAAGCCGGGCGTCATCACGGCCAGATTCTTCACGCCTTTGCGCGCAAGCGCGCGCACCGTATTGATCGTGTAGGGTTCGATCCACTGCGCCCGGCCGAAGCGCGACTGGAACGACATCATCACTCTCTCTTCGTCGAGGCCAAGTTGCGCCCGCAACAGCGCGGTCGTTCGTGAGCATTGCGCCTCGTAGGGATCACCCTTGGCGACCGCCTCTTTCGGCATGCCGTGATAGGAGGCCAGGATGACATCAGGCGAGAAGGCCAATAACTTAAGCTCGGCTTGCAGCGAAGCGGCCAATACTTCGATGTAACTGGGGTCTTCGTAATAAGGAGGCAGAAACCGCAGCGCCGGCTGCCGCCGCTGCCGCATCATGAACCGAAACACCTCGTCGCATACGGTTGCCGTAGTCGCGGCTGAATATTGCGGATAAAGCGGCATGACCAGGATGCGTTCGCAGCCCCAGGTGACCAGCACCTCGAGCCGAGACGCGATCGATGGATTGCCGTAGCGCATGGCCCAATCGACGATGACGTGCTTGCCAAGCGGCTCGAGGAGCGCGCCAAGCTTCTCGGCCTGGGAACGGGTAATCGTCTTGATCGGGGATTCGTCCTTGTCGCGATTCCAGATTTTCTCGTAATCGCGGGCACGCCGGCGCGAACGCACCGGCAGGATGAAGCCGTGCAGCAACAATTTCCAAAGCAACGAATTCTTTTCGATCACCCGCGGATCGGTCAGAAATCCCCTCAAATAGCTCCGCACGGCCTCCGGTGTCGGGGCGTCAGGCGTGCCAAGATTGACCATCAGCACTCCGATGCCGCTGGATACCCGCGCGGGTGTGACCGCGCTTCCATCTAGTGCCGCCCCGGAACTGGCCGAGGGGGCAACCGGGGGTGCTTCCGCCGTGGCCGTGCTTTCGCCGCTTATCGGTAGCGCGCCGTTGTCGTCGGCCGGGCTCGGCAGGGTCTGCTCCTGCGCCATCGGGCCGTTTGTAATGATCGGCGTTTCGTTATTGAGGCCATTATTATTCATAGGCGGCAGCATAACTGACAGGTAGACCAGTTGCATGCAGGCAAAGGGATTACCAGCCCAGCGACTCCAAATGTTCGATAGCATGCCCGCCTATCGCGGCGATGACATGGCAAATCTTTGTAATGCTGTGAATTATTCGGCCGCCTTCAACAGTGCAGGCGCGCCGGTACGGAATTGTTCGAGCAGGGCGGCTTCCTCGGCCTTGGCCGTCTGCAGCTGCCGCTGCTTGATGTGGCCGAAGCCGCGAATTTTCTCTGGAATAGCGGCAAGGCCGACCGCGAGATTGTGCGTCTCCGGGGCTAAATTGGCGAGGACCTCGTTGAGCATGGTTTTGTAATCGGCGATCAATTTACGCTCGGCGCGGCGCTCGAGCGAGTAGCCGAACGGGTCGAAGGTCGTGCCGCGCAGGAACTTCATCTTCGCCAGCAGCTGAAACAGCGGAAGCACCCAGGCGCCGAAACTCATCTTGCGCGGCAAACCGGTCGCCTTGTCACGACGTGCAAGCAGCGGCGGCGCGAGATGGAATTCGAGCCGCAGATTATCGCCGTCGAACTCGCTCTTGACCTGCTTCTCGAAAGCGCCGTCGGTATAGAGGCGCGCGACCTCGTATTCGTCCTTGTAGGCCATCAGCTTGAAAAGATAACGCGCAACCGCGTCGGCAAGCCCGCATTTGCCGGGGGCACGCGCGGCTTCGGCGGCTTTGACCCTGTCGACCAGGGCGCGATAGTCCCGGGCATAGGCGGCGTCCTGGTAGGCCGTGAGAAATTTCTCACGCCGCTCGACCATTTCATCGAACGATTCGGATAAATGCTCGGCGTCGCGTTTCGCAGTTGCCGGCTGGGCCAGCGCCTCAACCGCGGCGCGATCGACGGCGGCGCGGCGGCCCCAGCGAAACGCCGCGCGGTTCATGGCGACTGCCTCGCCGTTGAGCTCTATGGCGCGCTCGATCGACGCGGCGGAGAGCGGGATGGCGCCGAGCTGATAAGCGTAGCCGACGAGGAAAATATTGGCCCCGATCGATTGGCCGAACAGCGCTGTCGCTAACCGCGTCGCATCGATGAAGTGTGCGTTCTCGCGTCCGGCATCCGCGACAATGGTGCGCTTGAGCCTCTCGCTGGGCAACGAGAAGTCGGCATTGCGGGTGAATTCGCCTGGCAGAAACTCGTCGGTATTGACGACCATCTGCGTGGCGCCGTGCTTTACCGCCGCCAGCACTTTGCGCGCACCGGCCACAACGATGTCGCCGCCGAGCACGAGATCGGCGCGGCCGGCGGCCACGCGAATGGCATGGATGTCCTCTGGCCGCTGGGCAAAGCGAATATGGCTGAAAACCGCCCCGCCCTTCTGCGCGAGACCCGCCATGTCGAGGACGCCTACTCCCCTGCCCTCGAGATGGGCTGCCATGCCGAGTATGCCGCCAATGGTTACGATGCCGGTGCCGCCGATGCCGGTGACGATGATGTTATAGGTCTGCTCGATCGCGGGGAGCTTCGGGTCCGGCAGTTGCGCAAAGTCGAGATCGGCGACCACGCCACGTCCCTTTTTCAGCTTGGCGCCGTGGACGGTGACGAACGAAGGGCAGAATCCTTTTACGCAGGAGAAATCCTTGTTGCAGCTCGACTGATCGATGGTGCGCTTGCGCCCCCATTCGGTTTCCAGCGGCTGCACCGAGACGCAATTTGACTGAACGCCGCAATCGCCGCAGCCTTCGCAGATCAATTCGTTGATGATCACGCGCTTGTCAGGATCGGGAAAAGTATGACGCTTGCGGCGCCGGCGCTTCTCGGCGGCGCACGTCTGGTCGTAGATCAGTACCGTGACGCCGGAAATCGCGGCGAGCTCTTTCTGCACGATAGTGAGATCGTCACGATGATAAATCGTCAATCCGTCGGGCCACTCGGTTCCGCGCGGATATTTGTCCGGCTCGTCGGTCACAACGACGACGCGTTTGGCGCCCTCCGCCGCGACCTGCCGCGCTACTTGCGGCACCGTCAGCCCGCCGTCATTAGGCTGTCCGCCGGTCATCGCCACGGCGTCGTTGAAAAGAATCTTGAAGGTGATGTTGGTATTGGAAGCGATCGCCGCGCGGATCGCCAGATAGCCGGAGTGGTTGTAAGTGCCGTCGCCGAGGTTTTGAAAAACGTGCTGACGGCTTGAGAACGGTGCTTCCCCGATCCAGTTGGCACCCTCGCCGCCCATCTGCGTGTAGCCCAAAGTGGAGCGGTCCATCCACTGCGCCATGTAGTGGCAGCCAATGCCCGCATAGGCGCGCATTCCCTCGGGCACCACGGTCGAGGTGTTGTGGGGACAGCCTGAGCAGAAATACGGGATCCGTTGCGCCACGTCAGCGGTTTCGGCGGCAATGCGCTGGAATTCCTTGAGCCGCACCACGCGCGCGCTGATGTCGTCATTGCGGCCGTATTTGAGCAGCCGCTCGCCGATGCAGATCGCCACTTCGTTGGGATCGAGCGCGCCCTTGACCGGGAACAGCCAATTGCCGGCTTCGTCTTTCTTGCCGATGCAAATCGGCTGATTGGCCGTGCCGTAGAGCTCCTCGCGGACCTGCACCTCGATCAGCGATCGCTTTTCCTCGACCACGATGATTAGATCGAGTCCCTCGGCAAACTCCTTCAATTCGCGCTGGCTAAGCGGCCAGACGCAGGCCACTTTGTAGACACGGATGCCGAGTTCATTGCATTTGACTTCGTCGATGCCGAGTTCGTCGAAAGCCTGCCTGACATCGAGATAGCTCTTGCCGGTGGTGATAATGCCGATCTTCGGATTGCGGCCGCCGGAGGTGATGGTGCGGTTGAGCTTATTGGCGCGCACGAAGGCCAGCATCGCGTCGCGCTTGTAATCGTGCAGCCGGGCTTCCTGTGCGAGTATCTGATCGCGCAACCGGATATTGAGACCGCCGTCCGGCATGCGGTAATCATCGGGGATGACGATGTTGATGCGCTCCAGGCTGGTATCGATTGCAGCCGTCGACTCAATCGTCTCATGCATGGTCTTGAGCGCGGTCCAGGCGCCGGTATAGCGCGACATCGCCCAGCCATAGAGGCCGTAATCGAGGACTTCCTGGACCCCCGCCGGATTGAGAACGGGAATCATCACGTCGATGAAGTGGTATTCCGATTGATGAGCGGTGGTCGAGGACTCTGCCGTGTGATCGTCACCCATCAAGGCGAGAACGCCGCCGTGTCTTGCCGAACCGGCTAAATTGGCGTGGCGAAAAACGTCGCCGGTGCGATCTACGCCCGGGCCCTTGCCGTACCACATGGCAAATACGCCATCGTACTTGCCCTCGCCGCGCAGCTCGGCCTGTTGGGAACCCCACACCGCGGTTGCGGCGAGGTCCTCGTTAATTCCGCCCTGAAAACGGACATCGCTCTTCTCGAGAAACCGTTTGGCGCGTAGAAACTGGCTGTCGAGATTGCCGAGGGGGGAGCCGCGGTAGCCGGTGACAAAGCCCGCGGTGTTGAGCCCGTTGCGGCGATCCAGCTCCTTTTGCATCAGGCAGAGCCGCACCAGAGCCTGAAATCCGGTCACGAAAATGTGGCGCTGGCCGAGATCGTATTTGTCGTCCAGTGTGACGTCGCGCAGCGCCATACGCACCCTCCAAGGGCCAGTTTGCCCTCCCACGCCCGATATTTCCAGACACGACCTTGGCTGTGCAGGAAAATATAGGGCAGTGCTGCAGCCGAACAACGGGCCGTGTCGATTGCTGCAGGCGCTCTGCAGCGGAGCCAGAGCGGATAGCACAGCCGATTTTCACACCGGCAAACTCGGCGCCGCCACGCGCACCGAGGCGGCGATCAAGGCAGCGAGCGGCAAGTTGATCGAGCCATAAATGGCTTTTTCATCTGGCTTTTCTTTTTGGGTCGCACGCGGTGGAACTCGTTCTCGTCGATGCAACTGCAACGTGCTATTTCGCACCGCGATGAGTTGCGCGCCATAGGCTATGGCATTTCTATGGGTCGAAACTCAACTTTTACGTGTATACAATCTCTTCGGTGTCCTTCTCTGACTTCCCATCCGGCGCCGTCCAGGCCTAGCTTTTTTTTTGGTGCCGCTTTCGTAAACGCACTCCGGGACCGCCTCCGTTTTCGTCGATGAACTCGACGCCCGCACGCTTAAGCGCGCCTACGATAGCGGCTAGCGTCGCGGCATCACCGGCATAGCGGCCGGTTTCAATGTTAGTGACAGTGTTTCGGTGGATCTGAGCGGCTTCGGCGAGATCCCGTACGCTCCAATTTAAGGCGGCACGGGCCATTCTCACTTGTGCGCTTGTCACAGGCATGCAATTGTGCTATTGTCACATGTGTTGCCGGCACAATTAAAGATAAGCAGAATCGCATTGAGGATAACATGCAAGAAGGTTTGCCAAAGTCTAGATTCGACAGATTAAACCGGCGCTCCTTCATCGGCGGCTCGGACGCTCGGGTGATCATGGGCGATGACGAAGCTGCCCTGCTCCGGCTTTGGCGGGAAAAGCGGGGCGAGGTCGAGCCCGAGGACCTCTCCGGCAACCTCATCGTCCAGCTCGGTCTCGCGACCGAGGACCTGAACCGGCGCTGGTATGAGGCCAATACCGGCCAGATCCTTACCGACCTGCAACAGCAGGTGCGGCACCCGACGCTCCGCTGGATGGCAGCGACGCTCGACGGGCGCGTCGAAGCCACTGGGGCAGTATTCGAGGGCAAGTTCATGCTGCCATGGTCATTCTCGGAACAGATGGCGGCCGAGAAATACATGCCGCAGCTGCAACACAATATGTGGGTTGTCGCGGCGCAGAGTGCCGTGCTTTCGGTGATTACCGGCGGCGGCAAATGGGTCGAGATCGAAACCCATGCCGATCCGCTCTATCAGCACCTCATTGTCACGGCCGAACGCAAGTTCTGGCGCTGCGTCGAGAGCGGCGAGCCCCCTCGCCTTTTCGGGGTCGGACCACCGAAGACCCGGATCGAAGCAGTCCGAATTGTCGACATGGAGCACCTCAAATTCATGGGCCGAATTGGCCGGAATCTTCCGCAACACCCGACCAGCCTTTCTGGAGCACGAGCGCGCCAAGGCCGAGCTAAAAGCGCTAATGCCGGAAGATGCCAGGAAGGCGACTGGACATGGCGTCCGCGCCAAGCGTTCAAAGTCAGGGGCGATCAGCTTTGACGTTATCGACGCGGAGGCCAGCCATGCAGCGCTCTAGCGAGGGCATTGGCACCATCGCTGCGGCGCTGGCCAAAGCCCAAGCCCAGCTCGTCAATCCGGAGAAGTCGTTGGTGGCGATCGTTCGGTCGGATGGACGACGGGGGGCTGAACAGACCTTTCGCTATGCGCCACTGTCGAGCGGTCTCGACATCGTGCGCAAGACCCTAAGCCAGCACGAGATCGCAACTGTACAAACCACCTCGATTGACGAAGCAACTGGCATTGTTCGGCTCAGCACGGTTCTGGCGCATGCCTCCGGAGAATGGATCGCCTCGGATTGGCCGGTCTGCCCGATTACTGAGACTGAGCGGCCGCAGCGGATGGGTGCGGCGCTGACCTATGCGCGACGCTATTCCTTGTTCACGCTAGTCGGCATTGCCGGTGAGGATGATCTGGACGCGCCGGATCTCATGGAGCCCAATCCGGAAATCGAGAAACTGACGGGCAATAGCAAGAGTGTCAGCAATGACGGTCGGCAGACCGCTCCGGACCGCCTACCCGGTCGCGGCGGTCGTGCCAATAAGTCGGATTCTGTTTCGCCCCAATCCAAGCTTTCGACGGCTCTTTCGGCGAGCTTACGCGTCGAATTGCTCCGCCAGATCGACGGCCTCAGCTCGGCCGATGAAGCCGCGCTGTGGGCGCAGCGACGGCTGGTGGCAAAGAACCAATTGTCCGCAGCCGACGCCCAGGAAGTGGAAGAAGCGTTTGCCACGAAGTTGGCGTTCATTCCGGCCGAACCTGGTGAGGCTACACTCAAGAAGAGCTTGGCCGAAAAGACCGGGACACCACAGATCAATAAGAGTGTTCTTGGATTCCCCGAACCGCGTCGCATTCGTGACCGCGACCATATCCGGCACGTCATGAAACAATCCTGCCTAATTTGCGGTCGACGGCCGTCAGATCCTCACCATCTTCGCTTGGCGCAATCGCGTGCGCTCGGTCGCAAGGTGAGCGATGAGTTTACGGTGCCGCTATGCCGCACGCATCACCGTGAGATCCATCATTGCGGCGATGAAAGTTCGTGGTGGAGGAACACCGGAGTAGATCCACTGGCAGCCGCTCGCGCGCTCTGGCTTGAAACCCATCCACTACCCACAGCGATAGCTATTACTGGGAACAATGAGGCCACGGCCAACGCGCCTACAAATGACTGACGTCTGCTCTTCGGCACTGGCATGAGATGCAATTTTCCCAATGATGACGATGAAAGATTGGGGTGAAAAGCAAGCTCACCCGCATCTTTGTTTTGAGGCGGATTGTAAACCGCCCAATGGGAAAGCGTTGTGGCGATGACCACTGACCGCAGGCCTAAAGACGAAGCCAGCGCTGTAGTATCATGCCGACCGCGGAGACAACCCTGATCCTGGCGTCGGGCATCAATCAACGCGCAGCAAAAAAATCGTCGACGAGCAACGCACGATTAGACAGCGAACCCAATTTGGAAAATACTAGTGTAGTTGCCTCGCATGTGGCACCTCGTCTCTAATTCGAGGCGCGTTTACTGCAAGGCGATCGACACTGGCGCGGCGCAAACAGCGAAGGGACCTGCCTAGATCCTGTTGCCCGCGCTCCAGCTCCAGAAATCGCGGCCCTCTTCCCGCAAAAAGCGCGCCAGCACCATGTTGTGCACTTCAGAAGCGCCGTCTACCAGCCGCGCGGCGCGCGCCGCGCGGTAAATCCATTCCAAGATCGTGTCTTTGGAATAGCCGCGGGCGCCATTGAGCTGGATCGCGGTGTCGGCGGCTTCGTGCAGCGTGTCGGCGACATGCACCTTGGCCATCGAGATTTCCTTGCGGGCGCGATCGCCTCGGTCGAGCTTCCACGCCGCATGCATCGTCAGTAAGCGCCCGATCTGGATTTGCTGCGCGACCTGACCGAGCTTGATCTGCACACTTTCACGATCCGCAAGCTTCACGCCGAAGCCTTCTCTTTTGTCGACATAATCCTGTGCGATCTCCAGGCAGCGTTTGGACCAGCCAAGCCAGCGCATGCAATGCGTCAGCCGCGCCGGACCGAGCCTGATCTGCGTCACTTTCAGTCCGTCGCCGACGCCGAGCAGCACATTCTCGTCGCCAACTTCGAGGCCGTCGAATTCAAGCTCGCAATGGCCGCCGTGCTCTTCCGGGCCCATGATCGGAATACGCCGCGCCACGCGCCAGCCCGGCTGGTCGCGGTGGTAGAGGAACGCGGTGAGGCCACGGCGTCGATCATCGGAGGTTCGTGCGATCACGATAAAATGCGCCGCCTCATCGGCGCCGGTGATGAACCATTTACGGCCGGTGATGACCCACTTGCCGTTCTTTTTCTCGGCGCGAGTCCGGATCATGCCTGGATCCGAGCCGCCGCCTGGCGCCGGCTCGGTCATGGCGAAGGAAGATTTGACCTTGCCCTCGACCACCGGGCGCAGCCACCATTCCTGCTGCGCCGGCGTGCCCGTACGCGACAACAGATTCATGTTGCCGTCATCCGGCGCGGAGCAGTTGATCGACAACGGTCCGAATAGCGAACGTGCCGCCTCCTCGTAGACGGCGGCCCAGGCCACGATCGGCAGCGCCATGCCGCCGAATTGTTTCGGCGATTGCGGCGCCCACAGTCCGGCCTTTCTTGCGTTCTCTTGAACCGGTGCGATCCGTGCGA
>Ga0306920_100001014_pt1 | contig 34487 bp, 30 predicted proteins | sample flu12Cox44000170_FD_204666 | JGI IMG/M metagenome (GOLD analysis project Ga0306920, IMG submission 204666) | Lab enrichment of tropical soil microbial communities from Luquillo Experimental Forest, Puerto Rico - flux4day.12C.oxic.44.000.170 (v2)... | ecosystem: Environmental > Terrestrial >...
ATCTTGCGCACCCGCTCGGTGTAGCTCGCCGGGAACGGGTCGCTGGTGGCCTCGTGCAGCGCGGCACTGATTTGCATCGCACCGAGCCTACGGAACGCATCCATCAGCCGTTCGAGGTCGCGGCGGTCGGACAATAGGTTGAATTCGACGATCGGCTCGGTCCGCCAATCGCGCGAGGTGAGTTTGACCTGGCCGGTTTCCGAAAACGTCTTGTAAACAGCCGCGAGCAGTGAGCCGATCTGCTCGCCAACCGCGTGCCAGGAGGATTTGCTGACGCCGACGACAAACATGTCGCCGGCCGGCGCACCGCCGATTCCCGAGGAATAGCGCAGCGCGAGCAGGATGTGCCTGCGGGTCAGTCCGTTGAGCCGGTAATCGGGCTTGATGAAGGAGGAGACCGAAATCGCCGGATGGTCCATGAGCCTTTGGCCAACGCCGGGGACATGCGCGACAACCTCGATACCGAGATCGCGCAAATGGCCGGCAGGCCCGACACCGGCGCGCAACAGATGCGCGGGCGAGTGGATCGCGCCTGATGAGACGATCACTTCGCCGCCGCGGAATTCGGTTTCCCTTCCGTCGACCAATGCCTTGACGCCGACACAGCGCGTTCCGTCGAACAGAAGTTGCTGGACCTGGGTCAGTGCCGAAATGGTCAGGTTCTCGCGCAGCCGGGTGCCGGGATCGAGGTAGCCGATCGCGGCCGAGACGCGGCGGTCGTAGAGGTTCGAGATCGTTATTGGGAAATAGCCGACTTTGAACTCGGCGTTCTGATCCTGGATGTAGGAGAACCCGGCTTCCTCGAACGCTTTGGCGACCGCCTTGGCGTGACCGTTCCACATGTCAGGGAAGATGCGGCGCACGGGGATGCGGCCGTCTTTACCATGCCAAGGCCCGTCAAAATCCATGTCGCGTTCGACTTTTTTGAAATAGGGCAGCACCGCATTCCAGTTCCACCCTGCAGCACCGCGCGCTTCCCATTCGTCGTAATCGGTCGGAGCGCCGCGATTGGCGAGTTGGCCGTTGATCGATGATCCCCCGCCCAGCACCCGCGCCTGCTCGTATTTCCGCAATGGCGGGCGGTTCTCCTCCGGGCGATTGTGCGAAATGACCTCGGTGTGGACCTTGAGCTCGGTCCAGTGGAAGCGCGGGTCGAAATAGGCGGTGCCGGGATAGCTGTCGAGGATTTCGGGCGGCACTTTGCCTTGAGGTGTGTCCTGCCCGGCCTCGCATAGCAGCACTTTGTTGGCGTTTTTTGCCGATAGCCGGTTCGCCATGACCGACCCTGCCGACCCGCCGCCAACGATGATGTAGTCGTAGTTCATCTCCCTCCCTCTCCGGCCGTATGCGCGACTTTTTTGGTCGGGTGATGTAATGCAGTACCCGATGGCCGGGTTCAAGCCCGGCCTTGGATTGACTGCGAGGTATAAATGTGAAGGCGGACGACAACCGCGGTTTCGAGGACTACGTCCCGGGCAGCGTCTTCGAATACGGCGAGGTCCGGGTCGAAGAGGCCGAGATCCTCGAATTCGCCCGCCGCTTCGACCCGCAGGACATGCATGTCGACCCCAGCGCGGCGGCGCGCGGCCGATTTGGCGGCCTCATCGCGAGCGGCTGGCACACCGGGGCCATGATGATGCGGCTGCTCGCCGATAATTTTCTGCCGAAGCAAGCAAGCCTCGCCTCGCCCGGCATCGACGAATTGCGTTGGCTGCGCCCGGTTCGGGCGGGCGATGTGCTGCGCATCCGCGTCACGGTTCTGGAAGCGACGCCGTCGCGTTCGAAACCAGACCGCGGCATGGTGCGCACCTTGATCGAGGTGCTGAACCAGGACGACCAGGTCGTCATGAGTCTGAAGCCAATGAACATAATCGCGCGCCGGAGTGGGTATTGAAAATCGGTATTGTCTCCGACGTGCACTGCAACCACGCCGGCCTGTTGCGCGCATTGGAGATACTGGGCGATGGTGATGAACTGATATGCCTTGGCGACAGCATCTACGAGTATCGCTTTTCCAACGAGGTCATCCGCCTGCTCAAGGAGCGAGGCGTCCGTACGATTCTCGGCAACCACGAAGAGGGCTTTCTCGGCCCCCAGGGGGTGCGTGCACGCAGCCCGGAATGGATTGACCAATCGTTACTGCAGTGGCTCGCGGAGCGGCCCAAGCGGCTCGAACTGGATATCGGCGGAAAGAAATTGCTCCTCGTCCACTCGACGCCATGGGACCCGCAGGGCGCTTACATTTACCCCCACGACTCCAGCCTGGCTCGGTTCGGCGAGGCGGAAGCGGATTTCGTGCTTTACGGCCACACCCACCATCAGTTGGTGCGACGCGTCGGCAAGGTGCTGGTGATCAACCCGGGCTCTGCCGGCGAGGCACGCGACCAAGGCAACGGCCGGCAGTTAAGCTGTGCCGTGCTCGACACCGTTACTGAAGAAGTTACCGTTACCGATTACCCGGAAGCCTGACCACATCGCCTTACCGGCGAAAGCCGGTATCCATTTGCAGACTGGTTCCCGGGCTTCACTGGGACAGCGGTGAATGAGAGTGTCTACTTCTGCGTCCTCTGCGATGAAACTCAGCCCGCGGGCTTGCGGTTCAGAAATTCCTTGAAGCCCTCGCGCGGGTGGCCGGCGAGGAGCCAGGTGGCGCGGGCCTGCTCTTCATTGTCGTAACGCTCGCGCCAGCCCATGCCGATCTGGTCGTGGAGCAGGCGCTTCAGACCCTGGACCATACGAGCATCGTTCTTCGCGATCATTTGCCCGATCTCAATGCAGGTATCGAGCAGGCGCGCGGCGGGGACGATCTGATTAAGAAGACCGATCCGTTCCGCCTCCTCGGCATTGACTACCCTGCCGGTATATAGCAGCTCCTTCGCTTTTGGCAGCCCGACCAACAGCGCCAACGACCAGCTCGAATTGACCCGGCCGTAGCTGGCCGCCAGAAAACGAAAGGCGCTGCGCTCGCAGCCAATCCGCAGATCGAGCGTCGAGCTCAGCAGTGCCGCGCCGCCATAGGCGAGCCCGTTCATCGCGCCGATCAGCGGCTTCGCAAAAGTCGCGATGTGCCAAGTGGCGCGGCCGCGCACATCCTGGCGGGTTGCCAATTCCTCGGAGCTTAGCCCCGCCATCTCGTGAATGTCGGCGCCGGCCGAGAATGCTCGGTCGCCGGCCCCGGTCAGTATCACCGCCTTGATGTCGTCATCGGCCTCATACCCGGTCAGCGCGTCGTCGACCTCACGCACGAGAGGGAAGCTCAGGGCGTTGAGCTTGTCCGGCCGGTTGAGGGTGATCACGGCGACAGCGTCGAAACGCTCAGTGATTATAAATTCATAGGCCATGGCTCGCCCTCCTTCGCTGCTCGTCGATCGTTTGACACTAGCGGGGAGCCGGTGTTCACTCAACCGCTACGCAGACTTACGGAGGCCGGGAGATGGTCGGATCCCTAGAGGGTGTGCGCGTGCTGGAACTGGCGCGGTACCAGGCGGGGCCGCGCGGCGCGATGATCCTCTCCGACCTTGGCGCCGAGGTCATCAAGATCGAGAAGCTGGGCGGCGAAGAGACCCGGCGGTCGGAACCGGTGGTGCGCGGCCAGAGCGTTTACTTCTCGGTCTACAATCGCGGCAAGAAGAGCCTCTGCCTCGATTTACGCACGCCGCGCGGCAAGGAGATCTTCGCCGCGCTGGTGCCGACCGCGGATGTCGTGCTCGAAAACTTCCGTCCCGGTACGATGGCGCAGATGGGGTTCGACTATGACCGGCTGCGCGCGCTGAAGCCGGATATCATCCTGACTTCGGTGTCCGGCTTCGGGCAATACGGCCCCTACCGCGAGCGCCCGGCTTTCGATCCGCTCGGCCAAGCGATGAGCGGGCTGATGTCATTGACCGGCGCGCCGGTCGGCCAGCCGCTCGGCGCCGCCACTTCATTGGTCGACCGCTACACGTCACTGCACGCGACGATCGGCACGCTCGCCGCGCTGCACCACCGCGACCGCACCGGCGAAGGCCAGCTGGTCGATTGCTGCCTGATGGATTCGGCGCTGACGATGGTCGAGATCCCGACCTCCTATTACCTCGCGACCGGCGAGGAAGGCGGCGAGAGCGGCCGGCCGCCCTATAAGGCCAAGGACGGCTATGTGGTGATCTCCGCGTCCGGCAGCGCGATGGCAACGCGGCTGATGCGCATCGCCACCGGCGAGGACAGCGCCGCGGTCGGCGGTTGGACGAACCGGGTCGGGCAAGACGACCCACGCAAGCTGGCGGTCGCCAGATGGTGCGCCGAAAACACCGTCGAGCACATCGTCAAAACGCTGCTCGACGCCGAGATCCCGGTCGCACCGGTCAAGACGATCCCGCAGGTGGCCGAAGACCCGCATCTCTGGGAACGCGAAATGCTGGTCAAGATGGCGGATCCGGTCGCCGGCGAAATGTACCTGCCGGGCGCGACGATCAAGATGTCGAAAACACCCGGTCGCGTCGGCCCGGTCCCAACGCCGGGCCAGCATACCGACGAGATCCTGTCCCGGCTTTTGGGCTACGACCGCCCAACGCTTGAGGAACTGCGGCGGGCCAAAGTGATCGCGTAGCAGCCCGAGTAGCGCGGGGCGGTCAGTTCGGGAGCGGCCAGCCGAGCCACTCGCAGATACCGCGCCCCATCACCCATTCCTGGTCCGCCGCCGAAAGCCAAGGCAATTCCTCGGTGAACATTGTGATGGCTTGACGATAGGTGCAGGGCAGCCGGGTCAAATCGGTTCCCCAGAACATGCGGCATGGCCCGAACGCGTCGAACACGCGGCGCAGATACGGGTGCAAGTTGTAATATGGGTAGTCGTGGGTCGTAGAAGCCGGCAATGCGGAGGCCTTGACCGCGACATTGGGCAACCGCGCCAAACGCAGCAGCTTCGGCAGATCGTCGAACGCCGCATTGTCCTTCGCCCGCAGCAGCGCCAGATGATCAATGACGAGCTTCAGCTGCGGATGGCGCTGCGCAATCCGGTCGACTTGCGGCAGCAGGCCCGACGGCGAAACCATGACCGGCAATTCGGCGCGCTCGGCCTCGTTCCACACCCAGCCCTCAGGATCGTCGAACAATGCCCGCGCCTCGGCAGTATTCGAGGTGACCCTGAGGCCGAGCATACCGGGCTGGTCCCGCCAATTACCGAGCGGGCGCGGCTCCGCCGGCGGCCGGCCCATCACCGCGAAGCGGCCCGGGTGGAGGCGCGCCGCTTCCAACGCTAGATCGTTACAGTCCCCTTCCCAGGAAGGCGGCACGATGACGACGCGGGCAACCCCGGCCGCATCCATCTCCTTCAGCAGATCGTCTTTCGAGAACGGCTGCGCCCGATGCGGGGCACCGCGCCCCTCTGGGCAAGGCCGTTCCGGCGTATTGGCTCCCCAGATGTGAACTTGTGCATCGACAAACAACATGGCCCGGATCCCTCAACCATTGCGCAGCTTCGGGAGCAATGATGCACGGCCTCGAATGCGGCCAGCATGGCATTCCCTTCGCAGTACCGACGGAAGGGAAATGCGCGAGGGACTCTATTATTTCGCCCCAACCGGCACTTTCTCCGCGTACATCTCGGGAAGCACGGTCTGGCGCCAGGTGATCTCGCGCGGGAAGATCTTTTCGATCGCGCGAGCTGAGTAATAACTCGTGTCGACACCGGGCGGGTCGCCGCCTTCCTGCACGGTCTTGACCGCCTGCAGCAGCAGGCGGCGGGTGGCGATGATCGCACGGTCGGCGGGGCCCAAATGCTCCTTGGAGCGGTCAACGATCGGCCCCATCCCCTCCTGCAGCGCCCGATCCTGCGTGTTGATGCCGTCGATCCCGGTGAAGGTCTCGTATTTCTGGGCCTTCCGATCGATCATCCAATCGTTGCGGGCGTTGCGGAACGAGCGAAACTCGCCGGATTGCTCGACATAATCGGGACCGTTGCCGTTGCCGCGCTCCAGCCGGTCTTCCTCGCTGAGACCCTCCTCGCCGTAGCTGTACATCCAGTTGTACACCATGCAGTTCTCGTCATCGATCGGGACCCAGATGTGCCCGGCGATGTTGGTGCGGTCGCCGCCGCCCAGCGCACGGCCCAGCTGTTGCGGGCGGATCTGCGTGAACGGCATCACGAAATGGTAGGAGCGAACGTAAGTCTTGTCGTCGTCGAGCGGACGTATCCCGACATAGCGGTAGCCGTAATCGGTGACGTCCACCTCGAGGATCGGCGCCCGGCCGCGCACAAAAGGACCCTGAACCGGAATTCCCGGGCGATTGGTGTTCGGGGTGATCGTGCGGTGCAGGATCGGTGCGTGCGAGGTGTCGATGCCGCCTTCGAGCGCCTGCAGCCAGTTGCACTCCTCCCACACCTTCGACACGTGACGGTGGGTTTCGGGCACCTGCGTCCATTCGAAAGCCGGCGGCGCCGGCATCTTGTCGCGCGGTCCCATATAAGCCCAGATCAGCCCGCCCATCTCGGCCGTCGGATACGCGGTCAGGCGGACCTTGTGGCAGAACGGCTCCGGCTCGTTCATCTGCTCGAGGCAGTTGCCTTCGACGTCGAACTTCCAGCCATGATAGACGCAGCGAAGGCCGGCTTCCTCGTTGCGCCCAAACCAGAGCGACGCGCGGCGATGCGGGCAAAACTCGTCGACTAGGCCGATGCGACCCTGGCTATCGCGGAACGCAACGAGCTTCTCGCCGAGCAGCCGGACGCGCACCGGCGGGCAGTCCGGCTCCGGCAATTCGCGAGACATCAGTGCCGGAATCCAATACCGCCGCAACACATCGCCCATCGGCGTGCCTGGTTCCACTCTCGTCACCAGCTCGTTCTCTTCGCGTGTCAGCATGGATGGTTCCTTTTTTGAGCGATCGGCCAGAGGGCGATAATCCGCCGAATGCGGATCGAGGACAAGGGTCAGCCGATCCCTTGCGTGCTTCTCGGTCTCTCTTCTGGTAAGCACCCTGCGGTGAGGCATAGAGGTGCAGCATGACCGTGGTTCTTCGGACTGGCGTGCCCGGCGACGCCGAGATCTGCGGGTCGATCTGCTTTGAGGCTTTCAGAGCGATTTCGAGCGAGCACAATTTCCCGTGGGACCTCCCGTCGGCGGAAATCGGCATCGAGCTGGTGCGGGGATTATTGACTAATCCGGGCTTCCACTCGGTGGTCGCCGAGGTGGACGGAAAGGTCGTCGGCAGCAATTTTCTCGACGAGCGGGGTCCGATCGGTGGGATAGGTCCGATCACCGTCGATCCCGCGGTACAAAATCGGGGGGTTGGTCGCCGGCTGATGGTTGCCTTGCTCGATCGCGCGGCCGAGAGCCGGCTTGCCGGCGTACGGCTGCTGCAATCCGCCTACCACAACCGGTCCCTGTGCCTCTACACCGATCTCGGCTTCGACAGCCGCGAAGCGGTGTCGAAGATTGACGGAGAACCATTGGGTATCAAATTTCGGGGCTATGACGTCAGGCCGGCCGAGGAGGCGGATCTGTCCGAATGCAACGCGTTGTGCCAGCGCGTCCATGGCCATGACCGCAGCGGCGAGCTGCGGGATGCCGTTGCTCAGGGGACGGCCCGCATCGTCGAGCATTTGGGCAAAATCATCGCCTACGCTACCAGCATCGCATTCTTCGGGCATGCTGTAGCCGAGACGAACCAGGGCCTCATGGCATTGATTGGTGCGGCGCCGGCTTTTCCCGGAGGCGGGTTCTTGGTGCCAACGCGCAATGGCGAACTGTTCCGCTGGTGTTTGCGCAACGAGCTGCACCTCGTTCATCAGATGACCTTGATGACGATCGCCCTCTACAACGAGCCGGAGGGTGCGTATCTCCCGTCGGTGCTGTACTGACGAGAATGGCTCACGGGGTGGGACGGTGGTAACTTTCCCAGGGTCCGAAACGTGCCATACGGGCCAGGGAGTGCTCGATGACTGAGCGAGAGTTGCGAAAGCTCATTACCGCCGTGAAAGCCGGCCGCGTGTCGCGCCGCGTGTTTATCCGCAGAATGGTCGGACTTGGCCTCACTGCACCGCTTGCCAGCCGGCTCCTGGCTCACGCAGGCCTGGCGCAGGCGACGCCGGCCGAATACAAGCCGGCCAAGGCTGGGGGCGGTGGTGCGCTCAGGGTGTTGTTCTGGCAAGCGCCCACTTTGCTCAATCCGCACTTCGCGGTCGGAACCAAGGACCAGGAGGGCGCTCGGATTTTCTACGAGCCGCTGGCCGCCTGGGACCCCGACGGCAATCTCGTGCCGGTGCTCGCTGCCGAAATCCCGGAAATCGAAAATGGCGGTGTCGCTACCGACGGCATGTGGGTGATCTGGAAGCTCAAGAAAGACGTCCAGTGGCACGACGGCCGGCCGTTCACCGCCGACGATGTCGTGTTCAACTGGGAATATGCCGCCGACCCGGCCACCGCGGCCACGACAATTGGCAGCTACCAGAACATTACCGTCGAAAGGCTCGACCCGCTGACCGTGCGCGTGCGCTTCAAAAAGCCGACGCCGTTCTGGGCGGATGCGTTCGTCGGCGTGAACGGCATGATCATCCCCAAACATCTGTTCGAGCCCTATAAGGGGGCCAATTCGCGCGCTGCGCCGGCAGATTTGAAGCCGGTCGGGACCGGACCTTATCTGTTCGTCGAGTTCAAGCCGGGCGACCTCGTCCTGGGCGAGCGCAATACCTCCTATCACGTCGCCGATCGACCGTATTTTGACACGATCGAGATGAAAGGCGGCGGCGACGCGGTCTCGGCGGCGCGCGCGGTCATTCAAAGCGGCGAGTACGACTATGCCTGGAACATGCAGGTCGAGGACGAGATCCTTGTCCGGTTGGAAAAGGCCCCCAACGCCAGAGGCCGCGTCGAAATCGTGCCGAGCGGGGCGATCGAGCACATTCAGGTCAACAGCACCGATCCCTGGACGGAGGTCGATGGCGAGCGTTCGAGCGTCAAGACCCAGCACCCGCTGTTCAGCGATCCTGCCGTCCGCCAGGCGCTTGCGCTGCTGATCGACCGCGCCGCGGTGCAGGCGCATATATACGGCCGCATCGGTATTGCGACCGGAAATTTCGTCAACAACCCACCGCGCTTTGTGTCGAAGAATACAAACTGGGAATTCAATGTCGACAAGGCGAACCAACTGCTGGACGAGGCCGGCTGGAAGCGCGGACCCGACAGCATCCGCACCAAGGACGGCAAGCGGCTCAAGCTCGTGTTCCAGACCTCGATCAACGCGCCACGCCAGAAGACTCAGGCGATTGTCAAGCAGGCCTGCCAGAAGGCCGGGATCGATATGGAACTGAAGTCGGTCACATCATCGGTTTACTTTTCTTCAGACGTGGCGAATCCGGACACCTACGCCAAATTCTATTCTGATATTCAGATGTACAATACAAATATGGGGGCGCCCGACCCCGAATTGTTCATGCGCCGCTTCGTTTCGTGGGAAGTCGCGGCGAAGGAGAACAAGTGGCAGGGCCGCAACATCACGCGCTGGCGGAACGAGGAATATGACAACACCTTTCGGATGGCCGAAGGGGAACTGGACCCGGTGAAGCGCGCCGCGCTGTTCATCAAGATGAACGACGCGGTCGTGCAGGAGCCAGTAGTAATTCCGGTCGCCTACCGACCGATGGCGGCGGCAATCTCCCACAGGCTGCGTGCCACGTTGAGCGGCTGGGACAACACTTTCTGGAATCTGAAGGACTGGTACCGCGAGGGCTGACGGCGGGCCGGGGCTGCGCGCGAGGAAGGGTGTTAATGGACGAGCGGGAACTGAGGGAGCTCATTGCGGGCGTAGCAGCAGGGCGGATGTCGCGCCGCGCCTTCGTATACAGGATGGTCGGCCTCGGCCTGACCGCGCCCTTTGCGAGCCAATTGCTGGCCCAGGCCGGCCTTGCGCAACCAGCGGTACCCCAGAGCGAGTACAAACCAACCAAGGCCGGCGGCGGCGGAACCCTCAAGGCCTTGTTCTGGCAAGGTGCCACCTTGCTCAACCCGCATTTCGCCGTCGGCGCGAAGGACCAAGAGGGGGCCCGTATATTCTACGAGCCGCTTGCCGCGTGGGACCCCGACGGCAACCTGATCCCGATCCTGGCCGCCGAAATTCCCGACATTGAAAACGGCGGCATCGCCACCGACGGCATGTCGGTGACCTGGAAGATCAAGAAGGGCGTGGAATGGCACGATGGCCGGCCATTCACTGCCGACGACGTCGTATTCAACTGGGAATACGCCTCCGATCCCGCGACCGCGGCGACAACGATCGGCGACTACCGCGACGCAAAGGTCGAAAAGGTCGATCCGATGACCGTGCGGGTCCGGTTTGACAAGCCAACGCCATTCTGGACCCGCATGTTCGTTGGCAGCACAGGCATGATCGTTCCGAAACATCTCTTCGAAACGTACAAGGGCGCCAATTCGCGCGATGCGCCGGGAAACTTGAAACCGGTCGGAACCGGTCCGTACCGGTTTGTCGAATTCAAGCCGGGCGATCTCGTAAGAGGCGAGCGTAACCCCAGCTATCACGTTCCGAACCGGCCATATTTCGATGCGATCGAGATGAAGGGCGGCGGCGACGCGGTCTCGGCGGCGCGCGCCGTTATCCAAACCGGCGAATACGACTTTGCGTGGAATATGCAGGTCGAGGACGAGATTCTGGTCAAACTCGAAAACGCCGGCAACGCCAAGGGCCGCGCCGATATCGTCCTGAGCCGGGCAATCGAACACATAGAGCTCAATAATACCGACCCGTGGACTGAGGTCGACGGCGAGCGATCGAGCCTGAAGACAACACACCCGCTGCTGAGCGATCCGGCCGTCAGACAGGCGCTTCGCCTGCTCGTCGATCGCGCGTCCGTACAAGCGTACATATACGGCCGGACCGCAGTCGCAACCGGGAATTTCCTCAACAATCCAGAGCGCTTTGTTTCGAAGAACACGTCGTGGGAATTCAACATCGACAAGGCGAACCGGCTGCTTGAAGAGGCCGGCTGGAAGCGCGGTCCGGACGGCATACGTGGAAAGGATGGCAAGAAACTTAAGCTCGTATTCCAGACCTCGATCAATGCGCCGCGCCAAAAGACCCAGGCTATAGTCAAGCAGGCCTGCCAGAAGGCCGGTATCGATATCGAGCTGAAATCGGTCACGGCCTCGGTCTATTTTTCTTCCGACGTGGCGAATCCCGATACTTCAAGGAAGTTTTACACCGATATCCAGATGTTTACGACGGGCACACCGTCGGTTCCCGATCCAGAACGGTTCATGCAGCAATTTGTGTCTTGGGAGGTCGCTTCGAAGGACAACAAATGGCAGGGAAACAACGCGACGCGCTGGCGCAACGAGGAGTACGACAAGGCTTTTCTCGCAGCCCAAGGCGAGCTCGACCCTATAAAACGCGCTGTGCTGTTCATTAAAATGAACGACTTGGTTGTGAACGAGATCGTCGTTATTCCGGTAGTGAACCGCCGTTGGGTGGCGACAATGTCAAACAAGCTCAAGGCGACGTTGAGCGGCTGGGACAATGATTTCTGGAACCTGAAAGACTGGTACCGCGAGGCATGACCGGCTCCGCATAAGCATAGGTCATGGGTCGCTATCTGCTCCGGCGCTTACTGATTGCGGTTCCCAGCTTGCTCGGGATCAGCATCGTTTTGTTTGCGGTGCTGGCGCTCGCCCCTGGCGACCCGTTTGGCGAACTTGCCAGCAATCCCAATGTGCCGCCCGAAGTCGCAGCCTCGCTGCGCGCCAAGTTCGGTCTCGACGATCCTATCGCGCTGCGCTATGTCCACTGGCTCTCCGCGATGCTGCATGGCGACTGGGGTTTCTCGTTCGTCAGTCGAATGGATGTCGACACCCTCATCGTACAGCGCCTTCCCGCCACCATTTTCGTTATCGGGTCGTCGCAGATCTTGGCATTGCTGATCGCACTGCCAGTTGGCGTATATTCGGCAGTGCGCCCCTATTCGATCTTTGATCAAATCGTCAATCTACTGGCGTTTATTGGCTTTTCATTGCCGACGTTCTTCACGGGGGTTCTGTTTATTCTGCTATTCAGCATCTATCTCGACTGGCTGCCGTTCGTTTACCGCACCGATCTCGGTGCAACCGGTTGGCATTGGTATTGGGCCCAGTTCAAGCAAGCGGTCATGCCGATAGCGGTGCTCGGCCTGCTGCAAGCCGCCTCCTGGACCCGCTATGTGCGCTCGTCGGTGCTGGAGGTGGTGCGGCTCGACTATGTCACGACCGCCCGGGCCAAGGGTGTCCCCGAGCGCATGGTCATCATCAAGCATGTCGTGCGTAATGCGCTGATCCCCGTGGTGACCCTAGTCGCTCTGCAGATGCCGGCACTGTTCGGCGGCGCCATCGTCACCGAGCAGATCTTCCGCATCCCCGGCATCGGATCACTTCTTATCAGTTCGATCCTTGCCAACGACACGCCCGTCATCATGGCGGTGACCTTCGTGCTCGCCTGCCTGGTGATCCTGTTCAACCTGCTTGCCGACGTTCTCTATGGCTGGCTCGACCCTCGCATCGCCTACCGCTAGCTCGATGCCTGAGCCCGTCGGGGTGGTCGAGCGGTCATCGCCGTCCGGCGAGGTATGGCGCCGATTTCGCCGCCACAAACTCGCCCTAGCGAGCGCCGCGATCTTGGGATTGATGGTGCTCGCCGTAGCTTTTGGACCGCTGCTTTGGCAAGTGCCGATCAACGATATCGATTTCACCGCGCATCTCGAAACCCCGTCCTGGAGCCATCCGTTCGGCACCGACGATCTCGGCCAGGATCTGCTCGCCCGGATGCTCTATGGCGGCCGCATATCCCTCGCAGTCGGCTTGGCGGCAATGCTGGTCGCCATCACGGTCGGTACCGCGATTGGATCGCTAGCCGGCATGTCGCGCGGCAGCATCGATGCCGTGCTGATGTGGGTTACCGACCTGTTCCTGTCATTGCCGCCACTGCCGCTGTTGCTGCTGATCATCTATCTGTTTCGTGAGTCGCTAAAGCAGCTGGTCGGACCCGAATTCGGCACGTTTATCCTGATTGTCGCGGTGATCGGCGGCTTCCGGTGGATGCAGGTGGCGCGGCTCGTGCGCGCGCAATTTCTCTCGCTGCGCGAAAAGGAGTTTGTCGAGGCGGCGCGTGCCCTTGGAATGACCAGCTTGCGCCTGGTGGCTCGGCACATCCTGCCGAACTCGTTGGGACCCATCATTGTCGCGGGCACGATCGACGTCGCCGCCGCGATCATTGCCGAATCGACGCTCTCCTTCCTCGGTCTCGGCTTCCCCCCCGATACCCCCACTTGGGGGCGCATCTTGTTCGACGCCAAGGACTACCTCGACATCGCACCGCATTGGGCATTGTTTGCCGGCGGGGCAATTTTTTTGACGGTGCTCTCGATCAACTTTATTGGAGACGGGTTGCGCGACGCGCTGGACCCTCGCACTTCGGCCTAGACGCCGTGGCAGGACAGGAAATCCTGCCAGCCGGGGAAGCGGTTATTGTCGATTGGTCCGCCGTCGCGCAAAGCCCGCAGCAAGCCCGGGTCGACCTCCACCGCGCTGCCGCGCGGCAGCGCGACCCAGCGGATCTCCTCGGGCCCATCAACCCGCGTGCACAGGACCCGGTTGAGCGCGCTTACCGAGGTGTATCCCGGCTCTGCAGGCATGACGTCTCCGGCAGCGCATAAGGTCAGAATCGTCTGCAGATTCTCGCCGCTCGTTGGCTGACTCGCAGCCAATGCAGTGACGATGGCCCGCGCCCGCGGGTTGTCATAACCGAAAAATCCGGCAGGTGTCGTCGTGCTGTAGCTGATTGCCGGTAGCGGGCGCGCTAGCGCAAAGGTGCTCGTGGCGAGCCGCGCGGCCTGCTCTTCGGACTCGAGGCGCCGGATGCCGCGGGCGAAGACGTCGCGACGAAACCGTTGGTCGAGGTAGTAGTCGCGGACCAGCTCACGCGCGTCAGGTTCGGCAATGGTGGCGAGCGTCTGGCGAGCCCCTTCGCTGAGCACCATCCAGTCGAAATTTTCATTCAACGTCGCGGAACCGACCGGCTCGAGCCCGATAGTTGCCAGGTCCCTTCTTACCTCGGTGACATAAAGCGGCTGCCAGGCAGCGGGCATGAACTCGTGGACGAGATATGCAGGAGAATAGTCTTGCTGCCGCTCTCGCAATTCCTTGACGATGAAGCTCGTGGCCAGCGATTCGACACCGTCGCCTGCCAGAGTTGGGACCAGCTCGGCCGCGGCGGCAAAGCGCGCGTAGTTGTCGCCCTGGATCGTGCGGCCGAACTCTCTCAGCAGACCTTGAAACGGTAGATCGCGCGCCCAGCCCGGCATCGCGTTGTAGCTGAGATAGACAAGGCCCCCAGGTTTGAGCCTGAGGTCGATGAACCGCCGCAGGGCGCGCTGCGCCTCGGGGCTGACCCAGGTATAGACGCCGTGCGCCACGATGTAGTCGAACTGCGGCAAATCGAGATCGATCGCCGCGGCAAAATCGACGGCATGAAGTTGCAGGTTCGGTATTGCCGCAGCGGCCGCCAGCCCGCGCGCATGATCGATGTGCGCCGGCATCGCATCGATGCCGTAGAATTTGCCGTACGGATGGGTTGCGGCGAGAATCGCAGCCGTGACTCCCTGGCCGCAGCCGAGATCGCACCACGCAAACCCGGTGTCTCGGGCGGGGGGCTCGACCCTGGCGACGAGCGCCACATGATCGAGCCAAGCGGGCGCCAGCATCGGCTTGAAGTCCCGCAAATAGGGGATGTCGGCGGAATAGCCGTCAAACTCCCGGACCATTGCCTAGCGATATCACCGAGGAGCGCTTTCGGCCAAGTGAACGGGGACCGCAACGCCCCATCGAACAAAGCGAGAATCCGTGATATAATGGGCTTTCAAGCGGTGCGGTTGCGGCATTGGCGCCCCTCAGGAGGGCCGGTGGCAGAAGTCCAGGTGGTCGAACGCAAGCTGGCTGCGATTTTCGCGGCCGACGTTGCCGAGTACAGCCGGTTGATGGGGCTGGACGAGGTCGGCACGTTGCGCCGGCTGCAAGCCTATCGGGTTATCCTCGACCAATTGATCGCCGCGCATCGCGGGCGAATCTTCAACACCGCCGGTGACAGCGTCGTGGCGGATTTCGCGAGCGCGGTCGATGCCGTCGAATGCGCGGTGACGCTGCAACAGGCGATCGAGAAAGAGAACGAGGATCGGCCTGCCGGCGAGCAGATGCGGTTTCGCATCGGCATCCATCTCGGAGACGTGATCGTCGATGGTGACAACCTGTTCGGCGACGGTGTCAATATCGCTGCGCGCCTGCAAGCCCTGGCAGAGCCGGGCGGTATTTGCCTTTCCGGCGCGGTGCGCGATCAGATCGGCTCTCGGCTGCCCGTTGGGTTGACCACTCTCGGCGAGCAGCGCGTCAAGAATATTGCCGAGCCGGTGCGCGCCTTCACGATTGGCGGAGCATCCGGTCGAGGGTCGCTACCGGCGGGCGGCCGCCGCCGACGGGCGGCAATCCGCGCCGGGTTGCTCGCATCCGCTGTCCTGGCCCTGCTCGTGGCAGCTGGCGCCGTGTGGTGGCTGTGGTCCAGCCAGCGTTCCGAACCGCGGCCGCTGCAGACCGAGTCCACGACCGCTCCGGTTAAGCCATATTCGGCGCCGCGGTTGTCGATTGTCGTGCTGCCCTTCGCCAATCTCAGCAACGATCCGCAACAGGAGTATTTCGCCGACGCCATAACCGAAGATCTGACGACCGACATCGCGGGTATCCAGGGCAGCCTCGTAATTGCCCGGAACACTGCCTTCACCTACAAGGGCAAGCCGATCGATGCCAAGCAAATCGGCCGCGAATTGGGTGTCCGCTACCTTCTGGAAGGAAGCGTTCAGCGTTCGGGCCATCAGGTGCGGATTAATGTCCAGCTCGTCGATACCGAAACCGGTGCCCAAATTTGGGGCGATCGTTTCGACCGCGACGCAGCCGACCTGTTCGCCTTGCAAAACGAGATAACGGCTCGCATCGCCCGCGCCCTTCAGTCGCAACTTGCCATCGCGGAGGCCCGGCGCCCAACCGATCATCCCGACGCACTCGATTTCATCCTGCGTGGGCGCGCGGTGATTACGCAGCCTATTTCGAAGGAAAATAGCAACGAGGCAGTCAAGCTCTTCGAAGCGGCATTGGCGGTCGACCCGCAATCGGCGGATGCGGCAACGTGGTTGGCGGCCGCGCTCGCCTTCCGGGTAACCGACGAGCTCAGCGATTCCCCCGACGAAGACCTCCACCGGGCCGAAAGGCTGGTGGTGCAGGCCTTGGCGGCATCACCGAACAGTGCGTTGGCGCATTACGTAAAGGGGCAGGTTCTGTTCGCGCAGTCACGCTGCGCAGAAGCCATTCCCGAATACGAGCGAGCGATCTCGCTCGATCGCAGCCGTGCTCCGGCTTATGCGCGCCTCGGCTGGTGCAAGTTTTTGACCGGGGCGGTCGATCAGGCGATCCCGTATTTTGAACAAGCCATCCACCTCAGCCCGCATGAGCGCGCCATTGCCTCCTGGTACGGGCGTATGGGAGTGGTTGATCTGCTCCAGTCGCGCACCGACGAGGCGATCGGCTGGCTGGAAAAGGCGAACAGCGCGAATGCCGGGCTGGCCTTTGTCCACGCCTATCTTGCGGCCGGATATGGTTTGAAGGGCGAAACCGAACGCGCTCGATCAGAGCTCGCCGAAGCGCAGGGATTGAGCGATCTCTACTCGAGCCTCGCGCGCGTTCGAAAGTACACTTGGTACGACAATCCTCAGATTCGGGCCCTAGCCGAGAACACCTATTTCCCGGGCCTGCGCCGGGCCGGCATGCCGGAAGAGTGAAGGACTTGCATAAGATCTTCGCGTCCGGCATTGCATCGGTCTTGCTGCTGGCGCCGGTGAGTGCAATGGCGCAAGGGATGGCGCTGCGCCAGGCCTGCGGAGCGGAGATCCAGCAGCATTGCGCCGGGGTTCAACCGGGCGAGGGTCGCATGCGGGCCTGCGTCAAAGAGCATTACGCGGCGTTCTCCGAAACTTGCAAACAAGCGATGCTGAGCAGCGTCGCGCTGGTCAAGGCCTGCAAGGACGACGTCCAGCGGACATGTCCGGATATCCAACCCGGCGGCGGCCGTATCCAGGCCTGTATGAAGGATCACTTCACCGAATATTCCGAGCGTTGCCAGCAGGCGATCGTCACAGCCAAGTTCGGCGCCAAATAGCAGCGGGTCTGCCTCCCGGCGCCGGGCACCGTGGGGAGCGGTTAACTGGCGCTACGGACCGCTGGCATGACCTCCTCGGCGAGGATCTGCATCTGCTCGAGGGCGAGGGTGTTGGGCATGCCGGGCCAATGGACCGACGCGACTAGGTGGTTGACGCCGAACCGGCGCTGCAGGTCGATGAGCTGGTCGGCGACTTCGGCCGGAGAGCCGATCAGAAAACGGTCGTCGAGCAACTCGTCGAAATCGTGGTTGAAATCGTCCCCCGCTGGCATGACCTTGTCCTGGCCCCATTCTCGGTAGGTCTTGTATTTGACTTCGAGATAGGGCCGGGCCAGCCGGATCGCCTCTCTGCGGGTGCCGGCGACAAAAACCTCGCGCCGCATCGGCAATTCGGCCGGAAACGGCTTCCTGTACTCCTCGAGCGATCGCTTATAGAGGTCCATCTGGCGCGCCAGGGTCGTCAGGGTACTGTGCGGGTTGATGTACCAGCAATCGCCGAGCCGCGCCGCACGCCGGATCGCGGCATCCGCATTGGCGCCGATCCAGACGGGCGGCATCGGCCTCTGCAATGGCTTCACGGTGCTGTTGGCATGGTCGAGGACGAAATGCGAGCCCTGCATGTCGACAAAATCCTCGGTCCACAGCCGTTTGACGGCAAGGAGGCACTCCTCGAAACGCCGCGCCGCCTCTTTTCGCGTCAGGCCGAAGGCCTGGAATTCGACATCGCGGTAGCCGATGCCGCAGCCGAACACCAGTTTGCCGCCGCACATGATGTCCAGTGTAGCGAGCTGCTCGGCAATCTCGAGCGGCTTGTGCAATGGCAGCAGCACGAGCCCACAAACCAGCCGCAGGCTTGGCGCCAGGATTGCGGCCTGCGCCAGAAACGGAATCTGCTGCAAAGACTGCAGCGGGTGCGCGCTGTAATGCGAGCCTTTGACCAGCGCATTGAAGCCGAGCTCCTCGGCCCGCATGACGAGATCGATGTCATCCGCGAGGCGGGCGCGCATGTCCTCGCCTGCGCGATGCTGACCACGGACAATCAGGCTTAATTCCATCTCGGACCTCTACTTTGGCGAGCCCGAGACATTGTCTTCCGCGATGCGGCGATGCAAGCTTGGCGGGGCCACACGCAAGGGAGGAAGAGAGAATGACCATCGAGCCGATGCTGACCGAAGAGACGCCGGCAAACGTGCTGGTGGCGCGCGTCCTCGAGGAAGCCGGGATCGAGATGGTGTTCGGCATATCGGGCGGGCACACCGGCCGGATTGTCTCGGGGCTCAGCCAATACCAGAACAAGGTGCGCACCGTGCTGGTGCGCGAGGAATCGCTGGGCGGCGTCATGGCGGAGGTCTATGGCCGATTGACCCGGCGGCCAGGAGTCTTGCTCGGGCAAGGCCCTTGGGTGCTCGGCAACGGCCTTCTCGGCACGATCGAGGCGCATCTGTCGAGCTCGCCGATGCTGCTGCTGACCGATTTCAGCGACGCGCCGCGTTTCACGTTGCATGCCCCGTACCAGCAGGCGACCGGCGATTGGGGCAGCTGGGACGCACGGCGCGCGTTTAGCGGCGTCACCAAGCACGTCATGCAGGCGCACGACCCGATCGCCGCGGTGCAGGCGACGCAGCTCGCGATCAAGCACGCGCTCGCCGGCCAGCCCGGGCCGGTCGCGGTGCTCTACGCGCATGACTCGCTCGCCGGCTCGGTGGCCCCCGACTCGCAGCCGATGCTCTACCCGACCCGCCACTATCTCCCCTCCCCCCCTCCGCCGGCCGAGACGCGGCAGGTCGAGGCGGCTGCCGCGGCGCTCCTCGCGGCGCAGAAGCCGGTATTGATCGCCGGCAACGGCATCCGCATCGCGCAAGCCTATGACCAGCTGCGCCGGCTCGCCGAGACGGCCGGGACGCCGGTCGCGACGACCGCGGCCGGCAAGGGCTGCTTCGCCGAGACCCATCCATTGGCGCTTGGCGTGTTCGGCACCTTCGGTACCGCAGCCGCCAACGCCTGTATTGCCGAGGCCGATCTCGTTCTCGTCATCGGCTCGAAATTGTCGCCGAGCGACACCGCGTGGGAGAACCGTGCGCTGCTCGACCCGACGCGGCAGAGTTTTGTGCAGCTCGACATCGAGCCGCGCAACGCGTCGTGGAACTACCCGGCCGAGCATGTGCTGATCGGCGATGCCGCAATCATCCTCGGCCAGCTGATCGAGGAGGTGCGCTCGCGCGGCGGCGATCGCCGGCAACAAGCCGAGCGGCGCGTCGCCGCGCATCGCGATCGGCACGGCTATTTCAACGACCGCGCCTATTTCGCCGACGACCGGCCGATCCTGCCGCAGCGCGCGATCGGCGAATTGATGCGCAACCTGCCGGAGGATGCGATCGTCACCTGCGATGCCGGCGAAAACCGCATCATGATGACGCATTGGTACCAGACCAAACGGGCCGAGGGTTTTCTGCAGGCTGCCGGCTCGGGGCCGATGGGTTTCGGCATTCCGGCGGCGCTCGGCGCGAAACTCGTGCACCCGGACCGGCCGGTCGTCGCGGTCGTCGGCGACGGCGGGTTTGCAATGACGATGAACGGGCTGATGACGGCGATCGAGCAGGACATCCCGATCATCACGGTCGTCTTCAACAACAAGGCGCTCGGCTGGGTATTGCACGGCTCGGGCCGCTTCGCCGCCGAATTCAACGACTTCAACCACGCCGAGATCGCCAAGGCGATCGGCTGCCGCGGTATCCGCGTCGAGGAGCCCGCGGCATTGGGGCCGGCGCTGCGCGAGGCGCTCGCCGCGCGCGCCCCGACCGTCATCGACGTGCGCACCTCGCTCGAAGTCACCTTCGCCGACATCACCTCGCAACTGGCCAAGGACGCCTCGCCGCGGCGGCGCTAGTCGATCGGTCTCCCCGGGGGACTAACCCTTCCGCTCGATCCCGGGAGCTTTTCCACCACGGCCCAGACTGCGCGGTGTCCTGGCTGCCGCGGCCTTGCGCGACAGCGGCGTAGCAGTACCAACGTGAATCGTTATGGCGTGCTTCTCGATCCAAGCGAGTTAAATTGACAGGGTATTGCAAGTGATGACGCGTCGTAATTTCTTCGCAGCCGGCCTTGGCGGGGCGGCGCTCTCTGTGGCGCAAGGGGTGTCTCGTGAGGAAAGCCCGCCGGTTCGCCACGAAGCCGGGGGTGCGGATCTGCGTACCATCGTCATTGGCGTGGACGGTTCCAGTTTCAGCGACCCTTATGGCGGCGCTTACCTCGATGAGTACCTGAGTAGCGGCGCCAATGTCTGGCAGTACTCCGATAATATCATCGATTTTGATAATTTTCAGACGATCCAAGATTTTGTGGATAGTGAGTCATCGAAGATCACACTCGCCAAGTCCTACAATGATATCCTCGCCGCCAAGCGGGCGGGCAAAGTTGCCATGGTGGTCGGCATTCAAGAGTGCACGCAGCTTGAGCCAGAGTGGTTTGGCAATCCCAACCACGATCCCGCCGGAAATCCCAACAATTGGAGCCCTAACCCGCCGACCACGCAACTTTCCGCCTACTACGATAAGGGGCTCCGGATTGCGAACCTCGCCTATAACCTATCCAATTTTTCGGCGGCGGCTGTCTTGACCCGACGACGCCGCTGAGCCGTGCGGGCCGGTTCATTGTCGGCCAGATGCAGGAAATCGGTATCCTGGTCGATTGCAGCCACTCGAGCGAGCAGACCACCCTCGATATTATCAAGAGGGCAAAGCGGCCGGTCGTCTGCTCGCACTCGAACCCCGACGCAATAGACGATAATCCGCGTAACATCAGCGATCGCGTAATCAAGGGTATTGCCGATACCGGCGGCCTAATCGGCGCGAACGCGCTGAGCTGCTTTTTAACTTGGAGCCGAAAGGACGGCGCAAATATCGATCGTGCGGATAACGGGCCCTTCCCCCCTCCGGCGAGCCTTTCCAAATATGTCGATGTGATAGATTACATCAGGCATCTTGTGGGAATCGACTACATCGGCATTGGTAGCGACTTCACCGTCGGGGACGCGCAGATCACCCCTCCTCCTTCCCAATCATTTCTGTATCCTCCGGAGATGACCTATAATCAGCCCAAAGGCCTCGACTACGTAAAGAATTTCGGCCGAGTAGGTGACCTCCCGAACCTGCGCGCCGAACTGGTGCGTCGCGGCTACTCTTCCGTCGACATCGCGAAAATCTTGGGCGGCAACTGGATGCGCGTGTTCCGCGAAGCCTGGAATTCCTGAATTAGCGAGGAGCCGTCGGCGCATGCTGACCCTGTATTCCTACCCCGAGCTGTTCGGCGTCCCGGACAACAACCCGTTCGGGCTGAAGGTTTATGCCTTCCTCAAACTTTGCGGCCTAGCCTTCCGTCACGAACACATCTTCGACGCGTCGAAGGCGCCGCGCGGTCAGCTTCCTTATCTGGTAGACGGCGACACGGCCATCGGCGATAGCGACACGATCATCTGCCACCTGATTTCGCGTAACGCCCTCACCATCGACAACGCACTGACGTCGGGCCAGCGCGATACCGACTTTTTGGTCAGGCGAATGCTCGACGACCTCTACTGGGTGATGTCCTACTCGCGCTGGAAGGATGATCGCTATTGGCCGCTGTTCCGAGATGCGATTCTGCGCACCCATCACGGCGTCAAGGCCGAGTCTTTGGAGACGGCGCGGCAATACAACTTCAAGCGTTACCACTTCCAAGGCATCGGACGCTATGACCCCGACGCGGCCTACGCCAGGGGTATCGCCGACCTGCGACTTCTGGCAAACCTGCTTCCGGCGGGCGAATTTCTGTTTGGCGCGCGGCCGAGCAGCATCGATGCCGCGATCTACGGATTCACCGCCAATATTTACTTCTATGAGATCAACACGCCGCTGAAAGAGTTTCTCTTGTCCCAGTCGAACGTCGTCCTGCACTGCCAATCGGTTCACGCCGCTCTGGAGAGATGAGTCTGGAAAGTCGGTTAATCGCGCCCGGCCGACTTCTGGTATGATTCTAGGCTGCCGGAGCGGACCGTCAGCAGATGCATGATGCGCACAGAGAAGGACAAGATGCTTGCCGGGGAGCTATACGATGCCGCCGCGCCCGAAATCCAGGCAGAACTGGCGACGACGCACCGGTGGCGCGCTACAACGCAGCACTCGAGATGGCCCCTTCTGAGCGGCGCAAGCTACTGATGGAACGCTTCGCTGCTGTCGGAGACGGTGCGGTGATCCGGCCGCCATTCCATTGCGACTACGGCTTGAACATTCGCCTCGGTGCTGGTGTGTTCCTGAATCCTGCCGTGCGTTTCCATTGGTGACGATGCGCTGATCGGCGCAGGCAGCGTCGTCACCCGCGATGTGCCTGCCGGGGCTACCGCCTTCGGTAATCCGGCACGCGTGCAGCCCTCGACAACCGGCTAACCGTAAAATACAGCCCGAATGCGTCGCACACACGCCCGACGGATTCTGTCTGTCGCCATCAGACGCGAATACCCCACCACGTCGGCCTCGAGCATTCGTGGCAAGACGGCGCGTGGCGGTCATTCCTCCGGCATTCCGGCCTTGCGCAGGCCGGCGAGGAAAATGGTCTCGAATTGGGTGTGAAGAGCGGGCACATTGAATATCGAGGAGGCCCTCTGGCCGGCGATGGTCGAAAAGCGATCGTTGCCGCTCAACCTTCGGATCTCAGCAAGGTGAGTGGCGGCGCGCTCCAGGTCGCCTTTGAGGCCATAGGCAGAGGCGAGGAAGGTGGGCGGGCCGATTAGCTGTGGATCAGCATTGCGCGCTTTTTCGAGCCAGGGGATTGCCTCGTCAATGCGGAATTGTAGCAGATGCACGAATCCGATCCGCGAATAAAGGATTCCTATGCTGGGATCGCGCGGACTGAGCCGAATGGCCCGCTCAAATATTGGGATTGGTTCGTCCTCCGAACCTGTCAGAAACTTACATAGGCCGAGGTGGGAGAGTGGGATTAGCAAGTTGCGATTTAACTCGAGCACGGTCTCGAACTCGGGAATGGCCGCCCCGCACCGCCGGTTGATAAGCAGCATTACACCTTTCGCCCAATGCGCAACGACATTGCGCGGCGCTGTCACTAAGACGTTCCCGATCAGCCCGTCGGCGCGTTCGATATCAGCATTGCGCGAGTCGGTCCTCCCATCGAGCACCCGGCCCACCAGCGTGAGCGCCAACCCGCCCTGCGCATCGATCGACCGAGGGTCGACCTCCAGCGCGCGCTCGTACCAACTGATCGCCTCGGCATAGTTCTCACGTGCGCGCCCCCTGATTACGGCGGCGCGTCCCCGGAGAATATAATCTAGCGCATCGAGATGCTCGGGAGGCCGGGCCGCTTCGGCGATCGGTAACTCTAGGTTGAGAGCGGCAGCGATCCGGCCCACAATTTCGTTTTGCAATGAGAATAGGTCACCCAAATCTCGGTCAAAGCGCTCCGCCCAGAGATGCGCATCGGTCTCGGCGTCGATCAGCTGCGTGTTGATACGAAGCTGATCCCCCGAACGACGCACGCTCCCTTCCAGCACATAGCGGACGCCTAGCTCGCGGCCGATCTGCTTAGCGTCGACCGACTTATTTCGATAGGTGAACGCCGTATTGCGTGAGATCACGAACATGTCTGTAATTCGTGACAGATCCGTCGTTAAATCCTCAGCTATCCCGTCAGCAAAATATTGCTGGTCGGGATCGTTGCTTAGATTGCCGAAGGGCAGCACGACGATCGACATGTGCGGCGCGGCGAGGGGCTGCGCGACCGATGTTGCGGCTGCCACCCCCGGTGTCGAAGCCGGTTTCGCCGCGGGCCACAGCCACCACGCGCCGACGGCGACGACTAGCACTGCCGCGGCAATAGTCGCAATTGCAACACGGGCTGCGCTCCGGCGACGCGACGCGGGGATCGGCGCAGAGGCTGTAGACAGGTCGGCAACAGCCTTGGGTCGCAAAGCATAGACCCGCACCGGCCGCGGGATGTTCTTGACGGTCTGCTCGCCCATGTCCTGGAAGGCGTAAGGGAGCCGGTCGCCGATATGGTCGCGGACGGTGCCCGAGACGCAGATGCTGCCCGGCACTGCCAAGCCTTCCAGCCGTGCGGCGATGTTGACCCCGTCGCCATAGATGTCGCCGTCATCGGCGATCACGTCGCCGAGATTGATGCCCATCCGAAGGCGTAGCCGACGCTCCTCCGGCAGATGCAGATCGCGGCCGGCCATCGCATCCTGGATTTCGGCCGCACTGCGTACCGCATCGACGACGCTGGCGAATTCCGCCAATACGCCGTCGCCCGTGGTCTTGACGATGCGGCCGTGATGCTCACTGATCTTCGGCTCGACGACTTCGCGCAGATGCGCCTTGACGCGTTCGTGCGTGCCTTCCTCATCCGCGCCCATCAGGCGCGAATAGCCCGCCACATCGGCCGTGAGGATCGCGGCGAGACGGCGGATGGCGGTCGTCGTAGTCATTGCTCGCGCGGCGCTAACTTCTACACCGAATTTAACCTATTTCGGGCAGTAAAGCGCCAATTTTCGCGCAGTGGGCTATCCCACCGGTCAGCCGGCGGAGCGCAGCGCGGTCGCGTGGTGAAAGCGGCTGAGGAAGGCGCGGGTCCGCGGATTGCCCGGGCGCACCAGGACGTCGTCGGCCGGGCCGTGCTCGGCGACCGCGCCGCCGTCCATAAACAGAACATGGTCGGCGATGTCGTGCGCGAAGGCCATCTCGTGGGTCACGACGATCATCGTCGTGCCGTCTTCGGCGAGTTGGCGCATCACCGAGAGCACTTCGCCGACGAGCTCGGGGTCGAGCGCCGAGGTGACCTCGTCGAACAGCATCACCTCGGGTGACATTGCGAGGGCGCGGGCGATCGCGACGCGCTGCGCCTGCCCGCCGGAAAGCTGCGCCGGGTAACTCTCCTCCTTGCCGGCGAGACCCACTTTGACGAGCAGGCCGCGCCCCAATTCCGCGGCGGTGCGGCGGTCCATGCGCTTCACGGTGACCGGACCCTCCATGACGTTCTGCAGCGCCGTCATGTGCGGGAACAATTCGAAATGCTGAAACACCATGCCGATGCGCGCACGGTAGGCGGCGAGCTTGCGGCCGGCGAGAGCCATCGCCTTGCCGCCGAAGCTTAGCTGCTGCGCGCCGACGCGAATGGTCCCCGAGGTCGGCTCCTCAAGCAGGTGCAGGCAGCGCAGCAACGTCGATTTTCCACAGCCGCTCGGCCCGATCAGCACCACCACCTCGCCCTTGGCGACACCCAGTGAAACCCCGCGCAGAGCCGGGACCGGGCCGTAATTCTTGACGAGGTCGGTGACCTCGATCATCGGAGGCTCGTCAGCGGTCAACCCGCGTCTCCAGCCTTTTCGCGAACAATGTGAGCGGGTAGAGCATTATGAAGTAGATGACCGCCGCGCTCGTGTAGACCTCGAGCGGGCGGTAAGTCTCTGCGGTGATGATCGAGCTCGTATACATCAGGTCCGGCACTGCGACGACGTAGAGCAGCGCGGTGTTCTTCAATTGCGTGATCGATTGGTTGACGAGCGGCGGGATCATCCGGCGCACCGCCTGGGGCAAGACGATGCGGCGCATCAGCTGCGCGTATGTCATGCCGACCGCGCGTCCGGCCTGCCACTGTCCGCGGCCAATCGACATCACGCCGGCGCGGAAGATCTCCGTGCAGAACGCACCCATATAGAGCGTCAGGCCCAGCCCCGCCGCCAGCCAGGCCGGTAATGAAAAATTCAACAGGATCGGCAGCGCGTAATAAAACCACACGATCTGGATCAGCAGCGGCGTGCAACGGAAGACCTCGACATAGGCTTCGAGCGGTAAGGTGAGCCAGCGTTTCGGGCTGAGCAACGCCAGGCCGCAAAAGACGCCGATGACGATGCCGCCCACAACGGTTGCCACCGAGTAGAGCAGGGTGATCCCGATACCGTGCCACCAGCGGTCGGTATCGGCGAGAACCATCGCCAGATCCCAGTGATAATGCATCTGGCGCCTCCTGCCGCAAAGCCGGGGAGCGGTGGCTCCCGCTCTTCTCGTCAGAACCGCACGTTGTCCGGTATGCTCGTCGCGCCGGCGCTTTCGAGATACTTTCTGATCCGGACATCCGTGTAACCGAGCAGATTGTTCCACTCGGCCCAGGCTTGCAGGAATTTTTGGAAGGTGTTGTTGTCCTCGCGCCGCAAGCCGGCGTAGGAGGGAAGATAAACGGTCGGCGCCGGCAACACGAAATCGCCGAGATCGGGGTTGCGGTTCTTGGCGACGAGCGCGCCGAACACCGCGGTGACCATCGCATCGGCGCGTCCCGAGGTGACGGCGAGGGCAGTGGCGGCCACGTCGTTCAACTCGACGCGGGTCGCCTTCGGCGCCACCTTCTGCAGGATGACGACATCCGCCGAGCCGAGCATCGCGGCGATTTTTACTTCCGGCTTGTTGTAATCTTCCCAGTTGTTGGCTTTGAACCCTTTGTGATTGACGGCGTACCAGTAGAGATTATAGGCGGGGCCCGCAAAGTCGATCACCAATGCCCGCTTCGGCGTCGCCTGCAATCCGAACTGCAGATCGGTCTTGTTGGACTGCAAATCGAGGACGCAGGTTGCCCAAGTGGTCTCCACCGGGACGGTCTCGACGCCCATCTCCTTGGCGATGTCCTCGACCATCTCGACCAGGAACCCGGTCCATTTGCCGCTTGTCTTGTCGCGGAACCAATTGGGCGGGTAGTCGATTGCCCCGTATCGGAGCTTTCCGGTGCGCTTGATCTGGTCCCAAGTCGATTCCGCGCCTGCCGGCAGCGGCGTCAGCATTGCAGCGGCCGCCATCACAGCCACGATCGACAACAGCAGCAATCTGGCTCGCATCTACCTCTCCCGTCCCTGATCGATTTATTGCCGAACCGGCATCCTCTCGCGATCCGCCATCGTATCCTTCGGACGGAATGCTGCAAGATTCCTGCCGCCGCGGGAAGCCCGCCCGAGCGCTGCCAGACCGGCGTCGCTCAGCTCTGCCGCTCGATCCCGGCGAGCTTTTCGAGCACCGCGCAGACCGCGCCGGTGTCCTGGCCGCCGCGGCCCTGCGCGACACCCGCATGATAAAACTGCGCCGCGGCGGTGAAGAGCGGCGTCGGGCAGTGGAGGTCGGCGGCGAATTTGCCGATGATGTCGAGGTCCTTCAGATGCGTTGTCATCGTCGCGGTCGGCTCGTCGTAGCGGCCCCGCACCATGATCGGGCCGCGGATCTGAAACATCCTTGACGAGCCGGCGCTGTCGGCAATTACGTCAAACACCAGCGCCGGGTCGAGCCCAGCCATCTCGCCGAGCACAATCGCCTCGGCCGCCGCCAGATTGTGGATCGTGACGAGATGGTTGGCGATGAACTTCATGCGGCTGCCATTGCCAAAGGCGCCGACATATTTCTGCGCGCGCGAGATGCTGGCGAGCACCTCGCGGCAGCGCTCGAACGCGGCTTCGTCGCCGCTGGCGAAGACGACGAGGTCTTTCGTGGCGGCCTGGGCGCCAGTGCCGCTTACTGGGCAGTCGAGTAGGAGCTTTTGCTGCCCGGCGAGTTGTGCATGTGCGCGCGCCTTTACCTCGATTGGCAACGTGCTGCATTCGATGACGATCTGGCCTGTGCCATTGCTCGAAGCGATGCCGCCCTGGCCCGCCATGACCTGTTCGAAGGCATCGACACTGGGCAATGAGGTGATCAGGATCTCGGCCTTTTCGGCGATGTCGCGGGGCGACGCGCCGGCAATTCCCCCGGCCTGAGTCAGCCGCGCCATCGCCGGCGCGGCAATGTCGTACCCCACCACCTCGAACCCGTCGCGCAAGAGGTTGCGCATCATCGCCGTGCCCATGATGCCGATCCCGAGAATGCCGACTCGCCTGGCCATCACTTCCTCCCCAACTCTCGCGGAGAACCAGCAAACCGCGATTGTGTGTCTTCGGCAAGAGCGCCGCTACTGCCCACTTTGTTGAGCAGCCCGGGATCTTCGTCGAGCGCCACGCGTACGCCGTCCAGCCCCAGGAGGTCAAAAGCAAGCTCTTCTGCTCGCCTTTGCCGCAAAGCATGCTTTCCAAGCTCGATGATCTTCTTTAGGCCCCAATCGTCATCAGGGCAGGGATAAGTGTCTGTTAGTGCGGACATGATGCCTTCCCTCCATTCTTCACGAATAGACCACTTCGATCAGCAGCAGGCTGAATGCCGAGATGAACAGCCAGGAACCGGCGCCGACGAGCAGCGGCTTCCAGCCTTTCGCCCGCAATTTGCCGATATCTGTCTCCAAACCCATTGCGGCCGCCGAGACGGACAGCAGGAAGGCCGTTGTCTGGATCAAGTAGCTTTTTTCCGGATAGGGGATCAGATCGAAGCTGTTGAGCAACATCATCGCGACAAACCCCAGCACGAACCACGGCATTGGCGCTGCTCGCCGCTGTGACGCCTCGCCGCCACGATCGCCGGCGCGAAGGCAGCTCAGCGCAAGGATCATTGGTGCGAGCAGCATCACGCGGCTGAGCTTCGCAATCGTGCCGAAATTGCCCGAGTCGGCGCCATTCTGGAACGCCGTGACGATGACCTGGGCGATCTCGTGGACCGAGGCGCCGGCCCAGAGCCCGAAGGCTTGGGGCGTCAGCTGCAATAGGCCTTCGAGCGCCGGGTAGAGCAGCATCGAGGCCGATCCGAAGACTGTCACGCAGGCTACGGCGTAGGCGACATCCTCGTCGGAGGCTCGGGTGACCGTGTTTGTGGCGACAATCGCGGAAGCGCCGCATATCGAGGTGCCCGCGGCGATCAATTCGGTCAGCTTCCGGTCGACCCCAAGCCGTCGGCCAAGCCACACCGTGAACATAAGAGTGCCTGCCAAGGTGGCAGCAATGATCCCCAGCCCAGCAGTTCCAACTTCGACCACCTGCGACAATGATAGTTGCAGGCCGAGTAGGATGATCGCGAAGCGCAGCACGCGCCGCATGCTAAAGACGACACCCGGCTTGAAGGCGGCCGGCGTGCCGACCGTATTGCGGAACGCCAGGCCCAGAACAATGGCAATGATCAGCGGGCTCAGCGCGGTAATTCCGGAGACACTGCGGAGCTCGAACGCGGTCGCGCCAATCGTGGCGGTGAGAAGCAGTCCGGGCACGAAGCTGTGCCCGGGCAGCCGGCGGATGCTCGACGGGGCGAGCACAGCCGAGGTCAAGGTTTGCATTGCAATTCTCCGTGATCAGCCGGCCAGGCCGGACATTGAGAAGCTGAGCGGGGCTTGCCGCGGCTCGGCGTCTCTCACGACCTCGGAAGGCGGATGGGCCATCAACACGATCACTGGGCCGGTGCCGCGCCGCCCGACCGGCAGCGGCTGGCGAACCAGCATGAGCCCGATCGGAGCCCTGCGGTTGAGCGGCTCACCGGCACCCGGCGCAATGCGGAAGGGTAAGTTTCGCTCCGCGCAGCGGATGGCGCACTCGACGGCGCGTTCCATTGCGTTGCCCGCGACGAGCTGCACGACGCGCCAGCCATCCCGTGCAAGCTTGATCGAGCGCTCGATCGCCCGTCCGGGCGCGGCCGCCTCGCGATAGCGAGGAGGCTGCACGAGTTCGAGGACCGCGCTGGGGATACCGGGATCGTGGATCACCGCATCCGCCGTGGTAAGGGCATGGATACCCATCGGCGAGACATCGCGCGTATCGCCAGCGACGGCGCTGACCAGCCAAACCGACCCGTAAGCAAGCTCGGGCAGCGCAGTTTCAACTGACGGAGCTGTGGTTTTCATCTTTGCCTCCTGCGACCGGCCGAGTGGCCGCTCTGCGCGCACAAGGTGGGAGGAGGCAGCTGCGTGTATAATAATGCTGTCGGGAAACAGATTGTCTACCAACCGTGGTCAATCGGAGGCTTCATGGACCGCCTCACCAGCATGTCGGTTTTTGTCAAAGTCGTCGCCCATCACAGCTTTGCCGTTGCTGCACGCGAACTGGGATTGTCGCGGGCAGGGGTTAGCAAGCATGTCCTGGCATTGGAGCAATCGCTCGGCGCCCGACTGCTCAACCGCAATACGCGGCGCCTCAGCCTCACCGAGGTTGGCGCTGTCGTCCATGAACGTTACGTTCGGATTCTCGAAGAGATCGACGAAGTCGAGCGCAATGCGGGTGCGCTGCAGACGAACCCAAGGGGCACCCTGCGGATCACTGCACCAGTCTCATTTGGCATCCCGCATCTCGCGCCGGCGATCGTCGATTACATGTCACGATATCCCGACGTGTCGATCGACATGGTGTTAAACGACCGCACGGTCGATCTGATCGAAGAAGGCTTTGATGTTGCCGTCCGCATTGGCCATCTTCCCGATTCGACACTAATAGCCCGCCGCATCGCACCGATCCGCTTCGCTCTTTGTGCGGCGCCCGCTTATCTCCAGAGGCATGGCGAGCCGCGACGGCCGGCCGATCTGATCGGGCATAACTGCCTCGAATTCAGCTATCGCCAGACAGGGACCGAGTGGCATTTCACCGGTCCAGACGGAACCAAAGAATCGGTACGAGTGAGCGGCCGGCTCAAAGTGAACAATCCCCAAATCTTGCACACGGCGGCGCTCAATGGAGATGGCGTCGAGTTCGACCCGACCTTCATCGTCGGACCGGACATTGCAGCTGGGCGCCTCGTAGAGCTGATGCTGAACTACCGGCCGGTCGAGACGGATTTGAGCGTCGTCTATCCTCCCGGCCGGCAGCTCTCGGCCAAGGTTCGCAGTTTCGTTGATTTCCTCGCGAAACGTTTCGCTGGCGACCCGGAGTGGGATCACTGGCGCGGCTGCCGCGCGCCGAATAAGTTGGCGCCGAACCCGCCTTGAGAGCGGCCCCGAGGCAGATAGCAACTCCGGGAGTGCGAAGCATGGCAGCAGATGGGTTGATCACCGTACCGAGCCGCTATGGGGCCAAAGATACCGCGGCCGGGCTCGCGGCCGGGGTCGAGGCGAGAGGTATGACCGTTTTTGCCCGCATCGATCATGCGGCAGGCGCGGTGGAGGTCGGCTTGCCATTGCGGCCGACCGAACTGCTGATCTTTGGCAATGCCAAAGGCGGCACACCGCTCATGCAATCGAGGCAGACGATCGGGATCGATCTGCCGCTGAAGGTGCTGGTCTGGCAGGACGAAGTGGGCAAGGTTTGGGTTTCCTACAATGATCCGAGCTGGCTTGCGAAACGGCACGGACTGGGGCCCGATATCGATTCGGCTCTCAGCGCCATGGCTGCTGGCCTCGGCGTGATTGTCAAAGAGGCGACGCTCGCTTCCGGATGGTGTTGACGATGGCTTAGCACCGGTGCAGTAAGCGGTGCTGGCAAAGTTGCGACTGGCGCCTTGCCGTCATTAAATCGGGCGACCAGCGAATGCAGACTCTTGCGGATGTCGACGGTACCAGCAGCACGAAGGCCGTGTCTGCTGCTCGCCGCGCGCGTGACCGCCTCCACTGAATAGATGCGGATTGAGCAATTCGAAGCGGAGCCGACGGGCGGAAAAAAGCGAGCTAGAGAACCTCCCCGCGACCCATTCGGTACCCCCTTGCGCGCCGAGAAACGGCCGAGTCTTGTCCCACACCAGTCGTTCCCTTGGCTGGTTGCAACCGTCCCAGTTGGGTGGAAACCGGCCCTTCGCCGACACGCGTCGGGGCGGTCGGTTGTGCGCCGACAGCGGCCACTACCGCTCTCCTACGGTGTGTCGATTTGGGGATTATGATTCCTTGATCCGCGGACCTCGTCCATGTCACGCTCAGCCGTGCAGGGCGGCTAAATGGTGCATCCGCTAAATAAAGATAACATTCTGAATGATACCGACCTCGCGGCGGCATCACATCAGGTAGACCATCCGCCGTTTGAGGATCCCACCTGAACTTGCCGGATGGACCATTAAAGCCAGAACAGGAGGCAAAGATGGCGGATGATCTCACCCCTGAGCCGATCATGCGCATCGCCATGGGCTTCATGGCGGCGAAGCATCTTTTCGTCGCTGGCGCGATCGGGATTTTCGAGAAATTGGCAGAGGGAGCGGCAACCGCTGACGAACTCGCCGGCAGATGCGGCGTACCGTCCCGCACCTTGCGGATCAGTGCCAATGCGATGCTGAGCCTCGGGCTGCTCGAACACGACGGCGAACGTTATCGGAACGGCCCGGTCGCGGCAGCGTTTCTCGCCGGCAATCCTGGCCCCGATCTGCGCCCGATGCTGAGCTTTTGGGACCGCATCAGCTACCCTGCCTGGACCCGACTAGAGAACGCGGTGCGCACAGGCGAGGGGCAAGCCTATTTCGACCGTTTTTCAGATGAGGAGCAGCGGATCTTCTCGACAGGGGTCGAGGCTTTCACCGCCGGGGCCGCGACGGCATTGGCGAGGATCTATGATTTTGGCACGCATCGCAGATTGCTTGATGTCGCCGGCGGAACCGGCTCGTTCCTGATCGCGATCCTCCGCCGCCATCCCGCTTTGCGCGGTACCCTGTTCGAATTGCCGGGCGCCTGCGCGGTGGCGCGACAGCGCTTGGCCAGCGAGCCCGATCGCGCTCGCATCGCCATCGTAGAGGGCGATCTACTGAAAGACGATCTGCCGGACGGCCACGATCTGATTCTTGCCGCCAATATCGTTCATGGCCTATCAGACGCCCATAATCTCGGGCTGCTGCGCAATATGCGCGCTCATGTCGGCGTCGGCGCGCGGCTTTTGCTCGTGGACTTATGGATGGATTCCAGCCATACGCAGCCGACGGCGGCACCGCTGATGTCGGGTGAGTTCCTCGTGCACTCCGGCGAGGGGCAGGCCTATGGCGAGGACGACGCCGACCGTTGGCTGGGCGAGACCGGGTGGCGAAAACTGGACCGCCGGCCACTCGCCGGCCCCGCCAGCGTGATCATTGCCGAAGCGGCCTGAGGCGCTCAGGCGAGGATCGGCTCCGGGGCAATAGCGCCCGAAGCCATGGCACGAGCCGAGCAGCCGCTTTGGGTTGACTGCGGTCCATACCGTACCGTGCGGAAATCGGCCGCAGCGGGTGGAGCCGACCTTCGCCAATCCCACGACGGGTGGCTAGATCGCGCGCCGATAGCAGACCAAGCGGGGAAGACAGCAATTAGATCGCGCTGTGACCTAAGTTGCAGCGGCGAGTAGGCGGCCGATCACGCCGGTGACCTGGTGCCCGGAGATGTTGGTCGTCAGAAGCGCGTCGACACCGAAGCTCCGGCCATAACAATGCACGGCAAACATCAATTGCAGCACGAGCAGGAAGAAGTCAGTCCACGGCCACTCGTCCGGCGCGGGATAAAGGCCAAGCCATATATTGTGATATTGTGGAGTTGCAGCGCCCCGATCACCACAAAGACACGCGTGAACATACCGAGCATCAGCGATACGCCGGTTAGCATCTCGGCCGCATAGACGATCGGCGCGAACACATCAAAGTGGGGCAGGACGACATTGTTGACCAAGTCGGACTGCAGCGGAATCGCGGCGACTGGACCATCTGGTGCATCCAGTAGGTCAGGCCCGTCGTCAGCGGTGCCTTGGGATGGTTGGTGTACAGCGACGGCAGCTTCCACAGGCTCTGCTGCCACCAGAAGTCGCCCATCACGAAACGGAAGCTCCATTGCGCCAGATACCGGAAATCCCGTTGGTCCGGTCGGCGGTGCCAAATAAGGATGGCGATGCCGACGCTGGCGATCACCAGCAGCCAGAAGACCGGCGTCGGCCAACTCGGATCGGTCAGGAACTCGATCACATCGGAAATGGGGTTCTCGGGCATCGGAGGTCTCCTTTTTGGCGCTACATGTCGTCGTTACCGGTAATGATCCGGGCGGCATGCGCCGATAGCGGACCTGCTCGCGAAGCCTTTTGACATCTACCTACGTGTGCCTACGGCGCGACTATCTCGCGGTCATCGGCCGCGGCCTGGGCGGCCAAGCGCGCTCCTCCATGAGAGTGGTCCCCGGGGAGGTGCGCCGGCAGAGCAGGGAGACTGACTAGCGGATGATCTTCAACAGCTTGGCGACCTCCGGCCAATAGTGATCCGCGTTCTCGGTGTTGCCCGTGACGTCTTGCTGGTAGGCTTGCAGCGCCTTGTCGCTGTAGTTGACGTAGAGCTTGCCGTCGTAGATCGCGAAGGCGTGCGGATCGATGTCGGCCTTTATCCCTTTGCTGGTGGCAAGGGCGCAGAAGCCGCCATATTGCGGAACGTACTTCGCGGGGTCCGCCTGGAAGGCTGCTTGGCCCTCCTTTGAAGCGAATTGGTAGGTGACCCCTT
>Ga0306920_100001016_pt1 | contig 34467 bp, 31 predicted proteins | sample flu12Cox44000170_FD_204666 | JGI IMG/M metagenome (GOLD analysis project Ga0306920, IMG submission 204666) | Lab enrichment of tropical soil microbial communities from Luquillo Experimental Forest, Puerto Rico - flux4day.12C.oxic.44.000.170 (v2)... | ecosystem: Environmental > Terrestrial >...
ATGAGCCGGACGGTGAAGGTCAACCCGCTGCTCGTGCTGCTGTCCATCCTGGTCGGGGCGAGCATCGGCAGCTGGATCGGCGGGATCTTCGGCGCCTTCGTCGCGGCGCTGCTGGCCATACCGGCCGCGGGCGCGATCCAGGTTCTGGTCCGCGAGATCTGGCAGTCCACCGCGCCCCGGCCCGCCGACCCGGTGGCCGCCGTCCAGCGGGCCGCTCCCGACCACTCGGGCTCAGCTGTCCCCGCGGGCTCCGGACCGGCAGACCCCGGTCAGGCGGGCACCGATCATACGGCCGGCCAGGACGCGGCCGAACGGGCCGCCCGGCGGCGCTGACCGGCCCCTATGCGTGCACCTGCGGGCGCCGCTGCGCCCAGGGCGAGGCCTGCTCCAGCTGGCTGGCCACCCGGATCAGCAGGTCCTCCCGGCCGTAGGCGGCCACGAGCTGGATGCCGACCGGCAGGCCGTCCGGCGTCCAGTGCAGAGGCAGGCTCACCGCCGGCTGGCCGGTCATGTTGAACTGCGCCGTGTACGGGATGAAGCTGACGACCCGCCCTCCTTCGGCCAGCGGCCCCTCCGCGGTGAACCAGCCCAGCTCGGGCGGGGGCGCGCCCAGGGTCGGCGTCAGCAGCAGGTCGTGGCCGGTCCACCAGGACGCCATCCGCCGGGCCCAGGTCCCGATCCACACGCGGCTCTGCAGGTACGTTACGGCGTCCGTGGCCGCGCCGACCTGCCGGTAGAAGGCGTTGCGCGGCTCGATATCGTCCTCGGCGATCGGGCCGCCGAGCAGCGCCTCGAAGGACCGGAACAATGCCTCGGTGTCGGCCGCGATGATCGTGGTGAAGTGCTGGACGAACTCCTCCTCGGCCATGGCCTCGGGCGCGGACTCCTCCACGTGGTGGCCGAGCGACTCCAGCAGCCGCGCGGCGCCGGCCACCGCGGCCCGGCACTCCGGGTCGTCGAGGAAGCCGTCACGGCCCGGCCGGTCGACAAACCCGATCCGCAGTCGGCCCGGGTCGGCGCCGACCTCCTCACGCAGCGGGCGGGGCAGCGGCGGGGGGTAATACGGCTCGCCCAGCTGCCGGGCGCTGATCACGTCCAGGATGCCGGCCGCGTCGCGCACGGTCCGGGTCACCACGCCGTCGATCGTGCCGCCCGCCCAGCCTTCCCCGACCTCGGGACCCTGGCTGACCCGGCCGCGGTTCGGCTTGAGCCCCACCAGGCCGCACTCGCTGGCCGGGATGCGGATGGACCCGCCGCCGTCGTTGGCGTGCGCGGCCGGCACCATTCCGCTGGCCACGGCCGCCGCCGATCCGCCCGACGAGCCGCCGGTCGACCGGCCGGGGTCCCACGGGTTGCGGGCCGGGGGGAAGCTGCGGGCCTCGGTGGTCACCGTGGTGCCCATCTCCGGCACGTTCGTACGGCCGAGCGGGACGAAACCGGCCGCCAGGAACGCCTCAGCGAGATACGACGTCACCGGCCAAGGCTGGTCGCGCATGGGGCCGACGCCGAACGCCGTCGCCTCGCCCGCGACCTTGCAGCCCAGGTCCTTGAACAGGAACGGCACCCCGCGGAACGGCCCGTCGGGCAGGCCGCCGGCCGCCTCGGCCCGGGCCCGGTCGAACCGGGTGCGGATCACCGCGTCCAGCTTCGGGTTCACCGCCTCGATCCGGCCGATGGCCGCGTCCACCAGGTCCACGGCGCTGATCTCACCGCGGCGGATCAGTTCGGCTTGCGCGGTGGCGTCCAGCCACGTCGTCTCGGTCATCGTCGCTCCCCTCCGCTTATCGGTACACCCTTTTCATCCTCCCCGGCTGCCCACGTACTCTAAGCGCGAGACCGGCGGATGAAAACGGCCGGGTGCCCGGCCAGCGGCACGCTGCTCTCGTCCGCGCCGCGCGCATGCGCCAAGATGGCCGCATGCCGGGCGACTACCGCCTCTACACCGAGCTCGCCGGCTGGTGGCCGCTGATCTCGCCGCCGGAAGAGTACACCGACGAGGCCGCGCACCTGGTCGCGGTGTTCGCCGCGGCCGCGCCGGTCGTGCGGGACGTGCTGGACCTGGGCAGCGGCGGTGGCCACGTCGCCTTCCACCTGAAGCGGCGGTTCGCCCTGACGCTCGTCGATCAGTCCGAGGAGATGCTCGCCGTCTCCCGCACGCTCAACCCCGAATGCGAGCACGTCTGCGGGGACATGCGGACCGTCCGGCTGGGCCGCGTGTTCGACGCGGTGCTGGTTCACGACGCCGTCGACTACATGACCGGCGAGGACGACCTGCGGCAGGTCATCGAGACCGCGTTCGCGCACTGCCGGCCCGGGGGGCTGGGGGTGTTCGTCCCCGACTACACCGCGGAGACGTTCCGCGCGGCCAGTGGCGGCGGTGGCGGCCGCGATGCCGCCGGGCGCCAGGCCAGCTTCCGCGAGTGGGCGTGGGACCCGAATCCGGCCGACGAGTGGATCCAGGTCGAGTACGAGTTCACGCTGCACGCCGCGGATGGCACCGTCCGGGTCGTTCGCGAGGCACACCGGCTCGGGGCGTTCCGCCGCGACACCTGGTTCCGGCTCCTGGCCGGCGCGGGCTTCGGCCCGGTGCCGGGCGCCGACGCGAGCGGACCTGACGCCACGGGCTCTCCCGGCGAAGGTTCTCGCGGCGGGATGCGCGGGCATCTTTTCACCGGCCTGCGGCCCGCCGGCTGATCTTCCGATCGATTAACGGTGGCCGGCTCTGGTCATGATCCCCGCGGACTGCCAGTCTGGCTCTGGGACCGCGTCCGCGGTCCGGGTTCTGTAGGCCGACTAGGGAGACTGGCATGAGCGTGTACCGGGTGATCGACGTCATCGGCACCAGCAGCACGTCGTGGGAGGACGCCGCCACCGATGCGGTCAGGACCGCGAGCCAATCCCTCCGCGATCTGCGGGTCGCCGAGGTCGTCGCGCAGGACATCCACCTGGACGAGAGCGGCGCGATCACGTTCCGCACCAAGCTTCAGCTCTCGTTCAAGTACGAGGGCGGCGCATAGCCAATCCGGAATGCCCGTGGATGTAACGGAGGTCAGGCCGGGCCGGGACCGACGGCCATCATGGTGGCCTGCAGGCCGGCATCAGTGAGGCAGCCGCGTAGCCGCAGGCCGAGTCCGCCAGCGCGGTGACCGCCCCGGCGTGCACGTACCCGTTCTGCTGGCACAGGTCAGCCCGGTACGGCAGATCGAGGACAACGCGCCCGCTGGCCAGTTCGGCGACCGTCACGCCGAGCGTGGTGAGCAAGGTCTGGCGGCTGATGCTGTCCCTGATCCGGTGCTCGGTGTCGGGGTCAAGCGCGGAAGCTGTGGTCACGCTGCCATCCTGCAGGATGTGGCCGGTCCCCCGCTGGTCCGGCCCGGCTGGGCGGGCTGACCACGCCGGGGTCACCCGAGGGAGACCGCGGTCCAGGTGATCGTGACCGTCCACTCGGTCGACTGGTCGCTACTGGACGCCGGGCCGGTAAGCAGGATGCCCTCGGCCTGGGCGACCCCCTGCACAGCCGAGCAACCGCCGGCCGCGAACTGGGTATCGCACGTCATGGTGCCCGTGAGCCCGGTGGGGTTCATGCTGCCGGAGGTGAAGTTCTGCACCACATACTGGTTGTTCCCGGGCAGCTTGCCATCGTCGGCGCTGCACTTGGCGGCGGGGTCGGTACCCAAGTTGCACAGGCCCCAGTCGGTGCCCTTGTCGGACGGGACCGCGTTCCCGCCGTTCACGTAGACGCTCGCCGCGACGCCCGTGTTCGTGATCGTGATCGGGAAGCTCCCGTGGGCCCCTGGCGTCCCCAGCGAGCAGTGCCCGTTCGGGAAGCCGAGCGCGGCCGAGGTCGATGCGGTGTTGACGCTCGCGTTCCCGCCCGCGCAACCGCCGAAGCTCGCCGAGGACGGTGACACGGTAACGGAGACGATCGTCGGGACGACCTTGAGCGAGATGTCGATGCTGGAGCCCTTGCCCGGGGTCCCGGCCGGCGTTCCCCCCGTTGAGGTGGCGCAGGCCGCGAGCCCGGCCACCGCCACGAGCACGACGACGAGCGCCGGCCCGCGGCGCGGTCTCGTGCGCCGCGGGCCGCCCCGCCCGGCGCTCGCGCGGGCGAGGCCCGACGGCGTCCGCTCAATCCGGATCCGGACTCCGGACCGGCGCGCCCCGGTGACGGCCAGCGCCACCACAATCAGCCCGATCACGGCCCACCACATCCAGGACGGCCCGAACGGGAACAACCCCGGCGGCGATCCCGGCACCACACTGAACTCGAGCCGGGTGGCGGCGGCCACGCCGAGATTGGCCCGCCCGGCGGAGATCACGGCCGAGCCGGCCACGACGATGTCGCTGAGGTACCGGCCCGGCTTGGCGCCGCCCGGCACGACGAGTTCCAGCGGGATCCGGGCCGACTGGCGCGGCGAGAGTTGCACGCCGGAGCTGGCCGCCTGGACCCAGGACGGCGGGACGGCGCGACCGGTGCCCTTGGACAGCCGCGCGACCCGGACGCTAATTGTCTCGGGCTGGGTTCCGGTGTCAATAACGTACACGGGCGGGAGCGCATAACTGCCTCCCGCGTGGGCCACGTTTCCCAGGCGGACCGGAGTGGCCTGCACGCCGACCCCGACGCTGGCCTGTGCCGCCGGAAGGAAAAGCGAGAACGCGGCAAAGGCGACCGGCACCGCGAGAGGGACCGCCAGCCACCGTCGCAAATGCATGTCAGGCACCTCGCCATCCGGTGAGGACAACTCTAATAGGCCAGCGCCAGTGAACAAAGGCCCTGATGAACGGACCGTCATCCTTCCATATAGGCGTCAGACAGGGCCGTGGTTCGTCGGCTTTGACAGCCCATTAATTACCCAGGACGCCGGGCGCGCATGCCCGGGAGCATTCATCAACGGGCCCGGTCACGGGCCGACCCCGGGCACCGGCCGGCCCTCCTCCAGGTAGACGAACGCCTTGGCCCGGGCCGCGGCCTTGACCCGCCGCCGGACCGGCCCCCTCAGCATCCTCAGCGCCGCGGGCAGCGGCACGAGCATGTGCTCGGAGATCTCCTCGGGCTGCAGCACCACGGCGCGAAGCCTGGCGTCGCCGAGAGCCCCGCAGTCGAACAGGAACCGCATCCCGCCCGGCCGGCCGCGGCGGGGCCGGCGGAAGTCGACGCACTTCAGGCGGCCAGTATGGACCTCCAGGCCGCATTCCTCGCGGACCTCCCGCTGGCACGCCTCCCACGGCGTTTCCCCGTCGGCCTCCATGACGCCGCCGGGAATGGTCCACCCCGACTTGTAGGTCGGCTTCAGGATGAGAAGGCGGCCCGCGCGGTCGAAGATCATCGCTCCGGCCGACGCGGGGATGGCCGGAACGAACTCCGGCTCCGGCTCGGGCTCGGGCTCGGGGAGAAGAAGATCATCGCCGTGGGCCACAGAGGCCAGCCTACGACCAGGCTCCCGGGTCACCCGGCGGGCCAGCGGCCGCGGCCTACCGCCCGCTGAGGCGGGTCACGGCGGCGCAGGTCAGGTCGGCGATCTGGGACAGGACGCCGAGGTCCACGAAGCCGGCGGCCGGGCTGCCGACGCAGCGGACGATCGTGATCGCGCCGCGGGCGGAGCCCTCGCTGATCAGGGGCGCCACCACCGCGGAGTGGGCGCCGAGAACACCGATCACCGGACGGCCGTCCGGCAGGCGGCCAAGAAGTGATTCGCCTTCCACCGGCGACGCGAGCAGCGGCGCGCCGTGCTCGAGGGCCGACGTGATCAGCGGGCATTCCGCCCGGCCGACCGCGGTCAGCAGAGCGGCCAGCCGCGGGTCGGGCCGGCGCGCCGCCACCGCCCGCCACGGCGGCCCGTCACCCAGGTCGGCGAACGCCCAGTCGGCGAACGGCCCGGCCAGCGCGTCGGCCGTCTGCGCCCGCAACTGCTCCCCGGCGGTGGCCGCGGCGGCCGCCACCGATGCTCTGGCCAGCGCGTCCATGGCGATCGTCCACGTCCGCACCCAGTCGTGGGGCCCGGGCCCGGGCGTATCAGGGGGCCGTAGGGCCCGCAGCCGGCCGCGAGACTCGTCCATCGCTCACCTGCCTTCGGCGCCGCTGCAGATGTCCGGCCCGGGGCCTGCCCGGGCCGCTTGCCCGGCCTGCTGCCCCCGATTCCGGCGGTTATTCATTTCGTGCCGTGGCGCCGACCGCACCCGGGGCTACCCATCCGTGCCGTGGCGCCGGCCGCACCCGGGGCTACCCATCCACCTGGCGCCCTGATTTGTGCCCGGCCGGGCCGGCGAGCATAATTGCTTGCTGCGGCGCGGCCGACGGCCCCGCCGTTCAAGCGGGTCCAGAGACGCGGCCCATCCTCTTTTCTCTGAGCGGGTGGTGACGCGTGCCTGAACATCATGCTCCAGTGCTGTGGCTCGGCCGAGCGGCCGTGGCCACGCTGCCAGTGGAGATCGACATAGCCAACGCCGACCAGGTCCGCGAGGACCTGCTTACGGTGCTCAACCGCGGACCGGCCGTGCTGGTCGTAGACATGGCCGGAACCACGTTCTGTGATTCCGCGGGCGTGAATGCCATCGTCCGGGCGTACAAGCGGGCCGCCGCCAGCGGCGCGAGGATGCGGCTGGTGGTGAGCGCGCCCACCGTGCAGCGGGTGCTCGCCATCACCGCGGTGGACCGCCTGATCGGTACCTATCCGACCGTGGCCGCCGCCCTGACCGCGGTGGACCAGCCGGCCAAGGACGGGCCGTCGCATCGCGGCTACGAGCCCGCGCCGACCGACCCCGAGGGCTGGGCGGCCCAGCCCAGCTGACGTGGCGCCTGCGCCGTCCTCGGCTGAATAGTGCGGCGCAGATGATCATGGAGTTCCGGGCGGCAGGATGTTTGAGGCTCGCACGGAGGGGAGAACCTGAGCAGTCCCGGCCGCGGAAGGTGAGCGCTCATGACGGCTTCATGCACCGGACCGCCCGCGGTTCCGTCCCCGGCAGACGAGCCGGACGATCAGGCCCTGGTAAGGCTGGTGCAGACGCTGCCACGGGACAGCGACGAGCATGAGGCGGCCTGCGAGCAGCTCATCATCCGGTATCAGTCGCTGGTCCGCTCCTGCGCTCAGCGGTACTGGCAGAGCCCCGAGTCGCAAGAGGAGCTCATGCAGGTCGGGTACGTGGGCCTGCTCAAGGCGATCAACAACTTCGACCCGGCCGTCGGTGGCAGCCTCGTCGCCTACGCCCAGCCGTGCATCAGCGGCGAGATCAAGCGGCACTTCCGGGACAAGCGCTGGCAGGTGCACGTGAAGCGGTCGACGCAGGAACTGCGGGCCGAACTGCGGCGCGCCCGGGCCGAGATGACCCAGAGCCTGGCCCGGTCGCCGCGGGCCGACGAGCTGGCCGCGCACCTCGGGGTGAGCGACGAGGAACTGCGGGACGCCGAGCGTGCCGACATGGTGTTCCAGGCCTCGTCCCTGGACGCGCCGCTGGTTGGCGGCCAGGATGCCGCGAGCCTGGCCGACCTGGTGGGGGCCGAGGACCCGCAGCTGGAGCACGCGCTCGACATCCAGGCGGTCTGGGCCCACTGGGCGGACCTGCCGCCCCGCCAGCAGCGGCTGCTCATGATGCGCTTCTACGGGAACATGAGCCAGGCCGAGATCGGCGAGCATCTCGGCATCTCGCAGATGCACGTCTCCCGGCTGCTGGCGGCGGCCCTGGACTACCTGCGCGGATGCATCGTCGACCCGGAGGACGACATCCCGGACTGACCCCGGCCGGCGCTAGTCGGCCGGGGGCTCACCCACGCGCAGCGCCAGCATGGTCACGTCGTCACGAAGCTGGCCACCGCAGAACTGAAGCGCCACCTCCTGCACCCGGGACACCACCCGCGCGGCCGGCTCACCGCCCAGCGCCGCCAGCTCGTCGGTGAGACGGTCTTCGAAGTAGACCAGGTCCGGGCCGCACGCGCTGGCCAGGCCGTCGCTGAAGAAGAACAGCAGGTCACCGGGGTCCAGGTCGATCTCCTGGATCGCGGGCTCGGCGTCAGGGAAGATCCCGAGCGGAAGCCCGCCCCCCTGCAGGACCTGGGTCCTGCCGTCGGGCCGCACCAGCACCGGCCACGGGTGGCCTGCGCTGCCGAGCACCAGGTGCAGGCGGCCGTTCCGCCACTGCAGATGGCCGACGTTCGCGGTGACGAAGCGGCCGCCGAACTCCTCCTCCATCATGATCTCGTTGGCGCTGCGCAGCACCCCGGCCGGGTCACCGTCCCAGTGGGCGAGCACCCGGATCGCATGCCGAGCGGCGGCGGTCACGGCCGCCGCATCCTGGCCCTTACCGCACACGTCACCGATGGAGACGCCCCATCCGGCCCGGGCGGGATAGACGTCGTAGAAATCGCCGCCCGCGTCCCGGGCCCGGGTAGCCGGCAGGTGGCCGGCGGCGACCTCGGTACCCGGGATCTGGCGCGGTCGGCGGGGCAACAGGCTGGCCTGAAGCGCCTCGGCGATCTCGGTGCGATGGCGCAGCTCCCGGTCCGCCCTGATGGCCAGGGCGAGCTGTTCGCCCAGTTCCTCGACCAGCCCGACGTCGGCCATCCCGAAGTGCACGTGGCCGGCCAGCCGGGCCAGGGTCAGGGCACCGTAGCTGCGCTCGCCGTCCGACACCGGTACGCACAGCACCGATGTCGCGCCTAGCCGCAGGAGCAGCGGCACCCCGTCCGGGCCCTCGCCGAGTAGGCCCGGATCCTCGGCGTGGGCGACCAGCAGCGAGCTGCCGGACTCGTGGACCTGGTACGGCGCCGAGCCGGGCGGCGGGTCGGCGGCTGCCACGGCGCGGGCCAGGTCGTCGGAGGGCTGGTCGTCGGGCCCCACGGCCAGCTGCCGCCGCAGGCCCTGATGGCGCTCCACGTCCAGGATGAGCCACGCGGCGAGCTCGCGGGCCAGCAGCCGCGCGAACCGTTGCATGGTCGCCGACTCGCTACGGCTGACGTTCTCCAGCAGGATCCTGGTGGCCGAGGTCACCAGGTCGATGCGGCGGGTGGCCGATTCCAGCGCGCTGTCGCCGGGCTGTGTCCCCTGGTCCGCGGGGCCGGCGAGATCCGGGGCCGGTCCGGGCCGGGCGACGGCGGGCGCGCCTACGGCGACGATCAGCCGGCCTGAGTCACCCCGGGCCTGCACCGGGCCCGCGGCGACCTCATACTCCGCGACGCCGTCCGCGGTGAGCAGGCCGCAGCGCAGGACGCGGACCTCGCCGGTCCGGACGACGGTGGCGACCTGCGATTGCACCGCCGCCCGGAACGGCAGGTCGACGAACGCGGTGAACGGCTTCCCGGTCGGGTAACCCGGGCCCGAGCCCACGAGCTGGCCGGCGGCCGAGTTGGCCCGCCGCACCGTGCCGTCCAGGCCCAGCAGGAACAATGGCACCGGAACCTGCTGGAACACGGCTTGCAGCAGGCGCCGCTCGGCGTTCGCGCCGCCCGCTGGATCCCCGGCGAGGTCGCCGCCGCGGCCGCCCGCGTCGGCCAGCGCGTCGACCGCCCCGTCCAGCTCGGCCAGCGCCGCGTCGAGCAGCGGCCCGAGTTCGGCTCCCGGTAGCGCGGCGGCCTGCCTCAGCGCGTCGGCCCTGGCCTTCAGCCGCGCGGCCTCGCCCGTCGCCTCCACCCGAGGGCCCGCCGACCGTGCCATGGCTAGGGCTCCCCCAGCCCGTCCAGGCCGCGGGAGTCGATGATCCTCGTGGCGACCTCGGTCACCTTGAGGTTGCGCGCCTGCGAGACCTGCCGCATCCGCTGCAGCGCCTCCTCGGCGCTGCAGCCGAGCGCATGCATCAGCACGCCCTTGGCCTGGTCGACCACGGCGCGGGACTCGGCGGCATCACGGAGCTGGCGGACGGCGCGCCGGGCCTCGCCGGTTTCGGAGGCCATGCCCACCACTGCCCCGCCGAATGCGACTAGGCGCTCGGCGGCGGCGACCGATTCCGGGCCCAGTGTCCGCGGCCGCGCGCCGAACAGCGACAGGCAGACGGCGTCGGCGCCGGACCAGTGCGCCAGGCTGAGTGAGCAGCGCACCCCCTGACGCAGCGCCGTGCTGGCGTACTCGGGCCAGCGGGGCTCGTCCAGGGTGTCTGGGCAGCCCGCCGGCTCGCCTCCGCTCAGCGCGTCGACCAACGGGCCGCGCCCGCAGCGCACCTGCACGTCGATCAGCTCGGGCAGGGACGGGTGGCTGGCGGCCAGGGCGGCCGCCTCCCCCTCGCGCCAGAGCACCGCGGCCGCCCCGGAGCAGCCGGGAACCTGGCGCGCGGCCTGGGCCACGAGCTGATTCAGCGACCTGGGCGCGGATGTTTCCACGGTGCCCAGCGGGCCAGGACTGCCCTGCGTGAGGTCTGGGCCGGACGTGGCGTCCTCCAATCGCGCCCGCGGGCCCGCCCGAATGGTGGCGCCGCTCCCCTTCCAGGGTGTCACGATCCAGGTCCAGCAGATACCGCTTACCCCAGCTGGTCCTGATACCGCCCGCCTACCTTCTCTCGTCCGCCCTCTCGTCCGCCGGCGCGGCTGGGCTGATCCATCGCTCCATGCAGGCGAGCAGCTCCTCGGTGTCCACCGGCTTGGTGACATAGTCGTTGGCTCCGGAGGCGATGCTCTTATCCCGGTCGCCGTGCATGGCCCGGGCCGTCACCGCGATCACCGGCAGCCCGTCAAGCTCGGGGATCTCGCGGATCGCGCCGGTCGTCGCGTACCCGTCAAGCTCCGGCATCATCACGTCCATCAAGACGATGTCGATGCCGGGGGTGGTCTTGAGCATCTCGATGCCGGTCCGCCCATCCGGCGCGTGCAGGACGGTCATGCTGTAGAGCTCCAGGATGCTGCTGATGGCGAAGGCGTTCCGCAGGTCGTCATCGACGATGAGGACCTTCTTGCCGCGCAGGGCCTCGTGCGGGCCCGCGACGGCTTCCGGCGGCGTGCCCGGCGCGGCCGACGACTCCGCCACGGGATCGGCGTGCTCCGCGCCGGCGGTTTCCGGGCGCTGCGGACCTGGCACAGACACCTCGGGCGGCTCGGCCGGCTCGGTCCCGTCGCCGGTGCCGGGAAGGGCGGCCGGCAGGTAGAGGGTGAAGGTGCTCCCCTCCCCGGGGACGCTCTCCGCGGTGATCCGCCCGCCGAGCTGCGCGGCCAGCTCGCGGCAGATGGCCAGGCCCAAGCCGGTCCCGCCGTAGCGGCGGCTGGTGGTGCCGTCCCCTTGCTGGAAGGCCCCGAAGATGACCTCGAGGTTCTGCTCGCTGATGCCGACGCCGGTGTCGGTCACCGAGAACTTCAGTACCGGCCCGGCACCGGCGGCCGGCGGGCCGGCCGCGGTGATGCGAACCTCCACCCGCCCGTGATCGGTGAACTTGACCGCGTTCGACATAAGGTTGTGCAAGATCTGCCGGAGCCGCTGCCGGTCGGTGAACAGCTCGGCGGGAACGCCGGCGGACGGCGGCTCGGCCGCGAACTCGAGACCCTTTTCCGTGGTCAGCGGACGGAACACCGCCTGCAGGTCATCCAGTACGGCCCGGAGGGCGAACCGCTCGGGATGCAGCTCGATCTTGCCCGCCTCCACCCGGGACAGGTCGAGGATGTCGTTGATGAGCTGCAGCAGGTCGGCCCCTGACGAGTGGATGACGTTCGCGTACTCGACCTGCTTGGGCGTGAGGTTCCGGTCGGGGTTCTGGGCGAGCAGCCGGGCCAGGATCAGCAGGCTGTTCAGCGGCGTGCGCAGCTCGTGGGACATGTTCGCCAGGAACTGCGACTTGTACCGCGAGGCCAGGTCGAGCTGCCGGGCGCGTTCCTCGAGCTCCTGCCGGGCCTGCTCGATCTCGACGTTCTTGATCTCGATGTCCCGGTTCTGCCGGGCCAGCTGCACCGCCTTGTCCTCCAGCTCGGCGTTGGAGCGCTGCAGCTCGTCCTGCCGGACCTGGAGCTCCCGGGTACGGGCCTGCAACTCGGCCGCGAGCCGCTGCGACTCGGCCAGCAGCGCGTCGGTCCTGGAATTCGCGATGATCGTGTTGGCGTTGACCCCGATGCTCTCCATCAGCTGCTCCATGAAGTCGCGGTGCACCTGGGTGAACGGGGAGAACGAGCCCGCCTCGATGACCCCGAGGACCTGGTCCTCGAAGACGATCGGCAGGATCATCAGGTTGCCCGGCACGGCCTCGCCAAGCCCCGAGGAGATCTTCACGTAGCCGGCCGGCACGTCGGTGACCACGATGGGCTGTCTCGTCTTGGCGACCTGGCCGACCAGCGACTGTCCCAGCCGGAACTGGCCGGGCGCCTCGAGGTCGGCGCGCAGCCCATAGCCGGCGATGAGGCGCAGCCGGGTCTCACCGCCGTTGGTCTCGGCCAGGAAGAACGTTCCGTGCTGGGCCCCCACCAGCGGAATCAGGTCGTTCATGATCAACTCAGCGACCACGCGAAGATCGCGGTGGCCCTGCATGCGGCTGGCGACCCGGGCCAGGTTGGACTGCAGCCAGTCCTGGTCCTGGTAGGCCTTGGTCGTCTCCCGCAGCGAGCGCACCATCGCGTTGACGTTGTCCTTGAGCTCGGCGACCTCGCCCTGGGCCTCGACCGAGATCGACCGGGTCAGGTCACCGGTGGCCACGGCGCTGGTGACCTCGGCGATCGCCCGGACCTGGCGGGTGAGGTTGCCGGCCAGCTCGTTGACGTTCTCGGTCAACCGCTTCCAGGTGCCGGAGACGCCCTCGACCTCGGCCTGCCCGCCGAGACGCCCCTCACTACCCACCTCCCGGGCCACCCGGGTGACCTCGGCCGCGAACGACGAGAGCTGGTCGACCATGGTGTTGATGGTCGTCTTCAGCTCCAGGATCTCGCCCCGCGCGTCGACGTCGATCTTCTTCGACAGGTCGCCCTGCGCCACGGCCGTGGTGACCTGGGCGATGTTGCGGACCTGGCTGGTCAGGTTGTTGGCCATCGAGTTGACGTTGTCGGTCAGGTCCTTCCACGTCCCGGCGACGTGGGGCACCACGGCCTGGCCGCCGAGGATGCCCTCCGTGCCCACCTCGCGGGCCACCCGGGTCACCTCGCCCGCGAACGCGCCCAGCGTGTCGACCATCCCGTTGATCGCCGCGGCCAGGGCGGCGACCTCGCCGCGCGCGTCGACGGTGATCTTCTGGCTCAGGTCGCCGCGGGCGACGGCGGTAGCCACCTGGGCGATCGAGCGGACCTGGGCGGTCAGGTTGCCCGCCATCACGTTGACGTTGTCGGTCAGGTTCTCCCAGGTCCCCGACACGCCCCGGACGGCGGCCTGGCCGCCGAGGTTGCCCTCCGTGCCGACCTCGCGCGCCACCCGGGTCACCTCGTCGGCGAACAGCGACAGCTGGTCGACCATCGTGTTGATGGTCTCCTTCAGCTCCAGGATCTCCCCGCGCGCGTCCACGGTGATCTTCTGGCTCAGGTCACCCTTGGCCACGGCCGTGGCCACCTGGGCGATGGACCGCACCTGCGCGGTCAGGTTGCCCGCCATGAAGTTCACCGAGTCGGTCAGGTCGCGCCAGGTCCCGCCGACGCCCGGCACCCGCGCCTGCCCGCCCAGCCGGCCCTCGGTGCCCACCTCCCGGGCCACCCGCGTCACCTCGTCGGCGAACGCCGACAGCTCGTCGACCATCGTGTTGATGGTGTTCTTCAGCTCCAGGATCTCCCCGCGCGCGTCCACGGTGATCTTCTGGCTCAGGTCTCCCTTGGCCACGGCGGTCGTGACCTGGGCGATGTTGCGCACCTGGCCGGTCAGGTTGCCCGCCATCGAGTTCACCGAGTCGGTCAGGTCGCGCCAGGTCCCGCCGACGCCCGGCACCCGCGCCTGCCCGCCCAGCCGGCCCTCGGTGCCCACCTCCCGGGCCACCCGCGTCACCTCGTCGGCGAACGCCGACAGCTCGTCGAGCATCGTGTTGAGCGTGTTCTTCAGCTCGAGCATCTCGCCCTTGACGTCAACGGTGATCTTCTGGCTCAGGTCCCCCTTGGCCACCGCGGTAGCGACCTGGGCGACATCGCGCACCTGGCCAGTCAGGTTGCCCGCCATCGAGTTCACCGAATCGGTGAGGTCCTTCCAGGTTCCGGCCAGCCCCGGTACCTCGGCCTGGCCGCCGAGCCGGCCTTCGGTACCCACCTCCCTGGCCACCCGCGTCACCTCGGAGGTGACCAGCGCGAGCTGCTCGTTCATGCCGTTGAACACGGCGGCGATCTCGTCCATGAGCGGGTCATCAGCCGCGGGCAGGCGGGTGCTGAAGTCCCCGCTCCGCACCGCGGTCAGCCCGGCCAGCAGCCGCTGCAGCCGGCTGTCGGCGGGCTGCGGCGGCCGCTCCTGGGTCGTCGTCATCCGGAAACTCCTTTATGGCCGCGGGATCCGCACCGCCGCTGCTTGACGGGCACGTTGCACCAGGCCGATCCTTTCACTCCCCCTCTTGCCGGAGAATAGTCAGCAACGGCGAACCACGCGGTAGCGTGTGAATCCGCCCGTCCGAGGGTGATCGCGGAGAAGGCGGGGAGGGTGGCCGAACCGAGCGGTACCGACCTCACGCGGCTGAAGGCGCTGGTGGCGCGGCAGCGGCGGGAGCTGGACACGATGCGCTCGCAGACCGCGACCCGCTCGGTCGTGGACCTGGCCACCGGCATGCTGATGGAACAGCTGCACTGCTCGCCCGCGCAGGCCCGCCGGCAGCTCGGCCGCCTGGCCCGGGAGTCCGGCGACAGCGTCGCCGGACTGGCCGCCCAGCTCACCGGGCAGCTGCTCCCAGACCAGGCCGATGACCCCGCCGATCCCGGCCTGCGCGGGCTCAGCCTGGCCTGGGCGGCGGCGGAGGTGGCACCGGACGGTGACGCCGTGGCTGCTGCCCTGCTGGACGAGGCCCTGGCCGCCACAGGTGTTGTCGCCGTGGCGCTCTGGCTGCTCGAGCCGGACGGGGGCCTGGAGCTGGCCGGCCAGGCTGGCTTCGGGACGCGGGAGGCCGGCCGCTGGCGCCGGATACACCCCGATATGCGGGCCCTTCCGCACGACGCCGCCCGGGACGGAGTGGAGACCTGGTGGCCCGCGGGACCCCCGGCGGGCGATGACCGGCCGCTGATGGGCCGCTGGCCTGGCGGTGCCCGCGTCGGGCTGCCGCTGCGCGACTCGGGGGTGACGCTCGGCAGCATGGTGATCTGCTGGCCGGATCCGCTCGCCGATTTCCCTGCCCCGCTGCGCCGGCAGCTCGTGGCCCTGGCCGACCTGGCCGCTCACGCCCTCGGCGCCGGGCCTGGCGGCAGCGCGGCAGGTTCCAGGTCATGGGTCTTCGGCCTGATGGACGGCCTGGTGGGAGCGTTGCTGTTCGCGGAGGCGGTCCGGGACGACGACGGCGAGGTGACGGATTTCCGCATCGATCACGTCAGCCCGGGATTCCGCGACCCGGCCGGGCGGGGCCCGGCCGATCTGGCCGGCCGCCTGCTGCTTGAGCTGTACCCGGCCGCGGCGGCGCCGGGGGGCCTGTTCGACATCTGCGTCACGGCGCTGGCCACCGGCGAGCCGCAGCGGGTCAGCGGCGAGATCGTCGCCGCCCAGGCCGGCTACGCCGGGGCCGGGCCGGTGGCGGCGGTCCGGATCGCCCGGCTCTATGACGGCGTGGCCATCGCGTCGCGGGGAGCGGACGACACCGGCCGCCTCGCCACCCTGCTGGAGCACGCCCAGCGGCTGGGCCGGATCGGTGGCTGGGAAGAGAACGTGCGGACCGGTGAGGTGCACTGGACCGAGTCGGCCTTCGCGTTGTTCGGGCAGGCGCCCGGGGCCCCGGTCCCGATCGCCGACCTGCATACCCGCGTCCCTGACGACGACGTTCCCGCCGTGCAGGGCTTCCGCGATGCCCTACTGGCCGAGCGGAGGGAAAGCGCGGCCGCGTTCCGGATCGTCCGGCCGGACGACGGAAGCGTCCGGCAGATGCGCGCCTACGCCGAGCCGGTTACCGACCCGGGCGGCGACGTGATCGCCGTGCGGGGCGTGTACCAGGACGTTTCCGCCGACTATCACACCCGGCTGGCGTTTGCGGCTGCGCGCGAGCAGCTCGCCGACACGCAGGAGCGCGCCGAGGAAGAGCACCGGCTCGCCATCCGGCTGCAGCAGGCCATCACGCCGCGCTCATCCGAGCCGGTCGCGGCGGCCGGGCTAGACGTCGCGGCCCGGTACCGGCCCGCGGGGCCGGGCAATCTGGTCAGCGGCGACTGGTACGACACCGTGCTGCTGCCGACCAAGGAAGTACTCGTGGTGGTGGGCGATATCGCGGGCCACGGACTCGACGCGGTGACCGGCATGGTCACCATGCGCAATGGCCTGCGCGGGCTGTCGGTCACCGGGGCGGGACCGGCCACGCTGCTCGGCTGGCTGAACAACGCGGCCTGCCATTTCTCCGACGGCTTCATCGGGACGGCGATCTGCGGGCTCTACGATCCGGCCGGGCGCTCGCTGCGCTGGGCCCGGGCCGGCCATCTGCCGCCCATCCTGGTGCGCGACGGCCAGGCACGTCAGCTGCCGCCTCCGCACGGCCTGCTGCTCGGCGCCGACCCGGATGCCTCCTACACGGAGATAACCACGCCGCTGCAGCTGGGTGACATCCTGCTGCTATTCACCGACGGCCTGATCGAGCGCCGGGACCTGCCCATCGACGACGCCCTGGAGTCGCTGCTCCAGATCGCGGGGCACCCGGCCGGGGACATCAGCGGTTACGCCGACTACGTGGTCGACAAGACCTCTTCCAACACCGACGACGACGCTTGCCTCGTCGCGGTCCACGTCCGCTGACCCCTCCGGGCCTAGCCGGGCGTGGCGCGCTTCCTGGCCTGAGGCGGGGGCGCGGCGTCGGGCGCAACCCGGTCTGCGGGCGCGGCCTGGCCTTCCGCCGCGAGGGCCTGGTCGACGGTGTCGAAGAGCGGGAGCCGGTCGGCCAGCCCGGTGATCCACAGCGTCTTCGTGTACCGGTACCTCGCTCCGGCCAGCACCAGCGTCCCGCCCGCCGCCTGCAGCCGCTTCCAGTGGCCGACGATCACCGCCAGGGAGCTCGTGTCCATGAAGTCGACCGCGGTCAGGTCGAGAATGATCTTGCGGTGCTCCCGGCGGGCGCGGGTCAGTTGCTCGTCAAGCTGGCGGCTAGTGACGATGTCGAGCTCGCCGCCGACCGCGACGACCAGGCTATCCCCGCGGCGCTCGGACGAGAGCCGGAGTTCCGCCACCCGCACCTCCGGATCTCGAACCGTCCGGGACGACACAACGCCTTATCGTATTCGCGGTTACTCCTCGCGCCGCCGACGCATAGACACCCGATCGAAGGGAAGCTACCGCTGAATGAGCAGCGGTCGCGCCGTGACCGACCCGGGCGCCCTCCGGCACGTCGCGTTTCCCTACCGCGACCCGGGCGAGTACCGGGCGCAGATCCTGGGTTTCGCGCGGGCCGGCCTGGACCGGGGCGAGCCGCTGTTCGTCGCGCTACCCGGTGACGCGGTCCGCATGGTCGCCAGCCAGCTCGCCGGGAAGTCCGGGGAGCTCGTGTACTGCGACATAACCGATATGAGCCGTAATCCCGCCCGGATCATCCCGGAACTGCGGGCCTTCTTCGACCAGCACGCCGGCCAGCGCGTCCGCGTGGTTGACGAGCCGGCCTGGCCGGGGCGCACACCGGCCGAGATCTGCGAGGTCATCAGGCACGAGGCACTCGTCAACCTGGCTTTTTCTGACGCCGCGGCCACGATGATGTGTCCGTATGACGTCACGCGGCTGACGCCCGCCATCATCGCCGATGTGCGGCGCACCCATCCCGAGCATTTCGGCACCGGCGGCCGGATAACGGCCAACGGCGCCCCGGCGGCGGCCTGGCAGGTACCGCCCGACTGCGATAGGCCGCTGCCCCCGCCGCCGGCCGGTGCGGAGTCCCTCGGTTACCAAACTGACCTGGCACCGGTCCGCCGGATGGTGGAGATTCACGCGCAGCGCACCAGCCTGGCCGCGGGGCGCGTGGCCGACCTGGTCCTCGCGGTGAACGAGATCGCCGCGAACACGCTCGGCCACACCAGTTCGGGCGGCACGCTCCAGGTGTGGCACGACTCGGCGGAGATCTTCTGCCAGGTGCAGGACCGGGGGTGGATCTCCGACCCGCTCGCCGGGCGAATCAAGCGCCCGCCGGACGGCCGGGGCCACGGATTGTTCCTGGTCAACCAGGTGTGCGACCTGGTCGAACTGAGAACCGGTCAGGGCGGCACCACGGTACGTATGCACATGAGCCTCGGCGATCGCCGCCCGGACTGACCGGTCCGCAGGTCGCAGCCTTTCATCCGTTGATCTCACGCTGGTACTGGATCTTTCCCCCGCCGATCCGGGCTCAGCCACGGGGTGGTGGTGAACGGGCTCACCTTGTTTAAGTCCCGGCAGCCGGGCAGTAAGAGGCCCGCGCATCACGAAAGGAGCTCGCGGTGGCCATCATCCTTGTGGTCTTGCTGATCGCGATCATTCTTGGCGGCCTCGGGTTTGCGATCCACGTCCTGTGGTGGATCGCGCTGGCGGTACTGATCCTGTGGCTGCTGGGGTTCTTGTTCCGGGCGGCCGAGACAGGGGGGCGCCGCGGCTGGCATCGCTGGTAGCGGCGGGTGGCCGGCGTGCGGCGAGAGATTCGTGTTTGAACCCTCGCGGTCCGGGCAGTATGCTCACCGGACGTGCTTACGACGCAGGCACACCCTCACGCTGTCATGGCGTGCTGCTGGGGTGTGCCTTTTCTGCGTTCGCCGTAGGACCAGGCCCGCCGCGGGCCCAGGTCGGCCCTCCCAGTCGCGCCGTGACCCGGCCGAACAGGAGGCACGTGATGAGGACCGCCCTCGTCGCACGCAGTATTAATCCGCTTGCGCCGCACTCTGATCTGGGTTCCGGAGCCGAAGCGGCCCGGGTGACCTCGCTGGGGCAGGCGCTGGCCGGCCTGGGCCACCGCGTCACCATCTACGCTCGCCGGGACTCCCGCAGGCTTCCCGACAGCACGATCATCGCTCCCGGAGTAGCGGTCGAGCACGTGACCGCGGGGCCGCCGGAACCGCTGGACGCGGACCGGCTGGCGCCGTACCTGCCGGAATTCGGCCACTACCTGGCCCAGCGCTGGCGCCGGAACCCTCCCGGCATAGCCCATGCCTATCACTGGACGGTCGGCCTCGCGGCCCTGGCCGGAGCACGGGACCTGGGCGTGCCCGTGGCGCAGACGTTCGGTTCGCTCGGAGCCGCCGAGCAGCGCCACGGCGTGGCCGAAGGCCTGTCGGACGCCAGGCTCCGCCTTGAGGCGTGCATCGCCCGCAGCGCCGACGTGGTGCTGGCCAGTTCCGACGAGGAACTGGCCGATCTGGCCCGGCTGGGCGTGGCCAAGGCCCGGGCCAAGATGGTGCCGTGCGGTGTGGACACGGAGCGGTTCTCGCCGGAAGGCCCGGCCGCGGAACGCAACGGGCGACCGCGGCTGCTGGCCGCGCAGCCGCTGGGCGCCACCCGGAGCCTCGGCATCGCCCTGCGGGCCCTCGCCGAGATCCCCGAGGCCGAGCTCGTGATCGTCGGCGGGCCACGCCAGGCGAAGCTGGACAAGGACAAGGACTACCGCGAGATCCTCCGGCTGGCCAGGAAGCTGAAGGTCCACGACCGCCTGGTGTGCACCGGGCGCGTCGCCCCCGACGACCTGCCCGCGCTGCTGCGCTCGGCCGACCTGCTGGTGAGCACGGCGCCGTACGAGCCCGTCGGCATGACCGCGATCCAGGCGATGGCGTGCGGCACGCCGGTCGTCGCCGCGACGGCCGGCGCCGAGCAGGATGCCGTGGTCGAGAAGACCACGGGTCTCATCCTGCCGCCGGGTTCGCCTGCGCAGCTCGCCGTGCGGGTACGGCGGCTGCTGGCCAACTCGCTGCGGCTCGAGGCCTACGGCATCGCGGCTGCCGACCGCGCCAGGTCGCGCTACTCGTGGGAGCGCATCGGCCGCGAGACCCTGGCCGCCTATGGGTCCTGCTCACCAGCGGCGGCCGCGGCGGTCCGGGCCCGGAGCGCCCCGGACCGCGCGGGGCGGATACCGGCCGGAGCGCCGGCCTAGCCCCACCGACTCGGTGATGGCCCCGGGCTGCGCCCCCCATTCCACCCGGCCCGGGGCCGTCACCGTCCTAGCGCTCCAAGACCGGTGACGGCCCGGACACCCCCCACCGGGCCGTCACCCGCGGGCGGCGGCGGTAGCGGGCCGCCGCCGCCCGCGCTCAGCCCTGCCGGATGGCGAAGGCCAGCGCGTGGCCGAGGCCAGCGAGGCGGCCGCGGACCCCGTTCAGGGATCGTCTCCGTGCGTCAGGCCGCCGGGCGGGAGCCCTCGGCCCGTGGACCCGATACCGAACCACTACTGTGGTGCGGTGGCTGGCGGCCTGGATCGCGGATGAGGTCATCGCCGGGGTGGGCCGCTCACCCGGGGTCGGCCGACAGGAGCCATCGGGCAGCGGCCACCCGCACCACCCTCACGGTCGCGCTCGCCGCCGGAACCGGATCGCTCGATGCCCTCGCCTTCCTGGCGCTGGGCAAGGTTTTCGTCAGCGTGATCACCGGGAACCTGGTTCTGCTCGGGATCGGCCTTGGCGGCCGGGGGGAGCATCAGGTGGCGCTGCGGGTGGCGGTGGCCATCGCCAGCTACGCCGTAGGGGCGACGGCCGGCGCCGCGATCGCGGGCCGCGCCGAGAACGGCCAGCCGGTCTGGCCCGGCCGGGTCACGACGGCGCTGCTGGTGGAACTAGTGCTGCTGGCCGGGTTCGCCATCGGGTGGGAACTGGCCGCGGCGCGGCCCGCGCGCGCCGCTCAGCTAGTCCTCCTCGGGGTCGCTGCCGCGGCCATGGGGCTGCAGAGCGCAGCGGTGAACCGGCTGGCCCTCCCGGGCTTCTCCAGCACGTACCTGACGAGCACCCTGATCCGCGCGGTCACGGAACTGATCCAGGGCCCGCGGCACCATGTCGGGGCCAAGGTGGCCGCGCTGACGAGCGTGGTCGCGGGGGCGCTGGCCGGGGCGCTGCTCGTCACCGCCGCGCCCCGCTTCGCACCGGCGATCGCGATCGGCCTGCTGGCGGCCGTCCTGGTCACAGCCATGGTCTTGAGCCGCGGCGGCGGCCTGCTCACGGCGCCGGAACCACCCGACAGCTGACCGGGTCAGGCCGATCGGGCAGCGGCAGGCAAGCCTGCCCGGTGACGGGTTAACCGGATGTTTGGCCGGCGGCGAGAGGGTAGCGGCGAGGCTTGGCGAGCTGCGGTCACTGGCGATGCCAGCAGGCCGTGGACCCGTTCGAGAGGAGACATGATGGCCACCGAGAAGCAGAAGGAAGCTGCCCGGCGCAACATCGCCAAGGCCCGGCAAGTACAAAGCGCCAGAGCGCACGGCGCGGACATCCCCCGCGAAGGCGAGGGCCTGAGCACCGCCGAGGAAGACAGGCTGGCGGACCAGGAGTTCGCCTTCCCTAAGGAGCGCAAGGAGCCGCTGACCGACGCCCGGCACGTGCGTAACGCGATCGCTCGTTTCGACCAGGTGGAGGTTGTCAGCGACGCGGAGCGGGACCGGGCGTGGCAGCGAATCCTCGCGGCCGCCCAGCGATACGACGTCGAGGTCTCCGAGGCCAGCTGGCGAGACCTGGCTAAAGGCGGCAAGGACCGCTGACGCTGGCCAGCCCGGGCGGTCAGAGCAGCGCTGCGCGTGCCGTCTTCCTGAGCAGTTCTTGTTCCGGCTGGCTCCAGGACCGGATCACTATCTCAATGAACTCCAGGAAGACGTGGGCCGGCCCGTTGCCGCACACCGCGCAGCGCGCAGAAGGACGGCACCGGGTAGCGGCGGAGACAACCGGCCGGTAGTCGTGGAAGGGACTCATGGGTGCTCGTTCTCCTTCTGGCCCCTGACGATCTCTTCTCACGGCGGGCCGGCCTGAGGACGGTTCACTACCCCCGTACGCAGGGATATTCCATCGCGCGCTCTGCAGGCCAGCATGATCGGCCGACTGAGGAGCGAGCCGCGCGGCGCGGCCGGGGTAGCGCCCAGCAACGCTGGTTAAAGGCATACTTGTAGCACCTCTCTGGCAAGGGAGGCAGCGAGGGCCCGGCCTGATGTGGCGACTAGCGCCGGGCCTTCGCGCTGCGCCGCGGCAGCGATCAGGGGAGCTGCCAGAAGCCGCCGGTGAGCCCGGCCTGCGTGAGCAGGCGCTGGGCCGCGGCGGCCGTCCGCGGGGACCAGTCAGGATCCAGCCGGTTGCCGTACCACGGCTGGGCCAGCCGCCACATGGTGACCGCCGATATGATCCGGCCGTCCGGCCGCGAGGGGTGCCGCGCAGTCTCCTGCTGCTTCCAGGTTTCGACGTGGGACCCGTCGCAGAACAGCCGGATGTTGGCGCACGTGCTAACCACGTCGTCCCACCAGCGGCTGGCCGGGCACGGGATGCGCACGACCAGCTCCGGCTCGGGGGGCTGCGCCGGGCCCGCGCGCACCGTAAGGCCGCGGCCGCAGCCCGGACAGTGCGTACGGATCGCCACGGGCTCGCCGAGCGCGGCGCCGATGCCGAACGAGTCCCAGGCGCACCCGCCCCACCACATGCGGTCCCCCGCGTAGCCGGCCGGGCCCCGGCCCTCGGCGCTGACCACAAAGCCCATCGGGGCGGCCGAGAAGGGATGGGCGATCCGCACCGCGTCGCCGGCCGGGACCAGCACGATCGCATGCGCGTCATGCAGGTGCCGCAACGCGGCCCGTACCGCGGTCTCGGCGAGACCGGTCTCCGCGGCCAGCTCGGCCACGGACGGCGGCCTGCCCTGGCCGGCGAACCCGCGGTAGGTGGCCAGGCGCACGGCTCGGTCCGGATCCGCCAGGGTCCCGGTCATGACCGTGCCGCCGAGGCGAGCAGGGTCTCCGCGGCCCGACGGCCGCGCCGCACGATCCGCTGGCGGCTGGCCCGATCGGGGGCGAGCGCGGCCTGGACGGCGGCGCCGTCGATGATGAGCGCCACGGCCGCGCCGAGTTCCTCCGGCTCGGCCAGGCCGGCCTGCTCGGCCAGCCTGGCCAGCGACGTGGCCACCTCCCGCTTGTGCTGCCAGGCGATCGCGCCCGCCTGGTCGCCGGTTCCCGGTGCGCCCAGCGCGGCATCAACGAACGGGCAGCCGCGGAACGGCTCGCTTCCCGCAGCCGCTTCAAGCCGGTCGAACACGGCCAGGATCCGCCCGGACGGTTCGTCGGCCGAGGATCCCGCCCGGCCGGAGCCAGCGGCCCGCCCGGAACCCGCGTCCCCGCCGTCGCCGACGAGCCAGCGCAGATGCCGCGGATGATGGTGTTCGAGGGCGGCCGCCATCAGGTCGTCCCGGCTCGCGAAGTGACGGTAGGCGGACATCTTCCCGGCCCCGGCCGTCGCGGCGGCGGCGTCCATGGATACCGCGCGGGGACCCGACCGCGTGAGCAGTCTCTCGGCCGCCGTTATCAGCCGCTCCCGGGCGTCATGGCTTCCGGTCATAGCCAAAACGATACTCATTAGTATCGTTGGTCGGCAACCGGGCTTTCCGGGGCCGGCCGCGTGGCGCCGGGCATCACCGGCCGGCGGCTCAGTACGGTACGTTCCGGGGCGCCGCGCCAACCACCCCGAGGAGGAATATCCGTGCGGAGCAAGCAGTACGGCCCTGACGTGCTCGCGGTGGGCAGGCGGCGCCCGGGACAGCGGCAGATTCCGCGGGTGGCGGCCGAGCGCGGGCTGGTGGTCGAGGACGCGGCCGGCGAGTTCTGCGGCGCGGTGATCTGGTGCGAGAAGGACGCCGTGACGCTGGAAGACGGCCGCGGCAGGCGCAGGGTCTTCCCGCTCCGGACTGGCGCCTTCCGCCTGGAGGGCAAGCCGGTCATGCTGGTCCGCCCGGCTCGGCCGGCCGGCCCGGACTCGCCCGGCCGGGGCGCCGGGGCGGCGGGGCGGACCGCGTCGGGATCGATCGCGGCCCCGCCGAGCCGGGCCAAGGTCGCCCGGGCGAGCCGGATCTATGTCGAGGGCCGGCACGACGCCGAGCTCGTCGAGCAGATCTGGGGCGACGACCTGCGCGATGTCGGCGTCGTCGTGGAGTACCTCGAGGGCATCGACGACCTGCCCGCGATCGTCGCCGGCTTCTCCCCCGGGCCCGCGCGCAGGCTCGGCGTGCTGGTCGATCACCTGGTGGACGGATCCAAGGAAACCAAGATCGCCGCGCAGGTGCGGTCACCACACGTGCTGATCGTCGGGCACCCGTTCATCGATGTCTGGGCAGCGGTCAAGCCGTCCGTGCTCGGCATTCCCCGCTGGCCCCGGGTGCCGCACGGCCGGCCGTGGAAGGAAGGAGTGCTGGCCGCCATCGGGTGGGCGCCGGACACCGCGGCCGCCTGGCCGCGCATCCTGCGCTCGGTGAGGTCCTTCGCGGACCTGGAGCCCGAGTTCCTCGGCCGGGTCGAAGAACTCATCGACTTTGTGACCGCCCCCGGCAGCGAATAACGCGGCACCGTCCGGGCGGCCGCCGAAAGTTGTTCACCGGACGCTGCCCCACGACGTCGGGTGCACAATTTCCGGCAGGATGAGCGCCCGGCGCCGCTAGGCGGCGGGCAGCGCCAGGGCGAGGCGCCGGACGCCCTCGTGCAGGTCCTCGGCGCGGGCCACGGCGGCGAAGCTGAGCCGGATGAACGGCCCGGGCGGCTCGGCGGGATAGAAGTTGCGGCCCGGGCTGATCACGGTCCCGTGCCGGCTGGCCCTGCTCGCGAGCTGGTCATCGGCGATGTAGCCGGGCAGGCGCACCCACAACGTCGCGCCGCCGCCGGGCAGCGCCGGGATCGTGAACTGCGGGATGCGCTGCCGCAGGGCCAGCGCGAGCGCCGCCCGCCGGGCGGTGAGGGCCCGGGCCAGGTTCGCCACGTGCCGGGGCCACGCGGGCGAGCTGACCAGTTCCAGGGCGGTCTCCTGCAGCGGCCGGCTGACGAAGAGGTCATCGACCACCCGGACGGCGCGCAGCCGCTCGGCCACCGGGCCGCGGGCGATGAGCGCGCCGACGCGCAGCGACGGCGACGCCGGCTTGGTCAGCGACGTGAGGTGAACCACCCGGCCGTCGCGGTCCTGGGTGACGAGCGGCGGCGGCGCGGCCCGCTCGTGGGCCAGCCAGCGCCCGTAATCGTCCTCGACCACGAAGGCTCCGGCCGCGGCCGCCGCGGCCAGGACCTGGGCGCGTCGCTCGGCGGACAGGACCACGCCGGTGGGGTTCTGGAAGGCCGGCTGGCAGTAGACCGCCCGGGCGCCGGTCGCCGCGAAGGCCTGGGCCAGGGCGCCGGGCCTGATCCCGTCCCCGTCCACGGGCACCGGGACGGTCCGGATGCCCGCGGCCGCGGCGACCGCCAGCGCTCCCGGGTAGGTGGGCGACTCCACGAGCAGCACGCCACCCGGCGGGAGCAGGGCCCGGAACGCCGCGGTCAGGGCACCCTGCGCGCCGGGAGTGACGATCACGTCCGCCGCGTCGACCTGGCCGCCCAGGCTACGCGCGAACCAGGCTCGCAGCCCGTCGAGGCCCGCAACCGGAGGCCGCTGCCAGGCATCCGGCCGCCGCCCGGCCCGGGCCATGGCGGCGGCCAGGGCCCGGATCGGGAGCAGGGAGGGATGCGGGTACCCGCTCGCCAGCGGGATCTCCTCGCTCGGCGGCTCCTCCAGCGAGACCAGAACGCCGCGGGCGCTGGTACGCCGCTCCCCGAGGGCCAGCGTCTGCCAGCCGAAGTCGTCCGCCTGCCGGTCACCGCGGGTCGGCCGGTCCGCGACGAAGCTGCCCTCGCCCGGCCGGGTGACCACGACCCCCTCGGAGACGAGGATGGCCAGCGCCCGGGACACGGTCACCGGGCTGATCCCGAGCCGCCGCACCAGCTCGCGGGTCGAGGGCAGCCGGTCCCCGGCCGGGCGGCCGGCCGCCTCGGCCCGGATGACGCCCGCCACCCTGGCGATGCTGCTATCGGGCGGCATGCGGCACCCCGAAGCCGGCGCCCGCATCGACGTTGGCGCCCCCGCCAGCGCCCGTGCCGATGCCCGCGCCCGCGGTACTGCTATCCTTATTCATGAGGGGTAAGAGTAGCGGTATCGTCAGTTTCGGAGTACCGCCGCCGGCCGCGGCGCATGCCGCCCCGGTGCGGCCGCTCCCGGCTGCGCCCCCGGCCGGGAGCAGGTGATGCCCGCTGCCGCGCTGCTGCTGGCCCTGATGTCCGCGGTGTCGAGTGCCGTGTGGAATCTGCTGGTCAAGCAGGCCGGCGATACCCAGGCGGCCACGGCCGTCGCCATCGTCCTGGGCGCGATCGTGTTCGCCCCGTCGCTGGCCTTCGGCCACCTGCCGGCGGCGGCCTGGCCGTTCATCGCCGCGTCTGCGGTACTGCAGCTCAGCTACTTCGCGCTGCTCGCCGCGGCCTACCGGCGGGCCGAGCTGAGCCTGGTCTTCCCACTGGCCCGCGGCCTGGCGCCGGTGCTCGTGCTGCTGATCGGCTTGCTGGCGCTGCACGTGCGGGCCAGCGCCGGGGAGCTCGCCGGGGTGCTCCTCGTCGCGGTCGGGGCCGTCGCGGTACGCGGGATCCGCGTGGCGGGCGGGCTCGCGGATACCGGCATGGCCGCGGCGATCGCGGTCTGCATCGCCTGCTACACCCTGGTCGATAAACACGGGGTGAGCCTGGCCAGCCCGGCCGCCTACCTGGAGGTGGTCATGGCCCTGCTCGTCGTGCCCTATCTCGTCCTGGTGGCCAGGGCCCGGGGCCTGCGGGCGCTGCGCCGCGAACTGCGCCCGCGGACCGCCGTCATCGGCATCGGCATGATCGGCGGCTATGCCCTCGCGCTGCAGGCCCTGCGGTTCGCGGCCGCCGCACCGGTGGCCGCGGTGCGGGAGTCCAGCGTGGTCATGGGCACCGCCCTGGCCGCGATCGTGCTGCGCGAGCGCGTCGGCCCGGCCCGGTTCGGCGGGGCCTGCCTGGTCGCCGCGGGCATCGCCGTGCTGGCCTTCGCGGCGGGCTAGTACACGCTCGCGGTCACCACGTCCAGCCCGAGGTCGAGCGCGGGGCTGGAGTGGGTCAGCGCCCCGACCGCGATGAAGTCCACGCCGGTCTCCGCCACCGCCCGGGCCGTCTCCAGCCGCAGCCCGCCGCTGGCCTCGAGCTGGGCCGCCGGGTACCGGCGGGCCAGGGTCACGGCGGCGCGCAGGTCAGCCAGGTCCATGTTGTCGAGCAGGATGAGCCCGGCGCCCTCGGCCAGGGCCTCGCGCACCTGGTCCAGGGTGTCGCACTCGACCTCGAGCGGCAGGCCCGGGGCTACGTCGCGGACGGCCCGGATCGCCGCCGCGACCCCGCCCGCGGCCGCCACGTGGTTGTCCTTCACCAGCGCCGCGTCGCCGAGCCCCATGCGGTGGTTCGTCCCGCCGCCGCACCGCACCGCGTACTTCTCGAGCTGGCGCAGCCCCGGCGTGGTCTTGCGGGTATCGCGCACCGCGCACCCGGTTCCCGACACGGCGTCGGCCCACCGCCGCGTGGTCGTAGCCACCCCGGACAGGTGCGTGACGAAATTAAGCAAGGTTCGCTCGGCGCCCAGCATCCCCCGCAACGGCGCGGTGACCCGCAGCACCTCGTCGCCGCCGGCTATGCGGTCGCCGTCGTTACGCCACGCCTCGCCGCTGCCGGGCGGCACCCCGGCGGCGTCGAGCACGGCGAAGGCGACCGGGAGGCCGGCCAGCACGCCGGGCTGGCGGGCCACCACGCCGGCCACGGCCCGCGCGCCGGGCGGGGCCGTCGCGGCCGACGTGACGTCGGGCCCGTAACGGAAGTCCTCGTCGAGCGCGGCACGGACGGCCCGCTCGGTGTCGCCGGGGTCGAGTCCCGCCGCGAGCAGCCGCTCGGTGACCGACGGATGCAGGCTCATGCGCTTGCCCCGAGGCCCGCCAGGGGATCGCCGACGGCCAGCGGCCGTCCCTCGTCCACCCGCAGGACCGTGTGCCGTGCCCCCGGATCCGAGCTGGCCGGCACGTCCCGCCAGCGGTGGCACCCGCGGCTCTCCGCCCGGGCCAGGGCGGACACGGCGACCAGGACCGAGACCGTGTGCAGGCTGGTCGCCTCGACCGTGGCCAGGTCCAGGCCACCGTCTCCCGGCGGCGCCTGCTCCAGCATCCGCAGCAGCGCCTGGAGGCCGTCGGCGTCGCGCACCACTCCGGCGTGCCGCGACATGGCCGAGGCCAGAGCCGCCCCGCCGGCCGGGCTCGCGCCCGGGCCCGCGGGCGGGAGCCGCAGGCCGCCGGCGGGCCGCGGCCGGCCGGGCCGGGGCAGGAACCGGCCGAGCAGGTCGCCGGCGCGCCGGCCCGTGATCAGGGCTTCGGTCAGGGAATTGGACGCGAGGCGGTTGGCGCCGTGCACCCCCGTCGACGCGGCTTCCCCGATGGCGAACAGGCCCGCGACCGAGGTCCGCCCGTCCATGCCCGCCTCGATCCCGCCGCAGGCGTAGTGCGCGCCGGGCGCGACCGGGATGGGCTCGCACGCCGGGTCGATCCCCCGCTGGCGGCACGCGGCGGTCACCGTGGGGAAGTCCCGCTCCAGGACCGCCCGGCCCAGCCCGGTGGCGTCCAGCCAGAGGTGGTCGGCGGGCCCGTCTCCGCGCTCCATCCGCCGCTGCATGCCCGCCGCCACGACGTCCCGGGGGGCCAGGTCGCCGCGCGAATGCTGGCCGGCCATGACCGGCCGTCCGGCCCCGTCCACGAGCACCGCCCCGGCGCCGCGCAGGGCCTCGGTGATCAGCGGGCACTGGCCGGCGGCCGCCTCCTGCCACAGCACCGTGGGATGGAACTGCACGAACTCGACGTCCCGCACCCGGGCGCCGGCCCGGGCGGCCAGCGCCAGGCCGTCGCCGGTCAGCCCGGGGGGGTTGGTGGTGGTCGCGAACGCCTGGCCGAAGCCGCCGGTGGCGAGAACCACGGCCCGCGCCGTCACCGCTGCGCACTGCAGCGTCCGGCCGTCGCGGCCGGACACCCCGACCAGCAGCCCGCGGACCGTGCCCTGCTCATCGGTCAGCGCGTCCAGGGCGACGCCGCGGGTGAGGATCTCCACCGGGCTGGCCAGCAGCGCGGCCGTCACGGCCCGGTGCACCTCGGCGCCGGCCGCGTCACCCCCGGCATGCACGATCCGGCGGCGGCTGTGCCCCCCTTCCAGGTGCAGCGCGGCGCGCTCGAGCCGGGCGCCGAGCCCGGTCAGGCGGGCGATCTCGGCCGGGGCCTGCGACACCAGCGCCGCCACCGCGGCCGGGTCGCACAGCCCGGCGCCCGCGTCCAGGGTGTCGCGCTGGTGCCGGGCCGCGGTGTCCCCGGGCCCGATCGCGGCGGCCAGGCCGCCCTGGGCCAGCGGCGTGGCTCCCCCGCCGAGGTCGCTCTCCTTGGTGATCAGCAGCACCCGCCGGCCGTGCCCCGCAGCGGCGAGGGCGGCGCTCATGCCCGCCGCTCCCGAGCCCACGACCACGACGTCGGCGTCGCGTTCCCAGCGCGGCCGCGACCGGGGCAGGTAGCGCAGCTGCGGGGCACTCATTCCCCGGCCTCCGACGGGGTCCCTATGGCGATCATCGCCCGCACGGCGCGGCGGGCCCGGTCGGCGACGTCGGGAGCGACGTGCACCTCCTCCACTCCGTCGCGCAGGCAGCGCAGCAGGGCGGCCGGCGTGATCATTTTCATGAATCGGCATACCGCGTTCGGGTTGACCGGCTCCCAGCGGACCGCCGGGTTGGCCCGGCGCAGCTGGTGCAGCATGCCGGTCTCCGTGGCCACCAGCACGGCCTTGGCCCTGGTGCTGCGGGCGGCGTCCAGCATGCCCCCCGTGGACAGCACCCTGGTGCGGCCGGCCGGCAGGTCGCCCATGCCCGCCTGCCACAGCGCCGCGGTCGAGCACCCGCACTCGGGGTGGATGAACAACTCGGCCCCGGCCTCGGCCGCTGCCTTGCGGCGCAGGTCGGCCGGGCTGATGCCCGCGTGCACGTGGCACTCCCCGAGCCAGACGTGCATGTTGGCGCGGCCGGTGGCCCGCTGCACGTGGGCGCCGAGGAACTGGTCGGGCAGGAACAGGATCTCCCGGTCGGCGGGCAGCGACTGCACGATCTGGACCGCGTTGGCCGAGGTGCAGCACACGTCGGCCTCGGCCTTGACCTCGGCGCTGGTGTTGACGTAGGCGACCACCGCGGCCCCGGGGTGCTCTGTCTTCCACTCGCGAACCTGCTGGGCATCGATACTGTCGGCGAGCGAGCAGCCGGCCCGCGAGTCGGGGATCAGCACGGTCCGGTCCGGGGCGAGGATCTTGGCGGTTTCCGCCATGAAGTACACCCCGGCGAACACGATCGTGCGCGCCGTGCTCGCCGCCGCCAGGCGTGACAGGGCCAGCGAGTCGCCCACGTGGTCGGCGACGTCCTGGATCTCGGGAACCTGGTAGTTGTGGGCGAGGATCACCGCGTCGCGCTGCCTCGCCAGCCGCCGGACCTGCGCCGCCCAGTCGGCCTGGTCAGCCCCGTCCCGGTCACCCCCGTTCCGGTCAGCCCGGTCCGCCCGGCCCCGGGCCGCCCCGTCCACCGCGTGACCCACCTCAGCCGCCGTGCTGCTCATAGCCGCTCCCCTCCTGTTCAGAGGTTTTCGCCTTAAAGTCTAAAACCTGTTCGGAGCACAGTATCATGCGAACGTGCCAGAACCTAAACCGCCGATCGCGCCCGGCCCGGACGACCGGTTCCGTCATGACGTCCTGGCGGTCGTCTTCCAGGTTCGCCGGGGCTGCCTGCACGTCTTGCTCTGGCGCCGGGGCGCGCCGCCGTTTGAGGGACGGTGGTCGCTGCCGGGCGGGCCGCTCGGCGCGGGCGAGCGCCTCGGCACGTCCCTGGGGCGGCACCTGGCCGCCAAGGTCGACGTGACCGGGATCGCGCACCTGGAGCAGCTGGAGACCCGCAGCGACCCGGAACGCGATCCCAGGGGCCGGACCCTGGCCACGGCCTACCTCGCGCTGGTCTCCGCTGACGTCGAGCCGCGCATCCCGGCGGACACCGCCTGGCACGCCGTCCAGGACCTGCCGCCGACCGCGTTCGACCACGGGTCGATCGTCGAGTCGGCGCGCGAGCGGCTGCGGGCCAAGCTGTCCTACACGAACATCGGCTTCGCCCTGGCCCCCGAGACGTTCACCATCGCCCAGCTGCGGGACATTTACGCCGCCTCTATCGGCCACCCGGTCTCAGCGACCAACCTGCAGCGCATCCTGACCCGGCGCGGCGTGATCGAGGCCACGCCCGCGGCCGCCCCGCCCACGGCGCTGGGCGGCAGGCCCGCCACGCTCTACCGGTTCGCGGCGCGGACCCTGGTGATCACCAACCCCTTCGCGGCCTTCCGCCCGCCCTCCCGCGGTCGCCATGACCACTGGCCAGCGGACGAGGTTGGCACGACGGCGCCCTGACCGCCGGCGCCGCCCGCGGTCCCGCCCCGGCGGGCGGCGCTAGAGGACGTCGGCGAAGTCGCGCAGCAGCGCGGACTTGGACCTGGCCCCGAGCACTTGCTTGACCACCTGGCCGCCGGAGAAGACCGCCACGGTCGGGATGGCCAGGACCTGATACCGCTGCGTGGTCGCCGGGTTCTCGTCGGTGTTGAGCTTGACCACGTCGACCCGGCCGGCGTGCTCCGAGGCGATCGCCTCCAGCACGGGAGCGACCTGGCGGCACGGGCCGCACCACTGCGCCCAGTACTCGACGATGACCGGCCGGGGGCTCTGCAAGACCTCGCGGTCGAAGGTCTCGTCGGTCACGATCTTGATTGCGTCCATGGCAGCCGTTCCTTCCGCTTCGCTGGATGAACGACAAGCTAGACGCCGTACCGCGGTACGTAGCCAAACCGAATTCACCCGCCATAACGGTCACGGCGCCACGCCGGCGCCGCTCCCCGGGCCGGGCGGGTGGTGCCCGCACCTGGGCCGCAGCGGACCCGTTATGGTAACTTGGTTCTTGAGCGTTTGCTTTAAGTGTTTGCTCAACCGGAGGCGAGCATGGCCAAGGCGGGTCCGCGGCGGGCGGGAGCGGCGGCCGGGCAGCGCGACCGGTCGGCGCAGACGCGCGCCGCGCTGGTCGAGGGGGCCATCGAGGCGCTGCGGACGGCGGGGTTCGCCGGCGCCAGTGCCCGGGAGATCGCGCGCCGCGCGGGATGCAACCAGACGCTGGTCTTCTACCACTTCGGCTCGGTCACGGACCTGCTGCTGGCCGCGCTGGACGCGATCAGCGAGCGGCGCATGGCCGCCTACCGCGGGGTGCTCGACCACGCCGGGTCACTCACCGACCTGGTCGAGTCCGCGCGGTCCATCTTCACCGAGGACCTGGACGCCGGCCACGTGACCGTCCTGGTCGAGATGATCGCCGGGGCGAGGTCGGTGCCCGGGCTGGGCGAGCAGGTCGCGGCCCGGCTCGCCCCGTGGCGCGAGTTCGCCGAGGCCGCGGTGCGCGGCGCGCTGGCGTCGTCGCCGCTGGGCCGGCTCATGCCCGCCCGGGACGTGGCGCACGGCGTGGTCGCGGGGTTCCTCGGCCTGGAGATGCTCGCGAACCTGGACGGCGATCGGGCCGCTGCGCTCGCGCTGTTCGACCGGGCCAGCACGCTGGCCGCGTTGCTCGACATGACTGGGGCGCTGCCCGCGCCCGGCGAGGAAACCGGAGGCTCGCGATGACATCAGCCACAGCACAACTCGACGTGGTCACCGGGGCGTTCAGCTACTCGGGCGCCGCGATCGCGCGGGAACTGCGCGCCGCCGGCCACCGGGTGCGGACCGTCACCGGGCATCCGGGGCGCGCACCCGCCGGCGCTGATGTCGAGGTGCGGCCGCTGGACTTCGCCGACCCGGCCGGCCTCGCCGAGGCGCTGCGCGGCGCGCACACCCTCTACAACACCTACTGGGTGCGGTTCGCGCGCGGCCGCGTTGACCACGACGCGGCCGTGGCCAACAGCCGGGTACTGTTCGAGGCGGCAGCCCGGGCCGGCATCCAGCGCGTCGTGCATATCTCCATAACGAACCCCAGCCTCGACTCGCCGTACCCCTACTTCCGTGGCAAGGCGCAGGTCGAGCAGAGCCTGGCCGGCACCGGGGTGCCCTGCGCAATCGCCCGGCCGGCCATCTTGTTCGGCGGAGACGGGGTCCTGATCAACAACATCGCGTGGCTGCTGCGCCGCCTGCCGGTGTTCGCGGTCGGCGGCCGGGGCGACTACCGGGTGCGCGGCATCCACGTCGACGACCTGGCGCGGCTGTGCGTGAAGCTCGGCGGGGACCGCGAAACGGTCACCGTCGACGCGGTCGGGCCGCAGAGCCTGACGTTCCGTGAGCTGGTCGACGCGGTCCGGGCCGCGGTCGGCAGCCGGGCCGTGGTCGTGAACGTGCCCGGGCCGGCGGTGCTGGCGCTCTCCCGGGCGCTCGGCGCGGCCCTGCGCGACACGCTGCTCACCGCCGAGGAGTACCAGGCGATGGCCGACGGGCTGGCCGACTCGAGGGCACCGGCGACCGGGGACACCGTGTTCACCGAGTGGGTGGCCGAGCACGGCGCGGAGCTTGGCCGCCACTACGCCAACGAGCTCGACCGGCACTTCCGGCCTGCACCGCACCTGTCCGGGCGCGCCTGACCCGGCTCCGCGGGGCCGCCGGACCGCGGCCGTTTGTTGAGCCCGCACAAGTCGGCCGACGGCCAATATACGCGCCGACACAAGATCGTTTCGTTGCGGCCACGATCGTCGGTGAAGCCTTGCGCTGATGTCAGCCGACATCTAGCATCCAAGGCAAATTTAATAACCGCCGACGTAGAGATTGTCACATACTTTGCTTTCGCGCGCCTTCGCCTCGGCCCCGGGCGATGGCAGGGTGAGTGTCGCCTCACACCTTGGACCACGGGGTACTTCGTGCCTTCAACTACCAGGAGGTGGGGGCAGGTGAGCATGCGAGAGCACATCCGGAGTGTGCGCGCAGCGGTGGGCCTGGTCGCGGTCATCGGAATGCTGGCCGCCGCCGGATGCAGCAGCAGTAGCACTACGAGCAGCGCGCCGAAGTCGACGTCGGGCGGCACGCCAAGCGCCTCGGCGGTGAGCACGTCGCAGTGCGGCACCAAGCCGGGCGTGGCGGCGACCGGTACGCCGATCCCCCTGGGCGCGATCGCTACCAACCAGCCGGGGACGTCGTTCACCGACATCCCGAACATGGCCGCCGCCTACTTCGCCTGCGTCAACGCCAACGGCGGCATCAACGGTCACCCGATCAAGCTCTACATCGTGACCGAGCAGACCAACCCGGCCCAGATCGCGGCCGACGCCAAGCAGCTCGTCCAGACCGACCACGTGGTCGGGATCGTCGGCAACACGTCCATCCTCGAGTGCACGATCGACCACACCTACTGGGAGAAGCTCGGCTACTTCGTCGTCGACTCGGGGATCGCGCCCGAGTGCTACTCGACCTCGAACAGCG
>Ga0306920_100001017_pt1 | contig 34448 bp, 31 predicted proteins | sample flu12Cox44000170_FD_204666 | JGI IMG/M metagenome (GOLD analysis project Ga0306920, IMG submission 204666) | Lab enrichment of tropical soil microbial communities from Luquillo Experimental Forest, Puerto Rico - flux4day.12C.oxic.44.000.170 (v2)... | ecosystem: Environmental > Terrestrial >...
GGCTGTACCTCGTCAGGATGGTGATCGAAGCTCACGGCGGCGAGGTCAGCGTGGAGAGTGTCGGGGGCAGGGGATCGAGGTTCTCGGTCCGGTTGCCGGTCCGAGCCGCGCCGAAAGCCGCGACAGTCTCGCCCTCGGTGTTGCCAGCGGCATCGGCAGGCACGGTTCCGGTTGCTGAGGTCGGATCGTCATAGCTCGCGACTGACGGGTGCGTCGAACATGCGATTGGCAGTCGTAGAGGACAATCCCGAGCTGGCGCAGCTGCTTGCGCACGGCCTCAAGGCGGAGGGCTATGAGGTCGACCTCCTGACCACCGCAGCCGCGGCGCGCGCGGCGGTGAGCACCACCCGCTACGCGGCTCTCATCCTGGATCTGGGCCTGCCCGACGGGGATGGCCTGTCGATCCTGCGCGAGATCCGCCACTCGCAGGACCCGTTGCCGGTGCTGGTGCTGACCGCGCGCGGGGGTGTCCAGGATCGCGTCAACGGACTGCGCAGCGGCGCCGACGATTATCTGGTCAAGCCGTTCGCACTCGAGGAGCTGGTGGCGCGGCTGGAGGCGCTGCTGCGGCGGCCCGGGCAGCTGCTGGGACGCTCGTTGGCGCTCGCCAACCTGGTATTCGACACCGAAAGCCGGCAGGCGTTCATTGACGACAAGCCGCAGACGCTGTCGGCGCGCGAGGGCGCGGTGCTCGAGCTGCTCATGCGGCGCAAGGGCCGCGTGGTCTCCAAGAAGCTGGTCGAGGATCAGATCTTCGGCTTGTCGGGCGAGGTCGCCTCCAACGCGGTGGAAGTGTACGTGCATCGCCTGCGCAAGCAGCTCGCGGAGCACGGCGCCAAGGTCGAGATCCACACGGTTCGCGGCGTGGGCTACATCATGGCCGAAGAAAAGCTCGCGTGATCTCGTTCAAATCGATCTTTTCCAGAATCATATTCCTGCATGTGATCGCAATGGTGATTACCGCGATCTTCATGCCGCTGGTGCTCTACTGGTTCCTGAAATCGGCTGCCAATGACCTGCATCAGCAAGCGATGCGCGACCAGGCGGATCTGCTCGCGCGGCATCTGGCGGTGGGCAGCGAGGACCAGCCGGTGCTCGATTTGCCGCCTGCGCTTCAGGATCTCTATTCGCAGGCCTACGGGCGATATGCCTACGCCGTCCTCGATTCGACTGGGCGCGTCCTGTTCTCCTCGCTGAAGGACCACGCCGCCGTGTTCCCCGGCGATCCCCGCGCCTCCGATCTCGCGTTCATGCAGACGCGTCAGGGCAAGGCGGCCATTTCCGGCGTCAGCGTCGCGAAGAAGGTGGGCGATCACACGCTGTGGGTTCAGGTGGGAGAGGACCTCGCCCATCGCGACGTCATCATCGATGACATCGTGGCCGAGTTCTTCAAGCGCGTGGGATGGATCACGCTGCCGATTCTCCTGTTCCTGCTGGCAATCGACATCATCATCTTCCGGCGCGCTCTGCGGCCGCTGGTCAAGGCTTCGGAGAAAACCAGGGAGATCACGCCGAGGAGCACGGATGTGCGGCTCTCGACGCAGGATATCCCGATCGAAATCCTTCCGCTGGTGCAGGCCGTCAATCAGGCGCTTGACCGGCTGGAGGCGGGCTTCCGGGTGCAGCGGGAATTCACCGCGGACGCCGCCCATGAGCTGCGCACTCCGCTCACCGTGCTGCGCAGTCGCATTGATGCGCTGCTCGATCGCAGCACCGCGAGCGTCCTGCACAAGGACATCGAGGGCATGGCCCGTATTGTGACGCAGCTGCTCGATATTGCGGAGCTCGAGAGCTTCTCGATTCATCCCGCGGACAAGGCGGACCTGCATGCGATCTGTGCCGAGGTGGCCGAGTTCGCTGCCCCGCTGGCGCTGGCGCAGGACAAGAGCATTGCGCTGAGCGGCACCGAGGATCCGGTGTGGGTCATGGGCAATGCGGAGATGCTGTCGCGCGCGATCCGCAACCTGGTCGAAAACGCGATCAACTATTCTCCGCCGGGAACGACGGTGGAGATCGTGGTCGATGCCAACGGCATGGTGCGTGTCCTCGACGAGGGGCCGGGTATACCGGATGACGATCGCGAGCTGATTTTTCGCCGTTTCTGGCGGCGCGACCGGCGCCGTGCCGGCGGTGCGGGACTTGGCCTGTCGATCGTGCAGCGCATTGCCGATGCGCATGCCGCAGTCGTGAAGGTGGAGAACCGTCCGACCGGCGGAGCGAATTTTTCTCTGAGCTTCGGTCGTCGCGCGGCTTAGACGTTTCGGAGCAAGCCGGCCGCGGTCACCTCGTTTTCCGGTCTCAGGATAAGGGTGCACTCCACAGCAACCGCCCCTATTCCGGCTTGATATTGGCAGCCCTGATCAGCGGCCACCATTTCTCGATCTCAGCGTGATGAAAGGCGGCGAGCGCCTGGGGCGTCTGCTCCTCGCGGGTCGCAATCACGTGGCCGAGCTCGCTCAGCCGCTGCCGCACGCCCGAGTCGGCGAGGGTGTCCACGACCGCTGCATTGAGGCTCGCGATCGCTTCGTCGGGCGTGCCTTTCGAGGTCCACAGGCCGTTCCAGAACGAGATGTACATGCCCGGAGCGCCCACCTCATCGAAGGTAGGAACATCGGGCGCCGCTGGCCAGCGCGTGCGTGACATCACCGCAAATCCCTTGATCGTACCGGCGCGCAGGAACGAGAGCGTCTGCGATGCTTCGGCGCAAAACAGGTCGATCTGTCCCGCCGCAAGATCTTGCATGACGGGGGCTCCACCCCGATACGGCACGAGCTGAAAGCTGGTGCCGGTCTTCTCCTGGAAATAGAGCAGGCAGACATGGGCGGCGCTGCCGGCCCCGACCGTTGCTGCCGAGGCCTTGCCCGGATGAGCTCGCAGCCAGGCGATCAGCTCACTTGCGTCTTTCGGCGGCAAGGCGTGCTGGCCGACGATCATGAGCGGAGTGGCGCTGATCAGCGACACTGGTCGCGATTCCAGAATCGCCTCATGCGCCGCCGGGTACATGGCCCCGGCGCCGACATGGCTCGTCCAGTTTCCGAGCACCATGGTGTAGCCGTCCGGGGCTGCCTGTGCCGCGCGGGTCGTGCCGATGCTGGCGCCAGCCCCGGTCACGTTCTCGATGACGATCGGCTGTCCAAGCGATATTCGCATGCGCTCGGTCAGGATGCGCGCCAGCGTGTCGGTCGGGCCACCCGCCGGGAATGGCACGATCATGGTCAGCGGATGCGAGGGGTAGGGCTGCGCATGCGCGCCGGCGCCGGGACAGGCGGCCACGGCCATGGCGAGGGCGAGCGCCGCAAGCTTCATGCTGCCTCCTTGCCCCGCACGCGATTTGTGACACGGAGCCCGCTCGGGGCAAAGTCAATGCCCTGCTGCCTGCTCGCAGTTCCGCGCGATCTGCGTGTCATAGTCCCGACACGAAGCTGCCCTATCCGCCCGCATCCGATCCGTTGAGGAAGCAAACCGGGCCGCACCGCTTGCCGGCGCAACGCGCCGTCGGCGGTAACGGTCCGTTTCGAGCTTGTTTGTCATGTTCACGATCTTCGAGCGGCTGCTGAAGCCGACAGATTCGCCCGAGCGCACCGCGCCGCCGCCGGGGTTCATTGCGTTCTTCTGGCATTTCGCCCGCCAGGCGAAAGGCCTGTTCGCCGCATTGTTCGCGGCCGGGCTCGTGGTCGCTCTGCTCGATTCCACCATTCCGGTCTTCATGGGGCGGATCGTGACGCTGATCACGGCGAGCCCGCCGCACGAGTTGTTCTCGAAGTTCTGGCCGCATCTTCTGGTGATGGCGCTCGTGCTGCTGATCGCACGGCCGTTTGCGCTCACCACGCAGAACCTGATCGCCAACCAGGCGATCTCGGCAAATGTCTCCAACCGCATCCGTTGGCAAAATCACTGGTACGTGGTGCGGCAGTCGTGGGCATTCTTTCAGAACGATTTTGCCGGCCGGATCGCAAACCGGGTGATGCAGACGGGCCCCGCCATCCGCGAGACGCTGGTCGCGCTCCTCACCAGCGTGTGGTACATCATGGTCTACGGCACGACGGCGATGATCCTGCTCGCATCGGCCGATCCTGTCCTGGCGCTGCCGATCGCGCTCTGGTTTGCCGGCTACCTCTTGATGCTGCGCGTGCTGGTGCCGCGCATGCGCGATCGCTCCAAGGAGGTCTCCGAGGGGCGATCGATGCTTACCGGCCGCATCGTCGACAGCTACACCAACATTCTCACCGTCAAGCTGTTTGCCCGCGCGCGCGAGGAGGATGCCTACGTGCGCGACGCCATCGATCAGCATACCGGCTTGTTCTATCGCTCGCTGCGGCTCAACACGCTGTTCGGCTTCTGCCTGTCCACGCTCAATGCGATGCTGGTCACCGGCACGGGCGCCATGGCGCTCATCCTGTGGACGCGCGGCAAGGTCGAGGTCGGCACCGTTGCCATGGCCCTGCCGCTCGCCTGGCAGATCGTCAACATCGCCGGCTGGGTGGCCTGGCAGATCACATCGATCTTCGAGAACGTGGGCGTGATCCAGGAAGGCATGATGACCATTGCCCGGCCGATCACACTCACCGACCCGGAAGGCGCCGCCGCGCTCAAGGTGACGCGCGGGGAAATCGCCTTCGATGACGTGCATTTCGGATATGGTCGCGAATCCGGAGTGATCGCCGGCCTGAACCTTACGGTGCGGCCCGCGGAGAAGATCGGGCTGATCGGACGCTCGGGCGCGGGCAAATCGACCCTCGTCAATCTGCTGCTGCGCTTCTTCGATCTGGAAGGCGGCCGCATCCTGATCGATGGGCAGGACATCGCGTCGGTCACGCAGGAGAGCCTGCGCGCGCAGATCTCGATGGTGACGCAGGACACGTCGCTCCTGCACCGCTCCATTCGCGACAACATCCGCTACGGGCGTCCGCTGGCGACCGACGCGGAGGTCGTCGCTGCGGCGAAGCTCGCGCATGCGGACGAGTTCATCCGCGAGCTCGAGGACTGGAAGAGGCGCCGCGGCTACGACGCGCAGGTCGGCGAGCGCGGCGTCAAGCTCTCGGGCGGCCAGCGCCAGCGCGTCGCCATTGCGCGCGTCATCCTCAAGGACGCGCCGATCCTGGTGCTCGATGAGGCCACCTCGGCGCTCGACAGCGAGGTCGAGGCCGCGATCCAGTCGAGTCTGGGCACTCTCATGGCTGGCAAGACCGTCATCGCGATCGCGCACCGCCTGTCGACCATCGCGCGCATGGATCGCCTGATCGTGCTCGAGCGCGGGCGGATCGTGGAGCAGGGCACGCATCAGCAGCTGCTGCGTCTGGGCGGTCATTACGCCGCGCTGTGGCGGCGCCAGTCCGGCGGCTTCATCCATCCCGCCATGCAGGCGGCGGGCTGACCGCCCGGGAATAAAGCGCGCGCACGGGCGGTCTATCATGCAGCCGGTGTTCCGGCTCGGCATTCGCACGCTTCCGTGCGGCTCGTCCCGCGTCTGATGTGACCAAGAACCGATGCTAAATCAAGGAGTTGTACAGGCCCCTTTGATTCCCAAAGTCGGCTCGGGCTATGCAGCAGGCGTCTACGAGCTTCGCAACCGGGGCGGTGGTGGGAGCGTGGTGGCAAACGAGGATCAGGCGCGCTTCCGCAACGTCGTGCTGCCGCATCTGCCTGACGCCTATGCGCTCGCGCGGTGGCTCACTGGCAATGCGACCGATGCCGAGGACGTGGTCCAGGAGGCGTGCTTGCGCGCTTTCCGCGGCATCGGCGGCTTTGCCGGCGGCAATGCGCGCGCGTGGTTGCTGACCATTACGCGCAATGCGGCTTACACTTGGTTGACCAGGAACCGGTCTCCGGCCCTGGTCGTGGTCGATGATCTCGAGGAGGTCGAACGCAAGGAGCTGAGCCGGGGAGTGCCGCTGGAAGGATCCCAGACGCCGGAGGCGGCGTTGATCGCAAAGGCGGATGCGACCCGCCTCGAAGCGGCGATTGCAAAATTGCCGGTTCCGTTTCGGGAGGCGTTGGTTCTGCGCGACGTGCAAGGATTGGATTATCGGGAAATCTCGCAGGTGATGAAGGTGCCGATCGGCACGGTAATGTCCCGGTTGGCGCGTGCTCGCAAGCGGCTGATGACTGATATCGGAATGGACATGCCCGCGGGCGAAAGATGAAGACTGAAATGGAAAACGATCCAACCCTGCTGGTTCATGCCTATGTCGATGGCGAGCTCGACCCGGCTCATGCCATCGAGCTCGAGCGCGCGCTCGCGACCAATGCCGAGCTGGCCGCCGAGCGCGAGCGCATTGAGGCCTTGCAGAAGGTCATTCGGGAGCGGTTGACGCCGGTCGCCGTGCCGGCAGGGCTTGCGCGCCGCGTTGATGCTGCGGTCGGGCGGGACCGGCCGACGTTGGGAGGCCTCTTCCCGCGCGGCTTCCCGCGGGCGTCCGCATTCCATGGTCCTTCGTGGGGAGCGCTTGCAGCCTCGGTCATGCTTGCGGTGGTGCTCTCGAGCGGCTCCACCTGGCTCGCGCTCCAGCCGGGAGGTTCAAGCTCCGACGATGTGACCACCGATATGGTCGTCGCCAGCCACCTGCGTGCGCTCCGGGCGCCGCAGCCCGTGGATGTCCCCTCGTCGGATCGTCACACGGTCAAGCCGTGGTTCAACGGGCGCGTGAGCGAGGCGCCGCGAGTCATCGACCTCGGCACCCAAGGCTTTCCCCTCGTCGGCGGGCGTGTCGATGTGATCGGGCGCACCCCGGTGCCGACGCTGGTCTATGGTCGTCGCCAGCACCTGATCAGCCTCCTGGAAATCCCGCAGCCGCAGGCAGGGACGCCCGCGCCGGAGCGGCGCTCCATCGCGGGCTACAACATTCTCAGCTGGACGCAGAACGGCGTTGTCTATTGGGCAGTGTCCGATGTCGCGCTGCCCGATCTTGAGGCCTTCGCCAAGGCGTTCCGTGAGGCGGCGGGCTGACCTCAGGCCAGCAGTCCCGGCATCGGTTTGGCGCGGGAGCTGTCGGGAAAAATCTTGGTCGAAAGCGCCGCCTCCTCGAGACGCAGGTGGTCCTTGAGCACGCCCTTGAGCACGCTGCGCAGATCCGTTGTCGGCTTGAGATCGCGGCCTTCGTGGAGGTTGGCGGGCTTGAGCCCCGGCCAATCCGCCACCACGCGCCCACCCTTCAGCGCACCGCCCACGAGCAAGGCAATGGTTGCGGTGCCGTGATCGGTGCCATCAGTGCCGTTGATCCGGGCGGTGCGGCCAAACTCGGTGATCACCGCGACCACCGTCTCCCGCCACGCTTCTTTCATCTCCGATTCGATTGCGGCGATCGCGCCATCGAGCGCGGCGAGCAGGTTGGCGAGCCGCCCATTCACGGCGCCCTCGTCGGCATGGGTGTCCCAGCCATCGAACGCGAGCGCGCCGACGCGGGGGCCGTCGGGCCGCGCGAGAAACTTGGCTGCTGCCCCGGCCGATTCGGCAAAATACGCTCGCACCTGGCCGGCGCCCGCAGCGCGCGGTTGCTGGGCATCCATCCCGCCGGCGCGGGCGATGGTGGCGAGCCCCAGTCGCTCTTCCAGCGCCCGCGCCAGCACGGGATCCGTATGGCGATAGAGATCGAGTACCCGCGTCAGGGTGTCATCGCTTGCCGGCGGCAGCCGCCGCGGCGTCCATGACATGACTGGCGCCGGTCCGCGTACGACGAGAGGCGCAATCGGGCCAATTGCGAAAGCGTCCTTGCTGCCGCCTGCCGCATGTCCACCTGGTTGCAGCGCGGCCAGCGCGCGGTTGAGCCAGCCGCTGTCGGCCGCCCCGGGTGAGCCAACCCCGCTTTCCAGCACGTCCTGGCCATCGAAATGTGAGCGCTCGCGGTACGGCGTTGCCACCGCATGCACGATGGTCGCGCTGCCTGCCTTGTAGAGGCGGTGAAGGTTGGGCATCGCGGGGTTCAGCGCAAAGAAGGAGTCGAGCGGCAGCGCCGGCGCGGCACTTCCGAGGAGAAGCGCCTTTTCGCCGCGCAGCCGCGCCCATTCGGGGTCTCCGACCGGGGCCACGGCGGCCAGGCCATCGAGCGCTCCGCGCAAGACGACAACCAGCAAGCGGGGGTCACGGCCTTCTGCGCGCGCGAGCCTTGGCACATAGGCCCAGGCGAAGAGCGCGCCCGAAGCCAGCAGGAGCTCGCGGCGGCTCGGAGCATGTCGTGTCATGGGCTTACCTCTTCCTGCGTCCCACGCCGGAACGTCGAATTGCGCATGGTGGTCTCATCTGCGTTGAAACTCCGGCGCCATGAAAAGAAGCGCGAGCGCCTGTGGACGGCTTTCCGCGCGGGCAACCGCCTGGCGCGTCTCGCTCGAGGCGAGCGGACCGAGCGTCTCCTCCAACATCTGCCGCGGCTCCGCCTCCACCGGCATGCGCCGCGCAAGCTGATTGGCGATGTCGAGGCGCTGCGAAAGGCCATCCAGCCAGGGGCTGCTTTCGTCGGCGAAACCCTTTGGAGCCGAGGGCCGCCACAGCGGCTCGCCCAGCAGGTTCTGCGCCTGCATGATCGGCCCGATCTCGGGCGGGGTCGTGTCTGCCGCCCGCAACGCGCCGATGATCCATTCGCTCGGACGCTTGAGCTTGACGCGCGTCGTGTCCCAGGCTTCCGGCGCCGTCACCAGCGCCTTGGCGAGCTCCCTGAGATTGCCATCGGTATCACGAAACCGCCTGGCGAGCCGCTGCACCAGCGCCTCCGGCGGGTCATCGGCGATGAAATGCCGCGCGAGCTTGGTGGCGACATGCTTGGCGGTCGCGGGATGTCGCGCCAGTGCCGCCAGCACGGCGCGCCCCTGCTCAGCCCCACCCTCGGGATAACTTTTGCCGATCACGCTGTGCGTGCCCGGCTCGTGCATTCGCGGGTTGAACTGGAACTCGCCTGCGCGCGCAGAGTCCTGGCGCGGCGGCACCACGGTCCAGCCGGTGATGACGTTGGCGAAGCTGGTCACATCCTGTTGCGTGTAGACGGTGCGCACACCGAGTGTGTGCAGCTCCAGTATCTCGCGCGCCAGATTCTCATTGAGGCCGCGCTTCTGTCTCATTCCGGCGATCGACCCGGGTCCGATCGAACGTGCATTATCGAGATAGATGAGCATGGCGGGATGCGATTCGGCAGCCAGCAGCATGTCGCCGAATCGCCCCAGGACATGCGCGCGAATGGCTTCCCGCTCGTAAGCGCCGCAGATCGGACGCACATTGCCCTTGTCGGCGGACACGCAGAAATGGTTGGACCAGAACCAGACCAGCCGCTCCACGAACCCGATCTTTGCCGCCACTGCCGCACGAATGCGCGCACTTGCCTCTTCAAGATAAAGCTGCTGCGGCACACCGGGACCGGGCTTCGGCGCCGCGCTCGCCGGCGTCGCTGCCGCAGGCTCTCCTGCGCGGGGCGCTGCGCCGTCGCGCCGCTTTTCCGCGCTGTCCTCGCGCGCGGCTCGCTCGACAAGCCGGCGCGCGCGCTGCTCCTGGCGGAATCGGAAGGCGGCGCGCGCACCTTCTGCGCTGGTGAGCAACGCTGGATTGTTGATGCGGCCGCCATCGGCGGCCTGGATCTCGGCGATGAGTGCGCCGCGCGGGTCTGTAGCAATGGCAGCGATCGACCCCGCGCGCGGACCCAGACCGAAACGATGCAGACACAGCGCAGCTTCGAGCTTCGCATCAAGGGCCATGCGTTCGTGCTCCTCTCCGCCAACGCACGCCGTCCCCATCGCGATGGTCCGGGACGGCGATGTCAACATTGCGGCGAGCAGCCTTTCCACATCATGACCGCAAGATGAAAATTTGGCAGGGCGGGCGACGTTATCGCCCCGGCGGATTCTGCATTTCTGAATGACAGATGAACGGAGCGGGCCTCGGATGGATTTATTTTCGAATCCTCACTGTATCGTTTTCGTAAACGCGCTCATGTGTGCCTCACGATTCAATCTGTGCGACTCGCAAACAGTTGTGTGCTCCTCGCGCGGACGTGCTAGGCTGGAGAGGGCGGCCTTCGGATCGGGCCAGCCAGGTCATCCGTCCGGTTCAGGGAACCTCTCCTCGCGACGGTGCCAGCAATTCCGTCTCCATGCCTCGCGGATTGAACGCAGGAGATATCGATGCGGGATTCCCCTAAACGCACAGCTCTGCTCCTTGTGGCTGCGCTTGCGCTGACGCCCGTGCTTGCGCCTGCGTCAAGCCTCGCGCAGACGGATCCGCCGGCAGCGCCGGGTCCGACGGCAGCGCTCGGGCCCTACAAGCCCGTCCCCATCACGCTCCCGCCGGCCATCAATGATGCGAGCTTCGATGCATTCCGCAAACAGCTTGGCGAGATCGCAAAAATTAAGGATCGCGCTGCGCTCGCTGAGCTGATTTCACCAAGCTTCTTCTGGCAGCCGGAAAACACCGATATCGCCGACAAGAAGCTGTCTGCTATCGACAATGCTGCCAAGGCACTGGGCCTCGACGGTGCCGATGCCATCGGCTGGGACGCCCTCGCCGAATACGCTTCTGAGCCGACCACGATGCCCGACCCTCAGCAGCGCAATGGTGTGTTCTGCGCGCCAGCCGAGCCTGCGTTCGACGAAAAGGCAGCCGACGAGCTTGCGGCTGCCACCCAGACCGATGAATCCGATTGGGTTTTTCCGATCCGCGACGGCATCGAAGTGCGCTCGGCCGCAAAGCGCGAGGCCGAGGTGATCGACAAGCTCGGACTTCATCTCGTTCGGGTGCTTCCCGACGACTCGCCGCTCAACGCCGTGCTTGCGGCGTTCGTCAAGGTGATGAGCCCGGCCGGGAAGGTCGGCTATGTGCCGCTCGACCTGGTCCGCTCTCTTGGCGGCGAGCAGTTGTGCTACGTGAAAGAGGTATCCGGCTGGAAGATCGCCGGTTTTCGTGGCGGCGAGCCGAACCATTAAATAAGTACGGAGGAGAGAGAATGTCGCGAGCCCACCTCGCAGTGCTGGCAGTTGCCCTATTGGCCTCCACCACGACGGCGCAGGCGCAGCGCCCGCAATTTCAAACGACCAAGGTCGACGGTACCGACAACGTCTACATCTTCCGTTACGGGAATCATCAGTCGATGTTCGTGGTCACCAGGGATGGCGTCATCGCCACGGATCCGATCGGGCTCGCCCGCCCGCAGGCGGTGACAGCGTATGTCGAGGAGATCAAAAAGATAACCGACAAGCCGGTCAAATACGTTATCTACAGTCACCACCATTATGATCACATTGCAGGCGGCAAGCCGTTCAAGGACCAGGGTGCGGTCTTCGTCGCGCACGAGAATGTCAGGAAGCGGCTTGCTCCCCTTGCGGACCCGGACACGGTGTTGCCGGACAGGAACGTCGGCAATGGCGGCACCGTGATCACGCTGGGCGGCACCCGCCTCGAATTGCACTACGTCGGGCGCAACCATTCCGACAGCTCGCTGGTCATGCGGCTGCCGAAGGAGAAGACCATATTCGCCGTCGATTTCCTCCCGGTAGGGCAGGTGCCCGGAATCGCCATGGTCGATTCGAACCCGCTGGAGTGGGAGGATTCGATCAAGAAGGTCCTGGCCATGGATTGGGAGCGCCTGATTCCCGGCCATCCCGGTCCAGGCGACCGGCTCGGCACCAAGGAGGATGTGCAGAACTTGCTGGTCCTGCTGCAGGACGCCTCGGCCGAGGTGAAGACAGCTGCGCGCGCCGGCAAGTGCTGGGAGACGGCGGAGAAGGAGTTCAAGCTGGTGAAATATGCAAGCTGGCCGGGATATGAGAACGGCCTGCCATTCCTCGCGCGCCGCTACTGTGCGCTTTGGGGCCGCGGCACGGAATAGCCGGGATGATCATCGAGTCTCGTAGGGTGTGCAAAATCGCCTTACGCGGTGGATCAGCGTGCGCAACGGCACCTAAGCGATTTTGCGCACGCTGTCAGTGCATTGATTGGCGCCGTTGCACACCATACGATTTCGTGACGCAGTCGGGATAGCCGGGATGATCATTGAGAGCCAGAACGACGTGACGGCGGCGGTGCTGGCCGAGCTGACACGTGCGCCGAATGCCAGATTTCGCGAGATCATGTCGGTGCTGGTTCGCCACCTGCATGATTTCGTGCGCGAGGCCAAGCTCACGGAGGAGGAGTTTCAAGCGGCGCTCGCCTATGTCGTTGCCATCGGCAAGCACAGCAACGAAACCCACAATGAGGCGGTGCTGATGGCAGGCTCGCTCGGACTATCGTCACTGATCTGCCTGCTCAACAATGGAAATCGGGGAACAACGGAGACCGACCAGAACATGCTCGGCCCGTTCTGGCGGATGCAGTCGCCAACGACTCAGAATGGCGACTCGATCGTGCGTTCCGCAACGCCCGGTCCTGCGCTGTTCGCCCATCTCTCGTTCCGGGATGCGCAGGGCAAGCCGATCGTCGGCGCCGAGGTCGATATCTGGCATTCTTCGCCGGAAGGCTTTTATGAAAACCAGGATCCGGTCCAGGCCGACATGAACCTGCGCGGCAAATTCCTCACCGACCAGAATGGCAGCATCAGCTTCCGCAGCGTGAAACCGGCTGGATACCCCATTCCAATCGATGGTCCCACCGGCGAGCTGCTCCGCGCGCAAGGTCGCCATAACATGCGGCCCGCCCATCTGCATGTGCTGGCCAGCAAGGAAGGCTTCAAGACGCTGATCTCGCAGCTTTATGTGCCCGACGACCGGTTCATAGAGAGCGACGTGCAGTTCGGCGTGACCCGTCACCTCCTTGGCAAGTACGTGCGACACGACAACGAGAAGGCGCCGGCTGCAGACGTTCAGGGCACGTGGTACTCGCTCAATCACACCTTCATCATGGAGGCCGGCCAGAGCCGTCTCCCGCGTCCGCCAATTACCGGCAAGGCGCGAGGCGAACGCCCCCGGATTCCGCATCTTGCGTGAGCTGCGGCGGAGTGACGGCGAGTGTCGTAGCCCCGCTGACCGCTTGGCGAAACCCGGGAAAGGACTCGCGAAGTCTTGGCGGTGACCCCCGGATTTCGCTGCGCTCAATCCGGCCTAAAAGCTACGCCTCCAAAGCCGAGAGCCTAAGGTGTGTCAGCGCGCCGCCGCTGCCGCGCGCTCGACCGAAGCCGCAGTCTGGCCAAACAGGATGGCGCGCTCCTCGGCGGTGCGGATGCCGCCGACATTCGGGTTGACGGCCTTCGCCTTCTCGTAGGCGCGCTCGACCGCGGGCCGCGCGCGCACCGCCTCGAACCAGCGCTTGAGGTGCGGGAAATCCGCGATGTTCTGACCCTGCCGCTCGTACGGCACGATCCAGGGATAGATTGCCATGTCCGCAATCGAGTAATCGCCCGCAACGAAGGGCCGGTCGGCCAGGCGCTTGTTGAGCACTCCATAGAGCCGATTAACCTCGTTCCGATAACGATCCATGGCGTAAGGGATCTTCTCCACGGCATAATTGCTGAAATGATTGTTCTGTCCGGCCATTGGCCCGAGATTGCCCATCTGCCAGAACAGCCATTGGATGGCATCGATCCGCGCACGCGGATCGCGTGACAGAAATCGGCCGGCCTTCTCCGCGAGGTAAACCAGGATGGCGCCCGACTCAAACACGGTGACAGGTTCGCCACCATGGGCAGGCGCGTGGTCAACGATGGCAGGGATACGGTTATTCGGGGATACCGCAAGAAAGTCCGCCTTGAACTGCTCGCCCTTGCCGATGTTTATGGGGATGAGCTTGTAGGGCGTCGCGGTCTCCTCCAGAAAGATCGTGATCTTGTGGCCGTTCGGCGTCGTCCAATAATACACGTCGATCATCAACTTGTTCCCTTGCTGCTGCCGTCCGTCAGATCATGCTGTAATCGCATTGGCAATGGAAGCACCGCCAGCGCTGCCGGCCGTTCAAGGCCGAGCGCGCATGGCTCCTCTTCCGATCCGGCATTCGCCGCAATTGCACGTTGACGTGACATCGAGCCTTGCGACATGCGTCCAGCCAAGCGTGTCACCATGATCGCGCATCATATCTGAGCTCCTTCACGGGATCATGATCGGGTGCGTAGCGATGGTTCTTTGTCACCGGTTGCGCGCGAGCAGGGCCATCATTCGGCGGCGGCCGACCAGGGCATTGGGTGGGGTCCTGGCCCCAATCGTCGATGTGGCGCGGCGCTGGTTCTGTTGCAATTGGGCAACAGGGTGGGGTTTTGCGCAAGGTCATATGGCATCGTCTGCCGACGCCTCCCGCCGGGCGGATACAGGACTGATTCTCCTGAAAAAAGGTTGCGTTGCGCAGTCCTGCAACGGTTCAGCATGACGGCAGCCCACACGGCGGTGCATCGCGGTTTTGGACGGCAATTCAATGGGTTGGGATGTGGTACGGATTTAGTCAATCAGTGCGGTTTGGAGTTTCGATTGGCGGTGAAACTTAAAGAGTCCCGTACTGTGTCTTTTGCGCACTAGAGCGCCGCGACTGTTTGTGTTTGTAATCGCGATGGTTCAGCGCAGGGATCTGAAACACAGGGGGTACCCAATGAAGAAAGTTCTCTTTGCTCTGGTTGCAACCATCGTCGCCGTGAGCGTCTCTGGTTGCGTCGGCATCGGCAAGGGCAAGGCCCCACCGGTCGTCACCAAGGGCTAATGTTAACCGATAGGGCCGGCGTCATGCCGGCCCTATTCGGGTCTTTGGGCGGGACGGGGCGGTCATCGAGAGGCCGGTCTGTTCCGTTGAAGTGCTAGGAGGGGACAATGCAACACAATTCAGAAAACAGAAACAGCCTTCGCCTCGCGGTCGCCTTGTGCGCGCTTGCGATCTCGGCCGGGCTGGAAATGTCGAGCGCGCAAGCGCAAACCATTATCGCTGAGGAGCCAAGTCCGGCTACTACCGGCAGCGCGATTGCCAACGCCGCCCCGCCCGCGCCGGCGGCAGAAGCGCCGGCAGCAGCGCCGGAAGTGACGCTCAACCCGGTTGAGGTGCATCCCGCCAAGCCCGCGGAAACGGCGCCCGATCCGTCGCGGCCATATTTCATCGAGTTCCGCGCGCGGGCCGCCTACAACTACGGACATGCCTTCGTGGTGCATGGAAAGTTCGGCGAGCCGATCACGAAGAGATCCGTTGTGGGGCTGCATCCCGCCGGCGAGTCGCCCGTTCCGTGGATGATCGGTCACATCGTGCCGGTTCCGTCCGAGACAGGATGGAGCGACGGCGACGTGGGCTACAACGACAAATACATCACCGCCAAGTACCGCGTTTATCTGACCGAGGCCGAGTACCGGGTCCTGCTGGCGAAGATGCGCCAGATGCAGGCCAGCTCGCCGGTGTGGAGCGCGACCATGTACAACTGCGTTGCCTTTGTCGGGGACATCGCAGCCTTCCTCGGCATGCAGCATCCGTTCCACTGGGTGATGCCCAAGGAGTACATTGAAGGCATCAGGAGAATGAACGGCGGCCGCACGCAACTGCCTGCCGCATGGCTCGCCTCGAAGAATCCGCAGCTGGCGCGCCAGCAGGCGCTGCATCAGGTGGCCGCACATCCGGCGCAGCCCGAGCCCGCCGCCGCGCAACCGCAGGCGCAACAGCCGACTCCGGCGCGCCGGGCTGCCGTGACCCGGACAGCTGCTCCGCGTCCCGCCGATCCGACCTACGCGGGCGTGCAGTAAGCCACCGCAGAAAGCCCTGCGCGGAAATCGCGCCGGGCTTTTTGTCGCGGGTTCAATGTCGATGGGCTCAACGCGCCGAGATAGGCGATTGCGGGACGCGGTCGCGTATCTGCTGGGCCCTAAGTTTGTTGACGCGTAACGCCGGAATTGTTAGAAAGCCCACCTGACAGAACTGCACAGGAAGCCCGGGCGGAAATCGCGCCGGGCTTTTTTTGCTTGGCGCGTTCGCCTTTTTCTCATGGTGTCGGCGCGAGGCGCCAGCGCGTTTACGCGCGTACGTGAGAAGCGCCAGGTTGGTCGAGCTTGCGAGTCCCAACATGGGGCATTTGGGTGGGGAGTTGGGGTCTCGTTACGAACTCGACCTAAACCACGGCTGTCTGCGCGACGCGCTATGCCTCGCCCGCCTGCGTTTGGCAGAACGAACCCAAGGATGCGCATTGGCCCCGTGTGGCAGAACGAACCCGAGGGATGCGCGTTGGCACCGTCGGGCAGAACGAAGCGGAGGATGCGCGTTGTCTGGCAGAAAACGAACCCGAGAATGCGCGTTGGCACCGTCGGGCAGAACGAAGCGGAGGATGCGCGTTGCTGGCAGAACGAACCCGAGGGATGCGCGTTGGCACCGTCGGGCAGAACGAAGCGGAGGATGCGCGTTGTCTGGCAGAACGAACCCGAGAATGCCCGTTGGCACCGTCTGACAGAACGAACCCGAGCATCCTGGCGACAGAATTGGCAGAACGAACCCGAGCTTGATGACCGCATTGGGCTGCCCGCCGCCTGCGGGTACAACATCGTGTCTCAGGCAAGGGCCACCCCACCTGATATTCCCTGTTCCGGCCCCTGTTATTTCCCTGCCTTCCTCTGTTATTTGTCCGCGCGTTTGCATCTAGTGCTCTGATTTCTTTAGCTTTTTTGCAGGCTTGCCTCTCGCGGGCGGGCCATTTTCCAAGATTGTAGGGACGCTTGGGTGGAGTGCACCCTTGGCTGAGACACGAGCGGCACAGTTACCGAGCGCTCGGCCCGGCGCCTACTCCGCCGTCCAGCCGCCGTCGAGGACCAGTGCCGAGCCGGTCATCAGCGAGGAGGCCTCGGAAGCGAGAAAGATGATGGCGCCTGTGAGCTCCTCGAGCTGGCCGAGGCGGCCGAGCTTGATCTTCTGCAGGACCTCGGCGCGAAAGGTCTCGTTCTGGAAGAATGGCCGCGTCATGGGTGTCTCCAGGAAGGTCGGACCGAGACTGTTGACGCGGATGCGGTGCGGCGCGAGCTCGATCGCCATTGCCTTGGTGAAGCCCTCCATGGCGTGCTTGCTGGCGCAGTAGACGCTGCGGCGCGCGGCGCCCACGTGACCCATCTGCGAGGACACGTTGATGATGGAGCCGGCGCGGCCGGCCTCGATCAGCCGGCGCGCCACCGCCTGCGCCATGAAGAAGGCGGCGCGCACGTTGAGAGCGAAGATGGCATCAAAGTCGCCCGCGGTGACCTCGACGAAAGGCATCGGACGGTTCATCCCGGCATTGTTGACGAGAATGTCGAACGGCTCGGTCTGCGCGATGGCAGCGCTTGCCGCCGGGATATCGGTCACATCGATGCGCAGCGCCGCCGCTGCTTCCCCACGCGCGCGGATCGCCTCCGCCGCTGCCTCAATCTCGGAGGCGGTGCGTGCGGCAAGCGTCACATGCGCGCCCGCCTGTGCCAGTGCGGAGGCTGCCGCAAGCCCGATGCCGCGTCCAGCGCCGGTGATCAGTGCGCGCCTGCCATCGAGGCGAAACGAGGGTGTCTTCACTAGCTCGATATGTGTTGTAGTCACGGAACCTTGTTTGGTAGGGCGGATTAGCGCAGCGTAATCCGCCGTGTATGGGGTCGGTGGGTTACGTCGAGCAATGCACCCCTAACCCATCCTCGATGTCGCTGCGCTCACTCGGCCGCCTGGGCATAGGCGACGTTGCGGCCGCCATAGCGGCGCACCCGCACATTGGCCTGCTCGGCATGCGCGAAGAAACCTTCGAGAATGCACAGCCGCGAGCAATATTCCCCAACCAGCGTCGATGCTTCGTCGGTGAGCACCTTCTGATAGGTGCAGGTCTTGAGGAACTTGCCGACCCAAAGTCCGCCGGTATAGCGCGCCGCCTTGCGCGTCGGCAGTGTGTGGTTGGTGCCGATCACCTTGTCGCCGTAGGCGACATTGGTGCGTGGACCGAGAAACAGCGAGCCGTAGTTTCTCATGTTGGCGAGGAAATAATCGGGATCGCGCGTCATCACCTGCACGTGCTCGGAGGCGATGCGGTCGGCCTCGCGCACCATCTCCTCGATATCGTCGCAGACAATGACCTCGCCGAAATCTGCCCACGCCTTGCCGGCGGCGTCGGCGGTCGGAAGGATGGCAAGGAGCCGCTCGACCTCGCGTAGGGTGTCGCGCGCAAGCTTCTCGGAATCGGTGATCAGGATCGCGGGGGAGGTGGGGCCGTGCTCGGCCTGGCCGAGCAGATCGGTCGCGCACATCTCGCCGTCGACGCCGTCGTCGGCGATGATCAGCGTCTCGGTCGGCCCCGCGAGCAGGTCGATGCCGACGCGGCCGAACAGCTGCCGCTTGGCCTCTGCGACATAGGCATTGCCGGGACCCACGATCATGTCCACGGCCGCGATGGTCTCGGTGCCAAGCGCCATGGCTGCCACGGCCTGCACGCCGCCCAGCACATAGATTTCATCCGCGCCGCCAAAGTGCATGGCGGCGACAATGGCAGGATGCGGGCCGCCCTTGAACGGTGGCGCGCAGGCAATGATGCGCTTTACGCCGGCCACGCGCGCGGTCACGATCGACATGTGGGCGGAAGCCACCATGGGATAGCGCCCGCCCGGCACGTAGCAGCCGATCGAGCCGACCGGGATATGGCGGTGGCCAAGCACGACGCCGGGCAGGGTCTCGACCTCGAGCTCGCGCAGCGTCTCCTTTTGCTTCTGTGCGAAATTGCGCACCTGCGCCTGGGCGAATCTGATGTCATCGAGCTCGCGCCGCGCGAGCTTGCCTATGGCGCGCTCGATTTCGGCGGCGTCGAGCCGGAAGCTTGCCGGGGACCAGCTGTCGAGCCTCTCGGAAAGAGCGCGCACCGCCGCATCACGGCCGACCTCCACCTCCGCGAGGATCGCTTCCACGGTCTCCCGCACCTTGGCGTCGGCGGCCTTGACCGCGCCAGCGTCCATTCCGCGCTTGAGATAACGGGCCATAGCGTCCTCCAGCTTACTGTGTCGCGGCGGGCGACAGATCGTCAGATATTATAGCGGGGAAGCGCGTCTAAATGCGTCGCACGCGCTGCCCTACCACGGGGTACCGAGAACGCGCTATCATTTTGCCCGCAAGCGCGAGCGCTCACTCGAGCGAGGAGGGGTGAATGGCCAGCATCGACAGGTTCAACGAGCATTGCTGGAAGGATGTCATTCCGCAGGCCGACCTCGAGCTTTATTCCGGCTGGCGGCGCGAGACCTCCGTGGGCGAGCGGCCGGCGCTGATCGCGATCGATCTCTATGATCTCGTCTATCGCGGCGGAGCGCATCCGCCCCCCGAGCTCAACGAGCGCTACCCCAACAGCTGCGGCATCTTTGCCCACCGCGCCATTGCGCCGACCAAGCGGCTGTTCGCCGCCGCACGGCGCGCCGGCATTCCCGTCTTCTTCTGCACGCAGGACACGCGCGCTAACAACCGGCCGCCGGGCGCCACCTCGACACGCCGCCAGCGCCGCGTGGCGCCCGACGGCTATGCCATCTACCACGAGTTCACGGTCGAGCCGAGCGACGTGGTGATCTGGAAGCAGCGCGCCAGCATCTTCCAGGGCACGCCGCTCGTGTCGCATCTGTCGCTGATCGGCGTGCGCAGCCTCATTGTCTGTGGCGAGAGCACCTCGGGCTGCGTGCGCGCGAGCGTGGTTGACGGCTATTCCAGCGGCTTTCACGTCACGCTGGTCGAGGAATGCACCTTTGATCGGGCCGAGCTCACGCACAAGGTGAACCTGTTCGACCTCGCGCACAAATACGCCGACGTCATGCATGTGGACGAGGTCATCGCCCACCTCGACGGCCTCGGCATGGCCCGCGCCGCCGAATGAGGCGAGACAGTCACGCTTCGTCGAGCCGGATCGAGAAGCCGTAGCGCTGGCCTCGGTTCACGCGACTGGGCTGCAGGAAGCGCTGCGCTATCCGTTCACGGCTCCGCCCGCAGGTTGGCCGCGCGAATAACTTTCGCCCAGCGGGCCGTTTCCTCCCTGATGATGGCCGCGAACTCGTCGGGCGTGTTGGCCACCGGCACGAAGCCGATTGCATCGAGGCGTTCCTTGATCTCGGGCGTCGCGACGATGCCCTTGATCGCCTGATGCAGCCGCTCGACGATCTCCTTCGGCGTGCGCGCGGGAGCCAGCACGCCCAGCAGGGTGTCGGCCTCCTGGCCCGGAAAACCGGCTTCCGCAATGGTTGGCACGTCAGGCAGCGCCGGCGATCGCTGTGTGCTGAGGACGGCAAGGCCGCGCAACTTGCCCTCCTTCACCTGCGGCACCGCGGGGGCAAGCACGACGAAGGCAAACGGCGTGTGTCCGCCCAACGTTGACTGGATCGCCGGCGCAGAGCCGTTAAACGGCACGTGTACAAGCTCGGCCCCGAGCGAGAGCTTGAACAGCTCGCCGCAGAGGTAAGGCGTGGTCCCCATTCCCGCGGACGCAAAGCTGTACTTGCCGGGATTGGCCTTGATCAGCGCGGCGAGCTCTTGCACGTTCTGCACCGGCAGCGAGGGGTTCGCGACCAGCACGTTGGGGGCGTAGGCCGGCAGCGTGACCGCCACGAAGTCCTTTGCCTGGTCGTATGGGACCTTGGGATAGAGGCTGGGATTGACCATGTAGCTCGACGAGACGAGCACGAGCGTGTACCCGTCGGGATTGGCGCGTGCCGCGGCTCCCATGCCGAGATTGCCGCCCGCCCCCGGCTGGTTCTCCACATAGAATTGCTTTCCCAGCTGCTCGCCGAGCTTCTGGGCAAGAAGACGGGCGACAATGTCAGCCGGGCCGCTCGGCGCAAACGGCACAATCACGCGCACGGGGCGGCTCGGATATGAGCCGGCCTCTTGCGCCTGAATCCTGGTGCCGGCGAGCAGGCAGGCCGCAATCAGAAAAACGCGTGCCAGCATGTTTGTCATTCCATGGCTCGTCGGCCTCAGCCGCGGACCCAGCGTAGCGGCTCATCCCATCCGGCGTAAGCAGCGACCAGGGCCAGTGCTTGGGCGCGCCGGCGGCGACGATGACCGCCATGCCGATGACAACCAGGGCGGACATGCCATCGGCCAGGCGAGGGCTCGCGCACGGGGCCAGACCGCGACACGGCAAACGTGCGCGGCAAAATCAGCCAGACCAGCGACAGAGTGCAGGGCCGCTGCGCCGGACGATCGTGCGAGGAAGCTACATCGAGCTCGACAGGAACTCGCCGACCCCGAGCGGCGGGCGTGGCGCATCGCGCAGCGAGCTAGCGGCGGCCGGCCATAGCCGGGAGGGCACCGCGGTCGGCGTTGCGGGCAGGCTGGCCTCGGCCGGAGCCGCGGCGGCCGCCGTGGCTCGCGGGACGTCGGCCGGCGCAGGGCTGGCTGGCGTTGCACCAGGGCTGGGCGCCCATGCGGGCGGCGGAACACGCGCGGGCTCCCATGCGGGAGGCTGCTCGCGGGCGGGCTCCCATTCGGATGCGACTGCCGCGGTGTGCGCCGGCGGGGTGTCGATGTGTTGCTTCGCCTCGCCCGTCGACGGGTGACTTGCCTTCTGCTCCTTGCGCGCGGGTGCGGCAGAAGCAGCCTTGACGGGCTTGACCGCGGTGGCCGCGGGGGCCGACGCGGCTGCAGCCGGGACTGCGGCTGCAGCCGGGACTGCGGTTGCGGCAGGGGCAGCGCTGTGCGCGTCGGATGCGCTGCGAAGCTGCTCCACCAGCGCCACCCCTTCCTCGCGCACGTACCGGATCATCTGCGCGTCGGCGGGCGCAAGTTGGACCACCGCAGGCGCCGGCGGGCGCGGCGGCTCCCGCGAGTTGCCGAGCAGCAGCGCGGCAAACGCGCTGGCCCCGGCGGCCCCGGCAATCTCGAGGGTTTTCGTGACGAATCTCGCTAGGCGCGGAAACCGTGCAAGCATCCCGTTTACCCCTTCCAAATTAAAACGAGCTGTTGTTTTTCAAACACCCGTTTTAGGCAAAAAAGCGGCTTTTGGGGAGAAAAAACCGGAAAACGAACGGGCGGTATGACAGTGTAGGGTGCGCCCGAAGTGCACGCCACCGGCGCGGTGCGGTTACCTTCGCCATGGCGCGATCGGGGGCCGCTATCCTTGGGTCTGCGCCAATAGTCCGCCGGCCGCCCAGCGAGCGATCATATCGGCGAGCCCGTCCACGAAATCCTGGTCGAGCTTGAACCCGAGCGGCGGTCGCGAAAGCTGCTCGCAATTGCGCACGAAGATGCTGCACTGGCCGAACAGCCAGAGTGCGCCCAGCACCGCCTCGTGCTCGGTCGCGCCCGGTGGCAGGAAGCGGCGCACCAGCGCGGCGGCGCCGACGAGGTAAGGGCCTGCGTCCTCGGCCATGAACTTGCGGAACGCGGGGGTCGGTCGCACCGTCTCCCAATTGAAGATGCGCAGATACTGGCTCATCTCGTCGCGCGCCAGCATCGGCCGCAGCTGGCGCCCGATAAAGGCGCGCAGCGCTTCCTCGCGCGCAACACTTGCCGGCGCCTGTGTCGCCGTGGCGTCCGCGCGGAGCAGTGTCTCCAGCGCGGAGTGCAGGACCGCCCGATAGAGACCCTCCTTGCTGCCGAAATGATAGTTGATGGCCGCCTGGTTGACATCGGCCTTGGCGACGATGGTGCGGATGCTCGCCCCCTCATAGCCGTCCTCGGCGAACACGCGAACCGCCGCCTTGAGGATCTTGCTGCGCGTGACCTCGGAAGGGCGCGTCGACATTGCCGGCTCTCTTTTTCAAACGACCGTTCGAATGGGTTTATCGAGGAACCAGTCCGGGATCAAACGCTTTTTGCTATTCAGCACTGTCAAACCCCAGCCACACTGCAGTCATACACGTTCCGCTCCAACCGGACACCCCACTCGTGTTTCAGCTCAAGTCTATTTTGCAAGATGGCCCGCCTTCGGAAGGCAATGCCTCGCCGGGTCAAATCAGCTGGAATTACGATCGTGCCGAGATCGTTCTCGATGGCATCGTGCATGCCGTCGGCATCATGCTCGGGCTCACCGGTGCCGTGGCGCTCGTCGTCATCGCCGCGCGATCATGGCCGGTGACAATCGCCCCCGCCATCATCTACGTGGTTGCGCTTGTCGCGATGCTTGGGATCTCCGCCGCCTATAATATGTGGCCTGTCTCGCCAACCAAATGGCTGCTGCGCCGCTTCGATCATTCCGCCATCTATCTCTTGATTGCGGGAACCTACACTCCTTTTCTGTCGCTCATGAAGAGCGGTCTCGCGAGCGCAGGCCTCACCATCGGGATCTGGTCGAGCGCGCTTGTCGGCATGTCCCTGAAGCTTGCGTTACCTGGCCGCTTCGACCGGTTGTCGGTTGCTCTCTACCTGCTGCTGGGCTGGATCGGCATTTTCGCGTACGACCATGTGGCGGCAGTTGTCCCGGCCATCAGCCTTTGGCTGCTTGCGATCGGCGGCGCTCTTTATTCCTTGGGTACCCTGTTTCACCTCTGGGAGCGACTGCGCTTTCAGAACGCCATCTGGCACGGCTTTGTTTTGTTGGCTGCCGGCTGCCACTATGCCGCGGTCCTCGCCTGCCTGCCATGGTTGTAGGGCGGATTAGGCGCGCGCTTGCGCGCCGTAATCCGCCATCACACCCGCACGTCGCGACGAGATGCTCATGTTCAAGCCGCCCGCGCCATCACGCGGCACGCCCGGACGCGAGCTCGGGTTTTGCGCGCAGCTTGTCCACCGCGTCGGCCAGCACCTCGCAGCCGAGCACGATGTCGGCTTCCGCGGTGTTCTCCGTGATGTCGTGGCTGCGGCCGCGGATGCTGGGCACGAACAGCATCGCGGCCGGGATGAAGCGCCCCAGCACCATGGCGTCATGGCCGGCGCCGCTTGGCATCGAGACCGGCTCCTCGCCATGGGTCCTCGCCGAGGCAGCAAGCACCGCGGCCAGATCCTTGGCCAGCGGTGTGGGCGCAACCCGCGCCATTGATTCAATCTCAGGCGGGGAAAGACCACCACTTGTTTGCTCTACCCAGGTGCGCAAATGGCGCTCCATCTCATCGAGCGCCAGCGGGTCGGTGTGGCGGAACTCGATCACCATCTCGCCCTGGCTCGGCACCACGTTTGGGGCGCCCGGCCGGAAGTCGATACGGCCAATATTCCAGAGCGTGTCGGCGCCTCCCAGGCGCGGCAGCTCCTGCGCAGCCCGTGCGGCAAGCCGCAGCAGTGCGGCGCCCGCGTCCTTGCGGTTGGCCATGGGCGTTGTGCCTGCGTGGTCGGCCTGGCCGTGGGTGCGGATGCGGAAGCGGCGTATCCCGACTATGCCGGTGACCACGCCGATGCGGCGCTGCGCCGCTTCGAGGCGCGGCCCCTGTTCGATGTGTGCCTCCAAGTAGCAGAGATGCCGCGTCCGATCGAGGCGCTGGGGGTTGCTGGCCGGAGGAACCGCGGCAAGCGCTGCGCGCAGGCTGAGATCGCCGCTTTTCGCAGCGTCGATCTCCGCCGCCGGCAGATCGTTGCAGAAAGTCCTGCTTCCGAGGAAGCCGAGATAGGTGCCCTCCTCGTCCTCGAAGGAGACGACATCGATTCCGATTGGCGAGGTCTCGCCGTTCTCCATTGCAGCCCGCGCAATCTCGAGGCCATAGATCACACCCAGCGCGCCATCGAGCCAACCGCCGCGCGGCACCGTATCGGTATGCGAGCCGATCAGCAGCGCCTGCTTTGCCGTGGGATGGCGTCCATACACATTGGCGACTTCGTCCATGTGCGGCTGGAGCCCGACTTCCTTCATGCGCGCCATGAGCCAGCGCCGCGCCTCGAGGTCAGGCGCCGAAAGCGCGATGCGGTCGACGCCGGTCTTGAAGGCACCGAAGCCCGCGAGCTTGCGTAGGTCGGAGAGCAGGCGGTCGCCGTTGATGCGGATCATGGAGCTCATTCCCGTTGCCGTGGGCTGAAATATCGGGCCGGATGGATGGTTGCAATTCCCTGCCGCGGATCGGGCAGCGGTGCTGCTTGTTCGCTTAAGGCCGGTTCGATAGCCTCGCTGCCAGTTGTGCATCTCATTGCCGGTCGTGGGAGGATGCGAATGGCGGATCTGAAAATCAATGTGAACGGGGAGATGCGGCAGGTCGCCGCTGCCCACGACACGCCGCTCCTCTATGTCCTCACCAACGAGCTCCGCCTGCAAGGCCCACGTTTCGGGTGCGGCCTTGCCCAATGCGGTTCGTGCTCGGTGCTCGCCGACGGCAAGGAGATCCGCTCCTGCGTCACCCCGGTCGCCAGCGTTGCCGGCAAGACCATCACGACGCTCGAGGGCTTGCCCGCGCTCTACGCGCAGCAGAAGCGCCTGCAGCCGCCGCCTGCGCTGCACCCGTTGCAGCAGGCCTTCATTGATCTCCAGGCCCTGCATTGCGGATACTGCTACAACGGCATGACCATCAAGGCCGCCGAGTTGCTGGCGCAGAATTCAAGGCCGAGCGATGCAGAAATCCGCGCCCACATGAACGGGCATCTCTGCCGCTGCGGCACTTACCCGCGCGTGATGCAGGCAATCAAGCTTGCCGCAAAAACCATGGCGGGAGAGCAGCGATGACGACCCAATCCGACCTGCCGTTCTCACGCCGCGATCTGCTCAAGGCCGGCGGTGCGCTCGTGATCGGATTTCATCTCGGGGATGCGGCATCGCCTGCCCTGGCCGCGCGCGGCGATGCCGCTGGCCCGCCCGACCCGGCCATGATTGATTCCTGGATTGCGGTTCATGCCGATAACACGGCGACCATCTATCTCGGCAAGGGCGAGTTCGGGCAGGGCAACACCACCGGGCTCCTGCAGATCGCGGGCGAGGAGCTCGATCTCGACATGAGCCAGCTCAAATGGGTTGTGCTCGACACCAATGTCACGCCGGACCAGGGCGCAACGACGTCGAGCTCCTCCATCCACCGCGGCGGGCCACAGTTGCGCGCGGCCGCTGCCGAGGCGCGGGCCGTGCTGCTGGCGCTCGCCTCGACGCGGCTCGGGGTGCAGGCAGGAAGCCTTGTCGTAAGCAAAGGCGTCGTCTCCATCGATAGCCATCCGGCCCGGTCGGTCACCTATGGCGAGCTCCTCGGCGACAAGCCGTTCACGGTCAAGCTCACCGGCACAGCGCCGCAGAAGCCGATCAACCGCTACAGGCTTGTGGGCACGCGCGCACCGCGCGTCGATATCCCGGACAAGGCGAGCGGCAAGTACATGCACATCCAGCATCTGCGCATGCCGGAGATGCTGCACGGGCGCGTGGTGCGCCCGCGCGGGCAGCGCGCCTATGGCGATGGCGCAAAGCCGCTCGCCGTCGACGAGAACACGATTGCTGGCATCCCAGGTGCGCGCGTCGTGCGCAAGGGCGATTTCGTCGGCGTGGTAGCGCCGCAGGAGTGGGACGCGGTCAAGGCGGCGCAGGCGCTCAAGGTGACATGGCAGGAGAGCACGACGCTTCCCGGGAATGCCGACCTGTTCGACCGCATGCGGGGAGCCGGAACCACCGATACGGTCATCGCGAACTGGGGTGACGCGCCGGCGGCGTTTGCGCAAGCCGCGCATGTGGCCGCGGCAACCTACCGCTGCCCCTACCAGTCGCATGCGCCGTTCGCGCCTAATTGCGCGCTCGCCGACGTGGGACCGAACGGCGCTCTGGTGATCTCGTCCACCCAGGACATCTACAACTCGCGCGCCATGCTGGCCGTCGTCCTCGGAATGCCGGTCGAGAAGGTGCGGGTGCAGTATTGCGAGGGCTCCGGCACGTTCGGGCGTAGCTGCTACGAGGATGCCGCGCAGGCGGCGGCAGTGATGTCGCAGGCAATAGGCAAGCCGGTGCGGATGCAATTCATGCGCTGGGACGAGCTCGGCTGGGACGATTACGGACCCGCCCATCTCGCCGACGTGCGTGCTGGCGTCGATGCGGCCGGCCGGCTCATCGCCTACGAGTATCACGGCTGGCAGCACGGCTGGATGATCAATGAGACCACGCACGAGTTGGCGCTTTTGACTCCGCCCAAGGAGCGTGTCGACGGGCCAATGTCCATTCCGGTCAATCGGATGAGCACCGGATCGATGTATCGTGTGGCGAATCGGCGCGTGGTAAGTCACGCCGTGCCCATGGTCGGGCTGCTCAAGGGCGCGCCGCTGCGCTCGCCGCTTGATCTTTCGTTCGCATTTGCTTCCGAGCAGACCATCGACGAGCTCGCGTTCGCCGTGAAGATGGATCCGCTGGAATTCCGGCGCAGCAATATCGGAGATGGACGCTGGCTGGGCGTGCTCAACGCTGCGGCAGAGGCTGCGCAATGGAAGCCGCGCGTCGCCGCCTCGGCATTGTCCAATGCCGAGACCGTCACCGGCCGCGGCATTGGCCTCGGCACTCACCATGTCTCATACGGGGCGGCGGTGGCCGAGATCGAGGTGAACCGCCGCACCGGCAATATCGTCGCCAAGCGCATCTGCGCGGCGCTCGATGCGGGCCAGGCGATCAATCCCGCGCTGGTGGAGAACCAGATCGTCGGCCAGGTGATTCAGGCTACGAGCCGGACGCTCAAGGAGGAGGTGCGCTTCGCGGCGACCGGCGTCACCAGCCTGGACTGGGTATCGTATCCAGTGTTGCGTTTTGCCGAGCATCCCGACGTCGTCCCAGTCGTCGTGCAGCGGCTCGACGAGCCGTCCACCGGCGCCGGCGAGGAGGTCATGGGCGCAACCGCAGCCGCGGTCGCCAACGCGTTCTTCGATGCGACCGGGGTGCGCCTGCGCGAATATCCGATGACGCCGGAGCGTGTGAAGTCGGCGCTCGCGGCGGCCCCGACGTGACCGCTGCCCCTCTCAGCCGCGAACGCTGCCGAAGAAATTGCAGCTCCAGCGATCAGCTCAAGGCTGCTTGGAGTCCATGAGGACGAAGATGATCCGGCAGGGCTCCTTGCCGCGATTGATCCAGGCATGATTGGTCGCCTGCTGGATTACGACGTCGCCGGCTTTGACGTGTATGGTCTGATTGTCGAGCATCATGTCGATCTCGCCCGACATGATGATCGCGTAGTCGACGGTGCGCGTGCGGTGCATGAGCGGATGCTTGATGGCAAGCCCGCGCGCGGGAGCGTGGTCGCCGACCACCTTCATCATGAAGTCGGGGTCCATTTTCGCCTCGGCGGCCGGGTCGAGCGGCGGAAACTCGACCGCGCGAATCACCGTGCCGTTGTCGGGTGGCGAAAGGCCGAGCCGCCTCGCCGCGGCGTCGTCCTTGAATGAGAATCCCGGCGGCGAGGAATCCGTGATCCAGATGTTGGCCGCGGGATTCCCTGACTTGCCCGGATTGAGTGTGAGGCGGCCATCGAAAAGCACGCCCGCCTTGTCGGCGGCATCGATGCCGGTCACGACCCGGCGCACGTCGGCCGCACCTGCCGTGGTGCACGCAAGCGCAAGCGCGGCAATGGCGTAGAGCATCCTGCTTGTCATGACTTCCTCCCTTTCGTGCTGCGTTGCGCATACTCTATACCGGTGTGATCGGTGGAGGGAACAGGAGGCGCGCCATGCCCAAGTCGCCGAATTATTTTATTGGCAAGACCATCATCATCACCGGTGCTGCCAGCGGGATCGGCAAGGCCACCGCGCTCATCTTCGCGCGCGAAGGCGCCAATGTGGTGTGCGCCGATCTCAACGAAAAAGGGGCGCGCGCGACGGCCGAGCAGATCGCTGGCTCGGGCGCAAAGGCACTGGCGCTCTCCGCCGATGTCACCTCGCGCGCGCAGGTGAACGACATGGTGCAGGCGACAATCGATGCGTTCGGCGGCGTGGACTTTCAGTTCAACTCCGCGGGTGCCGCGCTGGCGCGCTCGAAGTTTCTCGACATCGATGACACGCTGCTTGATCGCACATTCGCTCTGAATGTGAAGGGTACGTTCCATTGCATGCAGGCTGTCCTGCCGCACATGCTGGAAAAACGGCATGGCGTGATCGTCAACATGGCGAGCATGGCGCACAAGCGTGGTGGTCCAGGCTCGTCCGTGCATTACGCCGCGGCAAAGGGTGCGGTGGTGTCAATGACGCTCGGGGTTGCGCGCGAGTTCGCGCATGCTGGCATTCGATGCCTCTCGATCTCGCCCGGCCCGATCCGCACGCCGTTTGCGGCCGCGGCGCAGACCACGCCGGAATTGCTGCAGCGCTTCCTCGACGACGTGCCGATGAAGCGCTTCGGCGAGCCGGAGGAGATCGGTGAGCTCGTGCTGTTCATGTGCTCGGATGCCTGCGGCTTCATGACCGCAGATACCGTCTACGTGAACGGTGGTGGGGGGTGGCGATGACCGAAAGCAGCGCCAGCGCTCACTCGGCTACTTCTCCTCCAACGTATTGATCGGCTGCCACTCCTCGGGAGGCGGCAACTGCGCGAGCTTCCTTGCCCGCTCCATGAAGAGCTTGGACGGCGGATCGGAATCGGCAATGCGCGCAAACGCCTGCGCAGAAGCCGCAAAGTCCCGCTTGCGCCAGCACGCCAGTCCCGCGGCATAGATGTGCGCATGCTCGGTGCGAAGCGGCGTCTCATGTCCGGCGCGTGCGAGTGGCTCGTAGACGCGCAACGGCTGCGTGCGTCCCAGCACCCTCACCGCGTCAATCTCGCGCCAGGCGAAGTTCGCGCCAGTGAGGCTCACGGTTGCCTCCGAAGCCAGGATCGAGGTGCCGTAATATTTGTTGGCACCTTCAAGCCGCGACGCGAGATTCACGACGTCGCCGATCACAGTATAGTTGAAGCGCCGGCCGGATCCGACATTGCCGACCAGCGCCTCGCCGGAATTGAGCCCGATCCTGTGGGCCAGGATACGGCCCTTGAAGGCAGCAGCGGTCTTGTTTAGCTCGGCCAGCCGCTCACAGCAGGCAAGCGCTGCCAGCACCGCAGCACCGGCATGGTCATCGTCAGCCGCAACCGGAGCACCGAATACCCCGACGATGGCGTCGCCGATATACTTGTCGACAAACCCGCCATGCGACTCGATGATGTCGGTCATCTCTGAAAGATAGACGTTCATCAGTGCGATGAGGTCTGCCGGCGACATGGTCTCGGCGAACGAGGAGAATCCTGCGACGTCGGAGAAGTACATGGTGACATTGCGCGCCTCGCCGCCGAGCGAGGGCAGCTTGCTCGAGCTCTGCATCTTCTTGATGACCGCCGGGGCGAGATAGAGCGAGAAGCTGCGCAGCAGGAACCTGCGGTCCTTGTCGGTCACCCCCAGCCGGAATCCGATCATGACCACCAAGGCCGCAAGGCCGGCGAACAGCGACTGGAAGAGCGGTAGCACCAGCGTGTGCTGGAAGGCGGCAAGCGCGGCCGCGGTCCACGCCGCAGCGAGCGCCAGGAAGGTCGCAACCGCGCCTATCGGTGGCAGCAGCAGGGCCGCAAACGCCGGAACGGCCGCAAACGCCGCGGCGATGCCGCCGGTCGCGATCGGTCCGATTTCGATCAAGGCATCGTGGCGAATGAGATTGTTTACCGCCGTTGCGTGGATGTACGGGCCAGGGATGGTACGCGAGCTGAAATTTGTGCTCGGAGGAGAGGGCAGGGCGCACCGTTCGGCCGACGGGCCCTCCGGCGCGGTGGCAAACCGCTTCGAGGTCACCTTGCGGTCCTCGGCCTCGAGCACGGCGCCGAAGATCACGACCTTGCCCTCAAAGCTGCGCTTGAAGAACTCCTTCGATTTCTCGTCGCGGCGTTCCAGGCAGGCGCGCAGATCGGCAAGCGAATAGGTCGGGATGTCCTGCGAGCCACCTTCGAAGTTGACGGTGAGCGTATTGGGCACGACGGCCGGTACATGGTACCCGCCGAGCGTCATGCTTCGGTTGTCCGCGATTTCGGGCTGCGTGCCAATCGCCCGCGCGGCGAGTTCGACGGCGAGTCCCGGCACCGGCTTGTCGTCAACCACGACGGCAAGCGGGACGCGTCGGACGACCTCGTCGTCATTGGCGGACACGTTGAGGGCGCGGATGTTGTCTTCTCCTCCCACCGCCCGTATTTGCCCCCACTCCGGCAGCAGCGACTGCTCGCGCAGCAGGATTGCGCCCAGCACGAGCTTGCGCGCGCGCCCGCCCGCGAGCAGGGCGCGGCGAAAGTCGCCGTCGAAGCCGCGCAGCCTGGCGCCCACGGTTTGCTCTCCGAACGGAATTTCCGACTGCTCGATCGAGGTCGGGAACACCACGTCGACCCCGATTACGCGCGCGCCGCCTTCAATGACAGCGGTCAGCACCCGGCCGATTTCACGCGTCCAGATGACGGTGGGCGACCCCTTGAAGGGGGGCGTCCGATAGCTTTCCTCATCCAGGCCGATGACCACGGTGGGTGACGAGGAGGGCTCGTAGCGGTTGCCGAACATGCGCCAGCGCAGTGCGGTGAGCTCGTCGATCGACCAGCCGTGCAGCAGGTCGAACGGGGGCAATACCGCCAGGGTCCCCGCAACCAGGGCGACGGCCAGCGCCACGATTGCATCGCGGCCGCGTACCCACTCCATCAGAGTGCGGTGCGGGAAGGATCAGCTCGATGAGCCGAACCGCAGCAGCCGACCCACAATCGGCGTATTACCGGGCTTGGCATGGGGATCGACCTTGAAGACGATGTCACGCTTGCCTTCGCTGATCCGGTAGATGCCGCCGGCGGTGAGATTCCTGTCCGTTTTGGCAAAATCAAAGAACCTGCCGTGCACAAGCTGCTCGGACCCGACTTCAACCATGTAGCTCTCGCCGTCCCGATCGATGCGCTCGAGCGACAGCGTGCCAGGCGCCCTCAGCTCCACGACCGGAGCTCTGCCATAGAGCGTGAACTGCGGGCTGACTGACGCGGAAGTCGGTCCTGCTGGGGGAGCGCTGCGAAAGATTCGGCCGCCGAATTGCCCCGCCTCGTCGCCGGCGGCCATCATCCTGCTGGCATCGCACGGGACCTTGATGCGGACCACCTTCGCTCCCTGCAACTCGCTTTCCTCGGTACCGACCTTGACGGTCCCGCCGGTGATGGTCTCCCGCATGCACGAGCGCATGTAGCTGATCACGACAGTGTCGCGCGGGCCCAGGGTGATGAGCTTGCCGGGCTCGAGATAATCCATGACTTGCAGGCCAGCTGGTGTGCCCGTGAGGCTCTCGACCAGCGCAACCTCCGCGGCTGGGGCAGCGGCAATGGAAGCAACGCCCATGGCTCCGGCGGCCGCAAGAATTGCAAATCGAATTCTCATCGCACGTATCCAATCAAATTGGCGACAAATGTCGCCCTATTATACCTCCTGCCGGCTGCCGGTCCAACCGCATTCCAGGTCGAGGGACCTGCCCCCGAGAGTGCCGGCTACGGTTTTTCGGGCTCCTGACGCGGCCCGGACCTTGTTGGCTCCCGGATCTGCACCCGCAGGAAGGCGGCACGATTCAATCCAGGAACGACCCGAGCTTAAAGCATGCGCATGACAAGCTGTGTGATGCTCGTCACACAAAGTCGATCTTATTCTTTGCGCCTCGTGATCGGTTCCTGCGCATGCCGCTCGCCGCCAACGGAGCGCTTGACCACGGTTGTGCCGCAATGCAGGCGCAGGCAATTCGACCTGCCCTCTGCTGTTTCGAGGCTTGTGCGCGGGAGGATAGGGTGCGCGTCATCGGGGTGCTGTTTTACGCAATCTTGCTTGCCGGATGCTCCATACCCGAGAAGATCGTCGCCCGGCACGAGGCCGACAAATCGGCAGAAAATTACAAGCAATGCATGACCGCCAACGCGACCGCCCCGAAACGGTGCGAGGAGCTGCGGCTCGCCATGGAAGCGAGCGAGCACAAGCGGGACAGCATCAATACCGACCTGGACATCAAGGCGGCGGAGCCGCCGCCGGATTACGGACGCCCGCGCTAGCGGCAATTACTCCGGCCGGAGGTTGGCGGCGCGGACCAGCTTGGACCATTTCTCGGTCTCCTCCCTGATCAGCGCTCCGAACTCGGCCGCCGAGCCGGGCAGTACTGCGCCACCGAGGTCGCCGAGCCGCGCCGCCAGGCCGGAATCGGCAATGCCCGCATTCATCTCTGCATTGAGCCGCTCGATGATGTCAGCCGCCGTACCCCTCGGGGCAGCGATGCCAAACCAGACGCTCGCCTCGTAGCCGGGCAGGAATTCTCCCACGGTCGGCAGTTGCGGCAGCACCGGCGAGCGCGCGGCTGTGGTCACGGCCAGTGCCCGCAGCTTTCCGGCTCGCACATGCTCGATGACCGACGGCATGCCTTCGAACAGGACCTGCGCTCGGCCTCCAATGACATCAGTAAGCGCCGGTGCGCCGCCGCGGTAAGGCACGTGCAGCATGTCCACGTCGGCCATCAACTTGAACAACTCGCCGGCCATATGCGGAGTGGTGCCGTTGCCCACTGATGCCATGTTGATCTTGCCCGGATTTTCCCGAGCATAGGTGATGAACTCGGGAACGGTCATGGCCGGAACGGACGGATTGACGACCATCACCATCGGAACGCGCACGATCCCTGCGACCGGAGCAAGGTCGCGCACCAGGTTGAAGCTGAGCTTGCTGTAGTATGTCGCGCTGATCGCGGCCGAGGTGCTGATGACGAGCAGCGTGTAGCCGTCCGGAGCCGAGCTTACGACCGCTTCGGTGCCGATATTGCTGCCCGCCCCCGGCCGGTTCTCGATGACGAAGGATTGCCCGAGCCGCTCGGAAAGCCATTGCGCCATCAGGCGTGCGAGGATGTCGGTGGGGCCACCGGGCGTAAATCCGACGATCAGCCGCACCGGCCGGGCTGGATAGCCCTGCGCGCACGCAATCGGCGACAACCGCACCAAAGTGGCTGCTGCTGCGACCGGCGCCAGCCACAGGAGCTCGCGGCGCGTAGTGATCATTGCGCTTCCTTCATGACCTCGCCAGCCTGCGGCTATGCCGGTTGCGTCTGCCTTGCCCCACCATCCGCCATCGCGGCGGCTGGCTGCGCGGCCGTGTCGATGATGGTGGTGCGCCGCATGTCGCGGACATGGCCGGTTGCGGGAAACGGCGTCGCACGGTGCATGGTGCAGCGGTTGTCCCAGATCACGAGGTCGCCGATGCGCCATCGGTGGCGGTACACGAACTGCGGCTGGGTCGCAAACTCGATCAGCTCGCGCAGCAGAGCCTGACCCTCCTGCAACGGCATGCCGATGATGTGCGATGCGTGTGAGGCAAGGTAGAGCGCGTTGCGACCGGAGCCGGGATGCCGCCGCACCAGCGGGTGGCGCGCGGGCGGCCGCAGCGTGCGCTCCTCCTCGGTCGGGGTGTAGCCGCCGAGCCTGGCGCGCGAGTGCCAGATCGAGTGCTCTGCGATCAGGCCTTCCAGCTTGTTTTTGGTCGCATCCGGCAAGGCGTCGTAGACAGCGCGCGTATCGGCAAATTCCGTGTCGCCTCCGGTCGGCGGGATGACGCGGGCGTGCAGCATCGACCAGGTCGCAGAGCGCTGCCGGAATGAGCTGTCGGTGTGCCAGAGCTGGTTGCCGAGGCGATACGCCACGCGCGCATCCTGCGTCTCCAGGACCGTGCCGTTCTCGTCGAGGTTGGAGATATCGAATATCTCCCGATGCCGCACGCGGGTATTGAATGCAGCGATGCCGGATTTGCCCTGCACGGGCGGAGAGACTTCGAGC
>Ga0306920_100001018_pt1 | contig 34380 bp, 42 predicted proteins | sample flu12Cox44000170_FD_204666 | JGI IMG/M metagenome (GOLD analysis project Ga0306920, IMG submission 204666) | Lab enrichment of tropical soil microbial communities from Luquillo Experimental Forest, Puerto Rico - flux4day.12C.oxic.44.000.170 (v2)... | ecosystem: Environmental > Terrestrial >...
GCTGAAGGGCTCCGCGATCGACAAAAAGTTTTACGAAGACCACCGCGCCAAGGTGGTCGAGTACGTTGCCGAACACGACGACGAAGTCCTCGACAAGTACCTCACCGAAGGCACTCTTACGGTCGAGGAAATGCGCAAGTCCATCCGTAAGTCCACGCTGGCGATGAAGATCGTCCCGGTGCTGGCTGGTTCTGCGTTCAAGAACAAGGGCATTCAGCCGCTGCTTGACGCCGTAGTGGACTATTTGCCTTCGCCGATCGACGTTCCTCCGGTCGAGGGCGTGAATCCTGAAACGGACGAAACCGTGCTGCGCCGTGCTTCCGACGAACAGCCATTTTCGGCGCTCGCCTTCAAAATCATGTCCGACCCGTTCGTCGGGCACGTTACCTATATCCGCGTGTACTCCGGCGTTTTGAATGCTGGCAGCTACGTTTATAACTCCACGAAGAGCTCGCGCGAACGCATCGGGCGCCTGCTGCAAATGCATGCCAACAAGCGCGAAGAAATTGACGCCGTGTACGCGGGTGACATTTGCGCCTGCGTTGGACTTAAGAGCGTTACCACTGGTGATACGCTTTGCGACGAAAACAAGCCCGTCATTCTCGAAGCCATGGACTTCCCGACTCCAGTGATTTCCGTGGCCGTCGAGCCCAAGACGAAGGCCGATCAGGACAAGATGGGCCAAGCGCTTGGCCGCCTCGCGCAGGAGGATCCGACCTTCCGCGTGCACACAGATAGCGAAACGGGTCAGACGCTGATTTCCGGAATGGGCGAACTGCACCTCGAAATCATCGTCGACCGCATGAAGCGTGAATTTGGCGTGGATGCGAATGTCGGCCGTCCGCAGGTGGCCTATCGCGAAACGATTCGGCGCAAGGCGGAAGCCGAAGGCAAGTACATCAAGCAAACCGGCGGCAAGGGCCAATACGGCCACTGCAAACTCGAAGTGCATCCGCTTCCAAGCGCCGATCACGAAAACATGCACGAAATGTCCACCGACGAACTCGATGCTCTCGCTAAATCGATAGCGGGCGCGGGCGGTAAGTGGCGCTTCGACAAGGAGCACCGCTTCCTCTTCGTGGACAAGATTTTTGGCGGCGCGATTCCCAAGGAATTTGTCCCGCCCATTGAAGCCGGTATTCGCGAAGCAATGGATAACGGCGGACTCGCGGGCTTCATGATGGTAGACGTTGCGGTTGTGCTGGTCGATGGCAGCTACCATGATGTGGACAGCTCGGAAATGGCTTTCAAGATCGCGGGCTCAATCGGCTTCAAGGAAGCCTGTGCGAAAGCCAAGCCGGTTCTTCTCGAACCGATTATGCGCGTCGAAGTTACGACACCGGAAGAGTACATGGCCGCGGTGTTTGGCGATTTGAACTCGCGCCGCGCTCAGATTCAGGGTTCGGAAACGCGTGCGGGTAGTCATATTATCCGCGTGCAGGTGCCCCTTTCGGAAATGTTTGGGTACGCGACGGATTTGCGCAGCCGCTCGCAAGGTCGCGCGAATTTTACCATGCACTTCTCCCACTATGCGGAAGCCCCGGCTTCCGTGTCGGAAGAAGTGATCAGCAAGGCCACCGGCAAGGCTGCTAGGTAACGAGTTTGGTTTTGAATTAGCACGATTTCGAAACAGGAGCAAAGAAGCAATGGCGAAGGAAAAATTTGAGCGCACAAAGCCGCACGTGAACATCGGCACCATTGGTCATATTGATCATGGCAAGACCACGTTGACGGCGGCGATCACCAGAGTGCTGAGCAAGCACAATCCGAAGGTGGCGTTCCGCGCGTTCGACACGATTGACAACGCGCCGGAAGAGCGCGAGCGCGGGATCACGATCGCGGTTTCGCACGTGGAGTATGAGACCGCGAACCGCCACTACGCGCACATGGATTGCCCGGGCCACGCCGACTACATCAAGAACATGATTACCGGCGCGGCGCAGATGGACGGCGCGATACTTGTTGTCGCCGCGACCGACGGGCCGATGCCACAGACCCGCGAGCACATCCTGCTCGCGCGTCAGGTCGGTGTGCCCTACATCGTCGTGTTCCTGAACAAGTGCGACATGGTCGAAGATGCCGAACTGCTCGAACTTGTCGAACTCGAAGTTCGCGAGCTTCTGAAGAGCTACCAGTTCCCGGGCGACACGGTTCCCGTGATCCGCGGTTCTGCTCTCCAGGCACTGAACGGCGATGAAAAGTGGGAAAAGAAAATTGACGAACTGATGGCTGCTGTCGACGAGAAGGTGCCGCTACCGGTTCGTGACGTCGATAAGCCGTTCGCGATGCCGATCGAAGACATCTTCTCGATCTCGGGCCGCGGAACCGTTGTGACCGGAAGAGTCGAGCGCGGCAAAGTAAAGACCGGCGAAGAAGTTGAAATCGTGGGTTTCCGGGCGACGCAGAAAAAAGTTGTTACCGGCGTCGAAATGTTCAAGAAGCTCCTCGACGAGGGCATGGCCGGCGACAACGTCGGCTTGCTGCTGCGCGGCACGGAAAAGGACGACGTGGAGCGAGGGCAGGTGGTGTGCAAGCCGGGCTCGATCACGCCGCACACGAAGTTCAAGGCGGAGGCTTACGTTCTGACCAAGGAAGAGGGCGGCCGGCATACGCCGTTCTTCACGGGCTATCGTCCGCAGTTCTACTTCCGCACCACCGACGTAACCGGAGACGTGAAGCTCCAGCAGGGCGTCGAGATGGTGATGCCGGGCGACAACGTGAGCTGTGAAGTTACGCTGATCACGCCGGTGGCGCTCGAGAAGGGGTTGCGGTTCGCCATTCGCGAAGGTGGCCATACGGTTGGAGCCGGAGCGGTCACGGAGATTCTCGAGTAACGCCATGAGACAAGGAGACAAAATCCGCATTCGTCTGAAGGCATACGATCACAGGATCCTGGATCAGTCCACGCGCGAAATCGTGGAAACGGCGAAGCGGACCGGCGCAGACGTTGCCGGGCCGATTCCTCTACCCACGACGGTGAATCGCTGGACCGTTTTGCGGTCACCCCATGTGGACAAGAAATCGCGTGAGCAGTTCGAAATGCGCACGCACAAGCGGCTGATCGATATCCTTGAGCCCACACCCGATACGGTCGACGCACTGATGAAGCTCGATCTGCCTCCGGGCGTGGACGTGGAGATCAAGGCTTTCGGACACGCGGTGAAGTGACGATCCGATGAGGATCGTCAACCTGAGGACGAAGGATCCCTCGGGAGCGGAAAGTAGTTTTGCAGTGCCGGGCTCTAGCCCGACGAGGCAAAAAATCAGATTCAAGCAGCCAATACCCAAGCGGCATGCTGCTAAGAGAGAGACGAGACAATGGCAGTCGACGGAATTATCGGAATCAAGCTGGGCATGACGCAGGTCTTCGCTGAAGACGGCAACCTTGTCGGTTGCACCGTGCTGCAGGCGGGGCCGTGTGTTGTGGTTCAGCGCCGCACCAAGGAAAGGGACGGCTACGAAGCTGCGCAGCTCGGTCTGGTTGAATTCGTAAAGCCCCGGCGCGTGAACAAGGCGCTGACGGGCCACTTCAAGAAGGCCAACGTGGCACCGGTCAAGGTTCTGAAAGAAGTCCGCATCGCCGAGTCGAAGGATGAAACCAAGGTCGGCGACCGCGTGCTGGTCGAAAACTTCAAGGCCGGCGAACTCGTTGACGTCACCGGCGTCAGCAAGGGCCGCGGCTTCGCAGGCGGTGTGAAGCGCTGGCACTATGCCGGTGGTGACGCGACGCACGGTTCGATGTTCCATCGCGCGCCGGGTGGTATCGGCGGCAGTTCGTTCCCGTCGCGCGTCTGGAAGAACCAGCACTTTCCGGGACACCTGGGGAATGTGCGGGTGACCGCGAAGAATTTGAAAGTGATCAAGGTGGACACCGACGAGAACCTGCTCTTGGTTCGCGGTTCGGTGCCGGGGCCAAGTGGAACATACATTTTTATCCACAAGGCCAAGAAAGCAGCCAAAAAGGCCAAGTAACGGGTTTGTAGGGCCCCGCCTTCTGAGGAGGCCCACAGACCAAACTAAGATTTGAAGAGAAGGAAGCAAACCATGCCGGTAGTGGACGTAGTCAATTTGGATGGCAAGAAGGTCGGCCAGGTCGAACTGGCGGACACGGTCTTTGCCGCCGAGGTGAACAAGCACCTCCTGCACGAGGCTTCGCGGTGGTATTTGGCGGGGCTACGCCGCGGCACGCATAAGACCAAGGAGAAGAGCGAAGTCAGCGGCGCAGGCAGAAAGCTCTGGCGGCAGAAGGGTACCGGTCGCGCGCGCATCGGGTCGATCCGGTCGCCTTTGTGGCGCCACGGCGGCACGGTTCACGGGCCCAAGCCGCGGACGTACGACTATGCGCTGCCGAAGAAGATGTTGCTCGGCGCGCTTCGTTCGGCTCTCTCCGCGAAGCTCGCAGAGCAGAAGCTGACGGTTGTAGATGCGTGGTCGCTCGACACGCACAAGACCAAGGCGTTGCGTATTGCGCTCGACAAGTTGAACGCGGAGACCACCGCCTTGCTTGTTGCGCATGGCGATAACCGCAATCTCGAACTCGCCAGCCGCAACCTGGACGGCGTGAAGCTTTCGGCGACCAACGTTCTCCAGCCCTACGACGTGCTGCGCCACGATCATCTGGTGGTTTCGAAGGATGCGGCGGCGCGGCTGGTTCGTGCGCTTGACCCGGACCGCCAGCCGGTGGAAGCTCCGCATGTCGAATCGATTGCTCCGGCGCCTGCGACCAAGAAGGAAGCTGCGCCCAAACCGGCCGCGAAGCCTGCGGCCAAGAAACCGGCGGCAAAAAAGCCGGCAACCAAGAAGGGGAAGGAATAAGCGATGGCAGCCCCTCACTATCAGATTATCCGGCGTCCTATCATCACCGAGAAGGGACTCGGCGTGAAGGAAACGCAGCACACCGTGGTGTTTGAAGTCGCCGCGGGTGCCAGCAAGACCGAAATCAAGGAAGCGGTGCAACAGATCTTCAAGGTGAAAGTCACCGACGTCCGCACCGCTAATTTCCACGGCAAGATGCGCCGCCGTGGCCAGAACGAAGGCTACCGGCGCGACTGGAAGAAGGCGTACGTGAAACTCGCCGAAGGCGAAAAGATGATCGAGTACGCGGAGAATTTGTAGGACCTGGGACAATTCAGAGACGGACCGCCGAACGTGGCGGAGATTTAGAAGGTAGAGGCAGAGATGGGACTTAAGAGTTTTAATCCATACACGGCGTCGCGGCGCTTCATGACCGTGCTCGATAAAAGCGAGATCACCAAGCACACGCCGGAGAAGGGCTTGCTCGAGCCGAAGAAACGCTCCGGCGGGCGAAACAATCAGGGCGAAATCGTCATCTGGCACCGTGGCGGCGGCCACAAGAAGCAATACCGCTTGGTCGATTTCCGCCGCGACAAGCATGGCGTCCCCGCCAAGGTGGAAGCCATCGAATACGACCCGAACCGCAGCGCGAACATCGCTTTGTTGCACTATGCCGACGGCGAAAAGCGCTACATCCTCCACCCCGTGGGACTGCAAGTTGGCGCCACCGTTTCGACCGGCGAGAATGCGGATATTCTTCCCGGCAATGCCTTGAAGATTCGCAATATCCCGCCGGGCACGATGGTGCACAACCTCGAACTCTACCCCGGGCGCGGCGGCCAGGCGGTTCGCACGGCCGGTGCGTCGGCGCAGCTTCTCAGCAAGGAAGGCGACAATGCGCTCGTGAAAATGCCTTCCGGCGAAGTCCGCAAGTTTTCGGTCGACTGCATGGCTACCATCGGCCAGGTTGGCAATCTCGATCACGAAAATGAAACCTATGGCAAGGCCGGCCGAACGCGTTGGCGCGGAAAGAAGCCGACCGTTCGCGGCGTGGCCATGAACCCGGTGGATCATCCGCACGGCGGTGGTGAGGGCCGCGTGAAGGGCAATCACCCGCAAACCCCGTGGGCTTTCCCGACGCTCGGTAAGAAGACGCGTCACAACAAGCGCACTGATCGCATGATCGTGGAGCGCCGGAAGTAATGGACCTTGGTTTTCAGTCTTCAGTTCTGAGTTTCGGATCGAAGCTGATCGAAGCAGGCAGTACGGCGAAGACGGGGCGCAATCCTGAACGAGAGCGCCCAGGTAGAGCAAGCAAGGAACGCAGATCCTGGCTGGTGATGGCAGAGTCGGCTGGGGGAGCCAAAACCATGAGAGCGACACGAACACGCGCCGCGGCACGCCGGACACGGCTGGTCAAGCGGACGGCAAAGCGGACAGCAAAACCAGCGGCGGCAAAAGCCGTCGCGAAACCAGCGACCAGAATGGTCGTGCCACCCGAACCGGTTCTGTACAAGTTGTGCAAGCCGGGCTGGGCGGTGATCGTGGAACGCATACCGAACGCGCTGGGTACGCGCTTTGTTTGCCCCTTCTGTCCGAAGTCTCATCGTGTGCCCGGTCCGGTGCGCGGGTTTAAGAAGATGCGGCACGCCCAGTGGGGGCGCTTGCGCCGCGTGGAGGAATAAGGAAGCGATGGCACGTTCACTGAAGAAGGGACCGTTTGTCGACGGGCACCTGCGCGAAAAGGTCGAAGGGCTGAATGCGCGTAATGAAAAGAAGGTTGTGAAGACGTGGTCGCGGCGGTCGACGATTGTGCCGGAAATGATCGGCCATACCATCGCGGTCCACAACGGAAAGAAATTCATCCCGGTATATGTGACCGAGCAGATGATCGGCCACAAACTGGGCGAGTTCGCTCCAACGCGCCAGTTCAAGGGCCACGCCGTGAAGGCGGCGCTTGAAAAGGCAGCCGGCGCAGCTCCGGCAGGAGGCGGCGCAGCGCCGGCAGCAGCGGCACCCGCGCCGAAGGCATAAGAAATGGCTGACGTACCGACACAAGTACCTCCGGGTTCGATTGAAGCTCACGCCATGGCGCGGCACGTGCGCATGTCGCCGCAGAAGGCGCGCCTCGTGATTGACCTGATTCGCGGGCAGAAGGCACAGGATGCGCTGCAGTCGCTTCGCTACACGCCGAAGCGCGCCGCGAAGCACATTGAAAAAGTGCTGCGCAGTGCGATCGCCAACGCCGAGAAAAAGGCGGAAGACTCCGGAGCGCCACTCGACGTCGATCAGCTCTACGTGAGCAAGTGTTTCGTGAACGAAGGTTCGCGCTGGAAGAGGTTGCGTCCTGCCCCCATGGGCCGCGCATTCCGCTATCAGAAGCGCACGGCGCACATCTGGGTGGGCGTGAGCGAGCATCATATCGCCGCCGCCGAGCGCGTTGCGGCCAACATCGCCGAAGCGGAAGCGCAGAAGGGCGTTCGTGGCACCGCGCGGCGCGTTCGCAAAGTTTTGACCGGGAAGCAGACTTCGCCGAAGAAGGGGAAGAAATAGTCGGTCCGGCAAGGGCCGCACTAAGGAAAAATTATGGGACAGAAGACTCACCCTTACGGATTTCGCCTCGGCTACAACAAGCCGTGGAAGTCTCGCTGGTACGCGGACCGCGATTACGCGGACTTGCTCCACGAGGACGTGAAGCTGCGCCGGGAATTGAAGGAGCGGCTGAAGAGCGCGGGCGTGAGCTCGATCGATATTGAGCGCGCGGCCAATAAATTGGTGGTGCGTATCGCTACCGCGCGCCCGGGCATCATCATCGGGCGCAAGGGCGCGGAAATCGACAAGCTGAAGCAGGAAGTTTCGAAGCGTACCAAGCGCGAAGTGCACATCGACATCGTCGAAGTGCACCGTCCGGAACTGGATGCGACGCTTGTCGCGGAATCGATCGCACTGCAGCTTGAAAAGCGTGTTGCGTTCCGCCGCGCGATGCGCAAAGCCGTAGATTCGGCGCTGCGTTTCGGATGTAAGGGCATCAAGGTGCGCGTGGCGGGGCGTCTGAACGGGGCGGAAATTGCGCGCAAGGAATGGTACCTGCAGGGCCGCCTGCCGCTGCAGACACTTCGCGCGGACATTGATTACGGCACGGCCGAAGCGCAGACCACGTACGGCGTGATCGGCGTGAAGTGCTGGATCTATCAGGGCGAAAACATTCCCCGCCGCACCAGGCGCGAAGAACCAAAGACCGAAGCTGTAGCGGTTGCTTGAGAGCTTAGGACTTAGAACTTAGGACTGACAACTATGTTGATGCCGAAGAAAGTGAAATACAGAAAGCAGCAGCGGGGCCGCCGCAAGGGCAAGGCTTGGCGCGGCGCCAGTCTTGCGTTTGGCGAGTATGGCCTGAAGGCGCTCGAAAATGCCTGGATCACCGACCGTCAGATTGAAGCGTCTCGCGTAGCCATCACGCGCTTTATCAAGCGTGGCGGCAAGTTGTGGATCCGCATTTTCCCGGATAAGCCATTCACGAAAAAGCCTGCGGAAACCCGCATGGGTAAAGGCAAAGGTGCGCCGGAGCGTTGGGTAGCGGTCGTAAAACCCGGGCGCATAATGTTCGAGATGGCGGGTATCGACGAACCGACCGCGCGTGTAGCGCTGGGACTTGCGGCGCATAAGCTGCCGATTCCGACGAAATTCGTCTCCCGCACAGGAGGCATCTGATCATGGCCCGGCGTATTGACAAGATTCGCGAGGAAGGCGCCACCGAACTGCAGGCGCGTGAAAAGGACCTCGTCGAGCAGATTTTCCGGCTGCGCTTTCAGTTGACCACCGGACAAGCCGAAGCGCTCAAGCGTCTTCGCGAAGCAAAAAAGGATCTAGCGCGCGTGAAGACTCTTCTGCGCGCACAGGAATTGAGTGCCGGCGCGAAGTCGGTGAAAGCAGGTAAGGCGTGATGACAACCGAAACACAGGTGGCAGTGGCACCAGCTGCCGAACGCGGCGAAAGAACTGAGCTCGTCGGCAAGGTGACCAGCGCCAAGATGGAAAAGACGATCGTGGTCGAAGTGCAGCGGCTGGTGCAACATCCCAAATACCGCCGCGTGGTCCGCATTTCGAAGAAATTCTATGCGCACGACGAAAAGCGCGAGGCCAAACAGGGCGACACGGTGCGAATTGTGTCCTCGCGCCCGCTATCGCGATTGAAGCGCTGGCGCTTGAAGGAAGTGCTGACGCCGTCCGCGTCGGCCAAAAAGTAAGGACAGGGGAGCCGAACCATGATTCAGATGCGAACCTGGCTGACGGTGGCCGACAATTCCGGAGCGCGGAAGCTCATGTGCATCCTGCCCGTCGGCGGCGATGCGGGATTGAAGGCCGGCCTTGGGGACATTGTTACCGCTTCGGTAAAAGAAGCGACGCCGGAAAGCCAGATCAAAGAGGGCAAGGTTGTGAGGTGCGTGATCGTCCGGATGCGTAAGGAGCAGCGCAGGAAAGACGGCACCTACATCCGTTTTGACGACAACGCCGCGGTTTTGATTAACGATGCCGGCGAGCCCGTGGGCACACGCGTGTTCGGCCCGGTGGCGCGTGAGCTTCGCGAAAAGAAGTTTACCAAGATTGTTTCGCTGGCTCCGGAGGTTTGGTAAGTCATGGCACAGAAAGTTGTGAAGCGCTACATCATTGGCATCCGCAAGGGCGATACCGTTCGCGTGATGCGCGGCGATGATCACGGCAAGGAAGGCCGCGTGCTCTCCGTCAACCCGCGCAAGAACACGGTCATCGTCGAGCACGCCAACATTATCAAGCGCCACACGCGTCCCAACCCGGCGAAAAACATCAAGGGTGGGATCGTGGAGAAAGAAGCGCCGATCAAAGTTTCCAGCGTCATGATCGTTTGCAGCAGTTGCAACAAGCATGCCCGCATCGGTCACAACGTTTTGCCGGACGGCAGCAAGGTCCGCGTGTGTAAGCGCTGCGGCACTACGCTCGACAAGTAAAGGTTTGGAAGGATCAGGACTGGCATGAAGAGTCGATTGCACGAAAAATACAGCAAGGAAACAACGCCGGCGCTGATGAAGCGCTTTGGCTGGAGAAACGTCATGGCGGTGCCAAAGCTGCAAAAGATCACCGTCAACATTGGTCTTGGCGAAGCCAGCCAGAACGTGAAGCTGCTCGACACGGCCGCGGTCGAACTCGGCCAGATTACCGGGCAAAAGGCCATCATCACCCGCGCCAAAAAGTCCATTGCGAATTTCAAGATCCGCAAGGGCATGCCGATTGGCTGTGCTGTAACGCTGCGTGGCGAGAGAATGTACGAGTTCCTCGACCGCCTCTGCAACGTGGTTCTGCCCCGTGTACGTGACTTCCGCGGATTGCCTTCGAACGCGTTCGATGGCCGCGGCAACTACACCTTGGGCTTGAAGGATCAGTTGGTGTTTCTGGAAATTGACTACACGCGCGTGGACAAGATCAAGGGCATGAACATTACCCTGACCACATCAGCGAAGAACGACGAAGAAGGACGTGAACTGCTCAAGGGCCTTGGTTTTCCCTTGCGCGAAAAAGGAGCCGCACAATAAATGGCACGCACCGCTAAAATCGCCAAGACGCTGAAGAAACCCAAGTTCAAAGTTCGCGCGCGCAACCGCTGCCGCGTCTGCGGCCGCGCCCGAGGCTATATCCGCAAGTTCCAAATGTGCCGCATCTGTTTCCGCGGCATGGCGCTCAAGGGAGAGATTCCTGGCGTCGTGAAATCGAGCTGGTAGGAGCGAAATAGGAAAATTATGCAGACGGATCCGATCGCCGATTTTTTGACACGAGTTCGCAACGCCACGGCCGCCAAGCACCAGCGCGTTGACGTTCCGGTTTCGAAGCTGAAGACCGAGATCGCCCGCATTCTGAAAGAAGAGGGCTACATTTCGACGTACAAGCTGGTCGAAGAGAACAAGTCGCGCAGGACGCTGCGCATCTTCTTGAAGTACACGCCGGACCGACGCAGCGTGATCACGGGCATGAAGCGGGTGTCGCGTCCGGGCCAGCGCAACTACGTAGGATCACAGGAAATCAGTCCCGTCGTCGGCGGGCTCGGCATCAGCATCCTGACAACGCCCAAGGGCCTGATGACTGGCCGCGCGGCGCGCAAGGCCAATGTGGGCGGCGAGGTTCTTTGCGAGGTTTGGTAGTCAGGGAGGGTTTTGTAGCGGCCGGTCCTTAGACTGGTGGATTTAGGGCGAAGGAAGGAACGCAGCAAATGTCACGTATTGGTCGCAAACCGATTCCAGTGCCCGCGGGAGTGAAGATCAACACCGCGGGTGGCGAGGTCGAAGTACAGGGCCCGAAGGGCAGGCTCAGCGTGCTTGTGCCGCAGCAGATTCGTCTGGAGCAGAAAGACGGCGTGCTCACGGCGATTCGCGATAACGAAGAGCATCGCGCGCTGCACGGCCTTGCTCGCGCGCTCCTGGCCAACGCCGTTCACGGCGTCACGCAAGGTTTCAAGAAGGAACTCGACATTGTCGGTGTTGGTTATCGCGCCGAGCTCAAGGGCAAGGTGGTTTCGTTTGCTCTCGGCAAATCGCATCCCGTGGAATTTCCGATTCCTGAGGGTATCCAGATTGCCGTGGATAAGCAGACCCACCTGATCGTGAGCGGTGCGGACAAAGCACAGGTAGGTCAGGTGGCGGCGGATCTCCGCGCGCTGCGCCCACCCGACCCGTACAAGCAGAAGGGCATTCGCATCACCGGTGAGCGCCTGAAGAAGAAAGCGGGCAAGGCTGGAGCCAAGGCCGGCGCAGCGTAGTCCGGCGGCGCGATTGTCTCCTCGGGGTCGGGCTTTAGACTTTGAGGAGTTGGATTGAAGGAGAAACGAAAGTGGCATCGGTACCAGTTCGCAAGCTATCGAAAGACGCGCATCGGCAGCGGGTTCACGCCCGGGTGCGCACCCGGGTATCCGGCACTCCGGAGCGTCCGCGCCTGAGCGTTTACCGCTCCGTGGACCACATCTACACGCAGGTGATCGACGACCACAGCGGCCGCACGCTCGCTTCAGCAAGTTCCGTCGACAAGGAAACCAAGAAGGCTTTGAAGGGCGGTGGGAACATCGCCTCCGCCAAGGCTGTCGGCAAGATCATTGCCGAGCGCGCCAAGGCGGCTGGTGTCAGCAAGGTTGTGTTCGACCGCGGCGGTTACAAGTATCACGGCCGCGTCAAGGCGCTCGCGGATGCGGCGCGGGAAGCGGGGTTACAGTTCTAATTTATGTCGAAGCAAATTTTACGCGAAAGTCTGGCGGTTCGGCGTCTCCTGGAAGTGAATCCTTCCGATTTGAAGGATGATGTCATCGCAATTAACCGCGTTACGAAAGTTGTCAAGGGCGGCAAGAACTTGAGCTTTTCTGCTCTCGTCGTTGTCGGCGATAGCCACGGCCACGCTGGCTTCGGTATGGGCAAGGCTCGCGAAGTTCCCATGGCGATCAAGAAGGGCATCGAACAGGCGAAAAAGAACTTGATCAAGCTGAACCTCAAGGGTTCTACGATCCCGCACCAGGTCACGGGGTGGTATGGCTCGGCGCAGGTACTCCTGAAACCTGCTTCGGAAGGCACAGGCGTGATTGCGGGTGGTCCGGTGCGCAAAGTGATGCAGGTAGCGGGAATTCAGAACGTGCTGACGAAATCGCTGGGCACTTCGAACCCGCACAACGTGGTCAAGGCGACATTCGCCGCGCTTCTCGGTTTGAAAGATGCGAAGCAGGTTGCCGAGACTCGTTCAAAGACCGTGGAAGAACTGAGCGGCAAGCCGGCGAAAGCGGAAAAAGCTGAAAAAGTCGAAAAGGCGGCAGGGGAGTAAGGCATGGCGGGTGAAAAGAAGGGCGCGAAGAGTGCCGGCACAGTGAAAGTGAAGTGGGTCAGGAGCTTCATCGGCTGCACCGATGACATGCGAGACACAATTCGTGGCCTTGGCCTTCGCCGAATGCATCAGGTGGTTGAGCGCCAGGATACACCGGCGGTGCGCGGCATGATCCACAAGGTGCGCCATCTTGTGAAAGTGGTGGAGTAAGAAATGGCCGACAAAAAGAAGAAAGAGCACAACACGATTTCGCTGTCGACCCTGGGGCCGGCTCGTGGTTCCCGTAAGCGGAAAGTCCGCGTGGGCCGCGGCATGGGTTCGAAGCTCGGCAAAACCGCCGGTTCTGGCAACAAGGGGCAGAAGTCCCGCCGCGGCTATTCGCGCCGGCGCGGGTTCGAAGGCGGGCAGATGCCATTGCATCGCCGCATTCCAAAGCGCGGCTTTCACAATCCCTTCGGCGTGAAGTACTCGGTCATCAATCTCGAGGAACTGAACGTGTTCCCCGCCGGCGAGACGGTGACACCCGAATTGTTGCGCGTGCACGGCTTCATCCGCCGCGCCACCGACCCGATCAAAATTCTCGGCGATGGCGAGCTCAAGAACAAGCTCACCATTCACGCCCATGCTTTCAGCGCCTCCGCCAAGGAGAAGATCGCCAAGGCTGGCGGCGCATTTGAGGTGGTAGCGTAACTACAAGATGCTGAAAGACCGCAAACTCGTCATTCCGAACGGAGTCCGCGAGGTGAGGAATCCCTCTTGCTTGCCGATGACGGTTTTGCGCCTTGGCATTGGGGAAGTGCGATGAATCGATTCTTTCAAGCTTTCGCGAATCTCTTCCGCATCCAAGATCTGCGGAACCGCCTCTTCTTCACTCTGGCGCTTCTCGCGGTCTATCGCCTCGGTGCGCACATCCCCACGCCCGGCATCAACACGGATGTGCTGGAACAATTGTTCAAACAGTCGGCGGGCTCGGTGCTCGGCATTTTCGACCTGTTCAGTGGCGGCAATTTCCGCCGGCTGACGATTTTCGCGCTCGGCATCATGCCGTACATCACCGCGTCGATCATCCTGCAGTTGATGACCGTCGTTTTTCCGTACCTCGAGCGCCTGCAAAAAGAAGGCGAACTCGGCCGGCGCAAGATTACGCAGTACACGCGCTACCTGACGATCGTGCTCAGCCTCATTCAGTCTTCGACGATTGCCACCACGTTGCAGTCGCAGGCACTTGGCGGCCAGTCGCTCGTCTATCACCCGGGCTGGGGCTTCACGCTGATGACCATTCTGACCCTCACCACTGGTTCAGCGTTCATCATGTGGCTCGGCGAGCAGATCAGCGAACGCGGCATCGGCAACGGAATGTCGCTCATCATCTTTGTGGGTATTGTCGTCGGGCTGCCCCGAGCGATTGTAGACCTGTACGAGAAGGCCAAGACGCAGGCGTGGGGCGCGTTTACGCCACTGGCAATTCTCCTGCTGTTGCTGCTGATGGTCTTCGTGGTTGCGTTTATCGTTTTCGTGGAAGGTGCGCAGCGCCGCATTCCGGTGCAGTACGCCAAGCGCGTCGTTGGCCGCAAGATGATGGGCGGCCAGTCCACCTATCTTCCGCTGCGTGTGAATTCCGGCGGCGTGATTCCCCCGATTTTTGCGAGTTCGCTGCTGGCGTTTCCGGCGACCGCGGCGTTGATGCTCGGAACGCGCTGGCCGTTCGTCAAGAAGATTGCCGACACACTGAAGTGGGGTGAGCCGCTCTACACGGTCATTTACGTCGCGATGATCATTTTGTTCGCCTTCTTTTACGTCGGCATCGTATTCAACCCGACCGAGCTCGCCGACAACATGCGAAAGAATGGCGGCTTCATCCCTGGGATTCGTCCGGGACGCAGCACTTCGGAATATGTCAGCACGATTTTGAAGCGGCTGACCTTCATGGGCGCGGTTTACCTCGCCCTGGTTTGCTTGCTGCCGGAATGGATGATTGCCGGTATTCACCTGAACCACCTGCCCTACTGGCTCGGTGGCGACTGGTTTGACCGGCACTTCCCCGGCTGGATTTTGAACGGTCTTGGTGTGGCATTTTATTTTGGTGGCACTTCGCTCCTGATCGTGGTCGGCGTGGCGATGGACACGGTGCAACAACTCGAAGCACAGCTCGTCATGCGGAACTACGAGGGTTTCGCGCGAAAGGGACGGTTGCGCGGCCGTCGCTAGGGTAAGGGAGACGACAACGTGGCGCTGGAACAGCGTCCTGTTGCAAAACTCGACCGCGCGATGATTTTTCTTGGGCCTCCGGGCTCAGGAAAAGGCACGCAGGCCATCATGCTAGCCGGGAAATACGGCGTACCGCACTTGTCGACGGGCGACATGCTCCGGGAACACGTCGCCAAGGGCACGCCACTCGGCCTGAAGGCCAAGCCCGTTATGGAGCGCGGCGAACTGGTGCCCGATTCGCTGGTGCTGAAGATGGTGGCCGAACGGATTGAGCGGCCCGATTGCAGTCACGGCTTTGTGTTTGACGGTTTTCCGCGGACCGTCACCCAGGCGAAGTATCTGGGGGAGTTGCTGAGGCAGCATGGCTTGAAGCCACCGATGGTGATTCACATGGTCATCGGCAATGCCCTGCTGCTGCGGCGGCTGACCGGACGCAGGACCTGCAAGATCGGCGGCGAGATTTATAATATTTACGACCGCCCGCCGAAGGTCGAAGGTATTTGCGATAACGACGGCGGCGAGCTGTTTCAGCGGCCCGACGATCGCGAAGAAGTAATCAGCCAGCGGCTGCAGGCCTACGATAAGCAGACCGCCCCGCTGGTCAACTACTACCGCCGGCTCGGGCTGTTGTATGGGATTGATGCCAGCAAGGGCGTGCAGGAAGTGGAGCAAGGAATCGATCAGGTGGTTGCGGGCCTTCGCGGAGCGCGTTAGACAGATGGCGATTCAATTACGCAGCGCCGCTGAGCTCGAGAAGATGTACCGCGCTGGCCAGGTCGTATATGAGGTTTTGAACGCTCTGCGGCCGCAGGTGAAGCCGGGACTGACGACGATGGACCTTGAGCATCTAGCCGAGGACATCATCGCGAAGAGGCCCGGCAAAGCCGCGTTCAAGGGTTATCGCGGGTATCCCTGCGTGCTGTGCACGTCGGTGAACAGCGAGATCGTTCACGGGATACCGTCGCCCAAGCGGAAGTTGCGCGAAGGCGACATCGTATCCATCGACTTTGGGATGGAAGTCGAGGGGTACTTTGGCGACTCGGCTGTCACCGTCCCCGTGGGACACATCAGCCCGGAGCTGCACAAGCTCCTCGATGTGACCCGCGAGTCGCTGGACCGTGCGATCGACAAAATGCGCCCGGGCAACCGGCTGGGCGATGTCGGACACGCGGTACAGAGTTGGGTCGAGCAGCACGGTTTTTCTGTTGTCCGGGAATTTGTGGGTCACGGCATTGGCACGAAGATGCACGATGAACCGAACCTCCCGAACTATGGGGAACCGGGGCGCGGCGCGCGTTTGCAGGAAGGCATGGTCATTGCCGTCGAACCGATGGTGAATGCCGGCCGTCCGGAGGTGCAGATGCGCGGCGAGTGGGTGGCGGAAACTGCCGATGGTAGCCCTTCGGCGCATTTCGAGCACACCGTCGCGGTCACTGCGAACGGCCCGTGGATCTTGACCCGGCCGAAAGAAATGACCGGGCCGAGTTGGTGAGGCAGTTGTCAGTTGTAAGTTGCCGTGCGGTAAGGAGCGAGAGGAGTTTTAGGTTTTCAGCTTCTAGGTAAAGAGTTGGACAGCGTCTTACTTAGAACTTGGAACCTATAACTTAAAACGGGAATGGCGAAGCAGCCGTTTGAAGAAAAGAAAAAAGGCGACTCCGGAAATCCGAAGGAGGACGCAATCGAAGTTATGGCGACGGTGATTGAACCGTTGCCCAATGCGATGTTCCGGGTGGAACTGGAGAACAAGCACCAGGTACTGGCGCATGTCTCCGGCAAAATGAGAAAGAACTTCATTCGGATTCTGGCGGGAGACAAAGTAGCGGTGGAGCTTTCGCCTTACGATTTGACGCGTGGGCGCATCGTGTATCGCTATAAGTAGCTAGGTTGGAAGGGCGGTTTTGTAGCCAGCCTTCGGGCTGATCCGGTCGGAATACGAGGAGCAGGGCAGCATGAAAGTTCGGGCAAGCGTGAAAAAGATTTGTGACAAGTGCAAGGTCATCCACCGCCGTGGCGTGGTTCGGGTCATTTGCGTCAATCCGAAGCACAAGCAGCGGCAGGGATAAAGAAAGCAGTTCTCAGTTGTAAGCTTTGAGTAGTAAGTCAAAACTTGAGACTCTGAATTTGAGATGCGGGGAGTTGCGAGTTTGTAAGTGACGAGCCAACCAACAGAATTGACAGAAGCTCTTACTTAGAACTTGGGACTTATAACTGGAGACTTTTAGGAGCAATCATGGCACGTATCGCTGGTGTTGATCTTCCGCCGCAGAAGCGCCTTTGGATCGGGTTGACCTCGATCTACGGGATTGGACAGGTGCGCGCGAAGAATATCGCCGAAAAGGCGAATGTGGATTTCAGCAAGAAGATCCGCGACCTTACGGAAGATGAGGTCAACCGTATCCGTACCGTCATTGAGCAAGAAGGCCGCGTCGAAGGCGACCTCCGCAAAGAGATCCAGATGAACATCCGCCGCCTGATCGAAATTCAGGCGTATCGTGGGATTCGTCACCGCCGTAACCTGCCGGTTCGTGGACAGCGCACGCACACCAACGCCCGCACCCGCAAGGGACCGCGTCGCGGCGCCATCGCCGGCAAGAAGCAGGTGAAGGGCAAGAAGGGTTAGTGGTTCTACTGGCATCTAATTACTGGATTTAGGAGTGAAACGTGGCTAAAGAGCAGCAGAATGTGGCGCAAGATACCGCGTCTCCGGCAAAACCGGCAGCGCCGAGCAAGAAGAAGAAAGAATTCAAGAAGAAGAAGGAACGCCGCACGGTTCCACACGGGCTGGTGCACGTTTCCGCGTCGTTCAACAACACGCAGATTACCATCACCGACCCTGATGGCCGCGTGCTCTGCAATTCTTCGGCAGGTGCTATCGGCTTCAAGGGCTCGCGCAAGGGCACGCCCTACGCGGCGCAGCAGGCTTCGCTCTCCGCTGCCAGCGCGGCCCGCGATCAGTTCGGGATGAAGAGCGTGGAGGTGCGCGTGAAAGGACCGGGCTCCGGCCGCGAATCCGCAGTGCGCGCTTTGGCTGCCGCCGGCCTGCACATCGTGGTGATTCGCGACGTGACGCCGATTCCGCACAACGGCTGCCGTCCGCCAAAGCGCCGGCGCGTGTGAGGCCAGTTGTAAGGGTTAAGTTATAAGTCGGAACTTAGACTCTTGACTGCTCAGAGTAGCGCCGCTGCGGGGAAGGTAGAGGGATTTGGTTTTATGGATTGGGTTCTGAGAACTTTACTTACGACTTAGAACTTAAGACCAAGAAACTCGTGAAGGTTTCGGGAAGGGAGAATAGAAGTTGGCCAGACATCGAGATGCAGTCTGCCGCCTGTGCCGCCGGGAAGGGCAGAAGCTTTTCTTAAAAGGGCTGCGGTGCTTCACGGACAAGTGCGCGATTGAGAAGCGCAACTTCGTGCCGGGACAACACGGGCAGTCGCGGCGCGCAAAGGTTGCCGGTTACGGCCTGCAACTGCGCGAAAAACAAAAGGTGAAGCGCGCCTACGGTCTGCTCGAGCGCCAGTTCCGCAATTATTTTGAAAAGGCGGTGCGCGTTAAGGGGCCGACGGGCGAAAACCTCATCATCATGCTCGAGCGCCGTTTGGACAACGTCGTGTGGCGCGCGGGCTTGGCGTCCTCTCGCTCGCAGGCGCGCCAGCTTGTGCTGCACGGCCACGTGCGCGTCAACGGGAAGAAGGTGAATATCCCGTCCTACCAGGTGAACGTCGGCGAAGAGATCGCCATCAAGGAAAAGATGCACCAGAACGCCATGGTTCTCGAGGCGCGCAACGTCGCCCAGAGCCAGAGCGCGGTGCCGTGGCTCGAGCAAGATCGCGAGCAGTTCAAAGCCAGGGTCGTGGCGTTGCCGAAGCGCGAAGACGTGCAGACGCCGCCGATCAACGAGCAGCTCATCGTCGAGCTGTACTCGAAGTAAGTTCGATTTTGGGGGCCGCTGAAGCTCGCGGGAGCCGAAGCGGGGTTGGCCTTCGGGGGTTGGGTCGTAGTGGAGGGTTTGCGGTCAACCAGCTTGACCGCGGAAGGAAGGAACACGATGTGGAAGGGATTTCAGAAACCAAAGCGTCTTGCGCCTGAGTTTGAGTCGCTGACCGAAAAGTATGGTCGGTTTTCGGCTCAGCCTTTCGAGCGCGGTTGGGGCACGACGGTTGGGAACGCCCTGCGGCGTGCACTGCTCAGTTCGATCGAAGGTGCGGCGATCACCGCGGTCAAGATCGAAGGAGTACTGCACGAGTTTTCGTCGATCCCGGGAGTAGTTGAGGACGCAACGGACATCATTCTCAACTTGAAGCAGGTGCCCATCAAGCTGAACAACGATCTGCCCAAGACGATTTACCTCAACGTGGAGCAGCCCGGCGTAGTGACCAGCGCTCAGATCGAAGAAGACGCGGATTTCGCGGTTCTCGACAAGAGCGTCTACATCGCGACGGTCAGCGAGGGCGGCAAGCTGCAGATCGAGATGCGCGTCAAGAATGGGCGCGGCTACGTCGCCGCCGACCGCAACTACGACGAAGACCTGCCCATCGGCTACATCCCCGTGGACAGCGTTCACTCTCCCGTGCGCAAGGTGAACTATTCCGTCGAGGCCGCGCGTCTCGGCCAGATGACCGACTACGAGAAGCTGATGCTCGAAGTGTGGACCAACGGCGCCATCACGCCTTCCGACGCAGTCGGCCTTGCCGCGAAGCTCGTGAAGGATCACATGAGCATCTTCATCAACTTCGAAGAGCCCGTCGAGAACGTGGAAATGCCGACCGATGTCGTGCACGATCCGCGCCTCGAGTACCTGGACCGCTCGGTCGAAGAACTCGAGCTCTCCGTGCGCAGCTACAACTGCCTCAAAAACGCCAACATTCAGACCATCCGCGAACTCGTGCAGAAGAGCGAAAACGAAATGCTGAAGACCAAGAACTTCGGCCGCAAGTCGCTCAACGAGATCAAGGACATCCTCGTGAAAATGGGACTCAGCCTGGGCATGAAATTCGATGAGCACGGCCGGATTATCTGGCCGCCGCTGCCGAGCCAGACTGCGCCGCCGACGACGGACGAATCAATCGGCTTATAAGGATCAGAAGGCCAGACCATGCGACACCTCAAGTCAGGATCAAAGCTCGGGCGCAATCCGTGGCACCGCCGCGCGACGCTGCGTAACCTCGTCACCAATCTCTTTGAGCATGGACGGATCACCACCACGCTGACGCGGGCAAAAGCCACCCGACCCGTGGCGGAAAAGATCATCACCCTCGGCAAGCGCGACACTTTGCAGGCGCGCCGTCAAGCTGCCTCTTATCTCATGACACCGGCCGTTACCCGGAAGCTCTTCAGCGAGATCGCGCCGAAGTTCGCCGACCGCGCAGGGGGCTACACCCGCATCATTCCGGCGGGAATACGGGTGGGCGACGGCGCGAAGGTCGCGATCCTCGAGCTGGTAGGCTACGAATTCAAGAAGAAAGAGAAGAAAGAAAAGGCCAAGAAGGAAGAGCCCGTCGAAGCCACAAGTTGAAGCGGCCCCATTCAAAAGAACTTCAAGAGCCTGCGCCCGAGGCGCGGGCTCTTTCCTTTTTCGGCAGCGGCGAAGGCATTTGCAAAGGTGCGGCAATGCGTTTTGGCGTGAAGCCGACGAGCTGCAGCACCTTCTGGAATCGTGGATCGTTGCGAATCGGATCGTATACAGGATCGACCTGAAGGAACACGCACCAGAAGGCGCGTTCGTCAATGCCTTTGTGCAACCACTCGAAGCAACTGTCCATTTCGCTAAGCCCCATGTAAACCTGCGCGATCAAAGGCGCGGCGATGTAGCGGTCGCTCGGCGTTTCAAGGAGATCCTTCAACATTGCCCGCGCTTCCGAAGTGCGGCCGGCGGCGGCATAGGCATGTGCCAATACCGGTAGGCCCGTCCGATTACGCGATAACTGCACTGCCTTTTCAAAAATTTCGATTGCCTGGGTCGTTTGCCCATTCTGGATATACGCGCGTCCGAGATTGAACATGGCGGGAAAGAAGTAGGGAGCGCGTTTCAGCAGCGCGGAAAAATGCTCGATCGCCAGATCATACTTGTGTGCAAAGAACAGCGGGTCGGCCGCATTCATGTGGATGATCAGAGAGAGCGGGTCGAGCTCCATGGCGCGCTGTTGTTCCTCAGCGCCCTCGTCAAAGCGGCCCATGGCGTTCAGAAACGACGAATACCATTGCCGTGCAGTGGCAAAGTTGGGGTCGAGTTCGATGGCGCGGAGAAAGGCTTCTTCCGCGCCGCGCCAATCCCAGTGATACCAGTAGCGTATCAAGGCGAGTGAAGCGTGCGCCTCTCCATTCTCGGGATCAAGTGCAATCGCGCGGTTTGCGGTTCTCTCCGCCCGTGGAACCGCATCGCGGGGTTGTAGCGCCCCGAACCAGCAAAGCATGATCGACGAGTATGCGACGCCCGACAGTGCGCCGGCATGATCGGGGTCATGCTTCAAGGCTACATCAAATGCATCGATCGCTTGCCGTAGGCATTCTTCCGTTCGCTGGCCAAACAGGAAGCGGCCTTGCAGATACGCTTCATGAGCGGCGGGGTCCGTCACGTGGTGTCCGGTTTTCTCCGGAACCAGAAGCTCAAGCGCCATCGCGCGCGCCACGTTCTGTGCCACATCGTCCTGGACATCCAGAATGTCCCGCAGCTCGTGCTCGTACGTGGCTGCCCACAGGTGTGTCTGGTCGACTGCTTCGATCAATTGGGCCGTGATTCGCAGCTGCCGCCGGTCCTTGCGCACGCTGCCTTCCAGCACGTAGTCGACTTTCAGTTCTTCCGCGATCTCGCTCACTGTTTTCTTTGTGCCGCGGTATTGGATCGCCGATGTGCGCGCGATCACCCCAAGCCGCTTCGGGTTGATGCGCCCGAGTTGCGCGATCAGCTCCTCAGTCAAGCCTTCGGCAAAATACTGTTGCGCGGGGTCGCCGCTCAGGTTTTCAAAGGGCAGAACCAGCAGCATTTTTTTCGCGCCGCCAGAAGAAGTGCGCATGACCCGCTCAACAGGCGCGATAAACCGATACCCGACGCGAGGAATCGTCTCGATGAAGCGCGGATTTTGCGGAGAATCGCCTAGCAACGTGCGCAATTTGTTGACCGCGGTATTCAAGCCTTGCTCAAAACCGACAAAAGTGCGCGGCCAAAGTTTTTCACGCAGGGTGCGGCGGCTCACGACTTGTCCTGGTTTCTCTAGTAGCAGCGTCAGAATCTGATACGGCTTTTCTTCCAGGCGAAGACGCAAGCCGCGCTTGCGAAGTTCATGGGAAGTGAAATCGAGTTCGAATGTCGCGAAGCGGACGACCCGAGTAGAGAGCGGACGTTCACTCATGTTCGAGGACCTCTCGGCCATGTGATGAAGTTGCCCCAACGGGCGTTGTACTCGCAATGTAAAATCCTTGATAAATCTACTTAACCCATTTCTTATCTCTACTGTACAGGTGTATGCAGGCTTGTGACGTTCTACAGTTTTTCCGTACATTTTTCGATTCAAAATTGGCGTCCTACTTGGCGTGCGTGCAGTTTTCAACAAACGAAAGGAGCGGTTTCCAACGATGCCGCGAATTCGGATCGCAACATTGGGCCTGATCTTTGCTTTGAGCGCTGTTACGCCAGGGGCGCTCGGACAGCCTTCCGGGAGCATCAGCCACTCGGCCAACGTCACCTTAACGGTTCAGTAGTACTCGAAGGGCGACAAGGATGTAGTAGAGCAGCCGAACAAAACCGGAGCCTCGAGCGGGGTGAAACGGCTTGAGGCTCCGGGATTCGAAAGAGAGTCCTCGATGAGTTACCGAAGCAATCCTCGGGAACCGAAGGGCGACCAGCCTGGCTTCGGAAAAAAGAGTGTCACCGCGGCCGAACTGGGATCCGCAGAGCGCGGACTGCTAACCAGCCGGCAGTCCGCCTATTTTCCGGCTGAGGATTTCCAGAACACCTTGATCATCACGGAGCCGACCATCTTTTCTCCAAACAAAGAGTTACCGCCGGTCTCGATGATCCGGCTACCAGGAATCGAGGGTGCGCCGACGGCAGCGGTCGAGTCGGTGATCTGCGGCCCGCTGTCCGCCGGCAGATCAGGCGCTGTCGTTACCCTCAAGGAGCTCGCACGGGAGGCGGACGCGGCGCGGCGCGAACGCTAATTCTGTGACGAGAGAGCCCGCCTCGGGAATTCCGGGGCGGGCTTTTCGTTTGAATAGCGTGGCTCGAAAAATTCAACGGCCCTGTCCTTACGGCCAGTACTCGTTCTGACCAACGTCACCCTTGACAGTTTGGCCTAACTGCATGAATCTGAGATACCTGTCAGTAGGAGCCTGGTCATGATTCGCAGAACGCTTCTCCTCTCGCTTTTCGCGACTATGCCGGCCCTTGTCTGCGCCCAAGAGGCCAAACTTATCAATTGTCGCTCCCTGGATGCGGCTGGAAATTTTGTCGGTCCTGACGAAGTTGTCGTCGACGATCTGGTCTGCCAGAAAGTAAAATCCGGCGCGACTGCCGTCGCGGCGCCAAAGCCGGAACCTGCAAAACCCCTTCCCGGCACCGTGATTACAGACGAAGAGCCGCCAAGTGTTGTTGACGCTGCGAAGGCCAGCGCTAAGAGAGTCGCTGCTGCCGTGCAGGCCAACGCTGGAAAATCCACAGCGCCTTCGGACTCGGCCACGGCCGCGTCCCCGGCGCCTCCAGCTCCGGCTGCCTTGCCGGAGACGACGAAATCTTCTGTTGCGCCGGAAGATTCGGAGGTTCAGCCAATGGGCGTCGCGGAAGCCGCCAGAGTGAACGCCAAAAGAATGGCCGAGGCTGAAGTGGTTAAAGAAAAGGCGGCGTCGACTCCAGGCGCCGGTCCGCCCGCGCCCTTGACACCAGCCGGAAGAATGCCTTTCAGCGCTGACGCCGCTGCCAAGCCGCAACCTGCCAAAATCAGTAAAGCGGACAGGGCCGAGCTAACCGAGCCTGCCATTGCTCCGGCAGGGACGCCTCCGGAGTCGGCCCTCATGAAAGCTGCACGTGCTCCTGCTGCGCCTCTGCCTGCACCAAAGGGACCGGCTCCGCTTGAAGCCACTCAAGTACCCGCGGGCTCAGCTCCAGCAGTGGTGGACTCCACAGCACCGCCGCCAACCGAAATTGTCATCATGTCCGGACCGTCCCGCGAAGCGGCAGCTCCCCCACCAGAAGGAAAGGACCCTGCGGCTGCGTCCACCTCAACGCCTGAACCAGTCTCATCACAGACCGAAATTGTCATCACCTCCGCGCCCTCTCGCGAAGCGGCTGCTCCCCCGCCAGCGCCTGAGACTGCTCCGCAGCCCGCCGCCGAAGCCAAACCGGATGCCGTCGCGTCCAAGCCGCCGGCTTCAACCGAAGCCGTCAAGGGCCCCCCGGCGGATGCACAACCTCCCGCGTCCGAGGCTCCATCTGCGTTTTACGATGCCAACGCTCCCAAAAATTCTTCAAACCGTCCCGCAGTTACCCTCGGTGTAGTGAGCTCGCCTCCAGCAGGCGCAGTCATGTCTCCGGCGGATGAACCGCCCGCGAACACGGCGAATGCCACAACAGAGGCATCGCCCGCGACCCCGGAAGCACAACCGGATGCCCAACCGGTTTGGCCTGGGAATGCCGAGCCAAACCTGGAGCGTGAGAAAGTGGTGGAGACGGGCACGTTCGCGCTTCCGAAGGAAGTGCCGGATCCGAACCAGCCGCTACATACGAAACAGATAACGCCTTCCGCCGAAGATGGTTTCCAGGAAGGCCAGCGCGCGGATTGCAGAAAGAACATCACGATAGGCGGGCTGAAAGGCGAGAAGTTAGTGCTGGGCACGCCCAAATGGGCGGCCGACTGGATCGAAAAGAACCAGAAACGCATGCTGGATGTATGTTTCTCGGATACACCCATGCAAGGTGCGCGGAATTATCTCATCGTGTTCTACACTTCGGCGCCGGGGTCGGATGGCGCCGAGGTTGTGAATCCTGTAGCCCCCCGGCCGCAAGGGAGTTCCCCTGCTGCCGGTGTTGGTACGTTTACCACGAGCTATGGCTCCACCTGGCATTACTTCTTTGATCGCAATGTGGGCGTGACCGTAAACTCCAGCATCGATGCCGACCAGCCCCAGAGTCAACCAGACAAGCTAAGCTATGCGACTGCCTACACCGAGGAGGGTGTGCCCGTCGCGCAACACTGGCAAGGCACGCCGAAAAAGCAGATCAAGCTCAACCCTGACGATCCCAATGTACGCAAGGAATCGAAGAAAGAACGCCATGCCCGCGAAGAAATGGAACACTTTTCCGACTCGCTTCTGAACCAAATGGTAGAAGAAATCGAAAAACTCTGAAGCCGGGGAGTTAAACCACTCCTATTTGCCTTTCACAACTGGACAGACTGGGCGCTTTCTTCCGCCTGCCCTGACACGCGAAGAAAGTCGGGCGCTCTGCTCAAGCGGAGGCGCGTTGGACTGTGCGGGCGCGGGATTCGATGCGCACGTGCAGGCCATGGCGAGGGCGAAGCGTGACGGAGAAAAAGGGCACTACCGGCGGGCTCGGCAGAAGCGCGAAGCGATACCGCTGAGCGATTGTCGCGAGCAGCAGCGTCGCTTCCATCATCGCGAAGCCCGCGCCGATGCACACGCGGGGACCTCCCCCGAACGGAAAATACGCAAAGCGCGGAAGGCGGCCCGTGCGAACGGGATCGACGCGCCAGCGTTCGGGATCGAATCGCTCGGGGTCGGGGAAGAAGCGCGGGTCGCGATGAGTTAGCCACTGAAGAATGAAAACGTTGGTCCCCGCCCGGATGCGGTAACCGCCAATCTCGACGTCGCTGATCGCTCGTCGGCCAATTCCCCAGGCAGGAGGATAGAGGCGCATCGACTCCTTGACCACCATTTCGCTATAGGGAAGACGAGGGAGATCGGAAAGAGCGGGCGGGCGACCACCAAGAACCTGATCAAGCTCCGCGACGAGCGCCTGTTCGACAGACGGGTTTTGAGCAAGGAGATACCAGCTCCAGGTAAGGGCGTTGGAGGTAGTTTCGTGTCCGGCCAGGAACAAGGTCATGACCTCGTCGCGAAGCTGAACATCGCTCATTCGCGTGCCGCGATCGTCGTGCGCATCCAGCAGGGTTTGCAGCAGGTCATTCGAGGGCTCGGCGGCAGATCGGCGTTCGCGAATGATGGAGAAAATAACGCGGTTCAAATGGCGGCGGGAGCTCAGCAGCCGTGGAGACTTGGGAAGAGGCAGCCCCTCGGGAATAACAAAGGACAGAGCGGCTTGAGAGAAAAACCGGTCCATGGCGGCGGCGACTTCCTTCCCAATCGCGCGGGTGTCGTGAGCAAGCTTGGAGCCAAACAGCGCTTTGGTCACGATGTCGAGCGTGAGTTCGCCCATTTCCTGATGAAGGTCGCAAGTTTGCTGGTCGCGCCACCGGGAGAGATGCGCCTCAGCAGATTTGGCCATGACTTCAGAATAGGCGGCGATGTTTTCGTGGTGGAAGGCGGGTTGGATGAGTTGGCGCTGGGGCTGCCAGGATGGCGTGTCGTTGGTCAATAGCCCCTTGCCAAGTATGAACTCGAGCGCGGTGTAATCGCGGGACTTGCGGAAACTCGAGGCTCGTCGAACAAGCACGGTTTCGATGTCGTCCGGGTGCGTGAACTGGCAGATGGGAACGTGGAGAAAGCGGTAAAAGGCCACGTCACCGAAGTCGCGGGCACAGCGCTTGCAGAAGGCGGGCCAGTCGTGCGCCAGTTCCTGCAGGCTCCCCAGCAAAAAGTTGCCCTTTGGGCCGGGAGGCCGAGCGATGGAAACACCCGAAGCCATGAACAGATGGTAAGGCAGGCGTTCCGGAAGTTGGTAGTCACAAGTTAGTCATACTCGGGCGCAAGCGCCGGGTGCATCACAACAGCCAAAGCGTCTCGATCGGTTAAAGTCTAGTTGCGCGGTCTGCGCGCAGCTTCCGGATACTTGAGCGTGCCCCGGAGCACCGTGATGGAAGCGGCGGGCAGTTCGTACGCAGTATTGGATTCGGCGTTGGTCGTTGAGGAAGTGGCGGGACCGTCGGGGTCGGCGGCGAGCGTGGCGGGATGCCACTGGTATTGCGCCTTTCCGAAAGTCTTGACGCTCAGTGAGCCCGAGAACCAACCCGGGCCCGGCTGAGAGGCGTCATCGAAAGAAATCTTAACCGTGTGCCGACAGTCCTGATCCTTGTTGACGATGAGGAGCGACCACTGCCCGTCGGGACGATGCACGGCGTAGGCAGTGACAAGATCGTTTCCGGCGCCATCCCGAACGTCGCTTTCGGCCGAGAAAAGTTTGTGCTCGCCACTGCCGGGTTGCACCCATTCGAGAGTGATGAGCTGGCTTGCGAAAAACTGCGAGAGAGGTTGCTTGATTTTCAGGTCGCGGTCTGTCGAGAAAAAGGCAAAGGTACCGTGCGAATTGTTGAAGCCACGACCGATCGGAGCCGGCATGTAGTGGAAGTAATACGCGGCCTGGCCGCCGCCGTTAAGGAATGAACAGATGTAATCCGCGAGCCACAAAGCGCCAAAAATGTCAGGGAAAGCTTCGGAATCGACCCAGGAGAGATTGGATTCGGTGATGAGTAAGGGAACGTTCGCAGGAACGCCGTCCTCGCGCCAGATCTTCATGATGCCCGTAACGAGCTTGGCTTCGTCGTATAGATTGCTCCACTGAATTTTGCCGGGCTCGCAAGGATAGTGTTCGAAAGAGAAGAAGGCAAGTTCGTCAAGCTTGCCGCGGGACTTAAGGTAACTGATGAAGCGGCCGGTCCAGGAAGTGTGGCCGGAAGCGTCAGGCCAGGTTTCGATGTCCTTGTTGACGCCCGTGAAAATGGGCCCGCCGAGCTTTAGTCTGGGATCGACCCGATGGAGTGCGCCGGCAAACTGAATGTAAAGCGCGGCATAATCCTCGGGATTCATGAAATGGCCGTCGGGCTCCTCGCCCATTTCTACGTGCGAAATCGGATAGCCGCGCTTCTCAAGGTAGGTGATTTCATTGGCTGCATCTTCGGGTATGTTGTAAATCATCGCGATCGGAATCATCGCGGGCAAGCCTCGCGTGTAACCGCCGGTGTAAAAGAGATCGAAGCCGACCTGATCGCCTGCCTGTTCATCGAGGTCGCTGGGCTCGTGCCATGGATCGACCGATGAGCAATAGGTCATGGTCTGGTCCTGATCGGTAGTGTGGCGGATCAGGTCGTGGAGCTTGCCGTCGGAACCCGTTGTTCCGAGGTACAGTTCACGAATCGCGTAGCCCATGCAATTGCGCTTGTCCGCGCTGCCGTGCGTGTCACAGGTGTTGGAAGAAGCCGTCATCAGAATCCGGATGTATTGGACCGTGAGTGGGGCGGAACTTAGCTGGAGGATGGGCTCGCCACCTTTGCCATCGGTGATCGTCCCACCGGGGAACGCTTGCCAGACCCCGAGCGTGGGCTTCCGGATAGCATCTTCGCCGGTAAAGTACTGCACGACGAAATGAGTGGCGTAAGGCTCGGCCCACTGGATGCGCATGGCGCTGACCGGACGCGGTTTCGCAAGATCGAGAATGATCCATTGCGGATGCAGCGCGTCGCTCTCACCGGTGTAGGTTTCCGCTAGATAGGGATTGCTCTTCCAATAGGTGCTGGGATCGCCGTCGGTAAGCCGGGAGTATCCTTCCGTGTCGGTTCCATCATCCCGCGTGACGCCGCGATGAGGAAGCGGGTAGCCGTAAGAGTGCCGAATCATTTCCGCGCCCGGCATGGGATTGCCGGTGAAATAACCCTTGCCGGCGGGATCGCTCCACGTGCCTTGCGGATTCCAATGCCACGCTTCCATGTGAAGTTCGGTGTTCTGGCGATAGGTGATGGTCTGCCAACCCGCCGAGAGAACTTGCTTGATGGTGTCGTCGACGTAGAGCTTGTCGGCCGCGCCATACGGCAGTCGGTCGATGCCGGCGCCGAGCGCTTCGGTGGGATGAATCGTGTTGGTCGAATGCGAGGGAGCGGCGTCCACGTGAATCGTTTGCGCGAAGGATCGTGGAGCAACACATGCGGCCGAGAAGCAGAGGCAAAGGAGAGGGACAAACGGTTTGCGTGCCAAACGAGCGAAGAATTCCATAACAGATCCTTTAGTGGCCGGCGCGTCCGGCAAAAACTTCGAATTAAAACGGTTGAATGTAAAGGAATTAGACCTCAGGATGAAGCTGACGTCAACGGGAAAGGCAACCCAGCATTTGAAAAACTCAGCCACGCTGAGGCAGGAAGCGATCAGGTCGTTGCGAAGAAAACACCAGCAGGCCTCAGTAGAGGCGAGCGCGCTGAAAGCGGCGATAAAGAAAAAACAGAGTAAGCAGGGCCACGAACGCTCCGGTGGAATCAAGGAGCGCGTCCCACGCGGAAGGCCCCCGGGAAGCCACGAAAACCTGGTGGAATTCATCGAGGCCCGAATAGATGACGGCAATCAACCAGGCGCCGAAGGCCCAGCTCCAGTGCCAGCCAGGGCGCGAGCGACGCATAGCACGGTAGATGAACACGAAGAAAATAAAATACTCGAAGAAGTGGGCCGCCTTCCGAATGAGATGGTGTAGGAGGTGGATGCGTTCCGTTGGGGCGGAAGGGAAGAACCAGCGCAGAACCGGCTCGATGAAACGGCCGGTGTGCTCCAAGGAAAACCCGTCAGTGGAGAAAATAAAGATAACCACGGCCCACACGAGTGCCGGCCACCACGAGCGCAGCCATGCTGCGATCATGTCTTTGGTTGGCACGCGGTGGCGGACCACGTCGAGATTGGGGGCGGGACGTGGATTCCGCCAGGGTTCGGTGGGGGACATTCAGCGTTTAACTTCCTCTTCCATTGTAGCGAACAATGAGGGGAATCATTCCATGCGGTAGTTGGGGGCTTCCTTGGTGATCACCACGTCGTGGACGTGGCTTTCGCGCAGCCCCGCCGCGGTAATGCGAACGAAGCTGGCTTTCTCTGTGAGTTCCTTGAGCGTACGTGCACCGACATAGCCCATGCCGCTTCTCAAGCCGCCGACAAGCTGATCGGTGAGCCCAGCGAGCGGACCCTTGTAAGGAACGCGCCCTTCGACGCCTTCGGGGACGGACTTGCCGCGCTCGGCACCTTCCTGCGAGTAGCGGTCGGCGGATCCGGCTTCCATCGCTCCCGTAGAGCCCATACCGCGATACGACTTGAACGTGCGTCCCTGGTAGAGAATAGTTTCGCCGGGAGATTCCTCGGTGCCCGCGAAAAGGCTGCCAATCATCACGGCGGATGCGCCGGCCGCGATGGCCTTGGTGATGTCGCCGGAATACTTGATGCCGCCGTCGGCGATGATCGGTACGCCGGTGCCTCTCGCTGCGCGCGCGGCTTCCATCACCGCAGTGAGTTGTGGAACGCCTGCGCCGGTAACGACGCGTGTCGTGCAGATTGAACCAGGGCCGATGCCGACTTTCAGGCCATCAATCCCGAGGGAGATGAGGTCTCTCGCGCCTTCGTAGGTGCCAACGTTGCCCGCAATCAGCTGCATTTCAGGTAGACGCCGCCGGATCGTCTTGATGGCTTCCATCACGCGCTCGGTGTGGCCGTGGGCTGTGTCGATCGCCAGCACATCGGCTTTGGATTTCGCCATCTCGACCGCGCGTTCCAAGAAATCGCCGGTTGCGCCGACAGCGGCACCAACACAGAGCCGGCCGTGGTCGTCTTTCGAAGCGCGCGGGTATTCGAGTTTCTTCTGGATGTCTTTTACCGTGATAAGGCCTTTGAGGTTGAAATCCTGATCAACCACCAGCAGTTTTTCGATGCGATGTTTCTGGAGGATTTTCTCCGCATCTTCGAGCGTCGTGCCGACCGGAACTGTCACGAGATTATCCTTGGTCATGACCTGGCCCACGAGTTGGCCGTGGTTTTTCTCAAAACGCAGGTCGCGGTTCGTCAGGATGCCGGTAAGGCGAGTCCCGCGCGTCACCGGAAGGCCGGAGATGCGGTACTTGGTCATGATCTCTAGAGCTTGGCGGATGGTGATGTCGGGTGAGATCGTGACCGGATCGACGATCATGCCGGATTCCGAGCGCTTCACACGGTCGATTTCTTCTGCCTGGCGGTCAATCGAAATGTTGCGGTGAATAATGCCAATCCCGCCCTGCCGCGAAATCCCAATCGCGAGCCGGGACTCGGTTACGGTGTCCATTGCGGCAGAGGCGAGAGGGATGTTGATTGCGAGCTTGCGCGTGAATTGGGTGGTCGTCTCGACTTCCGTGGGGAGGACGCAAGACTTGCCGGGAAGAAGAAGGACGTCGTCGAACGTAAGACCTTCGGGAATCGGACCATCAATCATGGAGGCCTCGAGAGACAAGATAGGGCGCGAAACAGCGAGCCGCCAGAAGCAGCGCAGCCCAGCGGGTAGGCGCTGGGCCGGTGAACGAATGCAACCGATCGAAAAAATGAGTCACGGTGAAACTTCTATTTTAGGGTTGCCGGGGAGAGGGGGTCAAGCTACGGTCCTATAAGACTTGAGGATGAGCGCGGTTTCCATCAGCATGGCAAAAGTTGTAAAAACCATGTGGAATCGCTCATTCTTGACCTTGATCGCCGCTGCGCTCAAGGCAACGTAGGGAATCGCCCTCACGTCGTAGAGCCCTCCGATCAACCGCAGGTAGGTCGTGCCTTTTATCAGGGTGTAGCGCAAAATCCGCAATGAAGAGAAGCAACATCAAAGAAAAGATCCAACGCCTGCGGGAGTAGAAATAATTCTTGAACCCACTGGGGTCAGCCATTTCTTCCGGAAAGAGACAGACGCGAAGCAGAAACAGCAGGACGGCGTAAAGGGGCAACGAAGAAGTAAAGCGGAAAGGTCCACCGTTGCATACCTTGGAGCCGGAATTCTCACCACTGTAAGTGAATCAGGTAAAGAAACAGGAATAGGGCCCAGAGCAGGTGAACCCAATACACTTTGTCTTCCTTCGTGTTGTACGATGGGCGCGACGCCGCCGAGCAAACGCGCGACGCCCAGACCCAGAATCATGGAAAACAGAACACGGATATGGAGATAAACGTCCGAGGGGGAGAGTCCGGTCGATAGGCGGCTTGGCCGGCGACGATTGTACCGGAATTGCCCTTGCTTTTGCCGCGGATCTCGAGAAAACGAGGTGCATCGCGTTTTGACAGATTGTTTTCTTGACACCGCTAGCCGTGCTGCTCATGATGAGCCGGCGAGTGCGGCTGTTTGTTTTCGCTGTGCCAAGATCGCGCGCCGCAGATCGTAATGCAGGACGGCGCGGTCAAGGAGGAAGGAATGAGGAAGCTATCTTTGTTGGCAGGTATCCTTGCAATCCTTGGCGCGTCCCTCCTGACTCCTGCCCAAAGTCAGGTCCCGGCCGGAAATGGCCCTACTGTGAAGGTGGGTTCGGCCTTGGCTGCTAAGGCTGCCTCGCCCACGCCAAGTCCCAATGCGAAAAATCAGAGTCGGCAAACCAGCATCGGCAAAGGCGCAACGTCCGTGAAAGCCTCGGCCCCTTCCGCATTCTGGACCGATCTCGTGGACATTGACGATGACGGGACGGTCGAGGACAACCAGTTTCTCTTCGATGCGAAACGAGGAATGCTTTACACGTACCGCGAAGACGATTTCAAGTGTGCTGATGGCAAACCTGAAAATGGACAGGTTTTGATGGCCATTTACACCAAAGGGAACCAGGCGGGAATGCCGGTTGGCTCGGGCTGGTACGTCGTCGCGCTGACGGCGGGCCAATGCGGCGAAAAAAAGCCGGGATTGTTCGGCTGCAAGTTTGATGCGAGCGGCAACCTCAAGCCTTGCGGTGCCGCGGTCATCCACGAAGACTCGGGCGAACTCGAGCTCGCCGTCAAGAAAAAGGAATAGGAGCCCTTCGCCGTGACAACGTCGTATCCACGATCGCGGGCCGTCTATCGAAGACCTGCCGATCTCTTGTGCCCATCAACGCGATGGCTTTCGGTTAGTTATGCGGTTGGGAGTAATAGGTGATGTACGCAGAGTCGAGGTACTTGGCTAAGCGGCGCTGCCGCGCACGGTCGGTCGAGGATTGAATCATTGCGCTGAGGATCGGTTCGAGGAAGCGGCTGTATCGCGCCAGGGTCGTGCGGTCCTGGGAGGCGAAGGCGGATTCGACGGCTTGTTGCGTTACGGATGTGACGAGTTCGACGCGGCCAACAAAAACGCGAGTGAGCTGAGCGGGAGCCGGAGTGACGGTTAGGGGCAACACGGAATCCACGAATGCCCGCGGAACGATGTACAGAATGCGCGAGCCTTCTTCGAACCAGGAGTCTTTCCACGTTTCAAGCATGGCGTGAGCTTCGTCCGGAAAGAGGCCTTGCGCGATGAGTATGCCTTCGAGGCTGCTGAACAGCGACCCGAGCGAGCCATCGAGTACCGGCGGGCTGTATGAAGCCTGGTCTGTAAGTGCGTCGAGGATGTGATAGCCAAGCCTCGAGCCGCGTCGCTCGAAGAGAATCAGGCCGGGAATCTCATCGGACGCCCTCGAATCTTTGACGTGTTTGATGCCATCACCCGAGGCCTTCGGAGTCTTCAAGAGCCGAAGCTCGGATCCCCTGGCGAAAGACGCCTTCGTCGGCTGTGGTTGCGGAGTTGCGTTCTCGCTGCAGCTCACGGGCGCGCTCGCACCAGGAAGCGGAACCGCATCGCTCGGAACGGCATTTTGCAGCAGGATGGTTCCGTCGTTCGCGACCGAGGCGGTGAGGGGAGGCCCAAGAGCCGTAACCCCGCGGTAGAACAGGAAGCGTTCGTGCTGTGCGCCGGAAGGTGTATCAATTGCGAGGGGAGCACAAGAAGTCTGGCGCGCGGCATAGTAGTGGTTTTCAGAAGCGTCCGCTGGAAAATCGGTGGCGCCGGTTGGAACGACATGGACCGAATTCCAGGTGATCCTGCCATCGGTGATTTTTGAAAAAAGAGTGATGTCCTTGCGAGGGTCGAGAGCCGGGACGGAGGCGTGAGGAAACCACTCGGTGATTAGACCTTTGGAAAACGTGGCGCGAACCGAGACGGTCGTCTCCCTCGGCGAGTAGAAATAAATCACCGGGGTTTCCATCCGGATGGTGCCTAGCAGACCACCTTTGAAATTGACATTGCTGAGGTGTTCGACGAAGGAAGGAAGGTCGGTCGGACCGGACAGAGGAAGCCAGTGAATCGCGCGGCCTTCCGAGTCCGAAATGGACGTAAAGGTGCCCCATTCATGTGCCGTGAGCCCGTTTTCCGGAACCTGGCCCGCAGAAACCTGCCCTGAAGAGGAAAAGTGCAGGGCGATCAGCGTCGTCGTGACAAGGCCAAAAATCACAGCGCAGCGGAAGAACCGCGCTGAGGCGGCAGCGGCCGTGAGTACTTTCATGGCTTTGCCACCTTCACGCTGGGAGTCCGCGAGATCATCTCGGCCATGGTTTCCGATTGCGGACTCATGAAATGAGTAGAGAGGTTGGTAGCGGCCGACATGGCTGCAAGTCTAGGAAGGTGAAAGTCCGTCCGCCGTCAATTGCCTGTATCAGACGGCTAGCATGCCCGATGCATGCAAAG
>Ga0306920_100001020_pt1 | contig 34363 bp, 33 predicted proteins | sample flu12Cox44000170_FD_204666 | JGI IMG/M metagenome (GOLD analysis project Ga0306920, IMG submission 204666) | Lab enrichment of tropical soil microbial communities from Luquillo Experimental Forest, Puerto Rico - flux4day.12C.oxic.44.000.170 (v2)... | ecosystem: Environmental > Terrestrial >...
TCACGTAAGTGCGCATGTAGCGCTGCTCATATGACGGCTGGATTTGCGAGAAGTAATGGGGTTCCTTCAAAGCAGGAAGAAACACCTCAGGATGCTGCTTCAGCCAAGTATAGAGCGAGGTCGTGCCGCTGTTCGCCGCGCCGACAATAAAGAAGTCCGGCCAGGCAGAAATCCGGCCCGAAGCCCGGCCCGATTCTCTTGCCGGGTAATCACTATCAGGCGCTAAAACGCTGCTGGAAGCGCGTGTCAAGATAATCAGTCCCTAACCCGAAGAATCCTGGTTCCAATTTGTAAACGCAACAGCCAACGCGAGTCGAACGGAATCCACGAAATATTCAGAAAAAGCACCAGCAATATAAGCCATGAGAAAAAATAAGAGTCAATATTGCTTACAGAGCCGGATGGTCTGAGCAACTATGGAAGAGAAGCAGCCATCGGCGGGCCGCATGAGTGAGCGGAACAGGCTTCACAGCCATTCCGTTCCATTCAAGGCGGGCCCGCGGCCCACTAGGGCGGGATTTTAGACGGGCGGGAAAACTTCAATCCCGGTTTTGTGTCACGCCGCGGCGAGAACCCTTGCGTTCATCGCAGCCTCTTTGCCCCGTAAGGCAAGGGTGCGCGCCTCGAGATTTGGAAACCGCTCGGCCACCTTCACATAGACTGTTTCGCTCAGCAATATCTCCCCCGCAGCCGCGCTGGAGGCGAGGCGCGATGCCGTGTTGACCGTGTCGCCCAGAGCGGTAAAGTCCACTACCCCTTCGCTGCCGACATTGCCCACGTAGGTCATGCCCGAGTTGACTGCCCCTCCGAGTGCCAGCCATGGCCCCTCGGGCCGTCCGTACCCTACTTCCTGAAGCAACGCCGACGCCGCTTCGACCGCTCGCGAATGGTATTGCGGTCCGCAGATGCCCGGGATAAACAACGCCATCACCTCATCTCCGATGAGTTTGTCGATGATGGCGTCATGACGAATCAGGACTTCGGTAGCGGCTCGATAGAAGCGATTCAACACTTCCGCATACACGCTGGGAGTGAGTTTTTCGCCCATGGCCGTCGAGCCGCGCACGTCGGCGAAGAGTACTGCGATATCCGCTTCAGCGCCGCCCGGTGGCAACTTCTCGCAGCAAACCACGCATACGTTCGGATTCTTCCGTGAAGGAGTAAATCCAAACAGCCCAACCAGCTTTCCGCCTATGCCTCCAAACGGGTTGTGGCAAACCTTGCACCGGGGAGGGCCTGGAAGGTAACGGAAGAGCTTGTGCATGAACCGCAGCGGGGGGTGCCCTTCCGCGAGCACCTTCTGCCAGAACTCGGGGCCTGCGTTGGGATCCATATTGTTTTATCCTCTCGGGCTCGAAAACGATGCTTAGCTTACGCTAACTGACTATCCTTAGCGGCATCGTTGCCCTCTAATTCAAGCAGAATGTCAAACTTCGGCAAACTACATTTCTGTCTCGGTTAGCTCCGGGTGGGCGACTAACTTCGGGCAGATCAAATGATTTAGCCTTTTTGCGCCGACTCCGGCCGATGCGTTCAGCCTACGCCTAAGAACCGGGCCTTGACGCTTTCATCAAGCGGTAGCTCCGGACCGCTGACTATATGATCCGGCATGCGAGTAGGATCTTCGCCGAGTAGCGGCAGAGCCCTGGTCCGATTAGCGTGAGCTTCTGGCGACGTCCCGTAGAAGAACTCAGTCAGCAGATCTTCGCAGTCGTGGACTACGCGATAGTAGCGATCATGCTCTGACGCATAGATATCACCGGCGCGCTCCCAATCGCTGGTCGCTAATAGTGCGTCCCGCAATACCCGGGCATCGCGCAGACAGCGATAAGCCCTGCCCCCAGGACGGGTCGCTGGTCGCAGCTGCGTCGCCAATCAGGGCAATTCCGTTGTAGTAGGGGTGATTCACCCACTCGTCGGCGCCGCTGAATGAGGCAAGCGGCCCGGCAACTTTCGCGCTTTTAAAGAAGTCCGCCGGCATTCCGCATCTCACTGATTCCTCAATGAAACGTGGTAGCGAGGCGGGGCCCTGCAAGCGCAGCCCACTGTCTGCTCGATAAGCAACATAGGCCCGGGCCCGTCCGCGGATGGGCTCGATCAAGAACGCCGCCTCCGCGCGCTGAGAATCAATGAAGAAATAAGTGCATTCCTTCGGCAGGCACTGCAGGTGACGACCACTATGTCATAGTCCATGTCGCTTGCCCCCCGTCTCATTGCCCGCCCGATTTGTGCTCTTCGAAGGCTTACAGTCCCGGTTGCAATCGATTACGATCCTTTTCCCAGAAATTGCAGAATTTTACTGTTGATCTCGCTTGGCCGCTCCACCAGCATGAAATGCCCCACTCCCTCGATCTGCTCTACCTTCGAGCCTGGCCCAAGGTAAGCCAGCACGGCCTGAGCGGCCTCGGCATCGAGGGCGATGCAACCATCCCGGGTGCCATGGAGGTAAAGAGTAAGCTGCGGAATGGGCCGGCCCCATATGGAGTCCTGCTCTCCCGTTGCTGTCGGCAGACCGAACCGGGCGGGATCGAACAGCGCCCGATAGTAGCCCATTGCGGCTTGCAGGTTGGCCGGATTACGCAGACAGTCTTTGACGCGCGGCAAATCTTCCTTCGCATCGTAGCCGGGCGACCAATCTGCCTAGAGACCATCAATAAAGGCGAGGTCGTTCGCCGGCACCACCTGGTCCGAAACCTTCATCTGAAAGAACCAGAAATAGAAAGAACGCTTGATCGGCTCGTAGCGAAAAGCGACCAGTCCAAAAACGCCTAGCGGAGGCACGTTCATAATAGCGCAGCGGCGCCAGCGCGCCGGTTCGAGAGCCGCCGCCCCGTAGGCTGCTACTGCTCCCCAATTATGAGCGATCAGCACTGCGCGGGAATCGCCACCCAGTGCAGCGTGGAGACCGGCCACGTCGGCCGCGAGCACACTGGTTTGGTAGCGGCCGTCCGAGGGAACCTCGGTCGGCGCGTAACCGCGCATGAACGGTGCGACCGCGCGGTAACCGGCTTTGGCAAGTTCGGGAAGGAGATGGCGATAAGTCCAGGGAGAGTCCGGAAAGCCGTGCAAGCAAAGCGCCAGCGGTCCTTCACCCATCGCAAGATAGTGAAATCGCAACCCGTTGGCTGTCACCGAGCCGGTTTTGAATTCTGGCATCTCGTGCTCCTTTCTAGTGTCATGTCCCGCTAATAAGTTTACATGCGGTTCATGCTCCTCCCTGCGTGCCTCCTGCTGTCATTCCCGCGCGCTGCCAGCGCCGGAATGACAAATCGGGACGCCGTACGCAAATGTATTTCGCGCAAAACCATACTACTCAGCGAATGCTACTTTGTTTAGTAAAACGCTAAGCCCTTATAGCTTTGCTCCGCAATTTCGAGGCACTTATGCCGGTACGTACCAACACCTGCCGATGCAGGGCTCAGTAAATCGTGATAGCCCCTGCCGCCTACAGGGCAAACGACACTTTTACCGCGCCGGAAGTCTTCTTGCTCGACGCCTCGATCAATGCTTCGCGATACTGCTGCAATGGATACTTGCGCGGCTTGACCGGAGTCAGGTCGGCGCGGCGCCTGGTCAACAATTCTACCGCGCGGGCAAAGGTATCGGCGCGTTTGCCTTTGAAGATTTCGGTGCCATAGGTCAAGCTGCCGACAACCTTGAGCTCCTTCAGCCAGATCGGCGTCCAGTCCACTCGCTCGGGCAGCCCCGCCAATCCCAGAATCACGACGCTCCCCTTCCCGCGCGTCATGCGCAACGCCTGATTGAGGGTGATGGTGCTGGTGACGGTGTCGAACACCAGGCCCACGCCGCCCGCGAGCAATGCGCCGCCTTGAGACAGCGGATACACCTTGGTCTGCGCGAGTTCTCCGACCCGCGCCATCACGTCCTCAGTCTGCGCATCGATTACAAATTCGGCGCCGAGCCGCTGCGCCAGTTTGCCCTGAAACGGATACTTGGCAACAGACACAACCCGGCAGAACGGCTCGATCGCCTTGAGTGCCGCCACATTCATCAGGCCGATCGTGCCCGCGCCGATTACCACGACCAGTTCCCGCTTTCGCGGCGGATTGTTCAAGACCGCACGCAGGCAAACCGCGAAGGGCTCGATCAGCGAGGCCTCATCGTCGCCGATTCTATCAGGCAGCGGATGCAAACGATGGCTTGGGGCGACGAAATACTCACCCCATCCGCCCCCGGTATCACCGCAGGTCCCGATCAAGAGGCCGGGCTTGAGGCGGCCTTCCGCCAGATGCTCGCAGATGCCGAGATTGCCGTCCCGGCATTGCGCACAGAGCTTCTTGAAGCCACGCTCTCTGCATCCCAGCGAGGGGTCGACGGACACCCGTTGACCGCGATGGAGGTGCTTGACCGCTTTCCCAACGGCTTCGACCTCCCCAAACAGTTCGTGTCCTGGAATCAACGGCGATTGAAAATAGGGTTCCGCTGCGGGCATCGGTTTCTTGTGAAGAAAGCCTATGTCGCTGCCGCAGATGCCGGCGATCCGGCTTTTGATCACCACCCAGTGCTCATCAGGCAAAGCAGGGACCGGGGTGTCGGTCAGCTCGAGATGCGCGAGACCGGGCAGCGAGTCCGGCGCGATCTGCCCTTTTACCGGCCGGCCATGAAGTATGATCGCTTTCATTCGAATACGATCATCGCGATGTTACTAATCTGCGCCGTGGGAGGTCAGCGGCGGGCTTGTTTGTGCTCTTCGAAGGCTTGGACGAAGTCCTCCATGGTCAGTCTTCCGACGACGTTCAGGTCATCGCCGAGTATCTCGAACAAGACGCTATCCTTGGTGCGCACGCTGTAGAAGACCACGGCCTCCTCATCGCCGGCTCCCTCTCGATGGGGCTCCCCTGGAGGGCTGGATGTGTAACTGCCCACCGCGCGCACTTCCTTGAGAGCGCCATTGGGCTCATACAAGCGATGTTCGCCCTGCACGACCAGGGTGTTGGTCAGCGCCAAGTGGCGATGCAGGAAGATCCGTTGGTTGGGGTCAAATTTGACAATAAAATCGACGACCTTCCGTGAGGCATCGACGTCGAGCACGTTAAACACAAAGTGTTCGAAATCGCCCATTTTGTACCAACGAATATTTCGATCATCGAACGCGTACGATCTTGTGTTAGCAGCGGCCGCAGTTGCCATGGCTCTCTCCTATAGTTGCGCGTGGCCGAGCGAAAGACATTGACGCGCCAGACTGCCTGCCGATAACTTATTCCGGCAAGGCTAATCTGTATTCTATTTCGGCAGAATTATTGTGTAGCAGATCAACTTTGTCGTGAACCGCCTCTCGTCCAATCAATTCAGGCTGGTACCGCGCGCTTCGCTCGCCATCGGCCAGTCGCTCTGCCAGAATGCGACCAGAAGGTGGGGGAATCAAGGAGTGCCGGCGCCCTGGTGAACTAAGCCGGCTTAGACCCCGACACTCCCAGGGAGAAGGATCCCCCGCCGCCCAGCGGGAGCACCAAGCGTGCCGCCGACCGGGGCATCTGTCGCTGTCCAATCAAAACATAAATAGCGCCCCTCGCGTTGCTCCCCGGATTAATCGTGGAGAAAAGCTACACGCGCGTTGCAATTTGACCCATTGCGAAGAGCGCCGGGGACTAGGATCCTTTGACTTCGATTCGAGATCTCTGTGGTCGAGTCCAGCGCTTCACTCGCGCGATTGTAGGACTACCGAGGAGAGCACATGGCGGGAGGACGTTTCATGGCCGGCACTCGCAACAAGTTGGATTTCGGGTTCGGCGTGTTTCCCTACAGCTACGTCTCGTTCGCGGAAATGGCTAAGTTGGCCAAGCTTGGAGATGCGCTCGGTTACCATGCTTTTACCCTGCCCGAGCATCTGCTGACGCCTAATTGGCCCCAGGCGCCGATTTCCACCAAATTCTGGTATGACACCATGGTGATCGGGTCGTACATAGCCGCGATTACCACAAAAATTAAATTGCTCACCGGCGTCAGCGTCGTGCCCTATCATCCTCCCGTGCAGATGGCCAAAGCACTGGCGACGCTGGACGTGGTGTCCGGCGGGCGCGTGCTGTATGGCGTCGGCAGCGGCTGGATGAAGGCCGAGTTCCGCCGGTTGGGGATTCCATTCAAGGAGCGCGCCGCTATTACCGAAGAGTACCTGCGCGCAATGAAGGAGCTCTGGACTTCTGAGGCGCCGCGCTTTAGCGGCAACTACATCTCTTTCGAAGACGTCGCCGCGTTTCCGAAGCCGGTGCAGCAGCCTGGCATACCGATCTACATCGGCGGCTTCGGCGACGGACCGTTCCGGCGCGTCGCCACCCTCGGCGACGGATGGTACCCGATGAGCCTGTCGCCCAAGGATGTCGTCAAGGGCCTTAGTCAGATCAGGCCGCTGATGGAGAAGCACGGCCGTGATCCGGACTCGCTATGGGTCGGCGTGTCGGGGCTGGACATCGGCGCGGGCGAGACGCGCAAATGGCAGCATGACGTACTTGGCGCGAACAGCCTGGTGGAGATGCCTCCGGCGGTGGATACGATTACCCAGGCGATCGACCTGGCAGGCGAATATGCGCGCGCGGGCGCCAACTATGTGTCGGTGTCTTTCAAATGGCGCAGCGCCAATGAACTGGCCGACAAGCTCGAGCGGTTCGCACGCGAAGCTATGCCCGCATTTCGTTAATGCTGTTCGTATAAGAGAGTTGTCAGCGATTAGCAATCAGCGTTCAGCCAGAGAATTGACTCAAGAGGGAGCGCATTCCTATCTGGCTGAAAGCTGAGAGCTGAACGCTGATAGCTTTTGGTGAACGCTTGGGCCCGGCAGCTGTATCGTGTCTCAAAATACCTTTACACGAAGACAGGCTCCGTTTGTCATTCTGAACGCAGTGAGCAACGCGAACGAAGTGGCAGAATCTCGGACAGCTTCACGCGCAGCGTGAAGCCGGTACCGGTCTCTGCGTTCGCGCAGCGCTCATCGGTGTAAACTTATTTGGGAGTGCAAACTTATTTGCGCGACGCGATACTAGCGACGCACGGGAAAAAATCATCATGGCGAGCGAAATTCGTCTGGACAACCGCGTAGCGATTGTAACCGGCGCAGGTGCGGGTTTGGGCCGCTCGCACGCGCTGCTGATGGCGGCGCGGGGCGCCAAGGTCGTGGTTAACGACCTCGGCGGACGGGTTGACGGCACCGGGGCGAGCCGCGCAGCCGCCGACGCAGTGGTGGCGGAGATTAAGGCGGCGGGCGGCGAAGCGCTTCCCAATTACGACACGGTGGCGACGCCCGAAGGTGCGCAGTCAATCCTCAAGACCGCTCTCGACGGTTACGGTACCGTCGATATCGTGGTCAACAATGCCGGCATCGTGCTCTACAAGCGGCTGCTGGAACATACTCCAGAAGACCTGGCGAATAACCTGGCGGTTCATCTCGGCGGCTCGTACTACCTCTCGATGGCGGCCTTTCCGATCATGAAGGCGAAACGCTACGGGCGGTTTGTCTTCACCTCCTCCTCGGGCGGAATGCGCGGCAGCGCCGACGGAGTGGCTTACGGCGCGGCCAAGGCAGGGGTGGTGGGACTGGCCAATGTGATAGCGCTGGCGGGCGCGGCCTACGGAGTCTACTCCAACGTCATTCTCCCTAACGCATACACGCGGATGACTGAGCACGCGGTCGAGGACCGCAACCGCGAAAAGCTCAGCGCCGGCTTCATCTCGCCGCTGGTGCTCTACCTATGCTCGGAACAGTGCAACCTCAACCACGAGATGTTCGCGGTGGGTGGCGGCACCGTGGCGCGTACGATCCTCGCCCTGGCGCCCGGATGGCGCGCCGGCTCCCGGGCGGAGTTCACCGCCGAGGCGATTCACGGGCATCTGGACGAAATCATGGACATGACTAACTACTCAAATCCGCGGACCAGCGAGGAAGAAACGCGCTTGGTGGTGGGCCGCCGCCGGAAGTGAGCACCGCTCGGTTGCTACGAAAGTGCTCCCGGTTGGCAACGATAGACGGCTCCCGAAGACTGAGTTGGAGCGCAATTCATCCACCGGGTTAAGCATCCTGCCCCGGTAACAATTGTTCAGCATGAACCATTGTTGTAGATTCCGTTCCATCTTCCTTCTCGTTGCGTTAAACGTCACCCTGCGATGCTGTAGAGTTCTTGCAGATTAAAACTTTGGCCCGTCTGGGTCGTGTACGGGACGAGGTTGGTGTCGAAAGTAATAGTGATTTGTTTTCCCCCTCTGGCTGCAGTCTTCACAGTTTCAAGCCGGCTCTGCGGATCGTTGGAAAACTGAACTTGGGTTTGCTGAAGTTGACTTGGCGGTCCTCGCGCGGCGATTCGCCCGAGAAAGTCAAACGTGTACCCGTGATTACGTAACGGGCAACGTCACTACTTATCCTGTAATCAACCTATCGCACGTCAAACCGCGCTCCTCCGGTTTGATGGATATTTGACGTTTGCATGTTGGGTTCGGTACTCCTGTGATGTGGGCAATCCAGCGGAGGTTTCAATTCGACATGGAGTTGTCACGCGAGCAGCTTTTGGACGCCTACCGTTACATGCGCTTGATCCGGGAATTTGAGGAACGGATCCATGTTGAGTTCGCCACTGGAGGAATCCCCGGCTTCGTCCATCTTTACGCTGGCGAGGAGGCCTCTGCCGTGGCGGTCTGCATGAATCTCGGCGAAGAGGACTACATCGCCAGTACCCATCGCGGCCATGGACACTGTATTGCCAAGGGCTGCGACGTCCGCGCGATGATGAAGGAGCTATACGGCCGGCGTGACGGACTCTGCGGCGGCAAAGGTGGGTCGATGCATATCGCCGACATGTCCAAGGGGATGATGGGTGCGAACGGCATCGTCGGCGGCGGACCCCCGCTTATCTGCGGTGCCGCGCTAAGCGCAAAAATACTCAAAACCGGCGGCGTTGCGGTAACGTTCTTTGGCGATGGCGGTTTCAATCAAGGCACGACGCTAGAGGCGATGAACCTCGCATCAGCCTGGAAGCTGCCGGCGGTCTTTGTGCTCGAGGACAACGGCTATGCTGAGTCGACGGCCAGCTCCTGGTCGATCGGTGGTGGCGATCCGCTCAAGCGTGCTGCTGGTTTTGGTCTGGTCGGCCGCTCCGTCGAGGGTCACGACTTCTTCGCCACCTACCAAACGGCGCGGGAGCTTATCGAGTATGCGCGGGCCGGGAACGGACCCAGCTTTTTGCACGTCAAGTGCACCCGCTTCTATGGTCACTTCGAGGGCGATGCCTCCACCTATAGGGCGCCTGGCGAGGTCGCCGCGGCTCGAAGAGACCGGGACTGCCTGAAACTCTTCCGTGATCGGGTGACTACTATGGGAGTCCTCCAGCCGCCCCAGCTTGATGACATCGATTCCGAGGTTGTGGCCCTCATCGGTTCAGCCGTGGCAACAGCCAAAGAGGCTCCGCCGCCGGACGCGACCGATCTTATGAGCGACGTCTACAGCTCTTATTAGGACAATCATTGCAGGAGATGGTGACGCGACGATGGCCAGGAAATCATTTCGCGAAGCGATAAATGACGCGCTGCGTCTGGAGATGCGCCGCGACCCGCGCGTCATCATCATGGGTGAGGACGTGGCCGGCGGGATGGGTGCCGCGGGCGAACAGGATGCCTGGGGTGGTGTACTGGGAGTGACGAAAGGACTCATTTCCGAGTTTGGTTCGGAACGGGTACGGGACACACCAATCAGCGAAAGTGCTTTCATTGGTGCGGCGGTCGGGGCCGCGGCGACCGGGCTGAGGCCCGTGGCGGAACTGATGTTCATCGACTTTGTCGGTGTTTGCCTCGATCAGATTCTCAACCAGGCGGCCAAACTACGATACATGTTCGGTGGCAAGGCAACCGTGCCCCTGGTGATTCGCACGATGTATGGCGCCGGGCTCCGTGCGGCAAGCCAGCACAGCCAGTCGCTCTATCCTATTTTTACTCATATTCCCGGTCTGAAGGTCGTCATTCCTTCGTCTCCCTACGAGGCCAAGGGACTTCTTATCCGGGCAATTCGCGATGATGATCCGGTAATTTTCTGCGAACACAAAATGCTGTACGACGAGACTGAAGAGGTGCCGGACGAGGCCTACTCTATCCCCTTCGGAGAGGCGAATTTCACGCGCGAAGGCGAGGACGTCACCATCGTTGCAATCGGCCGGATGGTGAAGTTTGCCAACGAGGCCGCCGACCGACTGGCGACCCGAGACGTCGCCTGCTCGGTAATTGATCCTCGTACGGCCTCACCGCTTGACGAGGAGACGATCCTCGATTCGGTAAAGGAAACGGGCCGCCTCGTGGTCGTGGACGAGGCAAGCCCACGATGTAACCTAGCTACTGACATCGTGGCATTGGTGGCGACCAAGGCCTTTAGCGCGTTGAAGGCGCCGGTGTCTATAGTCGCCCCACCGCACACTCCGGTGCCCTTCTCGCCGACACTTGAGGACGCCTACGTTCCGAATGCCGCCAGGATCGAGGCCGCAGCTCTTGCGGTTATGGGATGATGGCGGACGGGATCAGAGCGGTCACCGTGCCCAAGTGGGGGCTTTCGATGACCGAGGGTACAGTTGTCGCCTGGTATGCCAATGTGGGCGCTCAGGTAAAGGCAGGAGACGATCTGGTCGAAATCGAGACCCCAAAAATCACCAATCTCTATGAGTCACCAGCCTCTGGTGTGCTGCGCAGATGCGTCGGCAAGGCGGGCGAGACCCTGCCGGTCGGTGCACTGCTGGCCGTGCTCGCTGACGAAGAAGTACCGGATGCTGAAATCGACGCTTTCATTGCGCAGTTTGCGAGGGACTTTGTTCCCGCTATGGCCGAGAGCGGGGCGGAGACGGTCAGACCGCAAACGACTGAGATCGGCGGACGGCGGATACGCTATCTCAAGATGGGCGAGGCCGAAAGCATACCCGTTGTCCTGGTTCATGGCTTCGGCGGCGATCTCAATAGCTGGCTTTTCACACAACCCGCGCTCGCGCAAGAACATTCTGTCTACGCCATCGACCTTCCCGGCCACGGCGGATCGAGCAAGCAGGTAGACCGCGGCGATCCGGCATTTCTGGCTTCGGCGGCGTTCGAGCTAATGACGGCACTCGGACTCGGAAGCGCGCACCTGGTGGGTCATTCGCTTGGAGGAGCTACCGTATTCGAGCTCGCCCTGAGCCATCCGGAGCACGCGAAGTCGCTGACCTTGATCGCACCGCTCGGGTTCGGACCCGAGATCAATATGCAATATGTCGAGGGCTTCATGCGAGCCAGCCGGCCCAGGCAGCTTCGTCCGTTTATCGAGCAGTTGTTCGCGAACCCTGCGCTGGTCGGTCGCAAGATGCTCGATGACATTATCAGCTACAAGCGCCTCGACGGTGCAGTGGAAGCACTGAACACTATAGCCGGAACAATCTTCAAGGATGGACGTCAGGTTGTGGAATTGGTCACACGCTTGGCCGATCTCGCCGTACCGCTTCAGATAATCTGGGGAGAGAGCGATCGGATTATTCCCGCCTCACACGCAAACGGTTTGCCTGAGTCGGTCCTCGTGTATCGCGTCCCTGGAGCTGGCCACATGGTCCACATGGAGAAGGCCGAGGAAGTCAACGAGCTTATCGAAACCTTTTTGCACGGTCTCAACGAGCAATAGCAGCGACTCGGTCTCGCCTATCCGGCCCACCTGATCCGAACTTTTTCGCCGCCGAACGCCGTGTCGTGGATAGAACCCGATCCTTTTTCCTTGACATCTTGGGACCCTGGTGGCAAAGGCTAACATTAGAATCTGGTGATTTTTGTCGCCGCACTAGCTAATGCCGGCCAAGTAAAGGTTGCCGGCTTCCCAACGGACAGCGAGTCATGAACCGCTGACCAACACTCTGGCAATTCGCTCGATGAGCGAAAAGGATGGTCCCCCATGGCTGAGTACGATTTGCTGATCAAGAACGGCACGATCGTGGATGGCACGCGGATGCCTGCCTACCGTGGCGACATCGGCATTCGCAACGGCCGCATCGTCGCGATGGGTAATCTGACGGAAAGCGCCAGCAAGACAATCGACGCGACCGGCCTGGTCGTCGCCCCTGGCTTCATCGATATCCACACTCACTACGACGCCGCATTGAGTGGCGGCACCAAATGGGACCCGTACGCCTCGTTGTCGGGCTGGCATGGCGTAACAACAGTAGCAATTGGCAACTGCGGCTTCGGCTTTGCGCCGGTCAAGCCCGAAGACCGCGACCGCGCGATGCGGCGGATGGAGCGCACCGAGTCGATTCCGCTGTCATGCATGCAGCACGGGATGCGATGGGACTGGGTGACTTTCCCCGAATTCCTCGACAGCCTGGACCGGGGCGAGCTGGGCGTGAATGCGGCGTCGCTGGTGCCATACTCCCCGTTACGTGCCTATGTGCTGGGCAATGAAGCCGCTCGTGACCCCAAGTACACAGTGACAGAAGAGCAGCTCCAGCAGATGAAGAATATCTTGCGCGAGGGGCTGAAGGCTGGCGGGTTTGGCTTCTCGGCGACCTGGAGTATGGCCAACCGCGACTACGATGGCGGCTATCTGCCGACTCAGGTGGCGCCACGCGAAGAATTCCTTGAAATGGCAAAAGTTATGAAGGAGTTCAACCGCGGCGCGATCGAGTGGACCATGGGCCGCGCGCTGCAGGGGCTCGGCCACGACTTCCTGGTTGAGTTGGCCCAAACGAGCGGACGGCCAGTTAACTGGAACGCGATTGCCTTCGATCCCTCCCGTCCTGAAAACTGGCGAAAGGAACTCGATTGGGCGGAGAAGGCGTTCAAGAAAGCCGTGGTCTTGCCGGTCAGTATCTGCGTACCAATAGAATTCGAGTTCACCCTCCAGAGCATCGGCCTGTTCGACGCCCTTCCGGCCTGGAATGAGGCCACCGTGGGTACGCTCGAAGAGCGCAAGGCCAAGCTCGCGGACCCGGCCCGCCGTGCCGCGTTGCGGGCGGATATGAACCGCGGAAGGTTGGCTCCACGCGCCGACGTTGAAAAGCGCAGCGGCGACGGTGAGGCCGGCCAGATTTCGATGTTCCGCTGGAATGAAACCTACATCGATGAAGTGTATCTGGAAAAGAACAAGCGTCTCCAAGGCCGCACGGTCGCGGAGGTGGCCCAGGAGTGGGGCAAACACCCGGTCGACACGATCCTCGACCTGTCGGTTGAAGAGGATTTGAAGACCGAGTTCAACATGCAGGGCATGATCAACAACAACGACGAGGCCGTAGCTCAGATCCTCAAACATCCGCTCTGCCTGGTGGGCTCATCCGACGGTGGCGCGCATACCAAGTTCCTGACGTTAGGCCGCTATCCGACTCATTTCCTGGCCCATTTTGTTCGCGACAAGCAGGTAATGACGCTGGAAGAAGCGCATTGGCGGCTCTCCACCATGATCGGATGGGCGATCGGAATCCGTGACCGCGGCTGGCTGCGTGAAGGAATGCCGGCGGATATCGTCGTGTACGATCTTGAAAATCTCAAGGTCAAGCCGATGGAGACGGTACATGACCTGCCGGACGGCGACTGGCGGCGTGTACAGAAGGCCGATGGCTATCGCTACATCATCGTCAACGGTCAAGTCACTTTCGAGGACAGCGTTTGCACGGGCGCGTTGCCGGGCAAGCTGCTACGCAGTTATGACCAGGCACCGGCGGCATAGTCTGCGGTTGCTAGCGGCCTGATGTAAAAGCGGCGGGCGTCTCGCCCGCCGCTGCTGAGCGTAGATGTCTACCCTTCAATCGGCGGCGGCAGCCTGACTGTCTATAGCGCCACTCTTTGTAAGCATTGCCTTGAGTACGCGCGGCGGTGACATCGGCAACTCCGTCATGCGGACTCCGACCGCGTGGTAAATTGCGTTCGCTACCGCCGCCATCGGGGGCACAATCGCGATTTCGCCGACCCCGCGTATGCCGAGCGGATGGTCCGGGTTTGGCACCTCAACCACGATAGTCTCGATCAGCGGCAGGTCGAGACAGGTCGGCATCCGGTAATCAAGCAATCCGCTGTTACGCAGCAGTCCCTTCTCATCGTAAAAGTACTCTTCATTGAGCGCCCACCCGATACCCTGCGCTACACCTCCTTGCAACTGCCCCTCGACGTAACTCGGATGAAGCGCACGGCCGGCATCCTGCGCGATTGTGCATCGCAAAATCTGCACCTTTCCCGTATCAGGATCGACCTCAACGTCGACACACATCGTCGCGAAGGTAACCCCTACTGTGCCAGTGGCATCGAGCGTAGCGCGCCCCGTGACGGGCCCGCCCGTGCGCGCAAGTCTGCCGGCAAGTTGCTTGAGTGTCATCGGTGTGGGGACCCCTGGCGCGCTGAAGGTTCCCGCTTGGAACTGCACCTCCTCAGGTTTTTTCTCCCCGAGCTTCGCCGCCCGCTCCTTCAGTTGCCGCAGCGCATCGTGCGCCGCCCGGTAGACCGCCAATCCCGTCGCCAGCGCGACTCGGCTTCCTCCGGTCACGTCGGTATGCCCGATGGAGTCGGTGTCGCCGACCAGGGGACGGACCTCGTTGACGTCGAGACCAAGTACCTCAGCGACGATCATCGCCATCACGGCGCGCGAGCCACCAATGTCTACCGAGCCGGTGACGACGCTCACGCTGCCGTCGGTATGGATATTGACCGTCGCAGAAGACTGAAGCCCATTGTTGCGCCAATAGCCCGACGCCACCCCGCGGCCGCGATTGGGGCCGATGAGTTCTGACCTGTAGTGTTCGCTGTTCCTGATAGCTTCGCAGGTTTCGACAAAGCCGATGCGTTTGTACGGCGGCCCGGCAGGTTGGGGTGTCCCCTCATGAGCGGCGTTGAGAAGCCGAAAGGCCAACGGCTCGATGCCGCATTTCCCAGCCAACTCATCGATTACGCTCTCACACGCAAAGGCTGAAGTCGGAGCTCCGGGCGCCCGATACGCCCCAACTTTGGGCTTGTTAAGTACGACATCATAAGCGTCGATCTTCAGATTCGCGACGTCATAGGGTCCCAGGGTGGTCATTGCCGCGCCGCCGCAAGGCGCACCCGGATATGCACCTGCCTCGTATGCCATCCAAATTTCTGCCGCGGAGATTTTGCCGTCGCGCGTCGCGCCTATCCTGGCCCTGATCTTGGTGCCCGAAGTGGGTCCACTTGCTCGTAGAACCTCGGCGCGCGTCATTACCATCTTGACCGGGCGGCCGGTCTTCTTTGAGAGCAGCGCAGCAATCGGCTCAAGGTAGACAGTTGTCTTACCCCCGAAGCCGCCGCCAATCTCGGCCGGAATTACACGAACCTTCCCCTCTGGCATTCCCAGCAGTGCCGCCGTGAGTGTCCGGATAATGAATTGACCCTGCGTCGAGCAATAAATGGTCAGGTGGCCGTCGGAATTGTAAATCGCCAGCGCGTTGTGCGGCTCGATGTATCCTTGATGAACCAAAGAGGAGCGGAATTCGCGCTCGACGATATAATCGGCGGCCTTGAAACCGGCGTCGATATCACCCCGCTCTATCTGCAGGTGATCGGCAATGTTAGGCGAACCGTCTTGGCTGCGCCCAGAGAATACAACAGGCGCGTCAGCCTTCATCGCATCGTCCAGCGTCATCACCGGCGGCAGCACCTCGTAATCCACTTCGATCAACCTCAGCGCTTCTTCTGCAATATGCGGGCTGCTCGCAGCCACGGCCGCCAGTGCATGGCCGTCATATAGAACCTTGTCGCGCGCGATCACATTCTGCGAAATGTTACGCACGTTGACGGTGTACTCACCCGCGATCGCCGCGGTTTCGATCTTACACTCCGGAAAATCCGCCGCCGTAACGACCGCGAAGAGGCCGGGCAGCTTCAGAGCTTGCTCGCAGTTGATCGATTTAATACGGGCATGGGCATGCGGGCTTCGCAAAACTTTGCCATGTAGCATCCCGGGAAAGGAGTAATCGGCCCCGTATTTGGCGCGGCCGGTTACCTTCTCGATGCCATCATGTCTGATGGGGCGGGTACCAATGACCCTGAAACCATTCGTTCCGCGCACAGTTGAATCTGCCATGACGAAACCTCCGGGATCGCGTAATCTGCCATTTTGGAAAGTTAGAGCGCCTCGCGGGACTCCAGAAAACGACTCGAAAAGAGATCCTTCGTCCCACCGGTCCTCAGGATGCCCCGCTAGCTCGGCAGCTTGTAAAAGCGGACCGCATTGCCCGCCATCACCTTATACTTGTCGGCCGCCGGCACTCCTTCGAATTGCACTTCGATCATTTTCCTGCGTGCTCGCCTGCTACCTCGATCTCCCCAGATTCTCCTCAAAGAAAGCAAAGACCTTTTGCCATCCGTCCAGCGCTTGCTCTGGTCGATAGTTCGGACGGTACCAGGCAAAGAACGCGTGACCCGCGCCGTCATAACGGTGGAATTCGTAATCTTTGCCAAATCGCTTGAGGGTCGCCTCTGTGCGGTTGACGTGGTCTGGCGAGGGGTTGCTATCTTCATTACCGAACAGACCAAGAAGCGGACAGCGGATTCCTTCCGTCAGCTCGATTGGCGCCACCGGCTGAGTGCTGGGCAACTTCGAGGGATCGTCGACCACAACATTGCCACCCCAGCAGTCAACCGCGGCATCGAGATTCGCGATCCGGCATGCGGCGAGATAGGCCTGCCGCCCGCCCGAGCAGAAGCCAAACACGCCGACCTTTCCAATGCTATCACCTTGTGCTCGCAGAAACTCGACTGCCCCCGTCACGTCGCCGATGACCTGGTCATCGGGCATACCGCCTGCGGCGCGTGCACGAGCAACGACTTCTTCCGACGCGCCGTCACCCAGGCGGAAATAGAGATTTGGCGCAATTGCCGCATAGCCGTGATGCGCGAATTTGCGCGCCACTTCCGTGGTCCACTCATCCCAACCGGGAAAGTGATGGATCACAACGACGCCAGGAAACCGCGCCGAGCCAGTGGGATAAGCGTAGTACGCCTCTCCACGCGCTCGATTGAACCCCTGGAATGACACCATCTCCGCCTGTACGCCTCGAAAGGCCATTGGAACCTCCATGTTGAGTGGACCGCTTCGCGAACCCAGAGTGCGGTACCGGCTTGACGCTAAAGCGTGAAGCTGTCCGTGATCCATTCGACTGCGTTCGCGCTGCTCACTCCGCTCAGGATGACAGAAGGGAGCTCCCCGATCTTGAGCTGTTACTGAGATTCTCGAGAATAAATCACTAGCTCGGCAGCTTGTACAAGCGGACCGCGTTGCCTGCGATCATCTTATACTTGTCCCCCGCCGGCACTCCCTCGAATTGCTCTTGAATGATTTTCATCGAGCTGGGCCAGGTACTGTCGCTATGCGGATAATCGGAACTCCACATCTGGGTATCCACGCCAATCAATTCGCGCATCAGGATACCGGCCCGATCGTCGATGAAGGTCGAATAGACATTGTACTTGACACAATCGCTAGGTAGCCGATTCAAGTTCACCTTCAGCCATGGACCGTGACGCCGCAGACTCTCGTCGGCACGCTGCACGAAATGAATCAACCATCCGGTGCGCCCCTCAGCCGAAACTATCTTCAGATTGGGAAAATGGTCGAAAACACCGCCGAAGACCAAGTCGGCCAGCGGCATTGAGTACGAGAAGTCGCGCATCACTTGATTCGCCATCCACGGCCCGCCTTGGCTGGGAGCCCCGAAGGCAAAGGGACGATTCAGTCCACGATGGAACGCCAGCGGCAGCTCCAGCTCTTGCGTCAGTGCCCACAGCGGCTCGTAGAATTTGTCGTAATAGCGCTTCCAGGGGAAAATCGGGATTTGGGCGCTGCGGACGTGCCAGCACTTGAGGTTGCGCTGGAGTTCGTCGATAGCATCCTGGATGCTCTCTTCCTCCACCGGCAACAGCGGCGGCCCCACCAGGCGCAGGGGATCGTAAGAGCAAAACTCGCCCAGCCAGTCGTTGAATGCTCGAAAACACGCCAGGCGCAGATCGCGGTCCTTGATATTGTACATGCGGGCCGCGACGCCAAAATATACTATCGAGGCATCACACCCGTCCGCCCTCATATCCTCGATATGCTGCCGTGGATCCCACGACCCTCGGGCAATCTCGTCGAATTTAAGCCCGCTCGGTATGTAACGCTCGGGGCCGCGGGCTTCGCCTTTCTGAAGCGTGGCGGAGACCAGGCCGAAGCTGTGGACCTGCGGCTGGTCGGGAAATCTCCAACCCTCGCCCCCATCGGGCGTCGGCACAATGCGCGGGGCCGCATCCTTGAACCTCGCGGGTACGCGTTCAATCCAGGTTCCGGGCGGCTCGTTAATATGGGAATCGGCGGAGATCACTTCGTATTTCATGTGGTTCAATTCTCTTCCTGACTGCGTGCATTCACTCGCGATTTTTGCCAAGAAGTGGGGCAGTGGTCCAGCAATATGTTCTGCCTTACTGGCTCGGCAATGATTCGAGCGGGTGATGCCCCCGGAGGCTCTGTCCTGATGTGTTGAAGACTACTAAAAAGTGAGCAGGCGCTTCGACCGCGCGAATTCGAAGGATAATAGCGATGGAAAAAAGACCTTTCGGAAAACTGGGTGAGATAAGCTGCCTTACTCTTGGTGGTGGCGGCACCGGACAGGTTTGGGGCCCAACCACCCGCGACGAAGCAATCGCTACGGTACGCGAGGCGGTCGACGCCGGCATTACCTTTCTCGATGTCGCTCCCAGCTACGGCAACGGAGAAGCCGAACTGGTGGTGGGTGAGGCGTTTAACCGGCATCTTCCCAATGACGTACGCGTGTCAACCAAGTGCATGCTCGGCAATCCTCCGCCTGACGAGGTGCTGCCAAGGCTTGAGCAGAGCCTCGACCAGAGTCTCGCCCGCCTGAAGCTCGAAATGGTCGATCTCTTCTTTCTACACGGCCAAATCGTGCCCGACGCAATGGCTGGCCGCGTCGAGGGCACGCCTCGCCGTCTCTTCATCGAGGCAGTGCGGCCGGCCTTTGAACAATTAGTTGCTCGCGGTCGCATTGGGGCCTGGGGCATCTCAGCGATCGGGGTGCCTGGCGCGGTTCTGGAGACGATTAGCGAAGAACCGCCTCCCCTTGCGATCCAGGCGGTCGCCAACCTGCTCGATTCCGTGGGTGCGATGAAACGCTTTGATGAAGCTGCGCGTCCTCGTGAAATCATCGCCGCAGCCCACCGTCGCAATATCGGCATCATGGGCATCAGGGCAGTGCAAGCGGGCGCTCTCACCGACGCCTTCGATCGCAAATTGCCGGAGACGCATCCCGAAATGGTCGATTATCGCCGTGCCACTCCTTTCCGCGCGCTGGCTCGAGAAATTGGCGAATCGCCGGCCGCTCTGGCGCATCGTTATTCACTCTCGATCCCCGGCGTGGCGACTGTGGTCCTTGGCGTCAAGAATCGTTCTGAGTTGCGCGAGTGCGTCGCCGCCGCCGAGCGTGGTCCGCTCGGACGTGAACTTATTGCACGGATCGACGCAGCGGTGGGAAGGACTGATTGACTGCCCACGTTTGCCTCATGAAATAAATAGCGTGCTCGAAATACGCCAAGGGCGGAGGAACACACTATGAAAGCCGGCGATGCGATTGCCGAAATCCTCAAGCGCGAAGGAATCGAGATCGTGATTGGCTACCCGGTTAATCACATCTTGGAGTATGCGGCCTCGGCCGGCATCCGTCCAATAATCGTTCGCCAGGAACGCACCGGACTACATATGGCCGATGCGATTTCGCGCCTCAGCAGCGGGCGCACCGTCGGCGTGTTCGCGATGCAGCATGGACCCGGCGCGGAGAATGCCTTTGGCGGCGTTGCCCAGGCTTATAGCGAGTCGGTCCCTCTGCTCGTCCTGCCCGGCGGATATCCACGGCGTATTTCGCACGTGGCGTCGAACTTCAATTCGGTACTGAACATGAGGAACGTCGCCAAATTGGCCGAATCGATCACCGCGGCGGCCGAAATTCCCAATATTTTTCGCCGCGCCTTTTCGCGCCTGCACAACGGGCGAGGTGGCCCTGTCGTGGTCGAGATTCCTGCCGATGTATGGAACGAGCAAGCGCCGGAGCCGCTCGACTATGAGCCGGCACAAACCAGCCGCTTCGGGCCAGATCCGGCCGAAGTCCAGAGAGCGGCGGCCATGCTAGCTAGTGCGCGGCGGCCGGTAATTTATGCCGGACAAGGAGTGCATTATGCCCGCGCGTGGGATGAACTCCGCCACTTGGCCGAGCTGCTGGCGGCACCCGTAACTACCAGTCTTGAGGGCAAAAGTTCCTTCGCTGAGAATCATCCGCTTTCGCTAGGCTCTGGCGGACGGGCCATCCCGCAACCGGTCCATCATTTCCTGCACCAAGCCGACCTGATTTTTGGTATCGGCTGCAGCTTTACCGAAACCGCCTATGGCGTATCGATGCCGAAAGGCAAGCGGATTCTCCATGCCACATTGGACCCGGATCATTTAAACAAAGATGTTCGTGCCACGCTGGGCCTGGTGGGCGATGCGAGACTGACGCTCGATGCGCTCTGCGCCGAAGTTAGAAAACTTTTGCCCGCGCCACGCGAATCCTCCGCCGTAACCGAAGAAATCGCCAAGGTGCGCGAGGGCTGGCTCGCCAAGTGGATGCCGAAGCTGACGTCCGAGGAAACGCCGCTTTCTCCCTACCGCGTCATCTGGGATCTGCAAGGTACTGTCGATAAGGGGAACGTCATCATTACGCATGATGCGGGCAGCCCGCGCGATCAGCTTTCGCCCTTCTGGATTTCGACCGAACCACTTTCGTACATCGGTTGGGGAAAGACCACGCAGCTCGGTTACGGCCTCGGCTTGGCAATGGGTGCGAAACTATCCCATCCCGATAAGCTCTGCATCAACGTATGGGGTGATGCTGCGATTGGATTTACCGGCATGGACTTCGAGACCGCGGTACGGGAGCGCATTCCAATCCTGTCGATCCTGCTAAACAACTTTTGCATGGCAATCGAACTGAAGTTCATGCCGATTTCGACGCAAAAATACCGCGCCACCGACATCTCAGGTGATTACGCCGCGATGGCACGCGCGTTGGGGGCTTATGGCGAGCGCATTGTGACCCCCAATGAAATCGTCCCTGCGATTCGTCGCGGTATCGAGGCAACTGAAAGCGGCAGACCGGCCTTGCTCGAATTTATCACCGCTAAAGAAACCGCGATTTCGGAATTCCCTTAGAGCGTGAGCCCTGATCGTGATGAGCGATAGGCAACCCTCTCCTAACCTCCCCCTGGTCAGGGGAGCGGTTCAGAATGCGAACCGGTTCTTCTTTCTGCTCTCCCCCTGACCAGGCGGAGAATTAAAGAGGGGGTTGTCTGAGACTGTTTACGCACACGCGAGGGTGTAGACGTCGCGGCATCCTTCCGGCATCAGGAGCTCATGCCAGGTGGCGCCACCGTCCTGCGTTCCAAACACCTGGCCGCAGCGTGATACACCGTAAACTTGGCTCGGATCTCGTGGATGGAGTGCGACGCTCATCATCGTCGCTCGCGGGGTCACCGAATGCAGAAAAGGCCGCCAGTTCACACCCTGGTCCTGGCTGCGGTAAATCGCGCCGGTCTCGCTCCGCGCGGCGGGGCTTAGACATGCATACATCACTTGTGGATCTTGCGGCGCGATGCGGATGTCGCGGCCGTAAGTCAGCGGCGAAAAACGGCCGATCTCCATGTCCCTCCATGTCTGGCCGCGGTCGGTGCTGCGAAACAGCCCCATCCGCACAGCCAGATAGACGGTCACCCTCTCCGTCGCGTTGACGCATAAGGCGTGGCCGTCCAGCATGCCTTCGGCTTCGACCGTCGTTACGAGGTGATTTTTGTAGCGCGGTTGATCGGCAAACCGGATCAGCTCCGCACTGCAATCCTCCCAACTTTCGCCGCCGTCGCGGCTGCGCATGACCCCGTTAACTTCTAACACCGCGTACAGCTCGTCCGCATGCTGAGGATCGGCCGCAAGCCGCATTACGCGGCAAGCAAACGGCATCGGGACGCGGTTGGGGATCATCGGGTCAGGCAAGCGCCGCCAATGATCACCGTTGTCATCGCTGCCAAAGACCGCCACCGGCGACGCGCCCGCGTACAACCGCCTCGGATTGTCCGGATGCACGAGGAGCGACCAAATCTCAACACTTGGACCGGGTAAAGCAAGGGCCTGCCAGTGGTCGCCCCGATCGAGGCTGCGGTAGAGGCCGAGCCTTGTGCCTGCGAAAACGACCTCCGGATTCTGCGGATGAATCGTGATCGTATAGACGTCGTTGTCATCCGGCATGCCATTGGTCAGCTTCTCGAAATGATCATCGCCGGGCCGCAAGCGGAAAATACCCCCGCGAGTTTGAGGTTTTCCCGCCAGCCGTGCGCCGCCTGCATAGATAAACGTTTCTTCCATCGCATGCTCCTTAAGGCATAAGGCCCGATGCGCGCGCCTCGGCTCGTTCGAACAGTCGCGCTGATGATGCGCTCTCGCGTGATCGGCAGGTCTCTAATCCGGAAGTCCAACGCCTGTGATACCGCTTCGCAACCGCCGCCGCGGTCGTGCTGTGAGCCGCCTCGCCGACGCCGAGCGAGTTTCTTACAAGCTGCGCACCACGGGCATGACCTCCTCGGCAAACCGGCGCATGGTGGTCAGAACATGGCGATGTGGTATAAGGCCGCCCGGGTTGAACCAACAGATCAGCTGATCCATCTGGCACTGCGCATATATCTCCTCGATCTTTTCTATGCAGGTCGCGGGCGAGCCAAAGAGCGCCATCGGCTCGATCTGTTCCCAGGTAATTTTCTCCACCCGCTGGCGCATCTCCCGTAAATAAGCGTATGCGGGTGAAGTGTCCCGCTCACCCAAGCCCGCTTGATGGATGATCGCCCGAAAATAGTTCAGAAAGCTGGACTCGACTTCATGGCGGACCTGCGCGGCATTGTCGGCGACGTAGACAGGAAACGCAATCGCCACGTCTTCTCTGCTCTTAGGGTGGCCGGCCGAGCCCAACGCCCGGCGATAGAGTGTCACCTGCTCAGTGAGTTTTGCTCCCGGGTTGATCGGAGACGCGACAAACACCGAATAGCCCAGTTCCCCGGCGAACACAGCGGTCTCTGGACTATTGGCTGCGATCCGGAGCGGCGGGTGGGGCTTCTGCAAGGGCTTGGGCACGAGCGCGGTCGGGGGCACCTGAAAAAACTTGCCATCGAAACTACAGGTCTCCTGCGTCCACGCCTGCTTGATAAGCATTAACGCTTCCTCAAAACGAGCGCGGCTCTCCTCCAGCGGCACATTAAAGCCTTGAAAGTGGATGGTGATCATGCCGCGGCCGACCCCGAGCTCCAATCGCCCCCGCTGAGCAGATCGACCACCGCCGCTTCTTCTGCCGTGCGTAAAGGATGTTGGAGCGGGAGCAACAGCACTGCGGTGCCCAAGCGGATCCGGGTGGTACGTTGTGCCAGGGCAGCGGCCAACATCAACGGCGCCGGCATGACAGAGAACAAGGGATTGAAGTGCAGTTCAGCCAGCCACGCCGCGTCAAAGCCGAGAGCCTCGGCATACACAATTTGCTCGATGGTTTCCTGATAGCGCGCTGCCGCCTGCTGCATGGGCGCACACGGGAGTTGGTAGAAGAGGCCGAATTTCATAGGAGTTGATCGCAGGAGCGCTACCCGAAGGCCGGCATAACCTCCCTGGCAAACAGCCGCAGCCCTTCCCTGTCGTAGAACCCTGGACGGCGCAGGGCGATGATGATGTGGGTTATCCCAACATCGAGATAGGCTTGCACCTGACGCTGGACCGCAGCCACATCCCCAGCCAGGATCATCGCACGCATCTGTTCGATACTCAGCGTCTGCACCTGCGGGATCTGCGTCAGTAATCGCTCTACTTCGGCAGGATTTGACCTCAAATAGAGAGGGGTCAGATAGGTCTTTTCAATGTCGCTCCCGTTCCGGCCAATTCGGGCGCAGTGCTCCTCCAAAATGGCAATCTTCCGAGCTAATGCCTCTATCCCGAGCCCGCCTGCGTTCCACATGTCGGCATATTTGGCTACGAGCGGCAGGATCAGTTTCTCGCCTGTTCCCGCAATCATAATGGGTGGGTGCGGTTTCTGCAGAGGCTTCGGCGCAAAGGGAGCGTTCGCCAGCCGGTAGTAAGTGCCAGTAAAAGAGGCCTCCTCCTCGGTCCATAGTTTGCGGATGACCTGAAGCGCTTCTTCCAGTTGCCTGGCCCGTCGCCCGGGTTTATGCAGCGGAATCCCGTAGACCTCATGTTCCTGGGCAAAATATCCGCTGCCGATTCCCAGGATCAGCCGGCCCCCACTGATGTGGTCCACGGTCGTCGCCATCTTGGCCAGGATGACGGGATTACGGAAGGTGTTACTCGTGACCATCACGCCAATTCGGACACGGGTGGTCAAGGCAGCTATTGCTGACAGTACGGTCCAGCCTTCAAGGTTGGGAGCATCAGAGGGACCGACGCTTGGCAGCAGATGATCGTTCACCCAGAGCGTATCAAACCCTAGCGCCTCGACCTCTTGCCAGGTCTCTCGCAGCTCCGCCCACGAGATTTGCTGCGGAGCGGTCTGCACGCCAAACCGGATAGGATGCCTGCCCACCTGATTCACTCCATGCCACGGTCCATAAGGCGCCCTTACTGCAATGCCATCTGCCGCTGACTAAGCTTTTACCAAATTGGTAGTCCCCTAGGATAACGGATATGCGGATTGCCGGTCTCCACCGGGACAGATCCACCGTTGGGGCGCTATCGTTGATACGACCGCGTTATGCGGGCAGTCATTGGCAGCGTCGGGCAGGAGACCGCCGGTCGCGCCCGTGCCGGCTGGCGTTAGATCGCTTACATCGAGAACGAGCCTCTGATGTCGATATGGAGCAAGGCTCATCTGATCGTTGCCTCATGGCAAACGGTTCTTATTCATGCTAGGGAGGCGGTTCAGTATTGCAGGCAGGATACTGCGCGACGGCAATCATCGCAGGCACTGGGCGCGCAAGCGCGATCAGGTGAGAGTCTGCTGGACCAGTGATTAGCGGTCCATGCATATCCGTCATGGGCTGCTGAAGCAGCGCGGAGCATCGCCAACCTTGAATGATCGGGTTCAAGGCCCCGCGCTGGCGGCATCTCGGAGGTCGAATCATGAACAGCCGGGATCGACAAGCATGGATTATCGCTGTCGGGCTATTCGTTTCGCTCTTCTTCCTGTGGGGCAGCGGCTATAATACATCGCCCGTATTTCTGAGCGCGCTGCTGAAAGCCTTTGGTTGGAGTCATTCCAAGGCTGCGTGGCTGCCCAGCGTGTTGGTCCTTGCAGTCGGAATTACAGGTCCACTGACGGGCTGGCTGCTCGATCATTTTGACGCGAGGGCGGTAATGGGAATCGGCGGGTTACTCACCGGCGGAAGCTTCATCGCGGCCAGCCGTGCCACTACCTTCACCGAATTGCTTATCGCTTACCTGATTCTCGGCGTGGGCCTGGGTGCATCGGCCTGGATGCCGGCCTCGGTCGTGATCGCAAATTGGTTCGGTGAGCGCCGCGGCACGGCATTGGGAGTGGTAACCGCTGGAATGGAGTCGGGCGGGATGGTCATGGCGCTGGTAGTTGGTTACTTCATCTCGCACTATGGCTGGAGCGATGCCTATTTCGCGCTCAGTATCCCGGTTTTTCTGCTGGTTGTGCCATTTCTGGCGATCTTGCTGCGAGGCAAGCCCACCGAAATCGTTCAGCCGCAATCGGGCGCGTCGAGCGAAACGCCGCCCGGTTATGAAGTTGGTGAGGCAATCCGCACCCGCGTTTTCTGGATGCTCGCTCTCGCGCAAGTGCTGTGGGGTCTTTCTGCCGGCGCGGTCATCCATATTGTTGCCTATTTGACGGGTATCGGTTACACGCTGCAGTTCGCTACGACCGGCTTCGCCGCTCTCGCCGGCCTGGCCGCACTCGGCAAACCGGCCTTTGGCGTCCTCGGCGATCGTATCGGTGGCAAGAACGCGCTCGCAATTGCGCTGCTGCTGATCGCGGCCTCTCACATACTGGTGTTAAGCGTCAGTCATGAGTGGCTACTGATACTCTATTTGCTGGTGGTTGGACTTGCGGTTGCGTCACCGGTCGCCCTGGCGCCGTTGGTGCTGGCGGAGTCGGTCGGCCTCAGGCGCTTCGGCACGCTCTACGGCTGGATCCAGCTGGCTTCGACCCTGGGACTTTTCGGTGGCCCGCTCATTGCCGGAGAGCTTTATGACCTCACTCACAGTTACGTAACAAGCTTTGAAACGGCGGCGCTGATTGCCGTCAGCGGTGCGGCGGCGAGCTTTCTTTGCACTGCTCCTCGTCGAGCAGGGCTGGCAGTGCCCTCGGCGGCGCACGGTACCGCAGGATAGAAGGGGTACCAGGCAGATCCGTGGTCGGGCCGCCTCACGGGATTGCTCTCCCGAGGACCGGGTGGCCAGAGGCAGTGACCCGCTTGAGAACACATCGCTCGCTGAGGGACACCCTCCTCGCTTTTACTGTGAGCTTCCCCGCCTCCACCATTGATAGGGTTTTTGGATCTGGAATGCAGGACCACGCTTGGTAGTGTTACTTTCTGCTCAGCAGCGGTGGGAAGGACTGATTGAAAAGGCCCGATGCGTGCGCCTCAGCTCGTTCGAACAGTCGCGCTGATGATGCGCTCTCGCGTGATCGGCAGGTCTCTAATCCGAAAGTCCAACGCCTGTGTTACCGAGTTCGCAACCGCCGCCGCGGTCGGGCCGTGCGCCGCCTCGCCGACGCCGAGCGGTGCGTACTCAGGAGCCTCAATCAGTTCAACTTCGAGTTCGGGGACTTCATCAAACCTGAGGATTGGATATTCGCGCCAGGATCGAGTGCCTACACTATTGTCGGCAACCCGGACCTCCTCCTTCAACGTCCAGCTGATGGATTGGATAATCCCTCCCTCGATTTGATTAAGCAATCCGTCCGGATTGATTACCAGCCCTGAATCGACCGCACAGTAGACCTTTGAGACCCTGACGCATTCAGCTACTTCAACATTCGCTATAATAGCAACGTACGCTGCAGTGTTCTTGTATCGCGCAAAACCAATGCCCATCCCACGACCGATGCCGACGTCGGGCCTCACCTTCCATCCTGACATCTGCGCGACCGTCTCGATCACTCGTCTCGCCCTCGGATCCGAAAGATGCCGCAGGCGGAATTCCACTGGATCTGCAGCGACCGTACGCGCCAGTTCGTCCATAAACGACTCGGTCGCGAATACATTTGCATATCCGCCCAAGCTTCGAAGGGAAGAGGTTCGGAAAGGCAGACCAGGAATGCTGTGGAGGATCGTCTCCCGATGTGGCAGGTGATAGGCAGGCTCCGAGTTTCTGGCGCTGCCGGCGAAACCGCCGAGCATTTCATAGGCGTCGGGAAACGGGATGGCCGGATCCATGTGAGCGGCCGCAAGCAGGTTGACGGCTCCCCGCCCAGGTCTGCGGCCATACGGCCCGCTCCAAATCTCGGTTGACCAATCCATGATTTTGCCATCCGCCGTCATCCCGCCGCTGAGCTTCACGACCATCGGCGAGCCCAATGGAGACCACTCCAGTTCGTCGTCGCGCATCCACTGAACGCGAACGGGGCGTGGCGCTACCTGCCGTGCGAGCAACGCAGCATCCATCGCCACGTCATCGGCCCCCTGATGGCCGTAGACGCCGGCCCCTTGCGCATGAATGACATCTATTCGCGATTCGTCCATGGCGAGTGCTCGCGCGAGGGCTCCTCGCAACGGGAAGACGCCTTGCGAGTGGGTCCAGACCGTGAGCCGATCGTGGGCGAGCTGTGCGACCGCGCACGACGGCGCCATCGAAGCGTGCGCAAGCGGCGGTTTCGAATAGGTCGCTGATACCCAGCGCAGGTCGGGGGCATCAACCACGCGTTCGCCAACTTCGGACTCCGAGTCAATCGACCGGAGTGAAGTTAGGCATTCGATCCAGTTCCGAAAGATCGGGAAGTTGCTCTCACCTTCGTTCCAACGGGCGCCGCGCCGGAGCACTTCCAAGGTCTGCACAGCCTGATACTCACGTTCACAACAGACCCCCACGAAGTCGCCGCTGCGCCAGATCGCCGCTACGCCGGGAAGACGTTCGGCGCGTGACCGATCGAGCGATTCGAGCCGCGCCCCTTGAGAAGGAGGACGTAGCACCCGGCCGTGTAACATGCCCGGCAACTCGAAGTCATGGATGAAGGCGGCGCCCGTGACCTTGCCGGGAAGGTCGATACGGTCAACATTCTTGCCGATATAGGTGCCGGGTCCGGCTCTGCCGTACGCGAGCGTGCCCGTGATCGGTCTTTTCCAGTCCACTTGGGGTGCAATCCGCCAATAGTCGAGCTGTGTCGGAGTTCCGTCGACAAGAATCCGGCCGCCGTCGGTAGTCAGTCGTGATTGGTCAACTCCGAGGATGCTCGTTGCTCGCTCAAGGATTGTTAGACGTGCCTCCGCACAGGCGATTCTCACAGAGCTGCCGCCGATCTCGATCGACATGCTTCCGGCGGTATAGCCTTCATCGGGGCATTGCCGTGTGTCGCCTGAGATAACGAGGATTTGCCGCATCGGAAGTCCAAGCTCTTCTGCAGCGATTTGTGCGATGGCAGTGATGATTCCCTGCCCCAATTCGACTTTGGCCGAAAATATTTTGGCGACGCCGGGTTCGCCGAAATCCAGCCATTGGCTTAGCAGTGGGTTTTCGCGGATGCTCGAGGGCAGGCCCGGCGCGCTCATCGCACGGCCCCTTGCGCCACATTCTTCCAGGCGGTCTCGATAGCCTTCACGATGCGCGCGTGGGCACCGCATCGGCAAAGGTTGGGCGCGCGCGACAGCACCTCAACGATCCTTTGCCGTGACGGCTCAGCGCTTTGCCCGATCAGTTCCGCCGCGGTCATGATAATTCCCGACAGGCAATACCCGCATTGTCCCGCCTGCTGCTCGATCATCGCCTGTTGCAACGGGTGCAGCCGATCGGGCTGGCCCAGTCCTTCGATCGTCGTGATTAGCTTGCCTACGACAGAGGCGACCGGTAACTCACAAGATCTCTGCGCATGACCATCGACCAGCACCATGCAGGCTCCACAATCTCCAGTCCCGCAGCCGTACCTTGTCCCTTTTAAACCCAGGTAGTCACGCAGCACATAGAGCAGCGGCGTATCGGCATCATCGATGTCGATTTCATGGAATCTATCGTTGACTCGGACAGTGATACTCATTGCCCTATACAGTCGGATGCTGCCGCTACTTCCTTCTGCTATCAACTGCCTACCGTGGCCCGCGCCGGTGCACGATGCGGGACCGCTTGTGAACTGGCGGCCGGCTTCCAGAAACCGCGCAGCGCGAACAGAGAGAGCACCCACAACACCGTGCCGGCGATAATTACATCCATCCAGGTTGCCCAAGCGATATTCCAGGCCCGCGGGTCCGGCGTCGTCAGTTGTCGAGCAATCGCCTCGGAGTGGGCGATGTGAAAGGTAACCGCGGTCAGGGCGGGTGCGAAGAAAGCGCCCCAAGTGCGGCGAATCATTTGAAAGAACGACCACCCGGTCGCCTGCAATGCCGGCGACAGGTCTTCGACATACTCAGAGTATAGTGCACACCACGGAATAAACGCGCAGGCCACCAGTGCTCCCAGTATCAACATGAGCCAACCTAGTGTGCCGGCCGACAAAGGCGGATAAAAGTTGCGCGTCCACCAGATCAGGACTGCCAGCGTTACAAAAGCGACGACAAGCGAGATTGGCTTGCGGACGCCCAGCCAGTCGGAGAAGATGCCGGCCGGCACGAGCATAATCAGGTTCAACAGCCAGAAATTGGCCGACAGCCGGTCGGCGGTCGCGTGGTCATAGCCGAATGCCTGCTCGAACATGAGAGGACCGAATGTCTCGACCGTAATCGCCACGGTAATAAACGCCACCACTCCTACCACCATCAACCAGACTTCCCAGCGGCCCAATAATTGTCCAAATGCCGCGCTTGCCGTTCCAGACGCCGCGCGCGGCATGTCGCCGGATTCGAACGCCTCACCGGCACTTTCGCTGTAGCGCACCATCAAACGCAAGCTCGGTGATAGATCCTTGAGCCACAGAAGCACCGGTATATAGAGGATTACCGCCAGGAGGCCCATTATCACCATCTGCGCCTGCCAGGTGGGGAAGATCGGCAGCATCAGCCCGGGCACGAAGGCCCATAACCATTGACAACCGACCGCGCCTGCCGTGAGTAGTCCGAATGCGGCGGCGCGGCTCACCCGCGGCGACATATCGCGGATGAGTCCGCCGACCGCTCCCCACATCAATGCCGCGGTCAGGTTCATTGCTCCACGGATCAGCACGAACGACCAGAACCCGGTCATCAACAGGTTGGCGAAAATCAACAGGATGACAATCGCAAGGCAGACGTCAATCAGGATTACCCGGCCATGACGGTCCGCCAGCGGACCGCCGACCATCGCAGAGAATCCGGACAGAAACACGGCACAGGTGAGAAACCAACTGAATTGCCTGAGGGTGAAATGCAGCGACGGCATCCACAGTGGTAACATCGAGGAAAATCCGAATTCGTAGAAGGCGACAATCGTGGCAAACACGGCCAGCAGGAGCATCGACCACCGATACCAGCCGGTTGGATAGGTTTCCAGGGTGCGATTGGCCTCGAAATAACGCTTGAGGGCGCCTGTTTCGACCTGCGATGCTGTTGCCATTGTGTGGTCCCCTCATTGTGCTGCGGCCCAAGCCGGACCCAGACCCAAGCCGGACCCAGACCCAAGCCGGACCCAGACCCAAGCCGGACCCAGACCCAAGCCGGAACACTCCGTGAGTAGAGGATGGGCTGAGGCCCGCCCCACGGTTCTTTCGGGCTATGGACCGTCAATGAGAGGTTGTCAAGGGCTCACCGAGATCAGCCACCATCTTCGCCCGCGGATGCGGACGAGATAGTTCTCCAACGATTAGCGCGTTACTACAGTAATTTCATTACCACGACCCGCCGCGAACGGCAGCGCGAGCGACAGATAACCGTTCTGCGGATTGCGCACATAGCTGAGATATCCCGGCGATTGCTCTACCGCGTTCTCACCGATCACGAGTGCCCCATCTTTCAAATGAGGCTCCAATAGCTTGAGAACAGGCAGGTAGAGGCTGACCGCACCGTCCAGGAGCAACAAATCCACCTCGCGCTCGATGCTATCCTTCAGCGTTTCGAGAGCGTCGCCAACGCGAATTTCGACGAGATGGTCCAAACCCGCATCAGAGAGGTTTTGACGCGCGCGCTGCGCCTTCGCAGGTTCCAGTTCGGTTCCGACCAACCAGCCACCGCCGTTGTCAGCGAGCGCGCAGGCGAGATGAATAGTGGAGACGCCGAACGACGTGCCGAATTCAACGATTTGTTTAGCCCTGCGAGCGCGGGCGCACATGTAGAGGAATCGTCCGAAATCAGCGGAGACATTGAGGAAGTTTTTCTCGTACTTCCGATACAATGCGCGATAGTCCTTCGCCTCTTCCTCAAGCAGTTTGGTCCACGGGTCTTGAGTGGCCTGGCTTTTGCCGAAATCTTCCAATAGCGGCCGATCGGCGATTTGCGCCTCCTGAAAGAGCCGTTTCAGAACGGCTGCGACCGGGTCAGTAGTCAGAGACTCCACGATTTATGCTCCTCGCGGTGATAAGCCCTCGGCGTTCGAGCTATTTGAAGACTCCACGGGTCTAATCATGACTAATCTTCAGAGCATGCACACCGGCGCCCTGGAGCAACCTGCGGCGAATCCAGGGCGCCAGCTTTCTACGATAAAGCCAACTGCTAAACTACCAACACGAGCTTCAAAAATGGACCCACAATGTGGCGCGAGGCACATGTAGCACGACTGTTTGAAATTTTCGGGTTCCCTCTCACATCAGGTTCCCAACCCTCTCTCTTGCAACAGCAGTCAACTAGAATCGCTCGTACCCGAGGCTCGCCGAAAGGGCGATAAAGTTCCACCGAAAAGGAAGAGGTCCTGAGGCGGATCGAAAGCACGCAACGTCGCTCCCACGGAATATTCTGACGCTACCGAGAAGTCCGGCATCGTAGAAGACTCGCGAGGCAGAGGGTAGAGCCTAGCTGCGCAGTCTATGTGACGGCGCGGCGCTCGCGGAAATCCGCGATTACAAATGTTCACTGCCCTTCGGCGGGAATGAATCGGCGCGAGTCATAGCCGGCCGGGACTTGAGGCTGGCCAAACAGCTCCACCGCCGGGCTGATCTCAGCCAGAGAACATGCCAGATAGAAAAGATTGCGGCCCTCAGGGGTCAGATTTTCAACCTGAAATTCACTCAGGTAGGCGAGCACGTCAACGATCCGCGGCATCAGGGCGTCATACAGCCTACGCAACTCCGCCATGTTGCTGGCAAGGCGTCTGTCGTGGCGCTCCGCTTCCGTGGGCAGACTCCAAAGGCCCGCGAGCGGCTCGAGATCGCGAAACTGGTCAGGCAGCCGGACGTCGGACATGATTCCCTCCCCGGCTGCGCCTTACCTTGGCGCGACCGTTCGTCAGACCCATGTACTCGGCGAGTACCTTGTTGTCATGTCTCAGCAGAAGTTCTTCGTCTTGAAAGTTGAAATGTGTTTTCGCGCCCGAGGCGATAACTGACTGCGTGTTCTCCATCGTGCTGGCGTCTTCCATGATCACGTCGCGGTAAGTGACGCGCGCATGCTCCTGGCTGAAGCGTTCTGCCGCGTTGCGCGGATGCGGGAAGTACGCCCGCACCTCCCATAGCGTGCGGTCTATCGCAATCGGCCAAAAGTTGTAAGTGAAATAACCATTCTCCAGCATGTCGATCGTGTAGTTTGGAAAGATCGCATTGATGTCGAGCACCCAATTCGGATCGTTAGCCGGATTCACGCCCCTCGGAGGTTCGCGCGTGAAATCGTTCTTGAGTACGAACGAAGCGTAGCGGTAGGCGATCGCTTCCAGCGGGGACGGCTGATACTCCGGATTGGCCGGCAGCGACCATCGCTGATGGAGCCGGAAGAGCTTGAAATAGAGTGCGTGGCTGAAGGGGTTCTTGCGCCCGCTGTACGAATCTCGCACGGAACGCCGATGCAGGAACGCCACATGATAGGCTTCCTTGAATGCATCGCGGAGAAGCTTCCAGTTGCAACGCAGTTCGGTGCTCCACTCATAGCAGGTCGCGCCGTTGGCGGCGAAGGGATAACCCTCAAGCGCGTCGGCCCACTCACCAAGATACTCCCGCAGGCTTTGCTCCGGGCTCAGATTGATAAAGATGAACCCCTGCCAGATGTCGAGCTCGATCGGCGTCAGCCCAAGCTTGTTCTTTTCGAGATAAAAAAAATTCTTCTCGTCGGGGATTGCCAGGAGATTACCATCCAGCCCGTAGCACCATCCGTGGAACGGACAGGTAAAGGTCGACGCGCATCCCTTCGCTTGCCATTCAACTTTGTTGGATCGATGCGAACAGGCGTTGTGGAACGCGCGAATCCGTCCGTCTTCGCCGCGCACAACGATTATCGAGGTCCGCGCGATGGCGAGATCCTTGACGAAGAAATCTCCCGGATTCGGGAGGCGCTCTTCGCGGCCGAGGCATAACCAGGCGCGACGGAAGACACGATTGCGTTCCAGCTCGAAGAATTCCGGCGAGACATACGGCTCGATGGGAACGGGATCGGTTCCGAGTTCGGGATACTGACTGTGCCACTTCGGGCCGTCGGACGTAGATTCAATATTCATTCGAGATTGCTCCACGGGCATCTGCGACTCCTAGTTAAGAGCATGAGCGCTACCAAAATAAGCCTCGACTAAAATCATTAAGTCAGCTTCCGAAGTCGCCTCCTCGTTCGTCCTCCTCTATTGCTTAGCGCCCGCGTTCGGCGCGGGGAAGAACCACCGGTTGGTCAGAGCGCGTATCATTTTATTGATAAGGCGGTCAATGCTCGCTGATATTTTAGTCAATAATGAGCCGAAGCCGCACTTGCCGCTCATACCCGGCAGGTCAACGAGATACCGCCCCTGCCTGTCTCTCGCCACGTACCTGAAAGAATCCAACGCAGGTCTGCCGAAGAGCTAGACTCGTTTTTGGAGTTGACCAAAAAACTCCAGCGCCTGTCGGATAGTAAACTCGGGCTTTTCTTCGGCCACGAAATGCCCGCATTGTTTGACCACTCCTCCTTCGACATTGTCTGCTACGGCCTGCCAACTAGGCACAATGTCGCCCAAAAATGCCTCTCCACCCCAAGCCGTGATCGGTAAGGTGAGCTTTTGAGTGCAGCTGCGCAAATTTTCCAGATCTTCCTGCAACGCGGTACGATAATACTGGAGCCCAGCTCTTACCGCGCCGGGTGCCGAATAGACTCGGATGTATTCCGCGATATCATCGTT
>Ga0306920_100001021_pt1 | contig 34354 bp, 23 predicted proteins | sample flu12Cox44000170_FD_204666 | JGI IMG/M metagenome (GOLD analysis project Ga0306920, IMG submission 204666) | Lab enrichment of tropical soil microbial communities from Luquillo Experimental Forest, Puerto Rico - flux4day.12C.oxic.44.000.170 (v2)... | ecosystem: Environmental > Terrestrial >...
GGGCTGACCTTCGGCGTCTTCGTGGTCTACGACCACACGCCGACCAGCACGGATCTCCAATCGCTCACCCTGCTCGGCATACCCGTGCTCCACCGTTTCGAGGCGATCGCGGTGGTGCGCAGCGTGGCTACGTATCCCCAGGTGCAGCTTGCCGCCGCCCTCCCGGGTGTGGTGCGCGTCGAGGCGGCGGAGGTGCTCTATCCGCTGGTGCGGGTCGGCGCGGCCGCCCTGGGCGTACGCGACCCGAGCGGGCAGGTGTTCCCGACCTGGGCCGGCTCCGGGGGCGGCGACGGCTCGGGCGTCGTCATCGCGTTCATCGACACCGCGATCAACGACGCGCCGGACGGCGCCTATCCCGGCCACGAATCGCTGATCGGCCGCTGCCTCGGGGGCGCGAGCTTCGTGAGCGCCGATTCGTTGCTCGACACGCCGCCGGGCGGCAGCGTCAATCCGGTCGATCGCGGCGGGAGCGCGACCCAGGCACACGGCACCCACGTCGCCGGCATCGCGCTCGGCAGTGGCGGACCGACCGGCTACGCCATGGGCGTCGCCCCGGGCGCCTGGTTCGTCGACGTCAAAGCCCTGAGCGATGCCGGGTCCGGCACCGAGGTCCCCGAGGCGATCGACTGGTGCATCCACAACCGGGCGCGCAACTGGGGCGGGCCCGCGGGCTCGCCGCATGGCATCGGGGTCATCAATCTGTCGCTCTCGAGCGTCGATCCGAGCGACGGGCGCGACGTCGCCTCGGCTCTGGCGGCGCGCGCCGTCGAGCTCGGCATCGTCGTGGTCGCCTCGGTCGGCAACGACGGCTCGACGGGTCGCGTGCCCTCGCCCGCGGGCGGCGCCGGGGTCATCGCCGTCGGCGCATTCGACGATCAGCGCACGCCGCTCGAGCAGGACGACCAGCTCGCGAGCTTCTCGAACCGCGGCCCGCGCGCCGACGATGGAGATGGCGACCTCACCGATGAGCAGAAGCCCGACCTGGTCGCGCCCGGTGTCGCGGTGCTGTCGGCGGACGGCGACCTGTCGAGCGACGGGACGCACTACCGGCGCCTGAGCGGAACCAGCATGGCGACGGCCTTCGTGAGCGGCGCCGCCGCGCTGCTGCTCGGCTCTTATCCCGCGCTCACCCCCGGCGAGATCGCCAACCTGCTCCGCGTCACGGCCTCGCGCCGGATCGCCGGCGCGCCGGCCACGCCCGCCGGCTTCGACCCGCGCTGGTCGGCGGGGCTCGGGTTCGGCGCGCCCGATCTGGTCGCGGCGCGGCTCGAGCTCGAGCAGCCGCAGCGCTCGCAGATCGACCGGCTCGAGCTCGGCGGCGCCGGAAGCACGATCACCGCCTCCCTGCTGACCCAGCGCGAGCGCGGCGCCGCGAGCTTCGTGATCGAGCGCGCGCCCGATGCATCGGGGCTCCCGGCCGCGTTCGCGCCCTACGACTCGCTGGCCGCCGCGGGCGACTCCTCGCTGGCGGGCCCGGTGAACCGCCACGTCTACCCGTTCACCTGGGCGGTTCCGGCGGACGAGCGCGGGGTCCCGTTCTGGTATCGCGCCGCGTACACCGAGGGCGGGGTGCGCTACGACAGCGCGCCGCGACGCTTCGTCGGGCCCGCCGGGCCGAGCCTCGCGACCATCGAGCTCACGATCGCCCACAACGCCTACGACACCGACGTCACGGGCTCGATCACCGCGGGGGGCGGCTCCGGCGTTCCGCTGCCGGGCTCGAGCGCCGCGGTCTCGAGCGACTGGATCAACGGCACCAGTGTGACCGGCAACATCGCCTGGACCTTCCGGATCGAGGTCGCGGACCCCGCGGCCGCGGCATCGCTGCCCCCTGGCCCCGACTCACCGTGGGTGCTCGCGATCACCGAGGGCGGGTACCTCGATCGCAGCGGGCAGTTGCGAGATTACCGCCTGATCTGGCACGCCCCGGGCGGCGACCAGACCTATGTCGGAGCCCCGGTTCCGCAACCCACGATCGAAGGCGCGACGCTCCACGCCGCCGTCCCCGGCGGAGTCCTGGGCGTCGGCGCCCCCCGCGACGGCTCGAGGCTTTCGGTCGCGCCGAATCCGGTGCGCGCCGGGGCGGTCGTGACGTTCACGCGGCCGTCGCCTGACAAGGGGAACCTGGTGGTTTTCGATCTCGGCGGCCGGCGAGTCGCCGAGGCGCCCTTCCTCGTGGCGGGCGGCCACGCCGAGGCGCGGTGGGCGACGCGCGACGCGGGCGGCCGCCCGATCGAGGCCGGGATGTACTTCGCGCGGGCAGGCTCCAGCCCCGCCCTGCGCGTAGTGGTGCTGCGGCGCTAGACGCCGCCACACCGGCCCCGCCTCCGTCCGGACCGCGCACCTTCCGGCCCCCCGCCGGGCCCCTCCAACCCGTGCCTGCACAGGCGGTTCCGGCATCGCATTAAGGCCCGCCAGTCAAGTCGTACTCAACACCCCTGCGCGAGGGTCCGCCCGTCGTGCACGTGCTGTGCGGGCCACGATCCGGCTCGGGCTCGGGCCCGCGCCGGCGCCTGGCGAAGCGGATTGATGCACGGTCAGTCGGGTGGGGCCTCTGGACAGTTCGGGGGAAAGGGGGCCCCCCCGCTGGCCGCGCTGGCCGGTTCCGGGGATGCCCTGGCCCTGCACCCCGGGCCGGCCTCAGCGCCGCCGCCGGTGGCTGCCGGGTGTGACCGCCACCTAGATCGCCGGGGGCCGCGCCGGCTCTTCTTCCGCCGCGCCGCGGGCCAGGGCCGGCAGTTCCGGGGTGAAGTCCTCACCCGGGTTGATGAAGCGGTCGAGCTCGAAGCGGTACTGCTTGTCGTGCAGCTGGCGGTAGCGGCCGTGCTTCGCCATCAGCTCCTCGTGGGTGCCGCGCTCCACGATCTCGCCGCCTTCGATCACCAGGATCTGGTTGGCGCTGCGGATGGTCGACAGCCGGTGGGCGATGACGAAGCTGGTGCGCCCGCGCCGCAGCACCCGCAGCCCGTCCTGGATCTGGGCCTCGCTCTCACTGTCGAGGCTCGAGGTCGCCTCGTCGAGGATCAGCACCCGCGGGTCGGCGAGGATGGCGCGTGCGATCGCGATGCGCTGGCGCTGGCCGCCCGAGAGCTTGATCCCGCGCTCGCCGACCACGGTGTCGTACTTCTTCTCGAAGCCCTCGATGAACTCCTCGCAGTGGGCGATCCGGCTCACCTCACGGATCTCGGCGGGCGTGGCGTCGGGGCGCGAGAACGAGATGTTCTCGGCGATGGTGCCGTCGAACAGGAAGTTGTCCTGGAGCACCACGCCGAGGTGGCGGCGATAGTCCTTGAGCCGCAGCGTCGCGAGATCGCGGCCGTCGACCAGCACCCGCCCGGAGAGCGGGCGGTTGAACGCCATGACCAGGCTGATCAACGTGCTCTTGCCCGAGCCGCTCGAGCCCACCAGCGCGGTGGTCGAGCCGGCGGGGGCGCGGAAGCTCATGTGCCTCAGCACCGGCACGCCCGGGTTGTATTCGAAGCTCACGTCCTCGAACGCGATGTCGCCGCGGATGTCGGCGACCGGCGCGCGTGACGGATCGCCGGCGTCCTCGGTGGACTGGCCGAGGATGTCGCGGATGCGGTCGAGTCCCGCGAACGCCTCGGTGATCTGGGTGCCGATCGAGGCGATCTGGACCAGCGGGCCGGCCACCAGCCCGGTGAGATAGGCGTACATCAGGAAGTCGCCCATCGTCATCCGTCCGGCCAGGATCGAGCGGCCGCCGACCAGCATCATGATCACGCCCACCACGCCGACGATGACGCCCGCGAACGCCCCGGTCGCCGAGACCCCGGTGATCGAGCGCGCCACGTTGCGGAACAGGCGGTGAGCCCCGCCCGCAAACACCTTCTGCTCGCGGCGCTCGGCGGTGTAGGCCTTGACGATGCGCACCCCGCCCAGCGATTCCGACAGCCGGCCGGTGACCTCGGCGTTGATGCGGCCACGCTCGCGGAACAGCGGACGCAGGCGCTGGAAGGCGAACGACATCGCGGTCCCGAACGCGCCCAGCACCACCAGGATGTAGAGCGTGAGCTGCCAGTTGAGCCAGAACAGCACACCCAGCGCGAACACCGCGGTCAGGGTGCCGCCCACCAGCTGGACCAGCCCGTTGCCGACCAGGTTCCGCACCCCTTCGGCGTCCGACATGATGCGCGAGATCAGCACTCCGGTCTGGGTCGAGTCGAAGAACCGCACCGGCAGCCGCTCGACGTGCGCCTGGACGCGCTTGCGCATGTCGGTGATGGCGCGCTGCGCCGCCACCCCCAGCACCTGCGAGAGCGTGAACGAGATGCCGGCCTGGGTGAACGTCGCGGCCGCCGAGGCGATGGCGAGCAGCGGCAGCAGGCCGGGACGATGCTTGGCGATGACCTCGTCGACCAGGTACTTGGAGGAGAACGGCAGCACGAAGCCGAGCGGCTGGCTCAGCAGCATCAGCCCGAGCCCGATCGCCAGGCGCCCGCGATGCGCCCAGGCGAGCGCGCGCGCCTCCTGCCAGGCGCCCGACGGGTCCTTGATCTTGCGGCGCTTCTGCTCCGGCTCGCGCTGGCGCGCGGCCTCGTGACGCTCGATCCGGCTCGATACGGGTGACATGAGGCGCTGAGTCTACCCGAGCCGCGCGTCCGCCCGCGACCGGCGGCGCCGGCGCGCGGTCAGCGCGTGGTCAAATCCGTCCTACCAGGGTGCGCCCTTCTCGGCCTGCGCCATGACCTCCGCCAGCTGCTTGGGATCGTCAGGGAACAGGCCGGCTTTGGACAGACGCGGCAACAGCGCCGCCCAGCGCGCCTGGCGCACGAACACCTGGTGGAACAGGGTCAGCGCCTCGCTCTGCCGGCCGTTGGTGTACATCGAGACCGCGGCCCAGAACTGGAGCTCGACCACGTCGGGCGCGAGCTTCATCGCCTGCTCGTACATCTTGAGCGCCTGCTCCGGCTGCTTGGCCGAAATCGCGTTGTCGCCCGCGTCCTCGAAATCGTAGGCGCGCCGCAGCCGCACCAGGCGCGCCAGTTCCTTGATCGGCTCGGGATTGTCCTCGACCCTGAGGTCCATGACGCGGTCGTTCCACGGCTTGCCGGTCGACTTCGCCTTGACGATCAGGATCGCCGCCGACTGGCGCCCGCGGATGTCGCCGCCCGCCGCCTGCCCGGCCTGGAGCGCCGCCAGCATGCGCGCCGCGAGGTCGCCCTTCGCGGCCTCGTAGGCCTTGGCCATCGCCGGCCACACCTTGTCGTTCGCCATCAGGTTGGCTTCGACCGAGTACTGCTTGCCAGTGTGGTGACCGGCGTCGGGGATGCACTTGGGACCGGTCCACGCCGCCACGTTGCCGCTGGCGTCCACCATCGCCACCTGCCGGCCGTCGCGTGCGGTGTCGGCCTGCACCAGCCGGTTGAGCGCCTGCGGCGCGGTGAGCCCCTTCTTCATCAGCGCCAGACCGTCGGGGCCGTAGTCGATCAGGACCAGCGACTGCGTGGCCACCGCGCCCACGCCGGCTTCCGCCCACGGCACTACCGGACCGACGCTGAAGTAGTGGGATTGCACCGCGACTCCCATCTCCCCGGTCGCGGGATCGCGCGCCACGATCGAGAAGGTGTGGGCGAGCGGGGCGCGGTGGAATCCGGGGGCCAGCGCCATGACCAGGAACGGGACCAGCAGGAGCGAATCCATCGGGACCTCCGGCCGAAGCGGACGCGCCGGGCCCGGGCCCGCTCACCGCCGCCCGCGCGCGTCCCGCGGCGGCAGCCTAGCAGGGTCCGGGGCGATGGACCCCACAAAACGACGCCAGGGGCGGCGCGCCAGTGATCGACCCGACAAGACCGCGGCGGGGCGGTGTGCCAATGGTCGAACCCGGCCGATGGTTGCCGTTCTCGGCCGGGTTCGATCATTGGCACACCGCCCCAGACAGAGGCGGGAGGTGGGCCCAGGTCAGGCCCTGGCGCAGGATCCGGTCTGGAGGTCGATCTTGTAGTGGAAGCGCCCGTTCACGGTGACGTCGGCGAACTCGGTGCCGTTGAAGGTCAGCACCACGACCGCCTCGTAGTGCGCCTCGATCGTGCCCTGCTGACCGGAGGCGTACTTGTCGACCGACAGGTTCCAGGTCGCGGTGCCGGCGAGCGGCCACGGGTTGACGTTCGTGTTCTTGAGTTTGGTGACGCCGGCGAGCGTGCGGGTGGCGAGCACGTGAACGTCGAAGGTGCGCGTGCCGTCGAGCGACACGTAGATCGCGTCGGTGGTGTCGGTCGCCACGCCGTCGAACACCAGCGTGTCGGTGGCCGCCTGGATGCCGCGGATGTTGAGCGTACCGGTGCGGCCGATGGTGCCCGAGTAGCGCGGGCCGGTGACCGTGCCGCGCAGCCAGGAGGTGATGACCACCCGCACCGCGCTCGGGTCCCACTGCGGCAATGCGGTGTCGGTGGCATCGTAGAACGTGCGGCCGATGGTGATGGTGAGGTTGCCGCGCGAGAAGGTGGTGTCGGCGGCGAGGATCCGGTCGGGCGAAACGGTCTGGGCGCGCGTCGGCACCGCGGCCGTGCTGCCCTGGATCTCGGTCATCAGGCCGCCGTTGTCGGCGCTCGCCGAGGCCCCGGCCTGAACCGCCACCAGATCGGCGGTGGCCTGGGGAACGTTCGCGATGCCGGTGACGTCCGAGGACTTGCCGCAGCCCTGAAGAGTGACGAGGCCCGCCGCCAATCCAATGGCGAGCATCGTGAAGGCCGACGACCGTTTCATCTTGGGTTTCCTCCCTGAATCGATAGGGCGCCGGCGCGCCCGCCATGCCAACGGCCGCGGTCGCGCCGCTGGTCTTTAGCTCCGCCGCGCGGACGCGCGTGGGGACCGGCGTTGCCCGGGCAATCCCCGTGCCATCCCGGCGACGCGTGCAAGCGCGGTTCGCTGCGGAGCCGGCGCGCGGCCGGCGGCACCGCCGCGTCCGGCTCCTCGCGCGGCTCGCTCAGGATTTGACCGGGCGCTGGTCGGGAGCGGAGACTCCTTAAGTGCGTCCCGCGATCCTCCCCCTGATCCTGGCGACGGCGCTCGGCTGTGCCCGCCCGGTGGAGGCACTCGAGCGCGTTCAGGTCGCGGCGACCCGGGCCAGCGGCTCGATCCGGATCGATGGGCGCCTCGACGAGCCCGACTGGGCGCGCGCCACCCCGCTCACCGCCTTCCGTCTCATCTTCGTGCGCGAGGGCGAGGCGCCCTCCGAGTCGACCGACGTGCGGGTGCTGTTCGACGACCGGCACATCTACTTCGGCATCCGCTGTGGCGCCCACGGTCGCGGCAGCCTGCGCGCCAGCCTCGCGCCGCGCGACCAGATCCTCGACGACGACTTCATCGCCATCCACCTCGACACCTATCGCGACCTCCACCGCGCGTACATGTTCGGCGTCAATCCCTACGGCGTGCAGATCGACGGCATCCTCGACGCCGGCGACGTCAGCCTCGACTGGGACGGGGTGTGGGACGCCGAGGCGACGCGTGACTCCACGGGCTGGACCGCGGAGATGGCGATTCCGCTCCGCACCCTGCGCTTCCCCGATCGCGGGCCCGGCGTCTGGGGGCTGTGGATGCGGCGCCAGATCACGCGCGCCGACGAGGTGTGCTCGTTCCCGCTGTGGCGGCAGGCCGAGCAGGGCGACATCATGCTGCAGGGCGCCGATCTCAGCGGGCTCGCCGGCCTGCGCGGCGGGCGCCGGGTGGAGTTCGAGCCCTACGTGGCGTCGCTGACCAGCTCGGTGCGCGACGTGGCGGGCGGTGGGCGGTGGTCGTCGACGCGTGACAACGAAGGCGGCGGCGACGTCAAGCTCACCATCTCCTCGACCATGGTGGCGAACGCGACCCTGAACCCCGACTACAGCCAGGTCGAGGCCGACGCGCTTCAATTCGACGTCAACCAGCGATATCCGCTCTTCTATCCCGAGAAGCGGCCGTTCTTCCTCGAAGGCGCCGAGACGTTCACCACGCCCATCGACCTGGTCTACACGCGCCGCATGGCCAACCCCGCGTACGGCGCCAAGCTGGTGGGGAAGACCGGGCGCTGGCGGCTGGGCGCGATCGTCACCCGCGACGACGGGGGCGGCAGCCAGGACGGAATCGGGGCCGGCAGCGGCGATCAGCCCGCGAGCTCGGGAAGCTTCGGCGTGGCGCGCGCCACCTATGACATCGGCGAGAACTCGAGCGTGGGGGCGCTGCTCACCACGCACCGCTCCGATGGCTTCGAGGGGACGCTGCCCGGGGCCGGGCCCGGGTCGGTCCCGGGCGTCGGACTCAACGTGGTGGGGGCGCTCGACGCGAAGCTGCGCCTCGCGCACGCCCTGTTCTTCACCGGTCAGCTGGGCGGCAGCGCCACGCGCACCGACAGCCTTCTGGACGCCGGCGGCACGGTGCGCACCCGCACCGACGACGCCGCCTACGACGCCGAGCTGCGTTATGCCGACGGGCGCACCGACGTCAACCTGATCGAGAACTACCTCGGTCCCGGGTTCCGCGCCGAGACCGGGTTCCTGCAGCAGGTGGACCGGCGCCGCAGCGAGATCGTCGGCAGCGTCATGCTGCGGCCCGAGAACGCATGGCTGCGCTCCTGGCAGCCGATCGTCGATGCCTACCTGCTCCACGACCACGCCGGCATGCTGCAGGAGTGGTACGTGAGCCCGATGATCGACTGGAAGTTCCAGCGCCAGACCCACGCCCACACCATGGTCGAGTGGCTGCGTGAGCGCTGGCTCACCCGCGACTACGACCAGAGCCGCTGGATCCTGAACCTCGACAACTCGCAGTGGCGCGCCGTGGCGCTGTCGGTGGGCGCCGACGTCGGCGACGGCATCTACTACGCCCCCACCGACGCCGAGTCGTTCCTGGGCTGGACCGAAACCTACACCGGGAGCGCGACGGTGCGCCCGGCCCCGCGCATGACCGCCGAGTTGAGCGCCAGCCGCAACCGCTTCTCACGCCAGCCCTGGCACGACACCGTCTACGACATCTGGCTGGTGGGCGCCAAATGCACCTGGCAGTTCACGCGCCGGCTCTACGTCCGCGTCTACCCGCAGGTCGACAGCGGGCGGCAGCACCTCGACGGCGACGGGCTGCTCGGCTACGTCGTCCATCCCGGCACCGTGCTCTATGTGGGCTGGAACGACGGCCTCGACCGCATCGATGGCCAGGTGCACGCCACCTCGCGCTCGTGGTTCGTCAAGGCCTCGTACCTGATTCAGCCCTAGTGCCGCCCCGCCGCCCCGCTCATGCGATCGCGGCGACCCAGCGCTCGCCCAGCGCCATCGTGGCGCCCGGATCGAGGGCGGCGCGGATGCGCTCGCGCAGCGCGCGGATGCCCGCCGGGGGCGGGAAGCCCGCCACCGCCGCGCCGGCGCCGCGCGCCTCGATGAGCGTGAAGCCGGCGGCGGCGAGATCGCGCACCAGGGCGGGCGCGCGCTCGGGCGGCGCCCCGAGCAGCAGCCGCCCCGCCGGGGCGTGGAACACGAGCCCCGCCGCCTCGGGCTGATCGATCAGCGCCGCCAGGGCCGCGGGCGTGTTGGCCGCGGTCGTGAGCGTGAGCGTCGCGCCGCCGCGATCCTCGAGGTCGGCGAGCGCCTGCCACAGCGTCGCGACGGCCGCCTCCTCGAGCCGCGCCCGCGGTTCGCCGAGGGCGGTGCGCACCGCCGCTTCCTGGCGCTCGACCCAGACGCGCTCGTCCTCGAGCCCGGCCACGATCGCGAACGGCGCCCCGACCTCGAGCCCCGCCACGGTCGCGGCCGCGGCGCCCAGCACGGTGAGCGCGGCGGGCTCGAGGCGCGGCAGCCGCGACCAGCGGGCGGGATCGCGCAACGCCGCGGCGTCGGCGCCGAACACCAGCGCCCGCCGCACCTCGGGCGCGGGCATCAGCTTGAGACTGGCCTCGAGGATCACCCCGAGACCGCCGCGCGAGCCGCACAGCAGCCGGTGGAGCCCGTAGCCCGCGACGTTCTTCACCACCTTGCCGCCGCTGCGCGCCGCCGTGCCGTCGCCGAGGGCGAAGCGCGCGCCGAGGATGCGATCGCGCGGCGCCCCGAAGCGCAGCCGTCGCGCCCCCGAGGCGTTGGCGGCCAGCGTGCCGCCCAGCGTGGCGCGCGCGGCGCGCCCGGCCTCGAGCGGCAACTCCTGGCCGCGCGCCGCCACGGTGTCGCGCAGCGCCGCCACCGTGACGCCGCATTGCGCGGTGAGGGTCAGGTCCTCGGGGTCGTACTCGACGATCGCGTCGAGCCCGGTGAGGTCGAGCGCCAGGTCGTAGCGCGGCGCGCCGTCGTCGTGCGCGAGCCCCACACCGCCGCCCCAGGGCACCACCGCCAGCCGGTCGCGCGCCGCGACGCGCAGCGCCTCGGCCGCCTGCTGAGCGCTCGCCGGCCGCAGCGCCGCGCGCGGCGGGCGCCCGCCCATCGCGTAGCGCCCCGGATCGACCGCGGGTGCGACATCCAGCCCCTGGGTCGCCCCGCTCACGCGCCCTCGTCGGCGCTCGCCCGCAGCGCGCGCTGCAGCACGTCGTGATGGTAGCGATAGAGCGGCACGCACACGGCCATCGCGATCAGCCACAGCAGCACGTGGCGCCCGGCCCTCGAGCGCTCGAGCGACAGCGCGTCGGCGCGCTGGTCGCGCCAGCGCTCGGTGACATCGTCCACCGTGATCCCGGCCGCGCCGGCGTTCGACTTCGGGTAGTAGAGTCCGGAGCGCTGCTCGAAGTTCTCGCGCACGAACGCGCCCCGGGTGTGGAGCGCGCGCCATTCCCAGCTCGAGATCGTGAGCGCCGGCGCGACCAGGCCCGCCACGCCCCACAGGCCGAGGATGCTGAAGCCGGTGATGACCAGCAGCAGGGCGAGGCTCGCCGCCTGGTAGTAGGCGAGACCGGGACGCTTCGGCTTATGGTTCGACATCATGGCCCTCCCGTGGCTGGAGCTGGAAACGCATCCTTCATATCCATGCGCCCTCGACGTCGTCGCGCGGCCGCATGCCCCCGAGTTGGGCCGGCGCGGCCTCCCGGCACCCGCCGCCCCCGGGCAGGATCTTCTCCGGGTTCAGGAGCCCGTCGCGGTTGAAGGCGGCCTTGAGCCGCGCCATCACCTCGAGGTCGGCGGGCGCGTACAGCTCGGTCATGAGCGGGCGCTTCTCGAGGCCCACGCCGTGCTCGCCCGAGATCGTGCCGCCCATGCGGATGCACATGCGCAGGATTTCGTGGGAGGCCTCGAGCGCGCGACGGCGGGCGTCGTCGTCTTCGGCGTCGAACAGGATGTGGGGGTGGAGGTTTCCATCCCCGGCGTGGAACACGTTGCCGGCCTCGAGCCCGCGCTCGTGCGCGAACGCGTACACGCTCGCCAGCGCCTCGGCCAGCCGGGTGCGCGGCACCACGCCGTCCATGATGTAGAAGCCGCTCGCGGTGCGTCCGTAGGCGCCGAACGCCGACTTGCGCCCGCGCCACAGGGCGGCGCGCTCCGCGGCGTCCTTCGCGATGCGGGTCGAGCGCGTGCCGTGCGCCTCGGCCAGCGCGACGATGCGCTCGCGCTGCGGCTCGAGGCTCACCGCCGGTCCGTCGACCTCGATCAGCAGCACCGCCGCCGCGTCGAGCGGCAGGCCGAGGTGGAGCCAGTCCTCGACCAGCGCGGTGGTGTGCTGGTCCATGATCTCCATCGCCGCCGGCACGATGCCGGCCGCGATCACCGCCGAAACCGTGCGGCAGGCGGCCTCGATGGTGGTGAAGTCGAACAGCATGGTCTTGACCGCCGCGGGGCGCGGCATCAGCCGCACGCAGATCTCGGTCACCACCGCGAGCGTGCCCTCGCTGCCGACCACGATCGAGGCCAGGTCCATGCCGGGTCCGTCGCAAGCCTCGCCGCCCAGCGTCACCACGGTGCCGTCGTCGAGCACGCACACGATGCCGAGCACGTGGTTGAAGGTGACGCCGTACTTGAGGCAGTGCGGACCGCCGGCGTTGGTCGAGACGTTGCCGCCCAGCGTGCTGACCTGCTGGGAGGCCGGATCGGGCGCGAAGTAGAGGTCGTGCGCCGCGACCTGCTGGGACAGCCACAGGTTGACGAGCCCGGGCTGAACCCACGCCAGCATGCGCTCGGGATCGACGCGCACCAGCCGGTCCATGCGATTGAGCGACAGCACGATTCCGCCCGGCGCCGGGGTGGCGCCGCCGGCGAGCCCGGTGCCGGCCCCGCGCGGGGTGACCGGCAGGCCCCGGGCATGCGCCCAGCGCAGCAAGGCCGCCACCTGGTCGGTCGAGCGCGGCAGCACGACCACGCCCGGCAGCTCCCGCTCGAGCGTCAGCGCGTCGGCCTCGTAGGTGAAGCGCGCCGCCTCGCTGTCGAGCACCGCGTCATCGCCCAGCAGGGCGCGCAGCACACCGAGATCGGCCGGGGTCAGGCCCATGGCGCGCAGGGTAACACCACCTGCGCCCCGTCACGCGAGCGGGCGGCTGGTCACGGGCGCGGGCCGGATCATCCTTTGGCCGTGGACAGGAACAGCGCGCGCAGGCGATGGTGGCGCGGTCCGCCGCCGCCGTCCACGTCACCAAGGAGGTTGCCATGCTGAGACTGATCGCCGCCTGCGGAGCCGCGGGCGTCACGCTGCTCGCCGCCGCCTCGCTCTCAGGCCCCGGCGGCAGCGCCGCCCCCGCGTCGCCCCCGGCCATGCCCGCGCCGGCCATGCCCGCGCCGGCGGTGGCCGGCGTCGCGGTCGATTCGTTCGTGACCGAGCGCGACAGCCTGATGAAGGACGTGCTGGCCCGCATCGCCGGGCGTGAGAACGCGCCCGCCGAGAGCGTGTTCAAGAACATCAAGCTCTTCAGGAACGTCCCGGCCGGCCGCATCCCGCGCATGATGAACTTCGGCTTCGGGCACAGCCTGGGCGTGCGCTGCGCCCACTGCCACGTCGAGAATCACTGGGCCGACGAGGACAAGCCCCAGAAGCAGATCGCGCGCGACATGGTGGCGCTGGTCGACACCATCAACTCGCTGATGCTGCCGCGCATCAGGAATCTCAAGAGCGAGCACCCGCTGGTGACCTGCACCACCTGCCACCGGGGTTCACGCAAGCCCGCCACGACCTGGTAGGAGGCGGGGGTCGCGGCGCGATCGACCGCCTACCGCGCCAGCCCCATCTTCTTCAGCACCGCCTCGAAGCGCGGCTCGCCGCGCAGCGGGTCGAGGCGCGGATGGACTTTCGCCCACACCAGCGCGCGGTCGCGCTCGACATGGGCATGCTCGATCCGGTCGAGCGCCGCGTCGCGCTCGCCGAGCGCGACATGGATCGACGCCATCGCGTGCGGTGACACCAGCCCGGTGGGAAGCCGGGCCTCCATGTTGGCGAGGATGGCGCGCGCCTGGTCGTGGCGCCCGGCCAGCGCCAGCACGTGGGCGAGCCCCGCCGAGGTCCGGAGATCGCCGCCCGAGAGCCGGGCGGCGGTCTCGAACTCGGCGATCGACTCGTCGTACTTCCCGCTCAGCGCCAGCGCGCGCCCCAGGTCGTTGTGCGCGGGCACGAAACTCGGCTCCATCTCCGAGGTCGCGCGCAGCTGAGCGATCGCCTCGTCGTAGCGGCGCGCGAAGAACAGCACGTCGCCGACCGTCGTCCCCATGATGAAGGCGAGCGGGTCGAGCTCCTGGGCGCGCCGCGCCTCGGCGAGCGCCTCGGCGAAGCGGCCCTGGGTGGCGAGATGCTCGGCCAGCCACTGGTGCGCGGTCGGATAGCCGGGATGGAGCGCGATCGCGCGCCGGTACGACGCCTCGGCGCTCGCCCAGTCCCATTCGTCGAAGGTGCGCAGGAACCCGAGCGACGTGTGGGCCTGAGCCAGCTGGTCGTCGATCTCGAGCGCCCGCTCGACCGCCGCCCGCGCCGCGGCGAAGCCGTCCCGCGGTCGCACCGCGTTGAGGTCGGCGAGGATGCCGTAGGAATCCGCCAGCCCGGCGTAGGCCTCGGCGTAGGTCGGATCGGCGGCGATCGCCTGATTGAAGAACTCGATCCCGCGCTTGAGCTCGGCCGGGGTGCGCTTGTTCCAGTAGTAGCGCCCCCGTAGATAAGCCTCGTAGGCCGCCGGGTTCACGGTGTGCCCGGTCGCCAGCCGGCGCTGCTCGCGGGGCGTGATCTCGACGCGGATCTCGTCGGCGATCGCGCGCGCGATCGCGCCCTGGAGCGCCAGCACGTCGCCCACGTCGCGTTCGTAGCTCCTCGACCACATGTTGTGGTCGGTCGCGGCTTCGATCAGGTTCGCGGTGACCCGCACGCGGTCGCCGGAGCGCAGCACGCTGCCCTCGACGATCGCGTCGACCTGGAGCGCGCGCGCGATCTCGGGGAGCGGCTGGCGCGCGTCCTTGTACTGCATCGCGGAGGTGCGCGAGATGACGCGCAGGGCGCGGATCTGCGCCAGCCCGGCGATCAGCGACTCGGTCATGCCGTCGGTGAAGAACTCCTGCGCCGGGTCGCCGGACAGGTTGGCGAGCGGCAGCACCGCGAGCGAGGCGATGCGGGGCGCTGGCGCGGGGGCGGCGCCGTCGCCGCCGGGTGTTCTCACCGCGCGCAGCTCCGCGGCCAGGGCGCTGGCGCTGGCGGGCCGGGCCTCGTGGCGCTTCTCGAGCGCCCGCATCACCACCGCCTCGAAGCGCGACGAGAGCCCGGGCTTCAGATGCCGCGGTGGCGCGGGCGTGGTGTTGATGATCGCGTACATCATGGCGCCTGGGGTCTGGTCGGCGTGCGGGTGCCGCCCGATCGCCATCTCGTACAGCATCACGCCGAGCGCGTACAGGTCGGCACGCGCATCGACCGGCGTGCCCATGAACTGCTCGGGCGCCATGTACGCGATGGTGCCGGCCAGATCGGCGGCGCCGATGCTGCGGGCCGGGGCCGGCGAGTCGTTGGGGTGGAGCAGCTTCGCGAGCCCGAAGTCGAGGACCTTGACGCGCCCGCGCGGCGTGACGATGACGTTGCCGGGCTTGAGATCGCGGTGGATCACGCCCTGCTCGTGGGCGGCCTCCAGCGCCTCGGCGATCTGGATCCCGAGGTCGAGGGCTTCGGCCTCGGCGAGCGGGCCCGCGGCGATGCGGGCGGCGAGCGTCACGCCCGGCACGTACTCCATGACCAGGAAGTCGGTGTCGTTCTCGGAGTCGAAGTCGAACACCGTCGCGATTCCGGGATGGTTGAGACGCGACAGCGCCAGCGCCTCGTTGCGGAACCGCGCCCGTGCCTCGTGGTCGGCGAGCGCGCCGTCGGGCAGCAGCTTGAGCGCGACCTCGCGCTCCAGGCGCTCGTCGCGGGCGCAGTAGATCACCCCCATGCCGCCGGCCGCGATGCGGTCGATGATGCGATAGTGGGAGAGGGTGGTGCCGATCAAGGCCGGGCCGTCAGCGCGCGGTCCGCGCCCCGTAGTGCTGCCAGAGGTAGGCATGGAGCTTGGGATGCTCGGCGGGCGTCACCGGAGCGCCCCACTTCTCCATCTGCGCCAGCGTCTTCTCCCAGCCGGTTGAGTCCTTGGCCTGCTGGGTGATGAGCGTGGCGGCGTGGCACATCAGGCAGGCGCGCCCGGCAATCTCGCGGCCCTCTCCACCCGCCAGGTACCGCGGCGGTGCGGGAACGGCGGCGGCGGCGATTCCGGCCACCGCGCGCGCCAACAGCGCGAGCACCAGGGCCGCGAGCACGGGGCGGCCGATTCTAATCGGCGACATCGACGTTCACCTGGTGGATCGAGTTGTTGCCGTAGCCGCCGGCGTTCAGCGTCGCCTCGAGCGGCTGGGTTGCGCCCGCGGCGTCGGTGGCGCGCGCCATGAGGGTGCGCGCGCCGTGGGCCAGCATGACCTCGACGGTCCAGCGTCGCCACGCCAGCGGCTCGGAGTCGCCGGCGAAGCCCGCCGCCTGCCACGAGCGGCCGCCGTCGATCGACAGCTCGACGCGCTGGACCCCGGGCAGTCCGGCCCACGCGAAGCCCTGAACCGTGATCGCGCCGGGACGGATGCGCGCCCCCTCGAGCGGATAGGTGATGAGCGACTTGACCCGCATGGCCTCGACCGGCTCCGCCTTGGTCGGATCCTCGCCCGGGGCGTTGTAGCGGTAGCCGCGCACCATGAAGTGGTTGTCCGAAGGCTGTTCCTCGAGCCGGATGCGTGTCACCCACTTGGTCGATGCCATCCCGTACCAGCCCGGCACGATCGCGCGCAGCGGCGCGCCGTGCAGGCGCGGGAGCGGCGCGCCGTTCATGGTCCAGGCGAGGAAGGTGTCGGCCTTCGCCTTCTCGATCGGGATGCTGCGCAGGAACGGCGGGACCTTGGCGAGCGGCGCCCGGTCGGCGGCCTCGAACCACACGTGGCGCGCGCCGCCCGCCACCCCGGCGCGCTCGAGCAGGGTGGCGAGCGTCACCCCGCCCCAGCGCGCGTTGCCGACCGCGCCGCGCTCCCACTGAGTCCCGGAGGTGCTGGCGGGGTGGAGGAGCCCGCGCCCGTTGCCGGCGCACTCCAGCGTATGCACGCGCTCGACGTGCGGCAGGGCGCGCACCTGGTCGAGGCTCAAGGTGAGCGGATGGTCGACCAGCCCCGTGACCTCGAGCCGCCAGGTCCCGGGGTCGATCGACGGCGCGTCGAGGTGGCTGCGCACGAAGAACGTCGGGTTGGCGGTGATCCAGTTGCGCGCCAGGGTCCCGACCTCGGTCTCCCAGTGCTCGGGCCACTCGTTGCGCACGATGACCCCGTGCGGCGCGGTGGCGCCAAGACCGGCGCGCGCCCAGCGCGGCAGCGTGGCGAGCGTCGCCACGCCGAGTCCGGCGCGCGAACAGGTGGTCAGGAAGGCGCGGCGCGACAGTGGGCGCATGAAAGCCCCCGGTACGAGCGAGCCGGCCAGCGGGAGCCGGCCGGCTCACTCTACATCATCAAAGCAGGGGGTGCGCGGTCAGGCGGCGGTGCTGTAGAGAGCAGATGATTTGACCGGTTCTGACGGCTGAAGTGACCGCTCCCCTGCGGGGGTGGTAGACGACAGGCTTCTTCCCGCCAAGGAGGACGCATGTCGGGCTACTCACCCGCCGCCTGGGAGCGAGCCATGAGAGTACGCGACGTGATTCTACAAGCCATCGCAGGCAAGATGACCTGGCTGCAAGCCGCCGACGTCCTGGGCATGAGCCCTCGGACCCTGCGGCGCTGGCGCCGAAAGTTCCAAGAGCATGGGATCGATCGTCTCGTGGACCGACGGCGCCAGCGACCGTCGGCGCGCGCCATCCCGGAGGCCGAGTTGCGGCGCTGGCTGCGGCTGTACCGGGATCGCTATTGCGGCTACAACGCCCGGCACTTCTGGGCCACCTGCCGCCGCGAGCACGGTCTGACCTGGTCCTATACCCTGCTGCGGACCGCCCTGCAGGCCGCCGGGCTGGTGCGCAAGCACCGGCCCCGGGGGCGCCACTTCCGCCGCCGCGAGCCGCGCGCCTGCTGCGGTGAGCTGCTGCACCTCGATGGCAGTCGCCATCGCTGGCTGGAGCGGTGTCCCGAGGACTACCAACACCTGATCGTGGTGGTGGATGACGCCACGCGGCAGATCCTCTACGCCCGGCTGGAGGGTGGCGAGTCCAGCCCCGCCGTGATGAGGGCGCTGGCGGCGGTGCTCCGGACCCACGGCATCCCCCAGGCCCTCTATACCGACCGCGCCAGCTGGGCCGCTTGCACGCGGGGCTCGGAGGGCCGGCCGCGCGACGATCGCCCCACCAAGATGCAACGCGCCCTGAAGCGGCTCGGCATCGAACACATCCTGGCGTTCTCACCCCAGGCGCGGGGTCGCGGCGAACGGGTGAACCGCACGCTGCAGGACCGGCTGGTGAACGAGTTGCGGATCCACGGCATCCGCTCCGTGCCGGCCGCCAACCGCTACCTCGAGCAGCACTTCCTGGCCGCCTACAACGCCGAGTTCGGGCGCGTGCCCGGCGATCCCGCCAGCGCGTTCGTCCCGCTCGGCTCCGTCGACCTCGAGCCGATCCTGTGCCACGAAGAGGAGCGGGTGGTGGCCAACGACAATACCGTGCACCTCGACGGCGTGCGGCCGCAGATCGACAAGCAACCCGGACGGGTCACCTGCGCGGGGTTGACCGTGACGGTCCGCCGCCACCTCGATGGCACTCACACCGTTACCTGGGGCAAGCGCCGCCTGGGGCGCTACGACGATCGCGGACGGCGCCTGGAGAACGCCGTGGCCCCCACCCCGTCCACTGGAGCAGCGGCCTAACCGGAGCGGTCAGATCACTTGTCAAAACCGGTCAGATCACTTGCGCTCAACAGGTCAGGCGGCGGTGCGGGCCTGATCGGCGCTCTCGATCCTGGGCACGAACCGGGGCCGGGCGAGGAAGCGGGCCACGTACAGGCTGCCGACCGCGCCGAACAGCAGCGACAGCAGGACGTCGGCGGGGGCGCGCTGCAGCAGCCTCACGAACACGTAGAAGCCGAGGTCGATGCGGAAGCCCAGCTCGGGCTTCTGCTTCATGATCAGCGCACTGTAGAACAGGATGTCCCCGAACAGCACGCCGGCGAGCGTCATCAGCACGCCGATCACCTGGCCGGTGCGGTCGAGCTTGTTCGCGCCCATCTTGTAGGCGAGCCCCACCAGCATCGCCACCCCGATCGCGACCAGCGCGAAGATGCGGCCGCTGAAGTAGGTGATCACCGCCCACGCGACGCCGCCCGCCATCGCCGCGCCCGCGGCGTAGACCAGCCCGCGCAGGTGGTTGGCGTCGCTCTGATCGTAGGCCGCCTCGGCATTGCGGCCCTTCTGCACCAGATCCTGCTGGCAGGCCGCGCACAGCCGGACCGGAATGTCGTTCACCATGACGAAGCACTCGCCCACGCTGGCCCCGCACTTCTCGCACCGGCCCTCGAAGGGGACGACACTATGGGCCAGCGAGACCATGAGCTTGTCGGTCCACTGCTTGAGCTGATCGACGTCCGGGCGGCGCCACGGGCACGGCCGCGTCCAGGCGAGGCTCGACTCCTCGACCACCAGCGGGCGCTCGCCCACGGCGTTCGCGTTCATGAGCTGAACGCCGGCGCCGCGCCGGATCGCCACCAGACCGGTGGACTTCTGGGCGTCGGCGGGCTTGATCTTGCTCCAGCCGGGCAAATCGGCGAGCGCGGGATCGGCGAGCAGCCGCTGACGGATCACCGAGGGATCCGGCACCTTCGGATACCGGATCAACGCGTAGAACTCGAGATGGCGGTCGCCCACCCAGCCGAACTTGACCAGGTATCCACGATGGGAGCCCGCGATCCATTCACGACCCGGACTCAGAAGCTTCGGCTTGTGATAGGTGAGGTCCCACTCCTGGGCCCAGTCTTTCCAGCTTCCGTTCGCCATGACGTTCTCCCCGGGGCCCAAGCCCCGTCGACACGTCATCGGCCCCTGGGAGCGGGCTCTGAAGCCCGAAGCGGCCGCGCGCCGGCGCCCCCGGGGGCGCCGGCATCAGGCGCGCGCCGCCGCCGGCAGCCGGGCCGCGAGGGCCGCGATCACATCGGCCACCTGGCGGTAGCCGGTCTCGAGCAGGAAGTTCGGCGCCCGCCCGTAGCTCTTGTGGCCGAGGATGTAGAAATCGGGCTCGGGGCTCGCCAGCACGTCGGCGCCGAACGCGGGCGTGTCGAGGCAGTCGCCGGCGGCGGCGCCCAGCAGCGCCGCCGCGAGCTTCATCGGCGCGCGCGAGGCGTAGCACTCGTGCACCTGAAGCTCGCGGTAGATCGAGTTGTCGGGGCCGAAGCCGGTGTGGACCACCACCTCGTCGCCCTCGGCGACCGCCGGCTGGTCGCCCTGCATCAGATTGGCGCGGTAGCGATGAGTCGCCGAGTTGAACTCCAGCCCCTCGACGCGCGCGCCGCCGATGTGGCTGATCGCGGGGTCACCGCCGCGCGCCAGCGCGCGCGCTGCGGCGTAGAGCGCGCGCCGCTCGGCGAGCGGATCGCCCGCGATCTCGGCGCACAGCTCGCCCGCCGGCTCGCGCGTCACCCACACCGCGCTGGTGCCCGGCGCCTCGGCCGCCAGCGCCGCGAGCTGGGTGATGGTCGTCATGCCGCTCGCGCCGCCGCCGATCACCAGGGTGCGGCGCCCGGCGTAGCGCGGGCGCGCCGCACCGCGCACGTCGGGCAGGTGGTAGGTGATCTGGGGCGCGAGGTAGAGCTCGCCGCGCGCCGGAATGCCGCCGTCGCCGGCCCAGTTGGGCTGCCCGTAGACCCCCGAGGCGTCGATCAGCGCGCAGGCGTGGAGGAAGCTCTCGCGCCCGCCGGGGTCGCGCGCCAGCAGGCGGAACGGCTGCTCGCGCCGCTCGTCCTTGCCGATCGAGTCGCCCTTGAGCAGGCCGCGCCGGCCCGCGTGCACGATCTGGGCGCCAGTGTGGACGCGGCCTTTGAGCTCGGGCAAGGCCGCCAGCGGCTCGAGGTAGCGCTCGGCCAGCTCGAGCCCGGTCGGGCAGCTCTCGGGATCGGGCGCCTTCCAGCCCACGGCCTCGAGGTGCGCGCGCGAGTGCGGCCCCAGGTTCATGCGCCAGGGCGTGAACATGCGCACGTGGCCCCAGCCGATCGGGTGGGCCCCCACCTCGCCGCGCTCGAAGACGTGGACGTCGAAGCCATGATCGAGCGCCGCGGCGGCGGCCTCGAGGCCGACCGGGCCGGCGCCGATCACGGCCAGGGTGTTGCGAGCGGGCTGGGTCACGGTGGTGCTCCCGGCGGCCGGATGGGATGAACGCGCGTGCCCGGGCGGACCGCGCCCGGGCACGACGCCATGATCGCTCGGAGCGAGACTACAACCCGCGCGGGCGCCTCGCCACCCCCGGGGTGAGAAGCAGCGGAACGTGAAGGCCCTTCATCGCGACCTCGCCCTCTGTGCCAGTGGAGGATTGAAGGCGCGCGCCCGCGGGATCGGGTCACGCGACAGCCCCCAGATCTGCTGCAGCACGAAGTCCGCGAGCGCGATGAGGTCGGGCCGCGTGTAGGTCCACAAATCGAAGCCCGAGAACAGGAGGCCGCCGCTGTCGGCGCCGTGGTAATAGGTCATGCAGGCCGGCACGTAAGGGGACGGCGGTGACGGCGGCTGGGGCTCGCCCTGAGCGATGAACAGCGTGTCGAGGATCGAGGCGCCGGCGCCATCGAGAATCGAGTTGGGCATGCTCAGGTACTCGAGGTTGTGAATCTGCGCCGCCGCGAAGAAGCTCGACGCGCTCCGGAACGGCGGCACCGGATCGTTGGCGGCGGTCTTCTGGCCCAGTTGCGCGGGAAGGAGCGCGTAGTTGGGTGCGCCGGGCCAGCCGCCGGCCGAAGCCGACCGGAGCACCGGGAGCTGGCTGGTGCTGACGTAGATCTCCGACCGCCAGTAAACGATATCGAACATGAAGCGGCCGGACTCGAGCTCGGGCGGCTTCCCGGGCTGCGGGATACTCGAGAACTTGAGGACTCCGGCCGGCGGGTGGCTGTCGTTGCCCGTCCAATTCCACGGCAGCATGGTCGCCGTGCACGCCTGCCCGCCGGCGAGCCACACTTGTCCGCCCTGCTTGATGTAGGCCGCAAGCGTGTTCTGACGCCCGGGCTCGCTCATCTGGAGCAGCAACCCCCTCCCGAGCTGAGGACTGATGCCCGTGGCGGAATTCCCATCGACGAACCATACGACGTGACGGTACTGCTCGAGCAGCGCGAGCGGGAAGACGTTGCCGGGGATGAACCGCGTGGAAACCGTGTCGAAGTGATAGCCGGCGAAGATCCCCGGCATGCTCAGGGTACCGTTGGGTGTCATGCGATAGCGCACGCCGCCGTGCGCGAGCAGGAAGGTGTCCAGCTCGGCGGCGGTCGGCCAGGCGCCAATCGGCGGCCCGATGCTGTCGGGATGCGCGGGATCGGGCGGCACCACCAGTTGATCCTGCTGCAGGCGCGTGTCGTCCACGATCAGCAGCGAGTTCTCGTCCGAGAACTCCCGCGGAATGACGGTGAAGCGCACGATCCCGAGGCTCACGTTCCCATTGCAATCCGCGGCTTCGATGTAGAGGAGATGGTTGCGCCACTGCCCCGAGGGAACCTGGAAGGGTCCGATCGCGGCGCTGGTGATGGCGCTGTTCTTCTGGCTCCAGTGGTACCAGTCGGTCTGCTCGTTCGTGCGCGGCGTCTCGTCGCTCAAGTCCGCGAGGTCGAGCACCCATCGGTACCAGCAGATGTCACCGCCCACGGCCGCCTCGCCCGACCAGTGGAACGTCAGGGGGATGCCTCCCGGCACCTGAACGTTCACGTAACGCGACGGATCGTTGACGAACCCGCCGTTGGGGTAGGTGTAGTTGAAGTACTCGTTGAACATGGTCAGAAGCGGACCGCCGGCGAGTGTCGAATACATCTGCAGCATGTTGGTCGCGAGCGACCAGAAGCCCGATGTAGAGTCCTGCCCGTTGTAGGCCCCGGCCTCGTCGAAACCGACCAGCACGAACAAGTAGCGACTATCGGCAACGAGGTTCGCATAGTCCGCAGACGTGATCCCACCGGGCACCGAGTCGAAGCCGGCGAAAGCGGGCGCGTAGTAGCTCCGCAGCGAGTCTGGCCGCATGCGCGCGAGGTCGAACTGCCACGTGGTGCCGTTGGCGGGGACCCCGAAGACGTCGTCCGTGTCCTTGAACAGCCTGAACTTGTACTTGACCGGGTACTGGGTGGCGACGCCGTCCGGGTCATTGCCGGTCCAGGTGATGTGCACCGCCTCCGGCACGCGTTGATAGAGCAGTGCTGTCGGATGCGGCTGGGTGATCTGCACCGTGGGCGGGATGTTGGTGAGCGCGAAAGTGCGCCACACCGGCTCCGACTCCACCCCCATCGCATCCACAGCGCGCAGCGCCACGACGTGCTGAGCCGGCGGCCCCATGGTGGCGGCATGAGCGCCAGCGCCCGCTGGCGCCGCGAAGCCGAAGATGCGATGCGTCTCGCGCGTCACCTGCCACGCCGGATCGGTCGCGGCGAGCGAGGCCGGGTCAATCGCGATCAGGTAGTGGTCGATCCGCCCGCGCGCCACGGTCCCGGACCACTTGAGCTCGAACGCCGCGGAGTCGGCCGAGGTGGTCTTGAGTCGCGTCGCGGTCAACGTCGCGACCGGGGGCCCGCTCGGCTTGACGAATGAGGTGAGCTTGCCGCCGCAGCCGGCGGCCACCGCGAGGCTGACGAGTGCCGCAGTCAGCACGAGATAAGAACGAACACGCAAGGGCTTCATTGGTACCTCGCCCGGTCTGCCAGTGAAGGGTTCAAGGCGCACACGGGTGCGAACGTGTGGCGCGACAGCGGACTGGGTTGTTGCGAAACAAGACGCGCGAGCCGGGGGCGGACTGCTGCGAGGGCGGCGATCGGTGAGGGGCGCCGGCGAGAGGGGACGGCCCGGCTTTGCGCCGCAGGTAGCGGCCGACACGACGGTAGCCAGCGCGTCGCATCATCCGGGCATCGATCGAACGCGGAGCGATCTCAACACGAACTCGCTTTCCGCCCGGTCCCAGGAGGGAATGTGGCCCAGCCCCAATCCCGAGAATGTCTACCAGCGCGGGAAGCCTAGACCCGAACGCGGGGGTCTGGCAAGGGAAACCGCCGAACGCGGGCAGAAACCGATGCCGCCGGGCCCGTGAAACCTAACCCGCACGATGATCGCGGGATGGCGGGATCGAGACTACGTCCCGCGCGGGTGGGGTGTGACCCGGGGTGCGAGCGAGGGGGTGCGCGGGACATTGTCGCGCTCCAACCCCCACGCGCGCTGGAGCACGAAGTCGGCGAGCGTGATGAGGTCGGGCCGCGTGAAGGTCCACAGATCGAAGCCCGAGAAGATGAGCCCGCCACTGTCCGCGCCGTGGTAGTAGGTCATGCACGCGGGGACGTAGGGATTGGGTGGCGACGGCGGCGAAAACACGCCCTGGGCCACCATCAGCGTGTCGAGCACCTGAACGGCGCCGGGGTCGCCGATGATCGAGTTGGGCTCGCTCAGATACTCGAAGTTGTGGACGTGAGCGTCGTTGAGGAATCCCGAAATGGTGCGGAACGGCGGCACCGGATCATTGGGAATGCTTTTCTGGCCCAGCTGAAGGGGCAGCGCCCCATAGTCCGGAGCGCCCGGCCAACCGCCGGCGCTCGGGAGCCGGATCGGCCCGGTCTGGCCGGAGGTCATGAAAAAGCCGGACTCCCAGTGCACGATGTCGAACATGAAGCGGCCGAGCTGGAGCTCGGGAGGATATCCAGGCACGGGCGTGCTCGAGAAGTTGAAGACGCCCTGCTGGGGGTAGTCGTTCTGACGCCGGTTCCAGGGGAACATGGTCGCGGCGCCCGCCGAACCGCCGGCGAGCCAGAGTTGCCCCCCCTGTTTGACGTACGCCGCGAGGATGTTCGTGGCCCCGGCCTGGCTCATCCGCAGCAGCATCCCCGCGCCGAGCGCCGAGTTGATCCCTGTGGCGGAATTCCAATCCACGAACCACACGACGTGACGGTACTGCTCGAGCAAGGCAAGCGGGAAGATGTTGCCCGGGATGAATCGAGTTGACACTGTGTCGAAGTGATAGCCGGCGAAGATCCCGGGCGGGCTCAACGTTCCGTCGGGCGTCATACGGTAGCGCACGCCGCCGTGCGCGAGCAGGAAGGTGTCGAGCTCAGCAGCGGTCGGCCACGGACCCTGCGGCCGGTCGATGCTGTCGGGATGCGCGGGATCGGGCGGCACCACCAGTTGGTCCTGCTGCATGCGCGTGTCGTCAACGATCAGCAGCGAGTTCTCGTCCGTGAACTCACGCGGAATGACCGTGAAGCGCACGATCCCGAGGCTCACGTTGCCGTTGCAATCCGCGGCTTCGATGTAGAAGAGATGGTTGCGCCACTGCCCCGAGGGAGCCTGGAGGGGCCCGATCGTGGCGCTGGTGGTGGCGCTGTTCTTCTGGCTCCAGTGGTACCAGTCGGTCTGCTCGTTCGTGCGCGGCGTTTCGTCGCTCAGGTCCGCGAGGTCGAGCACCCAGCGGTACCAGCAGATGGTGCCGCCCGCGGGTGGCCGGCCCGACCAGTGGAACGTGAGGGGGAGGCCGCCCGGCACCTGAGCGTCCACGTAGCGCGACGGATCGTTGTGGAACCCGCCGTTGGGGTAGGTGTAGTTGAAGTACTCGTTGAACATGGTGAGGATCGGACCCTGGGACCCCGCCAGAGAGGCCAGCATCTGGAGCATGTTGGTCCAGCGCGACCACCCGCCCGATGTAGAGTCCTGGCCGTTGTAGGCCCCCGCTTCGTCGAAGCCGACCAGCACGAACAGGTAACGGCTGTCGGTAACGAGGTTCGAGTAGTCGACAGATTTGGTCGTACCCGGCACCGAGTCGAAGCCCGCGAAGCTGGGGGCGTAGTAGCGCCGCAGCGAGTCCGGGTTGGAGCGCGCGAGGTCGAACTGCCACGTGGTGCCGTTGGCGGGGACCCCGAAGACGTCGTCGGTATCCTTGAACAGCCGGTACTTGTACTTGACAGGCTGCTGCGTGATGAAGCCGTCCGGATCGTTGCCGGTCCAGACGATGTGCACGGCGTCCGGGATGATCTGGTAGAGAAGCGCCGAGGGAACGGGCTGAAGGATCTGCACCGTGGGCGGGATGTTGGCAAGGGCGAGCGTGCGCCACACCACGGGCGATTCCTGGCCCGTGTCATCGATCGCGCGCAGCCCCACCACGTGCCGGACCGGGGCCGCGAGCGCCGCGCCCGCGGGTCCGCTTCGGCCGTGCGCCGCGCTGAAGCCGAAGGTGCGGCGGGTCTCGCGCGTCGCCTGCCAGGCGGGATCGGTCGCGGCGAGCGAATGCGGATCGATCGCGATCAGGTAGTGGTCGATCCGCCCGCGCGCGACGGTTGCGGACCACTTGAGCTCGAAGGCCGCGGAGTCGGCCGAGGCGGTGTTGAGCCGCGTGACGATCAGCGTCGCGACCGGAGGCTGGTTCGGCTTGACGGCGACGCTCAGCTTGCCGCCGCAGCCCGCCGCCACCAGAGCGGCGAGCGCGATACCGGCAATGAGGGAGGTCCTGACGACCATCGGGCGCTCGCTGGTTCGCCCGTCCCTGGACGGTTGTGAACCGGGCCCGCATTCCCGACTACATCAATGACCTCCGAGGATAGGCCCGCTTTGAAGCGCCATTCAAGCGCCAAAACCGTGACATTTTGTTGCCGGAATGACCCTAGGGCAAAAATTCCGCCGACTCAGGTCAATGACGCCCTCACCACAGCTCGCTCACGATCGGAGCGTGGTCCGAGGCGAGGCCGGGCCCGCCGTGCTCGGTGACCGTCCAGCCCGAGCCGTTCCTGAAGCCGCGCGCCGCGACCCAGTCGAGCCGCAGCCCCGCGCGGCTCTCGGCCCACGCCAGCGCCCGGCCGGCCGGGGCGGCGAGGGGCCCGAACAGCGCGCGGGTCTCGCCCAAACGAACCAACCTCAACGCGAGGGTCGGGGTGTGATCCACGAACGGCTCCCACGCGAATCCCGCCTCGCGCAGCGCGTCGAAGACCGGCTCACGCGTCGCTCCCTTGTCGGGGTGGAGCAGCCGCCGCTTGAGCGCCGCCGCGGGCGTGAGCGTCAGCACGGCTGCCCCGAACAGGGCGTCCCAGGGGCGGCCGCGGTCGAAGGTGTGGCTGTTGAGATCGCCGGCCAGCACGATCGGGCGCCGCTCGCCGGCCAGCGCTTCGAGCAGGATGCGCATCTGCGCCGCGCGGTAGGCGCGGGTGCGGTGCACCTCGAGGTGGACGGTCACCATGACGAACGGGGCCCCGGGGCGCTCGATCTCCGCGATCAGCGCCACGTGGCGGCCGAGCATGCGCTCGAGGTCGAACTGGACCTGCTCCGGGCTCGGCAGCTCGACGCGGCGCACGCCGGCGATCGGCCAGCGCGACAGCAGCGCGATGCCGAACAGGCCCTCGTCGTTGGCGCGCCCGCCGGCGTGGAGCGGATCGTCGTCGCGGCCGGCGGTGGTCTCGAGGAACAGCGCGGTCCACACCCCGTGGAGCCCGAGCGCCGCCGCGAGATCGCCGGCCACGTCGCGGTTGCCGGCGCGCGCCATGCCGAGGTCGACCTCGTTGAGCGACACGATGTCGGGGTCGCGGAGCAGCGGGTGCTCGCGCAGCGCGGTCTCGATCACCTCGTAGCGGTTGCCGTGCTCGATGTTCCACTGCACCAGCCGCAGCCGCGCCGGGTCGCGCGGCGGCCCGGGCGGCGCGCCGGGCGCGTTGCGCCGCACCGTGGTCAGCACCCGCCACAGCCGCGCCTCGAGCGCCGGCCATTCGGGCGCGCGGCGCAGCTCATCCAGGGTCGGGAAGCGCGCGACCGCGTGCTTCAGGTCGGCGCACTCGGCGAGCAGGAGGGGATCGCGGCTCACCGGCGCAGGATAGCAGGAGCGGGGCCTCCGCGGCCGGCCGGCGCGTTGCGCGGCGGGGGGCCGAACCCCTACAATTGGGGCGTCCCCAGTCGTCAATCAAGGATGACCCGCCCGGGCCGCCGGCGTGCTCACCCGACCGCCACCTCGACCGCCGCAAGGAGAATCATCGCATGTCCCGACCCCGGACCCTCGGGGAGCTCAAGCGCTCCGGCTACCGCTCGCGCTCGGTCAAGGACGAGATGCGCGCCAGCGTCATCGAGCGCCTGCGCCAGCGCACGCCCCTGTTCCCGGGTGTGATCGGCTACGAGAACACCGTCGAGCCGCAGATCGTCAACGCCCTGCTGTCGCGGCACAACTTCATCCTGCTCGGGCTGCGCGGCCAGGCCAAGACCCGGCTGCTGCGCTCGCTGTGCCAGTTCCTCGACGAGTTCACGCCCGCGATCGAGGGCTGCCCGCTCAACAGCGACCCGCTCCAGCCCACCAGCCACCATGCACGCGCGCTGGTCGAGACCCACGGTGACGACACCCCGATCGTCTGGATCCACCGCGAGCTGCGCTACCAGGAGAAGCTCGCCACCCCCGACGTGACGATCGCCGACCTGATCGGAGACATCGACCCCATCAAGGCGGCGACCCTCAAGCTCGACTATTCGGACGAGCGCGTCATCCACTACGGCATCATCCCGCGCACCAACCGCGGGATCTTCGCGATCAACGAGCTGCCCGACCTCCAGCCGCGCATCCAGGTGGGCCTGCTCAACATCCTCGAGGAGAAGGATTTCCAGATCCGCGGCTTCCCGGTGCGCATGCCGCTCGACGTGGTGATGGTGTTCTCGGCCAACCCCGAGGATTACACCAACCGCGGCAACATCATCACCCCGCTGCGCGACCGCATCAATTCGCAGATCATGACCCACTACCCGCTGAGCCGCGAGCAGGGGATCGAGATCACCGCGCAGGAGTCGTGGCTGGAGCGCGACAGCGGGATCGAGGTGTCGGTGCCGTCGTTCATGCGCGAGCTGGTCGAGGAGGTGGCGATCCAGGCGCGCCGCAGCGAGTACGTCGACCAGAACTCGGGGGTGTCGGCGCGGCTGCCGATCGCGCTGATCGAGAACCTGGTGTCGAACGCCGAGCGCCGCGCGCTGGCGACCGGCGAGAGCCGGGTGGTGACGCGGGTGTGCGATCTGCAGAACGCGGTCTCGGCGGTGAGCGGCAAGGTCGAGCTGGTGCTGGAGGGCGAGCAGGAGGGCGCGCTCAACGTCGCGCGCGCGCTGCTGGGGCGCGGGGTCAAGGCGCTGTTCTCGCAGCGCTTCCCCGACGCCTACAAGCCGCGCCGCGGCCGCTCCGCCGCCGCGCAGGCCCAGAACGAGAGCGAGCTCGCGGCCTCGGAGTACCGGCCGCTGCTCGAGTGGTTCGCGAGCGGCAACACGGTCATGGTGTCGGACGACCTCGGCCACGCCGAGTACGCCCGGCGCCTGGCGGCGGTGCGCGGGCTCCGGGAGCTGGCGACCAAGTACCTCGAGCCGCGCAGCGGCGAGGAGCATGCGGTGGCGATGGAGCTGGTGCTCGAGGGCCTGCACCAGAACTCGATGCTGTCGCGCGAGCGCACCGACGGCGCCGGCACCGCCTACAAGGACATGCTGAAGAGCATGCTGTCGGGGCTGGGCACCGAGGACTAGCCCCGCCTTGCGAGCCCCGCACGGCCGCCGCGCGCCGCCGGCGCGCTCCGTAGTAGTCCCCGCCCTCTACTTCACGCTCGGCCTGCTGTGCCGGCTGGTGGTGTTCACCGGCGGCCACACCGAGGGCGACGAGCTCGTCTACCAGGCGCTGGTGCTGCAGCTCGAGTACGGGTTCGGCTACACGCTGATCGGCTCACCGCTGATGGATCGCGGCTGGCCCGCCGACCAGTACGGCAAGGCGCTGTTCTTCCATCCGCCGGGCGGGATCGCCCTGTTCTGGCTGCTCCACCGCGTGATCGGAGACCTGGCCTTCCCGGTCGCCCAGGTGCTGGTCTACGCCCTGTTCTTCTGGAGCATGATGAGCCTGGCGCGCGGTGTGTTCGGGCGCCTCGAGGGCTTGAGGCTCCACGCCGTGGCGCTGCTCGCCGCCTTCACGCCCATCATGACCCACGTGGTCTCGCGCTTCTGGATCGATGGCCCGATGCTCGCGTTCGCGACTCTGGCGGCGGCGCTCTACGTGCGCGGGCTGAGGGTGCGGAGTCGCGGCGGCGTCGTGCTGGCGGCGCTGGTCATGGGCTACGCGAGCTGGATCAAGACCGCGGCGCTGGTGATGCTGCCCGGGCTGCTGGCGCTCGGTGCGGCGTTACCCAGGTTCGCTCCCGGTGGGAGCGCGCGAGACGCTGGGGGAGGCTGGGGTTCGCGTCCCGCATCGCCTCGCGCGGCCCCGCCGGAAGCTCATGAGGACACCGCCGCGCGCGCTTCGGCACCGCGCCTCGCGCTGGCGTTCGCGCTGATCGCGATCGCGGTCCAGCTGCCGTGGGAGCTGTGGCAATGGCGGGTGGTGGGCAACCCGTTCCCGGCCTGGGCCGGCAAGCCCTCGCCCGAGCTGATGGCCAACAACCAGTACGTCTACGCGCTCACCGTGACGCGCCCGCCGTGGATGTACCTGACGCTGCTGCCGCGCGCCGCCTGGACGCTGCTGCCCTCGATCGCCGGCCTGGCGCTGCCGCGCCTCGATGCGCGGGCGCGGCGCATCGGGCTCGCGCTGCTGCTGTGGATCAGCGTGGTGCTGGCGGTGGTCATCGGCCTGGGCGCGATCGGCTACTCGAAGCTGCTGCGCTATGCGGTGCTGGTGACGCCGGCGACGGTGCTGCTGTGCGGGCTCACCGCCGGCGAGGCGTGGCGGCGGATGCGCGACCCGCAGGCCACGCCACGGGCGCGGCGCCTGGCGACCGTGCTGGTCGGGTGCCTGATCGCCGGGCTCGCCCTCGAGGTGGCGCAGGGGCTCTACACCCCGCTGGTCGACCGCCACCGCGACCTCATCGTGCCGATCCTGCTGCCGGCCGGCGGAGTGCTGTGACGATGTACCGCGACCGCAAGGTGGTGGTGGTGATGCCGGCCTACAACGCGGCGAAGACCCTGCGGCGCACCTACGACGAGGTCATCGCCCAGCCGGTGGTCGATCTGGTGATCGTGGTCGACGATGGCAGCCACGACGACACCGTGGCCATCGCCCGCACCCTGGCGCGCACCCAGGTCGAGATCCACCCCCGCAACCTGGGCTACGGCGCCAACCAGAAGACCGCCTACCGGCTGGCGCTCGCCGCCGGGGCCGACATCGTCATCATGGTGCATCCCGACTACCAGTACACGCCGCGGCTCATCCCGGCGATGGTGTGCCTGATCGGCGACGGGCTCTACCCGTGCGTGCTGGGCTCGCGCATCCTGGGCGGATACGCGCGCCGCGGCGGGATGCCGTGGTGGCGCTACCTCGGCAACCGCGCCCTGACGCTGGCCGAGAACCTGCTGCTCGGTTCCAAGCTCTCGGAGTTCCACACCGGCTACCGCGCCTACGCGCGCACCCTGCTCGAGCGCCTGCCGCTGGAGCGCAACTCCAACGACTTCGTGTTCGACAACCAGATCCTGGCCGAGATCCTGTGGATCGGCGAGACCATCGCCGAGGTGTCGTGCCCGACGCGCTACTTCGAGGAGGCCTCCGGGATCAGCTTCCAGCGCAGCATCGTCTACGGCTTCGGCTGCCTGTGGACCGGGGTGCGCTACCGGCTCGCACGCCTCGGACTGGCGCGCTCGCCGCTGTTTCCGCGCCCCCCGGCGCGGTGCTAGAATTCCCTCGCGATGCGCATCAATTACTCGAAGTGGCAGGGCCCGCGCCCCGATGATCTGACCTTCATCAAGCAGCTGATGGAGATCTACCGCAACCTGATGCTGCAGACTGGCGGGGACGCCGACGAGGCGCTGCGCTGGATGGAGCACTTCGGCGAGCAGTACGGGTTCTTCAACGACAAGTTCAGCTTCGATGACTTCAAGAAGCTGCTCGAGAAGTCGGGCGAGGTCGAGCGCACCCCGCGCGGCTACCAGGTGACGCCCAAGGGCGAGCGCCGCATCCGCCAGGACTCGCTCAACGAGATCTTCGCCACCCTCGACAAGGGCGGCACCGGCGACCATCGCACCCCGGTGGCCGGCAAGGGCGGCGAGCGGCTGTCCGAGACCCGCCCCTACCAGTTCGGCGACAACCTCTCCGACCTCGATGCGCTGACCTCGATGAGCAACGCGGTACGCAACCATGGCGTCGACGAGCTGATGCTCACCGAGGAGGACCTCGAGGTGTTCGACACCGAGCACCTGTCGGCGTGCGCGACCGTGCTGATGGTCGACGTCAGCCACAGCATGGTGCTGTACGGCGAGGACCGCATCACGCCCGCCAAGAAGATCGCGCTCGCGCTCACGCAGCTGATCCAGACCCGCTATCCCAAGGACACGCTCGACGTGGTGCTGTTCGGGGATGACGCCGTGCAGGTGCCGCTCAAGGACCTGATGAAGATCCAGGCCGGTCCCTTCCACACCAACACCAAGGCCGGGCTCCAGATGGCGCAGCGCATCCTGGCCTCGCGCAAGGGGGTCAACAAGCAGATCTTCATGGTCACCGACGGCAAGCCCTCGGCGATCCGCGAGTTCGGGCGGCTGTACAAGAACCCCTTCGGTCTCGATCCCAAGATCGTGAACAAGACGCTCGAAGAGGCGACCTACTGCCGCAAGAAGCGCATCACGATCACCACCTTCATGCTGGCGACCGATGCGCCGCTGCTGGAGTTCGTGCGCAAGCTGACCGTGCTGAACCACGGGCGCATCTACGAGACCGATCCCAACAACCTCGGCGCCTACGTGTTCCGTGACTTCGTGAGGAACCGGCGCAAGCGCCTGCACTGATCTCCCGCTCGCGGGCGCGACACCAATCGCCTACACTGCCCCGGGGATGATTCCGGGCGCGCGGCCGGCCCCGGCCGCGCGGACCGCGAGGCGGAGGTTGAGGTGATCGGCAAGAAGGTCGAGACGGCGGTCAACGACCAGATCAACAAGGAACTGTTCTCGGCTTATCTCTATCTCTCGATGTCGGCCTGGTGCGAGGCGCAGAACCTGCCGGGGGCGGCGAAGTGGCTGCGCCAACAGGGCCGCGAAGAGGTCGGCCACGGCATGAAGTTCTTCGAGTTCCTGAACGATCGCGGCGGCCGGGTCGTGCTGGCCGCGATCGAGAAGCCGGCGGGCGACTTCGTGTCGCTGCGCGACATCTTCGATCAGGCGCTGGCCCACGAGCGCAAGGTGAGCGAGAGCATCCATCAGCTCTACGCCCTGGCGGCGGGCGAGAACGACTACGCCAGCCTGCCGCTGCTCCAGGAGTTCGTCTCGGAGCAGATCGAGGAGGAGAAGACCGCCGCGCTGATCGCCGAGCAGCTCAAGCGGGCGGGCGACGAGAGCGCGGCGCTGCTGTTCCTGGACCACCAGCTGGGCGAACGCACACCCGAGAGCGACTGACGCGGGAGCCTTCCCGCGCGAGGAGAGGCCATGCCCGAAACCGCGACCATGAAGACCAGCGTGGTCGAGCGCTTCCTGCGCTACGTCACGTACGACACCCAGTCCGACGAGACCTCGACCACCTGCCCCAGCACCGCGAAGCAGCTCAAGCTGCTCGATCAGCTGGTCAGCGAGCTGCGCACGATCGGGCTCAAGGACGCGACTCGGGACGAGAACGGCTACGTCATGGCGACCATCCCGGCCACCACCAGGAAGAAGGATGTTCCGGTGATCGGCTTCGTCGCCCACGTCGACACCTCGCCGGAGTCGAGCGGCGCCGGGGTCAAGCCGATCGTCCACACGGGCTGGAAGGGCGAGGACATCGTGCTCCCCGACGACCCCAGCCAGGTGCTGCGGCTGCGCGAGATCCCGGAGCTGCGGGAGCAGATCGGCAACGACGTCATCACCGCGTCCGGCCGGACGCTGCTGGGGGCCGACAACAAGGCGGGGGTGGCCGAGATCGTCGCCGCGGCCGAGTACTTCGTGGCCCATCCCGAGATCCCGCACGGGACGGTGCGCATCGGCTTCACGCCCGACGAGGAGATCGGACGCGGCGCCGACAAGTTCGACGTCAAGAGGTTCGGCGCCTTCTGCGCCTACACCATGGATGGCTCCGGGCGCGGCGAGTTCGAGATCGAGACCTTCTCGGGCGACGCGATGACGGTCACGTTCCAGGGCTTCAATACCCATCCCGGACAGGCCCGGGGGCGGATGATCAACGCCATCAAGGTCGCCGCCGACTTCATCCAGCGCCTGCCCAAGGACCGGCTCTCGCCCGAGACCACCGCCGGGCGCGAGGGGTTCGTGCACCCCTACATCGTGAACGCCTCGGTCGATCGCACCTCGGTCAAGTTCATCATCCGCGACTTCGTGACCGCCGGGCTGGCCGAGAAGGAGTCGTTCATCGAGCGCACCGCGCGCGAGACCGTGGCGGCCTGGCCGGGCGCCGCGGTGTCGTTCCAGGTCGACGAGTCGTACAGGAACATGAAGGAGATCCTCGACCGCTTCCCCCAGGTTGCCGAGTACGGGCGCGAGGCGATCCGGCGCGCCGGGCTCGAGGTGCGCGAGACCGCGATCCGCGGCGGCACCGACGGCTCGCGACTGAGCTTCATGGGCCTGCCCACGCCCAACATCTTCGCGGGCGAGAACAATTTCCACTCGAAGCTCGAATGGGTGTCGGCCCAGGACATGGAGAAGGCGGTCGAGGTGATCGTGCAGCTGGCGCGCATCTGGGAGGAGAAGGCCTAGGCCCGGCCTGACGCGCGCCGCGCCCGGGCAACGCGGCGTGCCCAGGAAGATCCGAGGCCCGAGGCCGCGCATGCGGGCGCTGCCCATGCTCACATCGCTCGTGGCGCTGCTGGTCACCGCGGGGGCCGGCGCGGTGACGCCCACCGGCTCGGCCGCCGCCGCCGCCGTCGCCGACTCCACCGCCGGCGCCGACTCGGTCTCGGTGGCGCGCGCCGATTCGGCCGCGGCG
>Ga0306920_100001022_pt1 | contig 34342 bp, 29 predicted proteins | sample flu12Cox44000170_FD_204666 | JGI IMG/M metagenome (GOLD analysis project Ga0306920, IMG submission 204666) | Lab enrichment of tropical soil microbial communities from Luquillo Experimental Forest, Puerto Rico - flux4day.12C.oxic.44.000.170 (v2)... | ecosystem: Environmental > Terrestrial >...
TTCCTACGGCGTCCTGGGGTTGGTGGTAGCGTTATTCGCGTTTCGGTATGTGTACGCCCCGATTGAGACCTTTGCCCGACAGGTTCTTCTGTGGAGCCACTTCTGACGCTTCCTGTCTGGGCTCGCGACACTCCATTTAACGGTCCCGAGATAAGCGTCCCGGCCTCAGAGAGTTTCAAGTGGTTTGGCGGGCCGGGGGTTGTCTTCAAGGTCATGGCAAGCGTCGCGCCTGGCCCTTTTGTCCAATCCCGTTGCTGCCGTTGCTGCGAACGTTAATGGCTGAACGATTGAGATGTGCTATGCTTGTGGTCCCCGTTTCGCCAACCGAAGCCAAGCAAAAGGAGAACCCCAGAAATGAGGAACAAATCCCTGACCGGGACGTTCATCGCGCTGCTTTTGATGACCGGAGCAGCGGCGGCGTCCGCGCAGGAAGTAACACCGGCGGAAAAGGAGCGCGCCCTGCAATATCTGGAATCGACGAAGAGAAATGTTCTGGAAGCGACCAAAGACCTATCGGAGGAGCAGTGGAACTTCAAGCCGGCGCCGGATCGCTGGTCGGTGGCGCAAGTGATGGAGCACATCGCCGCAGCGGAGGATTTTCTCCGAGACTTCACCAAGGAAAAAGTCATGCTCGGACCGGCGGGAGAACACGGGCGGGACATCAAGAAGACCGACGAGGCGGTTCTGACCATGGTTCCGGACCGCACACATAAAGCGCAAGCGCCGGAACCGCTGGTGCCCAGCAACCGTTTTGGTTCGCCCGAAGGCTCGGTCAAACACTTCGCCGAGAGCCGGTCGGCGACCGAGGATTTTTTGAGGAACACCACGGGGCTGCGCGATCACGTAACCGACAGTCCCCTAGGCAAGCTAGACGGATACGAATTTGTCCTGTTCATCGCGGCGCACAGCGAGCGCCACACCAAGCAGATCAATGAAGTGAAGGCTGACCCGAATTTCCCGAAGAAGTAAAGCAACGGGAACGGAATCGATGCGCCGCGCAAGGTATTCCTGTTGCGCGGCGCATTCGCATTTGTGAGGAAGCTAGAGCGCACGAAGTGGTTTCTCCGCAAAACGCAAGGCCCGTACCTCGCGGGTAGGCACCTGGCTGTGGACGAACTGGCCACCAAGGCCACTCGAACGTCTTGCTTCGACTACCCCTTGGGAGTATCTTTTCGCCAAACCGGGGCGCCCAAATCGGGCTAATCATTTAAACGGAGGAACCTAATGAGAAAGACCAAGCTGGGGAAATACCCTGCGGTCTTTGTAGCTATCGCTGCGCTCGCGATCGTGGCATTCGGCCAGGAGAGAAAAGAAAGCAGGGAGACGCACAAAATCGTGCACTTCGGCGATCTGAAATGGACACCGATTATCAAGGGATGCGATCTCGCGCCGGTCGCGGGAGACATGAATGCAGAAGGCGAGCCCTTCGTTCTGCGGATACGTTGTGCCGATGGCTCCAAGATTCCCGCGCATTGGCACCCCACGGACGAGAACGTGACGGTGTTGAAAGGAACTTTTCTAGTCGGAATGGGAGAGAGCTTTGACGAAAGCAAATTGCAAACCATGAATGTCGGAAATTTTGTAACGGTACCCAAGGAGATGCGGCATTTTGCCATGAGCAAGGGTGAGACCATCGTGCAGGTCCATGCCACGGGGCCGTTCAAGGTGAACTGGGTGAACGCGTCGGAAGTACAGCCGGCGGATACGCCGGCTCCGGCGGGAAAGCCGAAGACCTAGCCGATTCAGTTGTAAGTTAAGTTATAAGAGCTGGAACAGCGCTCCCAAAGAAAAGGGAACAAGAAACCGCACCTGCGCGGGCTCGCGCTGCGCTACACCGGCGAACGAGTGTGTTAGAATTTTTTTGCGGACGCGCGAATGCGCGCGACCGCCGGAGCGTGGAACTTCGGGCTCTGTGCAACGAGGTCCCGCGAACCCCGCCAGGCCCGGAAGGGAGCAACGGTACCGGGTATGCCTCGGGTGCCGCAGATTACCCGAAGTTCCTCTCGCCTCGAAAAGCTGTGGAGTCCTTAGCTCGGAGCTGTAAGAAGTGGAGTTCGGAAGCTTCTCGTTTCAGGCGGTATCGAAGGAAGCCAACATCTCATCGTAGGCAATTCGGGTGTTTGTCTTACTTTTAGAGGTAAAACCTTAGAACTAAGAAATTCACAATGAGCTACCAAGTCATAGCCCGCAAGTGGCGGCCGCAGACGTTCCAGGACCTCGTCGGGCAACAACACGTCACGGAAACGCTGAAAAACGCGATCCTAAACAACCGCGTGGCGCACGCGTACATTTTTTCCGGGGCGCGCGGCGTGGGAAAAACTACCGCTGCCAGGATCTTGGCCAAGGCGCTGAATTGCGTGAAAGGTCCGACACCGGAGCCTTGCGGCGTGTGCGATTCCTGCAAGGAAATTGCGGCGGGCACTTCGCTCGACGTCATCGAAATCGATGCGGCTTCGAACCGCGGCATCGATCAGATCCGCGAGCTTCGCGAAATGGTGCGTTATGCGCCGGCGGCTTCACGAAGCAAAATCGTGATTCTCGACGAAGCGCACATGCTGACGGGTGAGGCTTCGAACGCGCTGCTGAAAACCCTAGAAGAGCCTCCGGACCGCGTGGTTTTCGTGATGGCCACGACGGAACCGGAAAACCTGGAAGACACGATCCGTTCCCGGTCGCAGCATTTTCATTTTCGCGAATTGACCTTCGCGGAAATCACCAAACGGTTGGAAGAAATCGCTCAGAAAGAAGAGTTGAAGATTGCGCCGGGCGCAAGGGCGGTAATCGCGCGCATGGCGGAAGGCAGTCTGCGCGATGCGCTCTCTCTTTTGGAGCAGGCGCGCGCTTACTGCGGGGACATCATTCCGGACGACCAGGTGCGCGCACTATTGGGCGTAGTGCCGGAGGACGCACTGGAAGAACTTGTCGGTGCGGTTGCTGCCGGCTCCGCGGACCGCGCGCTCGGATTGGTGCACACGTTTCAAAAAGAAGGGCGCAATCTGCAGCACTTCTGCCGCGAAGCCATCCGACACATCCGCAATCTACTGATCGCGCGCGTGTGCGGAGCGGAATCGGAGTTGATTGCCGCGACGCCGGACCAGCGGCCGGCCATCGCCAAGGCCGCCGCCTTGTTCAGCGAAGAAGACTTAACGCGATTCTTTCAGATCCTGCTGCAAACGGATGATGATTTACGGCGGAAGCCCGATCCACGTGTGCATCTCGAAATGGGCTTGCTCCGGCTGATTAACGCCTCGCGACTTGCGCCGCTCGAAGTGCTTTTGGCAGAGCTGAAAAGTGGCGCCGCGGGCAGCACCAGCGGTGGAACAGCGCGGGCAGGGTCGAGCTCTTTGCCACAAGCGCGTCAAGCGGGGACGCCGCCGCCGAGAGCGGCGACACCAAGCCCCGCATCCGCAGTAGCACCGGCACGTCCGGGGGCCGGTCAGCAATTGCCTACACCGTCTGCAACCCAGGATGCGGCAACCGCCACGACCTCCGAAGTCAAAGCGCCGAATGGCGGCAAACAAACGGTTCGCGTCCGCGGCATTTCTCTGGAGCAAGTGGCGGAGATCAAGAGCGCCATCCAGGAACAGCAAAAATTTCTCGGCGAACTCGTGGAGCACAGCAGCGGCTGGGAGCTGGAAGGCGCGGAGCTGCGGATTTATTTTTCTCCGGAGAAGCGTCCGTTCGCGGAAATGATGGAAGGGCGCGAGCCGCTGGAAAGGATCCGTGCCGTTTCAAGCAACGTGCTGGGTCGCGCTGTGCGAGTCTGTGCTAAACTTGATTCTGTCGCCGCAGTTGCGGCGGCCGCGTCGGGCAGTCAGGAATTGCGCGCGGAGTTCGAACGCGATCCACTGGTGCGGTCGATGCTCGAGCGATTCGGTGGTAAAATCACTGAAGTGCGATCGCGGCAAGAAGAAAAGTGAAGTGCGGCAACAAGGACTACCTATGGAAGTGGGCGCTATCCAACAAATGCTTTCGCGATTGGGCAAGCTGCAGGAAGATTGGCAGCGGCAGGTCAATTCGGTGACCGTGGAAGCCTCCGCGGGCGCCGGGATGGTCACCGTGAAGATGAACGGTCAGAAGCAGATTGTGGATGTGCGCATCGAGCAAGAGGTTTTCGCAAACAAAGATCAGGAGATGCTGCAGGATTTGATTCGCGCCGCCGTCAACGAGGCGGCCCGGCGTGTTGATGAAGAACTCGCCAACCAGATGAAGGGTCTCGCGGGTAGCATTCCGGGAATCCCAGGTCTGAAAATCCCGGGCCTCTTCTAGAACGATCGGTCTTCGGTTCCGAGCGGTAAGCCAAAGGAAAATCCGTAAAGAGCAACGCGCGTGGCCTTAATCTTTCGCCGATTTTCCGCATTCCCTTTTCTATTTCACGAATTCGCCGTTGTGCACTTCATATTCGACGTGAAACAGTCTCCGGGCTGTCCGGGATTCCCAATGTTCTTGCGCGATGATGCGATACGCCTGCGCGAGGCGTTCAGAAGGCAGTGGGTGCGAGCGGAAATATCCGGTTAAGCTCTGGATGGCGAGCTGGGAGAGTTCCTCATCCGGACTTTTTGCGTGGATCACATACTCGTCGCCCAGTTTCGCTAAGCGTTCAAAAAGGTCCACCGCGCCATAGGGAGAGTAGCCGGACTCGACGGCGAGATACATGCCTTCGCGGTCGGCTTCGAACTCCTCGTCTTTGTGATAACCGGCCGCCCAGAAATCCAGCGGAATCTCGACCAGCGCTCCGACGACCTGGAGATCGAGCTTTCTCAGTTGCGCTTCGAGCTGCACGCGCTCGACACAGTGATAGTGGTCGATGTGCTCAACTTCGTGCGCCAGCACGCCGGCGAGTTCGTCCTCGTTGGTCATTAGATCAAGCATGCCTTCGCCGATGTACACGGGTCCGCCGGGAAGCGAAAAGGCGTTGAGCATGTTGTGGTCCGGCAGAACGGTGAACGAGTACGGCAGATGCCGATGAGCGTGGAGCGCGATGTTTGCGCCGACGCGGCGGACGTACTTCTCGAGCCCTTGCTCCTCTGCCGTGGGCGGATGCGTCTCGGTGGCATAGCGCGAAGCAAGCTCGCGGCCGATGGAGATCTCCTGCTCGTCGGAGAGCCGCGTGAGATGCAGGGGCAAACGCGAGAGATCGCGCTGGGCGTCGGCGGCCATGTTCAAGATGGCGTTCGGGGAGACCGGGGTAGATTTTGCGCGGCGCTGGCTCCAGTAGAGACCAGCCAGCGCGCACCCGAGAACCACAAAGAAAACGATGAAAGCTCCGGAGCGCTTCATAAGTACTGTCGAATGGTGTCACGATACCGCGTGTAAAGAAAAGAAACGAACGTCAGCGCAATGCCAACGACGATGAGCGTGATGTAGCGGTCTCGCCACTGCAAGCCCCAGAAGTCAAGCGCGGCGATTTTCCCGACGCACAGCAAGAGCAACCCCAGCCCGGTGCGGCGGAAACTTGTCTCCTTAACCGCCAGCGCGAGCACAAAAACGAGCACCGCTTCGATTCCCCACGATACCGTGATCGTGCCGGCTTTCATTTTCAGACCGAGCATGAAGGTCACCAAACTAACGGGAACAAAGAAAAGCAATTGTTCCGGTCGGCGCGCAGCCGCGTGCAAAAGCCGTGTCAGCCGGCCACCATCCTTCTCAAGCTGGAAGCGGCCGCGCAACCGAAAAGCAAAGGCCAAGCTAGCCAGCAGGATGGCCGCGGCAGCGCTTAGCACCAGATAGTTGCCCCTCCAATCGCTCTCGCCAAAATAGCTTGCGCCAAACAAGTTATGAGCCATGCCACGCGAGAACACCATGACGGCGACCAGCATGCCCTGCTGCAGGAAGAGCGGCTTATCCAGGACAAGCGCGGCACCGAGTAAAGCAAACACTACGGCGGCCCAGGAGACGACGACCCACTCAATTGGAAACTGAAAGTAAAAGAGCGCGACGATCGTCGCCGTCCCTAGATAGGCTACCAGCGTGTCAAAGTGCAAACGGCGGTCGGGCGCAACGCTTTCTTCATTTTGCGGCAATTGCGAGTACACGAAATACAGTATCAGCGCTAGCGGAAGAATCGTGTACAGGCGCGGGCCCCAAAATTCGCTCGGCTCCCCTGCCGTAAGGTTAGCGAAGAAGATCCGCGCGAACGCGGCCATCAACGCGACGTAGGATTGGTACCGGAATTGGCTAATCTTGCGGAGAATGCCGTATTCGAAGAGGACCAGGCCGAACACCGCCCAGCCCACGGCGACACTGAGCGGCTGCAATTCGTACCAAAGCAGCAGCGAGACGATGACCGAAGCGGCCCAGGAATATATATGGTCGAGGTCGAGCTGACGCCACCGTTCGGGCATGCGGATCAGCCGCGAGAGCGCGTAGAAAATCACTGCGACGATCACCAGCGAAAGCAGGCGGACGCTGAGGCCATGCCAGATCGCCGTGACGTAAAGATTCACGCTCACCGCACGCACTAAGGTGATCGCTGCAAGAGCGTGCGATTGCCAGAGCAATTCTTCAAACTCGAGCCGCTGATCCGCGATTGCCAAAATCAGCGCGAAAACCGCCCAGATCGGAGCGAGCCAGCCGTTGGGGTATTCATACCATGCCAGAAGCGAGAGCAGCCCCGTCGCCGCAAAGGAGTGAAAGAAGGCCACGACGCGCTTGAAATGTTCGGAAGGCGCGGCCTGACGCGAAAGGAAGTACAACCCAGCGGCGATCAGCGAAATGGTAAAGACCCGCAACGAAATGGGGCCCCAGAACCCTTGTTCGAGGGGGTAATTGTAGAAGTAGGCTCGCACCAGCGCCCCGACGCCGACGGCGTTGGCCTGCCAGGCAAGCTGCGAATATCCGATCCAGCGGTGCGAAAGACCAAGAGTAACCGCGAAAACAATCCAGCCGACGGCGATCCAGGGCGAGCGCAGCGCCTCCTCGAGAACCCACGCCATGACGCCCGTCGCGGCCCAGGTGTAGGCCGCCTGGGCAAGGCTCAGCCGGCGCGGATTGACGACCCGAGCGCGCTTGGCGAGCCAATACAGCCCAGCAACAACGGGCATAGCGGCGAGTGCATGCCAGGGAATGGTGCGCCATGTGTGCGCCTTAGTCGGGTCGGCGGTAAGCGCGGTGTAAATCGCCAGGCCGCCAAGAATGTGCGCATGCCAGCCGAGGGCGTGATGCGTCAAGGCGCGCGCGGCCTCGGACAAGACCACCGCAAAGGCGATGAAGGCGAGCGGCCGCCAAAGTTCGGGAACTTCGTACCAGATCAAGAGTGCGATGAGGGCCGTGCCGGCCGCCGCAAAGAAACCGCGGAAAGTACGCTGCTGGGGATCGTCTCGGTCCGCTGCGAGCTTGGCCGTCAGATAAAACATGGCGCCGAGAATCGGCAGAGTCACCAACCGCATGCGCACATGCGCGTGCTCCTGGGCTTCGAGATGCAGGTTGACCGCCGCAGCGCGGAAAAATGCGAGGAGCCCAAGCAGCGCGTACTGCGCCTGCAGATGGCGAGACTCGAGCGCTTTGGCAATCGCGGCCAGAGCAACCATGACCGCGGCGAAAGCAATTGCGGTCCAATCTTGGGTCAACAGCGCCCACGCCGCACTGCCTCCTGCAAACGCACCAAGATAGGAATGGACCGTCAGAAGCGGCCGATCGGGCGAGCTCTCAAAAAACTCCTTCCAGCGCGTACCGATGGCAAGGTCATTGAGGTAAAACACCACGGCGCAGAAAGCGAAGAGGACGCCGGCGGCAAGTTCCAGCTTTTCACCATGTGTCCGCAGATTCACCAAGTCGCGGAAGTCGAATCCGATCAGCCGAATGCCAACGAGAAGCCCGGTAAGCAGCCCCAGCCGGCGGAAGACCACTTCCTTCACCATGGCGCCGGCAATCAAGAAAACCTCCGTTCCGGTCAGCCAGAGGATCGCGATGTGGTTATCGGTGTAGTGCGAGGGAACCGCGGCCAGCATGAGCGCCGCGCCGGCAACCGTGAGCACGAGGAAGGCTTCACGGCGGCGCTTCGCCGCAGGGAATTGGGCGCAAGCAAACTCGACGGCGCCGACCGCAAACAGCGCAATGTAGGCCAGTGTCGGGTCAACCGACTGAAACTTCAGGCAACCGAGCAGCAACATCATGTTCAGAACCGCGGCGGCGGTTGAAACGTGCTCTTCAAAGTCACGCTTGATCGAACGATTGATATACGAAAAACGGAAGATGAGCCAGTAGAGAAACAGGATGGCCAAGCTGGCGTGATACTCGGGAAAGGCATGGCCCTGAGCACCGTGGGGGCCGAGAAGGCCATAGAGCCAGTAAAGATGCGTGAGATAGGTTGAGAGAATGCCGAAAACTTCCAGTTCGAACCAGCGCATCTTCAGGACAATGGACACCAGGCCAATCGCCAGAAACAAACCGGCAGAAAGGCTGTAGACACTGTTCTGACTAAGCGCGACCGTGAAATAGCCCAGCAGAAAGGCCAGACCGGTGACGAACTGCGAGCGATACCGCAGGGTGTGCAGCGCCATGGCCACGGCTACGAGCAGCATTAACACGCAATCGACGGTGAGCCATGGAAGATCGTTCGGGATGACCCGCATGGCTTCGACGTAATAAATGGCGTAGGTGGTGAAGAACAGCAGCGCCCAGCCGCCGCCGATACCGCCTCTTCCGATCAACCGATATTGCTCGCGCTTTTCGAGCGCGATGCCACCGATAAGTAGGAACAACGCAGTGAAATAAGAAATGCCAGCCTTGCCCAGCGGGCCGAGAGTACCCAATTCATGAATGCCGAAAAGAGCGACGCCAACGACAAGGATGATGATTCCCAGTTTGTAAAGCCAGTTGGTGCCGAGCGTCTCTTCGATGGAGGAAACGGTCTTCAGGCGTTGCTGAAGGGTCGGCCTCGGTGGAGAAGCCTTGGGCACTCGAATGTGGAAGGCCGACACGGGCAGGGGAGTCGAGATTCGTGCCGCGAGACTAGGCGGCATTCCTCCTTCGCGGGGCGGAACAGCCGGTTCCATGCGCGAAGCCGGCGGCTGTCGCGGCTGGGACTGAACTGGCGCTGCAGGCGGTTTGCTCGCAGGGGGAGGCGCAACGGGCGCGGCAGGTGCGACCGGCGCAGGAATCTTTGGCGGAACAACGGGAGCCGCAGGTTTCACTTCATCGGGATTTTCTGCCGATGCCGGCAACGCTGGCTCCCGCGCAGGCGCAGATAGCACTGGCGCGGTAGGTGCTTTTTGCTGGGGTTGCGCTGCAGAAGGAGGCACCTGAACCGGCGGCGGTAACACAACCCGTGATGGTGGTACAGAGACTTCCTTTGCCGGAGGCGTGGGCCGCTCGAGCGCTTGGTCCGCGGTTCCAGAAGCGCCGGATGGAGCGAAGGCGATTTGCTTCTTGAGATCGGCGATTTCGCGCTGGAAAGATCGGTACTGCCTGGCCCGCTCTTCCCGGCTCTCCTCCAGGTCTGCGCGTAATTTCTTGTATTTCCCGAGCAGGTAGAGTGTCAGAAAGGGGGTAACGGCCAACAGCACTAAGAAGAGAATAGCAATCAGCTCAACCACGGGCATTTGCGTGTCCTTGGAAGTGTCTGACCCGTTCTTTCTTCCGATGTTAGAACGGCGCTCGAGCAGAATCTTGCGATTTGTCGCCCGAAGGAACCCTCTCAGTAAACCTGGCCTGAGTAACCCCTTAGGGGCAAATAAGTTAGACGAACTGCCCGGTGAGTCGTGGCAAGATACCGAGATGGTAATCCGTCGAGCGGTTGCCGCACGAGACGAGGATGCGCTATGGGCGATCTTGGAGCCCGTGATTCGCGCGGGCGAAACTTACCCGCAGCCCCGTGACATGGATCGAGAAAGCGCACTAGCCTACTGGTTTTCGCCGGGCCACGAAGTCTTTGTCGCAGAAGACAACGGGGAAATCGTCGGCACCTACTTCCTGCAAGCCAACCAAAGGGGAGGCGGCGCGCACGTGGCGAATTGCGGCTACATGACCGCGCCTCGCGCTCGGGGCCGCGGCGTAGCTCGCGCGATGTGCGGGCACTCGCTCGATCGCGCCCGGCAGCGCGGCTTCCGCGCCATGCAATTTAACTTTGTGGTCAGCAGCAACGAGCGCGCCGTCCAGCTGTGGCAGAAGTGTGGCTTCGAAATCGTCGGCCGCCTTCCCAAAGCTTTTGAGCATCCAACCATCGGCTTCGTCGATGCCTACACTATGTACCGCCAACTCTGAGCGGTTTGCGCTCTTGTGCGCGCCTGTGCTACACATGCTGCATGCCAGATTTTGCCGCTCCCGTGGAACGCCTCATCGATGAATTGAAGCATCTTCCCGGCATCGGCCAGAAGACCGCGCAGCGGCTGGCGTTTTTCTTGCTGCGCGCCGCGTCAGAAGATGCCTTGGCGCTCGCCGACGCCATTCGAGATGCCAAGGAAAAAATCCGCGAGTGCTCGACGTGCCACAACATCACGGACACCGACCCGTGCCTTTACTGCGTCGGCCCCACGCGCAACAAGAAAACCATTTGCGTAGTTGAAGAAGCGCACAATATTCTCGCCATCGAAAAAACGCGCACCTATAGCGGCATGTATCACGTTCTGGGGGGGTCCCTTTCGCCCCTCTCCGGGCGCGGCCCGGACCAGCTGCACATCAAGTCGCTGATCGAACGCCTGAAGGGCGGCACCGTCGAAGAAATCATCATCGCCACAAACCCCACCGCCGAGGGCGAAGCTACAGCCGTATATCTCTCGAAGCTCCTCAAACCCTTGGGCGTCCGAGTTACCCGCATTGGCGTCGGCATCCCAGTTGGCGCGGATCTGGAATATGCCGACGAAGTCACCATGTTGAAGGCCATGGAAGGCCGCCGGGATCTTTAGCCGATGGTTTCATTTCGGGGCGTTGCACCTCTGCACTAATCCAGAATCTCCTCCGGAGGGATTGCCTCTCCTCATCACCAAGCAGTGAGGGCCTTGGCGTAAAGCCCGACCATGCATCAAGAGAGCGCTTCACCACGCGTCTGGCAATCGGAGTTGTCTCGCGGAGAAAGCGTCCTTGCGAGGCGGAAAACGTACCGGCAGCGGTTCCGGTCGGAGCTTCTCGGGTAGCACCGTGACCCAGTCTAACAATTCCGCACCGCAGACGGACATGCGGCGGAGAGGCTTTTGGCAAAGTTCGGGCTGGCTGATTTCGGATGGCGACTTGGCATCAGATCGAACCTCCGATTTCACCATTACTTATTGCTTATTCGGCGAGAACCATTGGGGAGAAACTCTTAGTACTCTCAGAACGCTCTAGAAAATTTCGCAATTTAGGTATACAGTGCCGCTTGACGGTTGTCCCCACGCCCACGACTTGGCAGCCGGTAAGCTGCCGGGAGGTGCGCTACATGCCGGGCCTGGCGCACTACATGGCGCAGTACGACCACGAGCACGAGTCCACTGCAAACAAGGTGCTGCATGCCGTCGGTATCCCCATGATTTTTGCTGGGATTATCCTTGTGCTTTTCCGGAAGTGGATTTGGGGCGCGGGATTGTTTCTTGGCGGGTGGGTGCTTTTGTTTCTCGGACATCGGATCGAAGGAAATCGTCCGGCGTTTTTTCAGGGACCGATTTATTTGCTCGTTGGGCCAATCTGGGTCGCTCGAGAAGTTTGGATGTTTCTCTTGGGAACAAGCCGCAAGCCGACCTCAGAAGGTACCCCGCGAAGCTCCGCCTCCAATTAGCACGGTGGGCGGGAGGAACGCGAAGTCAAGCACCTTGAGGTTCGACGGCGGTTGGTATGAACGATACAGGCAGCAATTTTGCTGATGAGGCGGTTGAGATGGCTTCGGAATCGGGAGCCAACGTAAACGCCGAGCCGAGGAAGCGCCGCAGCACGCGCATCGTGCAGGCCGTCCCTCTCGTGGTAACCGGTGTGGACGCCCTCGGGCGCCCGTTTGTCGAGCGTACTTCTTCGCTCATGCTCAACTGCCACGGTTGCCGCTACCAATCGAAGCATTACGTGCTAAAGAATATGTGGGTGACGCTAGAGATTCCGCACGCGGAAACGGCGCAGCCGCCGCGATCTGTGCGCGGCCGCGTGGCCTGGATCCAGCGGCCGCGGACGGTCCGACAGCTCTTTCAAATCGCGTTGGAATTGGAAGTGCCCGGAAACGTGTGGGGCATCGCGTTTCCACCGGAAGACTGGTTTGCTTTCCCTGAGGGCGTGCACGCGCCTCCGGTGCTCGACGGAGTGCCAGTGTCAGCACCTCTGCCACCGTCTGTGCCGTCTGTCGAACCTGGGGCGCCTCCGCCTGTCAGCGAAGCTGAGTTTCCGTCGGCAAATTCGAGCGACAATTTGCGGGTCTTTCCTTCTCCGGCCAGTGCGACCGATGCGTCGCTCCAATTGGCACGACAGGTAGCCAAACTGGTCGCCGATGCGCGGCAGCAGATTCAAGCCGCTGCTGAGGAGGCCGCTTCGCACGCGGTCTCCACCGAACGCCGCCTCTCTTTCGAGCAATGGGAGAAAAAGTTCGCCGCGGGGCGGGCGGAGATCGCGAAAGAAACTACACGCGCGCTGGAAAAGCTGCACGAGGAGAGCGACAAGCAGTCGCGCGAGGTACATGCCGCCGCGGCGGAAGCGTTGCGAACCGAGTTGCCTCGCTGGCTGGCTCCGCAACTCGAACAGCTAACGCGCGATCTTACGGACAGGCTATCGCGGGAAGCTCTCGCACAGCGCGAAAACGCACAGCAACTCGAAGCCGCCAGCGAAGCTCTCAAGGCCACTTGTCAGCAGGCGGAGGAAACAGCAGCGCGGCTGAAGGCTCGCGCAGAGCAGGCCGAAGCACAAATCGCCGCCCGGGCAGACTCGGCGATGCGCTCGCTTGAGGAAATTGCCACGCAACGAGAAGAAACCGCTAAAGCGCGGTGCGAGGGCCTGGAAGCCAAAGCTGTCGAAGTTCACCGGCAAGCGACTTCCGCGCTCACTGCAGCCCAGTCTTCCTGGCGAGAACAGCTTTCCACGGAAGTTGCGGCCGCCGAGGCGCATACAAGCGAGCACCTGGAAACAATGCTCGCCGAAGCCCAAGACCGTGCTGCCGGAGGACTAAACCAGCACTTGCGCACGCTGCTCGCCGAGTTTCAGGAAGAAACGGCGCGGCACGCCGCCGCTCTCAGCAAATCTGCGGCAGCAGCCGAGGCCGAATGGGCACAGCGGCGCAGTGAATTGCGTAGCGAGTCGGAGTCTCTGGTTGAACAAGTCAACGCGCGTATTCGCTCCTTCGACGAGGCCGCCAACAAGGCGAAGGAAGAATTCGAACGGCAGATTCAAGAGATGCTCCAACCACACTTGACGCACGCGGAGGAGGCGATCCAACGTCTTGCGGGGAGCCGCTGGCTGGTCGACGCCGCGCTGACGCTCCAACAGGATCGCATCCGCGTCTCCGCCGACGAGGCCTTCGCCGAATCGCTGGCGCACTTCCGCGAGGACCTCGGCAGCGTGGAACAAATCCTGCGTGAATCCTCGCAATCGATCACGGTGCAATCTCTTGCGGAGCTGGAAGGAAGAGTAGGAGACCTAAAGCACGAGGTGTTGGGGGAACTTCTCAAATCCACAGAGTGGTACGAGAAGAAGGCCCAGACACAGATTCAAAATCATTCGGAAAAAGCCGTCGAGCACACTGCAAATCAACTGCGGGAAAAGGCCGGCGAAATCTCCAGTGCCTTCGCCGCGGAGCTCGATCATTCCAGCCGCAACTTCCTTGGTCATACGCAAACACAAATGGAAGACGCGGTGCACGATTCCTTCGAGCGCGCTCGCGCGCTTTTCGCTGAAGCGGCCGACACAACCGCCGCGGCGTTTATCGACGAAATTCAGGGCACCGCCAGGCAAGAGCTAGGGGGGTACCACGAGGAACTCAAGCGCTTCACGGCGCAGGAGCGGTCGGAACTCGCGCAGCAGGTCAGCGCCGAACAGGAGGCTTTTCTGAAACGCTTCCAGGAGTCTTTGGGCGGCGTTCTTGAAGGAAGTGTAGCTGAAGCGCAGAAGACCGTGTCAGAAGGTTTTGCGCCGCTGCTTGCCGAATGGAAGAACATAACCGACGAGCACCAGCAGGAAATGAAGCGGGCGTACGACCGCATCGGCGAGCAAGCCGCGGAGCAGCACAAGACTCGCCTTGGGAGCGTTTCGAATCAATGGCTGCTGGCCACCGTGTCGTCGCTCGATCACCAGTCGCGCGAAATGATTTCAGGAATTGCCGCCACCGCCGAAGAAAAACTTCGCGCCGCCTGTGCGCAGGTTTTCGAGGGCATGGGAGATTCGCTGCGGCAGCGGCTGACCGAAATCGCCAAGAATTTCACGCCGCCAACCGAGCCTCCTTCTCCGCTCGCGAAAGGCGCCAGTACGGGAAACTAGCGCTCCCGCCCGGCCTTAGGTCCCCCGCGCAGGAGCGCCATGCGACCCGCTTCGCCAGTTCCGTTTGACCCCGGTATAATCCGGAGATTCGATGGTTATGGCCAATCATGCCTATTTGCGCGTCTGGACCCGCGACTTCTCGCTGGAAAAAATGATTCCTGACTTCGCGCGGTTTCTGACCACTGCGCCGCTCTCCGCTGCCCACGATACTTTTGACGAATTGGTGGTCCAGGCAGTCGATCCCGGCGAGTCCCCTATCGCGGAATGGGACTTGCGTCCGCTCCATGCCAGTCCGGCCGAAGTAGCTGCCAGGGCCGCCCAGCATCTCAATTCCGACACAGCCTACATCGCCAGCGCAACGTGGGATCTATGGGCTTTCGACATCGATACTCTGACCTGGCAGCGCAAACCGCAGCCTCTCGAACTGAGTTGCCACGGTTTGGATTACGACCATGGAATTGCCACTTCCGGAGGTCACTTTCAAGCGGATTTAGGCTTCGAGCATTTGTTCACCGGTCATGGCCGATTACTTGCGCCCGCGACACCGGGCCATTCCGCTGAATCCGTCAATTCGCCCAACTCTTTCAATTCTCCGGAACATCCGGTTGAGCACACTTTCCGGCAGTGGATGGCCGCGAGTAACAACCTCAAGGAATATCACGCCAAGACCCGCGAAAACATCCAACAGTTGTTCCGCTGGGTGGATGCCATCGAACGCGCCCTGCCCGTGGCGCGCACCGAGCTATGGTCGGAAGGCGAGGACAATATGGAAGCGCGGCTAGACGAGATTCTCGCCCAGCGCTAGCCGAGCACCCAATGGCAATTTGCATTGCCACGGTGCTTCCAAGGAACGCGGTCAGCAGTTAGAATTGTAGTATTTGGCGATGGATTCGGCGCGTCCGGAAGTGCCGCCGAAGCTGGCAATCCCCAGCACTCCGGGGAAAGTAGGGCACGCCGAGCCGATAGCCAGGACTAGGCTCACGGCCTTAGGGTGCGATGGAGACTTTACTGAAAGACTGTTCGTGTGCTAACGGGACAGGGCGGGCGCCGTCCTTTCTAAGGAGGGTAGTCGGTGCCGGGGCGGTCCGAACCGGAAAAATCCCGCTGCGTTTGTGTCTGAGTTTTCTGCCGATAGCCGTTGTTGTGGCTGGCTGCGGCACGGATGCGAGCAAACCTGCGGTCCAGGCCGAGCCCAAGGGTGCCGCGCCGGCCGTCCCCGACGAGATTCAGTCGGCGGCCGAGTCTCTGCTAGGAAGGGAGACCCAGGTGTTGCTTTTCGGCGATCTGGCAAAAAACGGCCAGCAGGAATTCCTTGCGGCCAACGTCGTGCCGAAAACCCCCACCAATAACCTGCCCGGCACGATCGTGACGCGCGCTGTGGTGGTTGAGAAGGACGACGGGCAATGGTCGGAGGTTCTGCGCTGCGACGAACACTTGAAGAACCTGAAAGGGTTTCTCGGCATGACGCCCCTGGCCGCGGTGACGGGATGGCGGCTGCAGTACGAACAAAGCCCGGACAAGGGACTGGGGCTCTACTTTACGCCGCTGAAGGGCGTCACCGATTCCCATGTCCTGCCGATAGGCGTGCGCTGGAATCCCGCGACCAAGCGTTACCAATCGCTTGATCGCACCTACGAACATTTTCTGCCCGAATCCCCGGCCCTTGACACTGCGAGGTCCACTCTGCGATGAGCCAGGCAACGACCCGCGCGAACTCGCAGGGAGCCAACCGCGGACAGCAGCCGCCTCCGAGCAAAGACCTCCGCGGGTTGATGCCCTACTTGCGCCGCTATACCTGGAGCATCGTTCTCGGGTTGCTCATGGTCGTGATGATGGGGATCCTCGGCAATGTGCTCCCGCTGGCGATTGGCATCTTGACCGACACGCTCTCTGGCAGCCCTGCTCCTTTTGAGCACGCCGGCAATACGGGAGCGGCACTGTCGGCCATGCATCGTCTGTCGGCTCTCAGCCGTGCCATTCCGTACTACGAGCCAAATAGTCGCCGCACTCTGGAGATCTACTGTCTGGTTCTGGTCCTCTGCGTGGCAATCAAGGGCCTTCTTTCCTTCGAAGCGCGCTGGAAGCTGATCAGCGTCTCTCGGGATATCGAATACGACATTCGAAGTGACCTCCTGAATCGACTGCTCGTACTCGAACCCGAGTTCTACGTGCGCAATCGCACGGGCGAACTCATGTCGCGCGCCACCAATGACCTCAACTCTGTCCGCATGGTGCTTGGTCCGGGCATCATGTATAGCGCCACAACCCTGGTCACGATGATTATGGCCATCGTGGTTATGGTAACGATCTCGCCTTCGCTCACGCTGTGGGTGCTCCTCCCCGCGCCGATCGTGGCGGTTGCTGTATGGTACTTCGGCAAAACCATTCACGAGCTTTACGAGAAAATCCAGGCTGCGCTCGCCACTCTCACCGCACGGGTTCAAGAGAATCTTGCCGGCGTGCGGATCGTGCGGGCGTACGCGCAGGAAGACGCGGAAATCCGGGGTTTTGATGAGCCGAATCGCGAGTACGTCTCGCGCAACATTCGCCTCATCCGCACCTGGAGCATGTTTATGCCTTCGCTCACGGCTCTGTCAGGTACAAGTTTTCTCGTCTTGCTCTGGCAGGGCGGCCACCAACTGCTCCGCGGACAGATCTCGCTCGGCGCACTTATTGCTTTCAATGGGTACCTCGCCGTGCTCGTCTGGCCCATGATCGCGCTCGGATGGGTCACTAATATATTTCAGCGCGGGGCCGCTTCCATGGGCCGCCTGAATTTCATCTTGACGGCCACGCCCAATATCGACGACCGAGGCGCAACCCTTCCGAAAGATTCGGCTCCGCTCGGCGAAATCGAGTTTCGCAACCTTACTTTTGCCTACCCGACCACCCTTTCCGGCACCAATGGCTCCAATGGCTCCGGCAAATCGAACGGCGGCGGTCCGCACGCGATCCTTTCCGACATCAACCTGAAAATCCCTGCTGGATCGACCCTTGCTGTCGTTGGGCCCACGGGGTGCGGGAAAACGACGCTCGCCGCGCTAGTTGCCCGGCTCTGGGAGGCGCCCGAAGGATCCGTGCTGATCGACGGCCACCCCATTCAACAATGGCCCCTCGAAGCGCTTCGCCGCTCCATCGGCTACGTACCTCAGGACACTTATTTGTTCAGTGAAACGGTAGGCGGGAATATCACTTTCGGCATTCCCAATTACAATCCGGAGCGCGCCCGCGAAGCTGCGGAAATCGCCAGCCTTCATGGCGACATTCAGGATTTCGCCTCTGGCTACGACACCGCGGTCGGAGAACGCGGCATCACGCTCTCCGGCGGACAGAAGCAGCGCACCGCCATTGCCCGCGCCATTATTCGCGACCCGCGCATCCTCATCCTGGATGATGCGCTGTCCAGCGTGGATACGCAAACCGAGGAGAAAATCCTCTCCGGATTGCGCGGTGTCACGCGTGGCCGCACCACCATTCTAATTTCGCATCGCACGTCTACGGTGAAGAACGCTGACCAGATTGTCGTTCTCCGCGAAGGCCGCATCACCGAGCGCGGGACGCACGACCAATTGCTCGAGCGTGGCGGGTACTACGCGGACCTGTACCAGAAACAGTTGCTTGAGGAAGAGCTCGAAAACGCATGAGCAACCCGCACGAAGAAGAGGCCTTAGGTAAAGCGTACGACTCGCGTCTGATGCGGCGGCTTCTGCAGTACATGAAGCCGTACCGGTGGCGCGTGGTTTTGGCGCTCGCGCTGGTGGCGGTGGTCACGCCGCTCGAGCTCGCGCCCCCGGCTATCTTCCAGAAAGCCATCGACGGCTACTTTGTCCCGGCGATGAATCATGCCACTCCGGAAAGCAAGGCTTGGACGGGCGTTATTTGGCTGAGTCTGTTGTTTTTGGCCGTGCTTTCCTTCGATTTTCTCGCGCAGTATGTGCAGATTCGCATCATGCAGCGGGTGGGCCAGCAAACCATGTACGACATGCGGCGCGAGATTTTCGGCCACATGCAGTGCCTGCCGATGAGCTACTTCGATCGCAATCCGGTCGGCCGCCTGGTAACTCGGGTTACCACCGATGTCGATGCGCTCAACGACCTCTTTGCCGCGGGGGTCGTCACCATGATCAACGACTTCTTTCTGCTCGCGGTCATGGCTGGCCTGCTGTTCAAAATCAATGCTCATCTGGCTTTGGATGCCCTGGCCGTCTTGCCCGGCATCCTGGTTGTCACGCTGATTTTCCGGAAATACGTCCGGGACGCCAATCGCCACATCCGCACTGCTATTGCGCGCATCAACGCTTTTCTGCAGGAATACATCTCGGGCATGAGTGTGGTGCAACTTTTCAATCGCGAGACAAAGGCCCAGGACGAATTTGCCAAACGTAATCACGACAACATGCTTGCCTGGCGGGACGCCATTCTGGCCTACGCGCTCTTTTATCCGGCAGTCGAATTTTTGAGCTTTGCCACCATTGCCCTGATTTTCTGGGACGGCGGTAATCGCATACTTCATGGCGCCCTAACCATCGGCGTGCTTATCGAATTCACGATGTATGCCCAGCGCTTCTTCCGGCCCATTCAGGATCTCAGCGAAAAATTCAACATCCTGCAATCCGCCATGGCCGCCTCGGAACGCATCTTCAAACTTCTCGACGAGCCGGTCACCATTCAGTCCGACCCCAACGCCATCCCGCTCGTCCAGCCGCGCGGCGAAATCGAATTCCGCAACGTCTGGTTCAGCTACCGAGATGTTCCCGAACCTGCCGACGAAGACTGGGTCCTGCGTGACGTCTCTTTCCGCGTCGAACCGGGCCAAACCTTTGCGATCGTCGGTCATACCGGAGCGGGCAAGACCACGCTCATTTCCCTACTCCTGCGTTTCTACGATATTCAGCGCGGCCAAATCCTTCTCGATGGCAAGGACATTCGCACCGTCCAGCTACAGGATCTACGCCGCCAGTTCGGCATCGTGCTCCAGGATCCGTTTCTCTTCACCGGAACGATTGAAACCAACGTCCGCCTCGGCACCGAGCACATCGAGACCGCAACGGTCGAGCGCGCTCTCGAGGAGGTTGGGTTAGGCGAATTCATTCGTTCGCTTTCGAGTGGCGCCGCCACCAGCGTCAACGAGCGCGGCTCCACGCTTTCCGTCGGCCAGCGCCAGCTCATTAATTTTGCTCGCGCCTTGGCCCACAATCCGCGCTTCCTGATTCTTGATGAAGCCACCTCCAGCGTCGACACCAAAACCGAATTGCAAATCCGCGAAGCCTTGAGCCGCTTGCTTTCCGGACGCACCGCACTCGTGATCGCCCATCGCCTGAGCACCATTCAGTACGCCGATCGCATTCTCGTCTTTCACAAGGGCCGCTTGCGCGAGCACGGCGCGCATCAGGAGCTCCTGGCGCAGCGCGGCATTTACTTTCGCCTTTACCAGCTCCAGTACAAAGAGCAGGAGCTGCACATGCCCATCGAAGCTGGCAGCGCCGCCGAGCCCCCGGCGGTGCGGGCGAGTGACTGACCGTCTCGATCGCCGCACATGCCACGCATTCCGCTTTTGCTTTCCGCCGGTGAAGCCTCCGGGGACATGTACGCGGCGCGCCTGGCCTCCGCACTCCAACAGCGCCTCGACGTGGCCATTTTCGGCATGGGTGGGCCGCAGATGCGCGCTGCCGGCGTGGAGATCATCACCGATTATTCCGAAGTTTCGGTCGTGGGCATCACCGAAGTGCTGAAGCGCTTGCCCTCGCTTAGCCGCGCGATGCGCCACCTCGTCGACGAAGCGCAACGGCGCAAGCCGCCGCTGGCCATCCTTACCGATTTCCCGGGCTTCCATCTGCGGCTTGCGCGCAAGTTGCGGCCCCGAGGCGTTCGCAACGTCTACTACATTTGCCCGCAGTTCTGGGCCTGGCGCCCGTGGCGGGTGAACCTGGTGCGCCGCCGCTTTGCCGAAGCGCTTTGCATTTTTCACTTTGAAGAGAGGTTTTACGCGGACGCCGGTGTCCCGGTGAAATTCATTGGCCATCCCTTGGTCGGCAGCGTTTGCGCGACTCTGACGCGGGAATTATTTTGCAAGAAATACGGTCTTGAGGAGGGAGGACAGATTGTCACCGTTCTCCCGGGCAGCCGTCGCGGCGAAATTGCGCATCATCTGCCCGTTTTGGTGGAAGGGCTCCGAGCAATCCGTCAGCGCATCTCCGGCGCGCCCCAGATCGTCGTCGCCGTTGCGCCGGGGTTGGAGGCCGCGCGGCTCGAGAAACACTTTCCTGCCGACTGGCGCGTGCGTCTGATTTCGGGTGATACCTACAACACTTTGGCCGCCGCCGACTTGGCTATCGTCTCGAGCGGCACAGCCACCATCGAGACGGCGCTGCTTGGCAAACCTATGGTGGTCGTCTATCGCCTCTCGCCGCTCACCGCGCGTCTGGCAAAGCCGCTGGTGAAAACCAAGTTCTTCAGCATGGTCAATCTCATCGCCGGGCGGGCCGTTGTTCCGGAATTGATCCAGGATGACTTCACGCCCGAGCGCCTCGCTAGCGAGGCGGAATCCCTTCTATTTGGCTCGGGAAGTCCCAACCCGCGGGTCTCAGAAATGAAACGCGGCCTCGAAGAGGTGCAAAGTCTCCTGGGCCCCCCGGGAGCGGTCGAGCGGGCAGCCGATGAGATCGTCCGGCTCTTGCGTCCCGCCTCAAGCAACGCAAACTGAGCACTTTGGTATCCTATTAGGTGTAAAGTGAGTGGAGAAATGCACCACAGGGAAAGGGGTCCGATGACCCGCTGTCGAGGGCTTTTTGGCACTACCGGTTTGTTTGCGCTGCTTTTCACATGGATCGCCGCGGCACCGCTCTACGCACAGGCTCCGCGCCCCGTTAATTTTCGTGTCACCCACTACGATGTGTCCGCCACGCTCGACACTATCGGCCAGTCGCTCTCCGCGACTGCCAAAGTCGAGTTCAAGGCCATCGAAGCTTCCAGTAACGTGAGCGTCGAGCTTCATCCCAACTTGGTCATCAAGGAAGTCAAAGGCCCTGAAGGGAAGCCGCTCAGCTTTGAACGCGACAAGCAGAATCCCCTCGTCGTTAACGTGCAGCTTGTCACTCCCATCGGCACGGGCGGCAACGTCACCCTTACTTTCACCTACGCGGGCCTGCTCTTCAATGAGGAAAATAGCCCCGTCACGGGTATACGCGCAGCCTCCATCAGCAAGGAGGGCGCCTATCTGCTTCTGCCCGCGCGCTGGTTTCCTCTAACCGACTACCCTTCCGACCGCTACACCGCGACATTCCGCTTAAACGTTCCCGCCAATTTCGCGGTTGCCGGCTCCGGCAAAGCCACTGCTCCAACGCCCTTGCGGGAGAAAAACGCCGTCGAGGGCCCCCGGATTCTTTATACCTTTGAATGCGACCGCCCGGCGCAGCATGGCACATTTGTCGCCGGGAACTTGCAGCTCAACCCCAAACAGGCGGAAGGCGTCAGCGTCAACGTTTACGCGCCGCGCAACATGTCCGCCAACGCGCAGGAGTTTGCTTCCGATGTTGCACGCGCTGTCGTGACTTTCTCCGACTTGTTCGGCCCTATCCCGGATCCTTCTTTCACTCTGATTCAATTGCCCGAAGGCACCCTTCGCGAGTTTGCCGCTCCTGGCGTTCTTCTTCTCAGCCAGCGCATCTGGGACCCCAAAGCCAGCGACCGCACGATCGCCCGACTCGTGGCCTCGCAGTGGTTCGGAGTCCAGGTAGCTCCCGCCACGCCCAACGATGTCTGGATCACCGACGGTCTCGCGCGGTACTGCGAGGCACTTTACGCCGAGCAAAATTCGGGCAAAGAAGCCGGTCTCCGCGCTATCGACGAATTCGCCGTTGGCGCGCTGATGTATGAGGACGCCGCGCCCCTCGGCCAGGCCTCGCGCCTCGCGCCGTATTCACCCGACTACCGCTCCGTGGTGATGAACAAGGGCGCGATGCTCTTTCACATGCTGCGCGCGATGATGGGCGATACGGCCTTCAAATCCACTCTGCGCGATTTCTATTTCCGGTTTGCCGAGAAGTCCGCCCGCAACGAGGACTTCGTGAATCTCGCCGAGCACCACGTTCAGGTTGCCGCCAACGGGAAGCAGGCTCAGGATCCGCCGAACCTCCGCAGCTTCTTCGCGCAATGGCTGAATTCCACCGGGATCCCTGAGTTTTCTCTCGACTATATTGTCTACCGCACTCCGAAGGGCTTTCGCGTCGTCGGCAAAGTCAAGCAACCTTTGGACACGTTTCACATGCCCGTGGACTTGCGCATTGAGACCGAAGGCAACCCTGAAACCAAGACCATCGAGGTGACGGGCTTAGAGACGCAGTTTTCCGTGGATGTCTTCGGTCGCCCCAAGCCGCTAGGGATCAAGATCGATCCGAACAACGTCATCCTCAAGTCCAGTACTGCGCTCCGCGCCCGCGCCGCCATTGCCCGGGGCGAAGATCTTGCCGAACAGGGCAAGTTTTACGATGCCGTCGCGCAATATCAAAAAGCTCTTAGCATCCAGCCCGGCCGACCGCTTGCCAATTTCCGCATGGGCGAAGCTTTCTTCTATCAGAAGAACTACCAGGCCGCTGCCAACTCTTTCCGCGAGTGCCTCCAAAACGTCCCCGAGCCTTCGGAAAAGTGGACCGAGGTTTGGAGCCACATCTACCTCGGGCAGATTTTCGACATCCTCGGGCAGCGCGAGCGCGCCGTCAACGAATACAGCAAAGCCAAGCAAACCAACGACAATACCGGGGGGGCCCAAGGGAGAGCTGAGGCGTTGCTCAAGAAGCCTTATTCGGAGGGCGGCGGAACCATCGTGGACACTCCGGCTACAACCAAGCCCGCGACGCCAGCTGACGCCTTGCCAACGCCCGCTTCCCACGAAAAGCCCGTGCTGAAGAAAAGACCCGACCCTTCCCAGCAGTAGCCCCAACGGTTTTTCTTGCCGCATCGGAATCGCATCCAGGCGAGACCCTCGGGCTTGCTCGCTATATGGAAATGGCTAGCCGCGTGGCTTTCTGTACCGCGTCAGATGGCGGGCGAGTCGGAAGCCCCTAAGAAGGCGACGGAACCTTGCGTTGCACCAAGACCGCGAACCGCTCGCCCATGCCTTCGGGGTGGATCAGTGTCTTCAGTTGCAGGCGCGCCCGAGTTTGCTCGGCCTCCGTTTGGCTCGGGTCGTAGAGGTCGGCGAACTCGTTGGGCTGCCCCAGCGCCAGCAAAAAAGCGGTCTGCGAAGTGAACTCCGCGGTGTCCAGGCCCGACCGCTGGCCCCAGGTTTCGAGCGCCGTGAAATTTACGTGCGCGGTCAGGTCCTGCTCCCCCGGCGAGGCGTAGAAATCCTCGCTCACGCGATGCTCCCGATACGCCAGGAGCGTCCCCCGCAGGTGGCGCTCGTCGAAGAGCTCCGCCGCGCGATGCCCGTAATCTACGGTCAGCACGAATCCGCGTTCGATGCGCCGCCCAACCTCGGTGATCCAGTCGCACGCTTCGAGTCCCGCTTCCGCGTGCTGGCCTTCGTCGAGCGTGACTGCCTGCGCTGCAAAATATTCGTTGATGGCGCAGGTCGAGACCGGGGCGACCACGTCGACAAACCTCCCCTGCTCCCAGCCCACCAGGACTTCCTCGAGTCTGCCCTCGGTCAGCACGACACGGTGGACCGCCAAGGCATCGATCAGTTCATTCGAAAAGACGCAGCCCTCCGGAATGTGCGCAGGAATTTCCGGTGTAATCCGCAAACGATTTGCCGCCGCATGTCGCTCCAACCGCTCCGCGGCTTGCCTGCGCCTCGACGCCGACCGCTCCACGGCGAGGTAACGGAGCGCAGCACAAAAATCCGGCAGCTGCGCCTGGCAGAAATCCAGAATATGCCCCCCGAGCCGCCCCACGCCCGCTCCCGCTTCCACCAGCAAAAACTCTTTGGGCCGTTCGAGCTGCTTCCACATCTCGGCAAATTTGCGCGCCAGCAAGCGGCCAAAAATCGGATGCACGTCCACGCTGGTGTAGTAATCGGCGAAGCGCTGCGATTCCGCTTTGCTGTAGTAGCCGTGCACCGGATGGTACAGGCACTCGCGCATGAAGTCGGCAAAAGGAATGGGGCCGTCGCGGCGAATGCGCTCGGCGAGCAATTCTGCTAGTGGCGTCACGCGCCCTTTGCTCCGGCGGTCCCTGAGGCCAGCTCCGATTGGAGTCTGTTCCACCTGCGTTGGAAGATGTCCTTCGCGGCGTCGTCAAAAAGCACGAAATGCACGGCTTCGAGCGAAGTTTCGCCGCGCAAATGTTCCGCGGCTTCGCGCAACATGATGTTCGCGCACTCTTCCAGGGGAAATCCGGCGACGCCGGTGCCCACGGCGGGAAATGCGATGGACTTCAAACCTCGTTCGTTGGCGATTTTCAAGCAATGCATGATGGAACGTCGCAGTGCATCGCCGGTGGTTGCACCGCCAAGCCGCATGCTGGCTGCATGGATAACGAACCGCGCCTTCAAGTTTCCGCCGGTGGTGATGGCCGCGTACCCCACCGGAATGGCCCCTATTTCATCGCACTCGCGCTGGATGGCGTCGCCGCCTTTTCGCCGGATGGCTCCAGCCACGCCACCTCCGAGAATCAAATCGTTGTTCGCGGCGTTGACGATGGCGTCCGTGTCCATTTCCGTCAGGTCGCCTTGCTGGATGAGGATTCTGTCACCGAGCGGCTTCATTAGCGGTGTTTTCTTCTCAATGTCTTAGACTGCGCGCATTCATATATTCTGCGGCGCTTCGTTCACAACGGCAACTTCTTTGCCCATGCGGCGCGCCACTTCTCGGCAGATGGCTACGGTGTCGTCGGATGTGTACGGCGTGCGCAACAGCTCAACCAGCTCCCCTTTCGAAAGCGAACGAGAGAAGTGCATGCCGATACAGCGCTCGCGCGAAACGACAATGTCGGTAAAATCCGTAATCGAAACAGAGGAGGCCGTGCTTGCGAAGATCGCGCTTGTTTTCGCAAACTTGTCGAAAATGGTGAAAAGTTCGAGCTTCATTTCCAGTTCTTCAGCAACCGTCTCGATGATTAGTTCCGCATCGCGGATTGCATCTTTCACATCGGCGGCGGTGGAAAGCAGGGAGAGGGCTTGGTTGTTGAAGCCCGCTTTGAACTTTCCCCGCGCGCCGCCTTCCCCGAGGGATTTCCGAATCCAGGCCATCGCTTCTTCGAGCACGCGCGAAGAGATGTCTTCCAGCACGGTTTTGTATCCGCCAAGAGCCGAAGCACAGGCTATTTCACGCCCCTGCGCCCCTGCGCCAATTACGGCAATGGTGTTCACCTCCATTGCTTCGGGTTCTCCCCGCCAACAGAGCACCTATTTCACCAGTTTCTTGTAGGCTTCCCGGTGCAAACCCAGAATCATTTGCGAGTCGCGCATGCAGCGGCTTGCGAATCGGATTGCGCGGTTTGCCATCAGCGGAATGGCCTCAGTGAAGGCGGATGCTCCTTCATGTCTTGCCTGCGATAGAGCTTGTTGCGCAGATTCAAAACAAGGGAGTTAGTAGCGCGGGACGCTCGCATCGACCTCGATCGACCAGCGCTCGATTCCTCCCGCCAAGGACTTGGCGCGCTCGAAACCCTGAAAACGCAGCCACGCCGCCGCATCCAAGCTTCGCATCCCGTGATGGCAATAACAAATCACTTCATCGACCTCGGGCAGGGTGTTCAGGCTTGCAGCCAGCGCACCGAGCGGCACGAGTTTTGCGCCATCAATGCGGCAAATTTCGAATTCCCATGGCTCGCGCACGTCCACGAGCACCAGGTTTTCGCCGCGGTCGAGCCGGGCCTTCACTTCGGCGGGCGTAATTTCCAATTCGTCCATACTATTTTGCCTTCCAAACCGGCTTGCGTTTTTCGAGAAAAGCGCGGATGCCTTCCCGCGCGTCATGCGTTTGCATCAGCTCGGACAAGTATAACCGCTCAGCTTCTTCGAGCTGTGCAAAAAAATCGGGCGAATGGAGGCGCGCCAGCGTTCTTCGCGTCAAAAGGAGAGCGCTGGGACTCAACGCGCGAAGCTCGTCGAGAAGCGAGGCCAGGGCCGCGGGAAGCTGATAATCGGGAACAACGCGCGAGACGAGCCCCAGACGATGCGCTTCAGTCGAGCTGATTTGACGGCCGGTGAGGATCAGATGCGCGGCCGCTTGCATGCCAATGAGGCGGGGTAAGCTCACCAGAGCGACGGGAGGAAAGCAGCCCAGCTTGATTTCCGGCTGGCCGAACTGCGCGGATTCCGTGGCCACGACAAAATCACAAAACGTCGCGAGCTCCATCCCGCCCCCGAGGCAGTAACCGTGGACAGCGGCAATGGTCAGGCAATCGGCGGCGGCCAGGCGGCGAAACACGGCGTGAAAGGCAGAGAGCATTGTGCCGACACGCTTGGGCGTGTGATCGGCAACGTCGGCGCCCGCGCAAAATGCTTGGACGCCAGCGCCCTGAAAAATCACGATATCGGATCTCGGCAGCGCGCGTTCGAGCGCCGCATCGAGCGACTCCATCATGGCGATGTTTAGAACATTCAACGGCGGCCGGTCGAGCGTGATCCAAGCCGTGCGATGCTCGAGGCGCAACTGAATAGTGTCGAGATTGGCTGTCATGCGTAGCGCAAGCCGAAAAGGAGCGCTATTTGCCGCGAAATGTAGGCGGCCTCTTTTCAAAGAACGCGCTGATTCCTTCGCTGCAATCTTGAGAGAAATAGCAGCGAGTTTGTTCCTGGACCTCCTTTGCTAGCGCCAGAGTCAGTTTTTCACTTTCGCTGGCAAACAAGGTTTTCTTGACGGCGTGAATCGCCAGGGGCGGGCCCTCGGCAATCCTCCGCGCGAGCGAGTTTACTTCGGCTTCGAGCTGCGTGGCAGGGACGACTCGATTCACGATCCCCAGTTGCAGCGCGGTTTTCGCGTCGATCATTTCACCGGTATAAAAAAGCTCGGCAGCCTTCGCCGGACCGACGAGCTGCGGCAAGAAGTACGTGCCGCCGAAGTCCGGAAACAACCCGACTTTGGCGAAATTCTGGCCAAACATGGCTTCTTCGGCGGCGATGCGAACATCCGCCGCAAGGGCAAGGTTCATGCCCGCGCCGGCGGCTGCACCGTTGACCGCGGCGATGACCGGCTGCGGCATGCAGCGCATGGTTAGCACCGCTTTCGTCCCGGAGGCCAGGAGCAATTCGAGGTCACGCGTCGCGCCGGCCGCGCGAACTTGTCCAATCAAGGCAAGATCGCCTCCGGCGCAAAATGCGCGGCCGGCACCGGTGAGCACAACAACACGAACAGATTCGTCTTTTGAGATGCGACCGAGTGCATCGTTCAACGCGGTGACCAGTTTGGTGTCCAGAGCGTTCAGGCGGTCGGGACGATTCATCACCAGGGTGGCGATGGCGTCGTGTCTGGCTTCCAGAAGCACGAAAGAAGCCGGCACCGGTTGCGGAGAATTGCTCATAAACGGTCCCGCTTAGTGTGCTTGAGTGTCCCTGGTTTTTTCAACTTTTTCCACCAGCTTGGCGAGCTTTCGAAAGTGCAACAGTTTTTCGCTCTTGAATTTGTTGTTCGCCCCGCTCGTAGAGGGCAGAACGTACACACGCGCGCCGTAAAGGGATTCTTTCTGTATCCCGTATTTGCAGCGACGCTGCGCGAATTGCTCGTAAGTGAGCTTACCGTTAAACGCCACAACGCGGGGCGTGAACTCTTCGAGCTTTTGCGAGAGAACGATGCGTCCCTCGGCAAAATCCTCGCGCTTCAACTCCTCGATCCCCTTGGTGGGCCGCTTTACCAAGTCGGTGAGGCCAATGCCAAATTCAATCACACGCCGGTCGTCGTGGTAATCGAAGGGCTCCGGCACGACACCACTTTCGTACAGGATGGGCCAGAATTCGTTGCCGCGCCCGGCATAGTAATGGCCCACACGGACAGAGGACTCGCTGGGATTGCACCCTACGATGACAAGCTTCATGCCTTTGCGAAGGTGGTCCGGGAGCGTTCGCATGAAGACAGCTTACTATGCCTTTTTGACGTTTTTATTTTCCTTTGAACCCAAGTGCGCGCGTTTCTAAATAGGCAGCCGGCCGGCTAACTCCCTGAGCCATCCGCCCAAAACGGCAATTCCCTGCCCAGTCTTTTTTCGCGGGCGGCTGCATACACTTTCATGGCAACGGCCAGATCCCACGAGGCAATGCCGTTGGACTTGAACAGGGTGACCTCGGAGTCACTGGTGCGCCCGCTGACCTTGCCGGCGACCACCTCGGATAGCTTCCGGACACCGGTCCAGCAGATTTCGTCTCCCTTGAACGCGATGATCAGATCGCCCGCTTCCTGCCGCGATTGCTCAACGGAATCGACGACAATCACGTCGGCGCTCGAGACCGCCTCGTCATCCAATTCGCGCTTATGGGAATGGTTCGCGCCGATGGCGTTGATGTGCACGCCCGGAGACAAGTCTCGGCCGAAGACGACCGGTTGCGAAGAGGTTGTCGCGGTGCAAACGATGTCGGCGCCGCGCAGGGCTTCGCCCGAAGAAGAGCACGGCTCCAGCGGGATTCCCACCCGCGAAGACATTTCCCTCGAGAACTTCTCGCGTTTGCCGGCATCCCGGCCGTAAACACGCGCGGATTCGAGCCTTCGAACGGCAGCAATTGCTTCGAGCTGCGTGCCCGCCTGGCCGCCTGTTCCAATGATGGCAGCAACGCGCGAATTCTCGCGCGCCAGATACTTGGTGGCTACCCCGGAGGCCGCTCCGGTGCGTAACTGCCCCATGTAGTCGGCCTCGATGACCGCGAGCAGATCGCCGGTGGCCATTTCGTACAGCAGCACGAGAAACCGCAGCTTGCCGCGCACGAATGTGTATTGTTTCACGGCCACAAACCCTGCGGAGTAGTCGGCTGCGGCCATGTAGTGAAAAAAGCCGCCGTGGGACAATTCGAAGCGTCTTCGCGGGTGCACCACGACTTCTTCTGCAGCTTGCTTGCGCGAAGTCTCCTCGACCGCGCGAAGCGCCCGGGGCATGTCGAGCACCTGGCGCACTTCTGCTTCGCTGATATGCAGAGTCATTCGGCGTCTCTCCGCTCGCGTGCCGCCGTGTCGTGAAACGGCATTCGATTATCCACAAGCAACCAGATTAACGCTTCCCCGGTTTAGCGCGCCGCGCAGCCGCCCGTTTGCCCGAAGCTTCCCCTGATTCGCGGATGCGCCGCACGACGGTCTGCATCAGGCGGTAGACACGTTCTTCTTTGTCTCCGCTCATGACGCGGAATCGGAATTCGGGCTCGTCCTTGGGCCCCTTGCCAGCGCGGATGGGCAGTTGTCCGCAGAGGTGGTTCTCGATGAACGCGGTTTCGTAGCGGCTTTTCTTCGCGTACCAGGTATAAACCCGCAGGGCGGTGAAGTCGCATGCCTGGCCCTCCGGGCCGTGCGCCGCGGCCAGCAGGTACTGCGGCTTGTCGCCGGAAGGATCTGCGACGCGATTCAGCTCAAACCAGGCGACCGGGCGAAGGTTGGCCGATGACGCGCCCTCGCGCACGGGATCGGGCAAATCCATCTCGATAAACCGGGCAATCACCCATCCGGCAATCGGCACGGTTTGATCCCCGGGTGCTGTAGTTTCGGCGACGCGGGACGAAGTGTCTCCTGGCGGACGCGTGGCGATGCCGCGGACCAGGAACCAGTCTTCTCGCTTGGCTCCTTGCGGTTCGCCGGCATCTTTTTCATCGGTGGTTTGCACCCAGTCGGCCACGCCGCGGCCCACAATTTCGACTGGAACATTTCGCGCGAACTGGTAAAGACGCGGCTCCGTGCGGCCTGGGAGTACGCGTAGGTTGGTGGACACTTTTGTGCGCCCGCGCGCTTGCACCGGCATGCTGCGCACCCGCTCGAGCAGCTTGATGCTGCGCTGCCACAGCTCCGGCTCCATCAAATGGTGCGCCTCCACCCAGCCAATGTCGCCGCCAGGCGTTCGCACCTTCGTGTATTCATTGCGCTTGCTGAGGACTTCGACGCGCTCCCCGTAATGCAACTCACCCACCTGCTGCCGCACCTGGGCGATGCCGCTAAGCACGGGAGCGACCTGTTCGCTTACGAAGGCTTCGCTCTGCGTTTCGCGCTTGGGTCGGAATATCCAGGCGGCAGCGGCGACCAGGCAAAGCAGCGGCACGGCGATAAGGAGCCTGCGCTTCATGTGCCTTCTTCTAACGCTGGGACGTTAGTTATCACCAGAATCTTCCTCTCGGTCATAAGCTCCGTGTCTCTGGCTGCGTTGCTAAAGATTGTACCCGAAAGCGTGGCGATGCCGGAGTGCGCCGGTGGGCATGATACTTTTCTGTTAAAATGCCGCAGCTTCCATAAAAATCGCGCAAGAACCTTCTGCGGAGGTCTTTGGATGAAGTCTTTCAATATTCTCCAGCCGTTTGGATTGCTGGCGTTGCGTCTGGCCCTCGGGGTGATCTTTTTCGCACACGGCTACCCCAAGCTGGCGCACTTGGGCGGCGGCATGCAGGAGTTTTTCGTACAGCATGGCTTGCCGGGATACTTCGTTTACGTCGCCGGCGTCCTGGAGGTATTCGGCGGTTTGCTCCTGATGGTGGGACTGTTTACGCGGCCAGCGGCGCTTTTGCTAGCGGCAGAGATGGCCGTGGCGATCTGGAAGGTCCATAGCAGCAAAGGATATCTGGCTATCCACGAATACGAATTTCCGCTGGCTCTCGCCGTGGCTTGCTTTGCGCTCGCCACGGTTGGCGCGGGAGCCTTTTCTCTCGACAAACCTTTATTCGAGCGAGGAAGCTAGGAGCGCGCCTCGAGGTATGAACAGCGATCAAACACGGTAATCCGCCGGCCCGCCCCCGCACGCTGGAGCTCGACACCAGCGATTACTGCGCGGCGGGGGCCGATGTCGGAATCACTCCGCCCGGGGCCAGCGGCAGCACGATCCAGAGAATCCCGTAAGCCAACAAACCGGTACCCAAGCAAAGCACGGCAACCAGCCAAAGCACGCGAATGATCGTGGGATCCATGTCGAAGTAATCGGCGAGACCGGCGCACACGCCTGCAATTTTCTTATCCGTGGACGAGCGCATCAGTCTCTTGGTGCCGCCTGTTTCCGGTGAGAGACCCGGCGGTGGAGTTTCCGGCTGTTTGGCGCCGCAGTTGTAGCAGAATCTGGACCCAACCGCGATATCTTTTCGGCAATTCGGGCAAATCATGGATTAACCCTCGCAGAACGCATTTTCTACGTTCCATTATTAGATACGAAAATCATCGCCCAATAGTTTCCTGCGAGCCCCCAGCGTGTAGTTTAAACCCGGCAGTCTCAGTATTCCAAAAGCTGCTTTACAGCCGCGGCGATGTGGCCCGACTGTGGAAGGATGACGTCCTCCAGCTTCGGCTGGTAGGCGCAAAAGGTATCCATGGCCGCCACGCGTCTGACCGGAGCGTCCAGCTCGCCGAACAACTGGTCCGCGATGCGCGCCGCAATTTCCGCTCCGAAGCCCCAGCTCAACATGTCCTCGTAGGCCACAATCACGCGGTGCGTTTTGCGAACCGTCGCGGAGATCGCTTCCCAATCGTACGGCGAAAGCGAGCGCAGGTCGAGAATCTCCACGTTGACGCCCTCGCGCTGCAGTTGCGCCGCGGCCACTTCCGCGCGGTGCACGACAGCGCCGTAGGTAATGATGCTCAGGTCGGTGCCTTCCTTCACCACGCGAGCCTTGCCAAACGGAATGGTGAAATCCGGTCCGGGGTTCTCCGAGCGGTTGTACGGCTGCCGGTAAAGGTGCTTGTGCTCGAGGAACATCACCGGATCATCCGAGCGAATCGCCGTGCGCAGCAACCCCGCGACGTCCAGAGCGGTCGAAGGCATTACCACGCGCAATCCCGGGCAGTGCGCGAAGATCGATTCACCGCTCTGGCTATGATACACGCCGCCGCCGGTCAGATAGCCTCCGATGGGCACGCGCAGCACCACCGGTGCCTTGAACGCGCCATTCGAACGCCAGCGCAGCACCGACAATTCATTGCGAAGCTGCATCATGGCCGGCCAAATGTAATCAAAGAATTGAATCTCGGCGACGGGTTTCAAACCGCGCACGGCCATGCCGATCGCGCGCCCCACGATGGCCGCCTCCGCCAGCTGCGAATTGAACACACGATCGTGGCCATATTTCCGCTGCAGCCCCGAGGTCGCTTTGAAAACCCCGCCCTTCCCTTTTACGTGCTTCAGGTTTTCCTCGCGGCTGGCGTCGGCTACGTCTTCGCCAAACACGGTGATGCGCTCGTCGCGGGCCATTTCGTCGGAAAGCGTCTGGGCAACCATCTCCACCATGGTCTTCGGTGCGCCGTGGAAATGCGGCTCCGTTTCAAACGCCGCCGATATCGGATCAACCTCCGGCGAATATACGTTGGCGAGAATGGAATCGATTGCCGGCGGTTCCGCCGCAAGGGCTTGGTCAGCGGCCGCGCGGATTTCCTCATCAATTTCTGCCTCGAGGCTCTCGATCTGCTTCTGATCCAGGATTCCATCGCGCACCAAACGCAAGGCCATCTTGGAAATCGGATCGCGCCGCGCTTCTTCCTCGCGTTCTTCGGGCGCTTTGTAAAGTTTTTCGTCGTCCGACAAGGAATGCGAATAGGGACGCGTCACATGGGCATGCACGAGCGCCGGCCCGCGGCGCTCCCGGCAATACTCCGCGGCTTCTTTGCAAATCGAATAACTTTCTAGCGGATCCGTGCCGTCACATTCGGCAACGTGCAGTCCGGGGAATCCACGCACCAACTTCGAAATGTTGCCGCCGGCGGTTTGCACTTCGATGGGCACGGAGATGGCGTAACCGTTGTCTTCAATCAGATACAGCAGGGGCAGCTTTTTTGCGCACGCGACGTTCAGCGATTCCCAGAACTCGCCTTCACTTGTGGCTCCGTCACCACCGGAAACATACACGATCTCGTCATTGTGATGCCGAACGTATTGCCCTAGTGGCGCTTTCTTCGCCTGCGCGAGGGCCTTAGCGCGCCCTTGGTAATACAGCGTCGCCTCCGCGGCTCCCACCGCCTGCAGGAACTGCGTGCCCGTGCACGAAGACTTGCTGACAATGTTTAGCCGTGGCTGTCCCCAATGCGAAGGCATTTGCCGCCCGCCGGAACTGGGGTCGTCTTTCGCGCCGACGCCAGCGAGAAGCGTTTCGTAGGGCGTTACCCCCAGCATCAGGCAAAGTGCGCGGTCGCGGTAATAAGGGAAAAGCCAGTCCACGCCGGGGCGCAAAAGTAACCCCATGACCGCGCAGACCGCTTCGTGTCCGGCGCTGGAAATCTGGAAGAAAATCTTGTTCTGCCGCTTGAGCTGGATTTCGCGGTCGTCGAGCCTCCGCGAAAGGTACATCGTGCGGTAAATGCGGAGGAGAGTGTGGTGATCGAGGTCCTCAACTTTGGGTGAGTCAAGCTTGGTCAGTCTGACGCGTGTATGAAGCGCCATTCGTTCCATCCTCGTGTTGGAGTCAGGGGCTTGAGGCTCAGCGGGAGTTCATTATACCGGATTTGACTCACCGCCGCCCCAACGCGCTCTCCTCGCGGTGACTCGTGGCCCAAGGCAAGCAGTCCAATTTGGCTTCTGACGCGAGCCTTCCGGTTCGTACGGCAATGCTCCCTATTGGGAGATGGATTCGAATTGCTGGTCGGTGGCCTCGAATTCCGGATCATTCTGGTGAATCACTTTGGGCGACGCGCTCTTGAACGGTTCCTCGGCGGGAATCCGCGCGAGCCAGCGCTGCTCGGAGAGTTTTTCGTGCGGAGAAAAATACAGCCGAACCAACAAGCCCACCTTGTCGTTGGCAGTGGCGTCGGGCTTTGCCGCTTCCGCCTTTGTCCCCTTGGATTCGCCAGACTTACTCGCGGCTTTGGCGGCTGTCTTTGCCGCGGGCCTTTCTTTGGGCTTACTGGCGGCAGCAGGTTTTTCCGCCGGAGCGGGGTTCGCCCCGTCGCCC